>Ga0335075_10001373_pt1 | contig 40352 bp, 31 predicted proteins | sample Lox_Sample_24_FD_206723 | JGI IMG/M metagenome (GOLD analysis project Ga0335075, IMG submission 206723) | Soil microbial communities from Loxahatchee National Wildlife Refuge, Florida, United States - Lox_Sample_2.4 | ecosystem: Environmental > Terrestrial > Soil > Wetlands | place: USA...
AAGGGGTGTGCATGAAGACCAAGGCAGCGATCATGCGTGCGGCCGGCACGGACTGGGAGGTCACCGAGCTGGAGCTCGACCCGCCGAAGGCCGGCGAGGTGCTGCTCAAGTTCGCCGCCTCCGGGCTGTGCCACTCCGACGAGCACATCCGCACGGGTGACCTGACTCCGCGTTTCCCGATCGTGGGCGGCCACGAGGGGGCCGGCGTGGTCGAGGAGGTCGGGCCCGGCGTTTCCGGGCTGGCGGCAGGCGACCATGTGATCTGCTCGTTCCTGCCGGTCTGCGGCCACTGCCGGTGGTGCTCCACCGGGCACTCGAACCTGTGCGACATGGGCGCCACCATCCTGGACGGGCAGCTCCCCGACGGCACCTACCGGTTCCACACCGCTGACGGCGAGGACGTGGGCGGCTTCTGCATGCTCGGCACGTTCTCCGAGCGCGCGGTGGTCTCGGAGCTGTCCTGCGTCAAGATCGACAATGACGTGCCGCTGGACAAGGTCGCGCTGATCGGCTGCGGCGTGCCGACTGGCTGGGGCTCGGCCGTGCATGCGGCTGCGGTGGAGCCGGGCGACACGATCGTGATCTACGGAATCGGCGGCATCGGCATCAACTCGGTGCAGGGCGCCGCGCTGGCAGGCGCGCGCAACGTCGTCGCAGTCGACCCGGTCGCACTGAAGCGGGAGGCGGCCCAGCAGCTCGGCGCCACGCACGCTTATGCGACGGCAGGCGAGGCTGCCCTGTCGATCCACGGGCTGACCAAGGGCGTGATGGCCGACAAGGCCATCGTCACGGCGGGCGTCGTGACGACCGACATCATCACGGACGCCTTCAACACGATCCGCAAGGGCGGCACGGTCGTCATCACCGGCCTCGGCGACCTGGTCACGAACAACATCCAGCTGAACAGCTCGATGCTGACGCTGATGGAGAAGAAGATCCACGGCAGCCTGTTCGGCTCCGGCGACCCGTTCCACGACATCCCGATGATGGTGGACCTGTACCGGTCCGGCGACCTGAAGCTGGACGAGCTGATCACCACGACCTACACACTCGACCAGATCAACCAGGGCTACCAGGACATGCTCGACGGCAAGAACATCAGGGGCCTCATCGTCTATGACAGCTGAGTTTCCTGCCCCGGCCGGCGTCAGCGCTGAGAGCGCTGGGCCGGCCGGTGGTGTGTCGGCTACTACGAGTGTCATCGGGCTGCGCCGGGAGCGCGAGGTCCTCACCGTCGCCCTGCAGGCGGCCCGGCACGTCGTGCTGGAGGGACCGCCAGGCACCGGGAAATCGACTCTGCTCCGGTCGATCGCGCGCGACCTCGGCCAGGCAGTGGTGTTCGTGGAGGGCAACGCGGAGCTGACGCCAGCCAGGCTCGTCGGCCAGTACGACCCGGCCCAGGTCCTTGCCGACGGGTACCTGCCGTCCAGCTTCGCCGACGGGCCGCTGCTCCAGGCCATGCGCACCGGGGCGCTGCTGTACCTGGAAGAGTTCAACCGGGTCCCGGAGGAGACGCTCAACGTCCTGATCACGGTGCTGACCGAGGGCGAGATCGCGGTGCCGCGACTGGGACTCGTGCGGGCCGACCCGAAGTTCCGGCTGATCGCGGCGATGAACCCGTTCGATGCGATCGGCACCGCCCGGGTAAGCCAGGCAATCGCCGACCGGATCTGCCGGGTCGTGCTCGGCTACCAGGACGAGGCGGCCGAGCGCGCCATCGTCCGTGCGGTCACTGGCGGCACTGGGACTGGCGGCACTGGCACTGGCCGCACCGGGACTGGCCGCGCTGGGACTGGCAGCACTGGGACCAGCGGCCTCGACGTGGTGCCGTTCGCAGTTGCCTTCACCCGCGCCACGCGCTCCCACCGGGACGTGCGCATGGGCGCGTCCGTGCGCGGCGCGATTGACCTGGTGCTGCTCATTGACGGACTGGCGGAGCTGCGCGGCGAGGCCCGGATGTCGCGGCCGACCGCCAGGGACGCGGGTTACGCGGCGCTGTCCGGCCGGATCAGGATGGCCGATGGCAGCGACCGGAGTCCGGAGTCTGTGCTGGACGAGATCCTCGGCGAACTGTGGCCGGAGGAAGCGGCCGAGCCCGCGCTTCGGCCGGCCGAGGGACAGCACGAGGACGCTGCCGGATCAGCGGGCGAGCCGCGAGCGGCCGGCCTGGGGCCTGCCGCACGAGATCGCCAGCAGCCGGACGGCCAGGGAAAAGCTGACGGCCCGCCGCGCCCGGCGGGCCAGCAGGAATCCCGCTCGAGCCTGCGCCGGGACCGGCACTCGGGTCCGGCCAGGCGAACCGTCAGCCGGGCCGAGCTGGCCGGCCGGCATGCGGCCTTCGCCGACGTTTCACCCGAGGCGGGCCAGCTGGATGCCGGAGCGCTGAGCGCGCTGCTCGCGGACGACCCGGACGCAGCCGCCGCGCTGCTCGCCGATCTCAGTCAGGCCACCGACGCGGCGCTGCGAGCAGTCGCCCGGCAGCTCGCCACCAGGATCTTCATCCAGCTCGGCGCGGCCGGGGAGCAGCCAGCGCGCGGCCCGCGCCGGATGTCGTCGGTACTGCGCGGCGACGGCGATCTGGACCTGGAGCGAACGCTAGACCGGCTGGCCGGTGCGTGGCCGCCGCGGGCCGAGGATCTGGTGACCAGGTCCTGGCAGGCGCGGCGGCGGACGGTCTGCCTGCTGGTGGACTCCAGCGGCTCGATGTCCGGGACGTCGCTCGCGATGGCGGCCGTGGCGACCGCCAGTGTGCTGCTCGCCGCGGACGGCCGCCTGGACACCGGGGCGCTGGCGTTCTCTGGCGGGGTCACCGTGCTGCAGCCGCCAGGAACCCGGCGGTCACCGGAGCAGGTGGTGGGCCGGCTGCTCGGCCTGCGCGGCCACGGCCTGACCGACCTCGCCGCGGCGCTGCGAGCGGCCGCCGCCCAGCTGGCAGCTGCGGGCAGCAGCGCAGCGAGGGCAGGCAGAGGAGCCGGCGCAGGCGGAGGAGCGCAGGGCGAGCGATGCGTGGTGCTGCTGTCGGACTGCGTCAGCACCGCCGGCGGCGATCCGGCTGCCGCGCTGGCCGGCATCGACCGGCTGGACGTGCTCTGCCCAGTGCCGCCAGACCGCGACCCGGACTCCGCCTCGCTGGCTGCCGCCGAGCGCCTGGCCAGGCTCGGCGGCGGGGTCAGCCAGCCGCTGCGCAGCCTGACCGATATCCCCGCGGCACTGACGAGGCTGCTCCATAGCTGACGCTTCCGCCGGCGGCGCTAAGCCGGCGCAGCCCAGATGCCGCGCTCCTGCATGAGCTGCACCTGCTTGTCGATCACCTCACGGCGGTACCCCTCGTGCTGGTACGGCGGCTGGTCCAGATACAGGTTCTTCGGGTAGATCGGCTGCTCGTAGATGAGCTGGTACTGCTCGGTCGTGAGGTCCTTGAGCCAGTTGTCCCACTGCGCGGTCGCCCGGAACTTCCGCAGTGCCTCGACGTCGATGGTGCCGGCTACCCACGATGAGCCGCCGCTGTAGTCGTGGCGCCCGACGATCTGGCCGCGGTAGTCGATGACGGCCGATCCGCCGCCGAACGTGTCGATCGGCACGTCCGACTCCGGCGTCAGGTAGTACGTGCCGACGTTGCAGGCGATCAGGTAGAAGTTGTTGTCCAGCGCGCGTGCGCGGTTCTGAATCTCGAACAGCCCGTTCCCGACGTGAGGATGGGGATACGGCCCGCGGTAGACGACCTCGGCACCGTTCATTGCCAGGCCACGGGCGTTCTCCGGGTACGAGCCCTCGTTTGCCATCAGGAAGCCGAGACGCCCGATCGGGGTCTCGGCAACGGGGTAGAACGCGTCCAGGCTCCGCCCGTACAGCTCGATCCAGCGGTCCCAGACGTTGTGCGGAGTGACCGAGTGCTCGACCGGCAGCAGCGGCACGACCTTGTGGTGCCGGAGGATAACCTCGCCATCCGGTGAGAGGACGAAGCCGACGTTGAAGAACCGGTCGGGGAACTCCGGATGCCGCGCCTTGGCCTGCGCCATCACATACGCACCCCACTGTCGCGCGAGAGCGCCGAGGTAATCAGTCTCCGGGCCGGGGATGTCGATCGCGCACTCCCGCGCGAACGTCACGTGGTCCAGATCGAGCACCTCGTCGTTAAACCCCTGCAGGCTGCCCTCCGGGATGGCGATGAGCCGGACCGGCAGGTCCAGGCTGGACAGCCAGGAGGCCGCCTTGATCAGGTGCGAGATGTGGTCCAGGTTCGCCTGGATGTCAGCACGGCTGCGGATGCCGTGCATCGTCGGTACCAAGCCCACCGCCTGATACGGCTCGATCATGACGAATACCTCCGGAACGGGTGAGCACGCTGCAAGCCAGCCAAGATGCCTGCAGCTCCCATGGTCTCGCGCGCACGGCGGAATGGAACCGCAAAGTTTGCCAGGTCGGCCGTTTGGCGCTGCCGTTGGTCGAACACAACCTGGCCATGGCGACAGCTCCGGCAGGTGCCGACCCCATCAGCTTCTTCTTTGACGGCCTCGCCGCACCAGGTCATGTCGCGACGTTCGAGCGGGAATCGGTAACGGTGCGCTTCGACGTCGACGAGCCACACCACGACCGGGATGAGCATGGCCGGTCACTGCGTCGTCAGGCTGTCTCAGGCCAGACGGGCCAGGGCGAGATGGGCCAGGGCGAGATGGGCCAGGGCGAGATGGAGCCCGGCCTGACCGAGCACTGGTACATCACGATCCGCAACGGGGACGTGACGGTGACCGGGCAGGACGAGCCCGCCGACACAGTGGTGCACATGCGCCGGCCTGACCTGGAGGCGATGGTCACGGGCCGGCTGAACGCACAGGCGGCGCTCCTGCGGGGCCTGATCACGTGCGAGGGCAGCATGGCGGGGCTGATGGTTTTCCAGCGCAGCCTGCCCGGCCCGCCTGGCTCCACCGGCCGGGTCCCGCCGATCGGCTCGCTGGACGTGATGAAGTCGCATTCGCAGGCACCCGCCGCCTCACCATCCGCGCACTCGGCGGCCGGGCACTCACAAGCCGGGCACTCAGGAGCCGGGACCTCAGCATCCAGGAGGCGGGCATGACCGGCAGGCAAGTGCAGATCCTGGAGGGCAACACCTTCGTCGTCAGCGACGAACGCGGCGATATCGAGGCGTCCAGCACGGAAGCGACCGGCCTGTTCTCGTTCGACACCAGATTCCTGTCGCGCTGGGTGCTGACCGTCAACGGCGACCGGCTGACCGCTCTGTCGACCGACGACATGCAGTACTTCCAGTCCAGGTTCTTCCTCGTGCCGGACACCGGGAGCGTCTACGTCAACTCCACGCTGTCGGTCATCCGCCAGCGCGAGGTCAGCGACGGCTTCCGGGAGGAGCTGCAGGTACTCAATCACGACAGCGAGCCGGTCAGCCTCACCATTCACATCGAGGCAGGCAGCGACTTCGCTGACCTGTTCGAGGTGAAGGATGCCCTGGCCAAGAAGGGCAGCTACCAGGCTCAGGCAGCGAACGGCAGCCTGGTGCTCAGCTACCGCCGGGACCATTACGCTCGCGACACCTGGATCTCCGCCACCGCTCCGGCCGAGATTGACGAGCACGGCCTTACCTTCCGCATCACGGTAGCGCCGCACGGCAGCTGGACCACCGACATCGACGTGGTCGCGTCCGAGGGCTCGCACGACGGGTCGCTGTCCGGACCGATCGGGATCCGCGGTCAGGGCGGCCGGCGGGTGCGGCGGGACATGGCCCGCGGGCTCGCCAAGTGGCTGGAACGCGCGCCCAGCCTGGAGTCCGACTGGGAGGCGGTCGGCCAGATCTACCGCCGCTGCATGACCGATCTCGCCGCGCTGCGATTCCAGACGCTGACCATGCCGGGGCGGGCGTTGCCAGCCGCCGGCCTGCCGTGGTTCATGACGATCTTCGGCCGGGACAGCATCTTCACCAGCCTGCAGGCGCTCCCGTTCAACTCCGAGCTCGCCGCGACGACGCTGCGGGCCCTGGCCGAGCGGCAGGGCACCAGGATCGACGACTTCCGGGACGAGGATCCCGGCCGCATCCTGCACGAGATGCGGTACGGGGAACTGACCGCATTCGAGGAGCGCCCGCAGTCGCCGTACTACGGCGGCGCGGACACCACCATGCTGTACGTCATACTCCTCGACGAGTACGAGCGGTGGACTGGCGACGCCAAGCTCGTGCATGACCTCGAGCACCCGGCTCGGGCTGCGCTCGCCTGGATCAACGAGTACGCCGACCTGCAGGGCAACGGTTACGTCTCCTATCAGCGGCGCCGCCCGGAGACCGGGCTGGAGAACCAGTGCTGGAAGGATTCCTGGGACTCCATCTGCTACCGCAACGGCGACCTGCCCGGCTTTCCGCGCGCCACCTGCGAGCTGCAGGGTTACGCCTACGACGCCAAAGTCCGTGGTGCGAGGCTGGCGCGTCAGGTATGGAAGGACGCAGCCTATGCCGACCACCTGGAGAAGGAGGCGGCCGACCTCAAGCGCCGGTTCAACCGCGACTTCTGGGTCGAGGACGGCGAGTACTTCGCGGTCGCCCTGGACGGCGACGGCCGGCAGGTGGACTCGCTCACCTCGAACATCGGCCATCTGCTGTGGAGCGGAATCGTCGAGAAGTCCAAGGCGCGCGCTGTCGCGCGGCACCTGCTCGGGCCCCGGATGTTCTCCGGCTGGGGCATCCGCACGCTCGCGGATGACCAGGCCCGCTACAACCCGATCGGATACCACGTCGGCACGGTCTGGCCGTTCGACAACTCCTTCATCGCCTGGGGTCTGCGTCGCTACGGGTTCAAGCAAGAGGCAGCGTGCGTTGTGGCCGGCATCATGGAGGCCGCCGAGGTCTTCAAGGGCCGGCTCCCCGAGGCATTCGGCGGATATCAGCGCAGCCTGACTCGCTACCCGGTCGAGTACCCGACCGCCTGCAGCCCGCAGGCATGGTCGACTGGCGCACCGCTGCTGCTGCTGCGCGCCGGGCTGGGGCTCGAGCCACAGGGCGACAACCTGGTCGTCGACCCGGCGCTGCCCAGCCACTTCGGAAATCTCGAGCTGCTCGACCTCCCCGGCCGGTGGAAGCGCGTCGACGCGTTCGGCCGCGGCCGCGTGGACACTGACCGCCTTACCCGTCACTGAAACCGCCGCCGGCGGTACGCAACGGCGTCGTGGCCGGCCGGGCCAGGTCATGGGCGCGGCCAGTGTCACCCCAGCGACAGTAGATCCGCACGCACGGATACGTCCTGGTGTCATCCGTGCGCTCCGGCCGGTAGAAATGTCTCTCGTGACCGAACAGCCGATCCGCATCCCGCCGCATCGGATCCCGCTGCGTCGCAGTCCGGAGGAGCAGGCCGAGGAGGACCGGTTCCTGTCTGTCTACGGGGCATGGGCGCCGCTCACCCCGGCGGAGCTACTCCGTGAGCTGGCCGGCTTCGGACGTCCGTGGTGGGTTATCGGCGGCTGGGCGATTGAAGCGGCCACCGGGTTCCGGCGTGAGCATGAGGACACCGACATCTCCATCCTGGCCTGTGACGTCCCGGCGCTCCTGGCGCATGTGTCGGACCGGTGGCATGTCTGGAACAACGTCGGCGGTGTACTGCGTCCGCTCGGCGACAAGTGGAAGGACGTGGAGGAGCCGCGGAGCCAGTTGTGGCTCCGGGCGAACGCTGCGTCGCCGTGGATCGTCGACATCCCGCTCACGCCGGACAGCGACGGCCTGTGGACGAACCGGCGCATACCTGAATATGAGCATGTGGCGCCAGTCGAGGATGTCACCTGGGTAGCCGCGGACGGCATTCGCTACCTGAATCCGGAGATCGTCCTGCTCTACAAGGGACGGCTTCGCCGGCCCAAAGATGACCCTGACTTCGAGGCGACCCTGCCGGTCTTGTCCGCTGATGCACGACTCTGGCTGCACGCCGCGCTCGCCCATGTCGTGCCGGACCACCCCTGGCTGTCCCGGCTCTGACCGGTCACCAGACGCCGCCGTCGAGATGGGCGGTGTCGTTGAAGCCGCGCACGATCCACCTCTCCGGCGTGATGACCAGCCTGGAGATTGACGCGTTCTCCGCACCGAGGAAGGCGAACGGCCGCGACCGGCTGGCCAGCGCCACGGCCTCGCCGATGATGCCGCCATGGGTGAACGCTGCGACCCGCTGACCCGGATGGGCTGCCGTTATCCGCTCGATCACTGCTGTGACCCGGGCGGAAAGCTCGGCCGCCGACTCGGCGCCCGGTATCACGTCCCAGCGCTCCTCGGCAGACATCCGAAGGCTGACCGGATGGCCGTCAGCAACGTTCTTCCGGAAGATGCCGCCTTCCCACTCCCCCAGGTGCACCTCGCGCAGCCCCGGCTCAACTCGCACGTCGAGTCGGAGCGCGTCGGCCAGTGGCCTTGCCGTCTGCGCCGTGCGGGACAGGGTGCTCACGTAGATCGCGTCGATCCCGGAGGTCGCCAGCCTGGCGCAGACCAGCCGCGCCTGGTCCGCCCCGTCAGGGGACAGCGGCGGGTCCCCCTGGCCGTCAACCAGCGGGAACAGCTTCCCGTCGACGAAGGCCTCCGATGCGCCATGGCGCACAAGCAGCAGGTCGGTCGCTCCCGGCGGTACCTCCCAGCGCCGCTGCCGGAAGGCCTGCGGCTCGCCCTCGGGTTCTGCCTCCGGGTCACCGGGCGCTGGGTTAGTCGATTCCGCCACAAGCCGAACTTAGCGGACGGCCCGTCGGCCGGACACCTCCGACCCGGCTAGGTGTGGCTGAATCCCCAGTTCAGCAGCTGGCGCGCGGCCATGATGGCGGACAACGGGTTGCTGCCAGGGGCAGCGTGCAGCACCACGCCGATCAGCGTGACACCGCCGCGCCTCGCCTCGAACAGCAGGCAGTTGCCCGCGACCGCGGTATCGCCGGTCTTGATGCCGAGCGCGCCGCGGTACCTGAACATCAGCTTGTTCGTCTGCACCCAGCGATAGTGGTGATGAGTGGCCGTCGCGGGCAGTTTGTAGTAGCGCCGTGCGACGATCTCGCGGAACAGCTTGTACTTCATGGCCGCCTCACCGAGCCGGATCAGGTCGGCGGGCGTTGAGTAGGTGGAGTGCTCAGTCGGGAACGGCATGCCATCGAAGCTGGTGAAGTGCGTCCCGGTCAGTCCCATCGCCGCCGCGGTCGAGTTCATCTCCGCGATGAAGGCAGTCCGCCCCGGCCCGTACGCGGTCGCCAGCAGGAACGCCGCGTCGCAGCCAGAGGGGATGAGCATGGCCGCGAGGAGCTGGCTCGCGGTCAGTATGTCGCCCCTGATCAGCCCGGCGCTGCTGGCGCCGTCGCGCCGTACGTACCGGATCGCGGCGCGGCTCACCACGATCTTGCGGCTCAGGTCGCCGTCGCGCAGCACGATCAGTGCCGTCATCACCTTGGTGATGCTGCCCATCGGCCGCGACAGCGCCCGGCCCGTCGACCACAGCCGGGCGCCGGTGCTGACGTCGATGAGCTCCCCTCCGCGCACCCTGATGCCCGGGCCCCGCGAATGGCTGGCATCGCGGGAGTGACTGGCTGCGCGGGCCGCGTGCGCTGCGGCCGGCGACACCGACCTGGCTACCGCGACGGCAGGCGCGGCCAGCACGACCGCCGCCGCTGTCCCGACGGCAGCGGCGGTACGGATCGCAATCCCGGCTTGCCGGGCAATTGACGCCTGCACACCCGAATCTAACCAGGGTCCGCGCCCGCCTGTCAGCGAGACCGTGCCGTCAGCGAGACCGTGCCGTCAGCGAGACCGTGCCGTCAGCGAGACCGTGCCGTCAGCGAGACCGTGCCGTTAGCGAGACTGGGGCAGCCGGAACGAGCCGTTGCGCCCGCCGGCCGCTGACGGCGGCGGAACGACCGGCCCGATGTCGCCGTCCGGTGCCTCATCTAGATCGACGATCACCGGAGCGTGATCGCTCGGGCCGGTGCCTTTCCTGGCCTGCCGGTCCACCCAGGCCGCCGCGACCCGGCTCGCCACGCTCGGCGTGGCCAGCACGAGGTCGATCCGCATGCCGAGATCCTTGTGGAACATCCCGGCCCGGTAGTCCCAGTAGGTGAAGACGCGCCGGTCCGGCCAGTGGTCCCGGATCACGTCCCGCAGATCCGCGGCCGACTCCAGGCTGTCCAGCGCAGCGCGCTCCGGGGCGGTGACGTGCGTCTGACCGACATACGCGGCCGGGTCAAAGACGTCGCCGTCGGCCGGGGCGATGTTCATGTCGCCGCAGACGATCGCCGCCTCCGGGCCTGACCGGACGACCTGCTCAAGCGCCGCGAGCCAGGCCAGCTTGTACTGGTAATGCTCAGAGTCAGGAACCCGGCCGTTCGGCACGTACACCGAGTGCACCCTGACACCGTCGCACGTGGCCGCGATCGCCCTGGCCTCCTGCTGGGGGAAGCCCGGGCCGCCGGCCAGACCGCGCACCACGTCGTCCAGGCCAGTCCGGGACAGTATCGCGACTCCGTTCCAGCGGGGCTCACCGTGCACCGCCACCTCGTAGCCACGGCTGCGCAGGTCACTGCCAAGAAGCTCGAGGAAGGCGTCATCCCCGAGCTTGGTCTCCTGCAGGCACAGCACATCAGGCTTGCGCTCGTCCAGCCACGGCAGCAGCCTCGGTATCCGCTGCTTGACTGAGTTCACGTTCCAGGTCGCGACCCGCACCGCGCCTACATTAGCCCCGGCCGCTGCCCGGCGCGGCAGGGCCTCCCGGCCGGCCCGCAGGTCGTGCATCATGTCCAGATGGGACTGCGCGGAGAGGCAGCGATCGTCGGGATCGCTGAGCTGAGGCCGGAGCGTAAGCCGCAGCGAGAGCCGCGCTTCACCATCGAGCAGTGGGCGCTGCTGTCGAAGCAGGCCCTCGATGACGCAGGCCTGCGCGCGGAGATGGTGGACGGACTGGTGACAGCCGGCATCGCCGAGTCCGCCATGTTCGCCCCGGCGACTGTGTCGGAGTATCTCGGCATCCCGGTGAACTTCGCCGAGCACGTCGACCTGGGCGGCGCGACTGGAGCGGGCATGATCTGGCGGGCTGCCGCGGCGGTCGAGCTCGGTATCGCGGACGTGGTGCTGTGCGCGCTGCCTTCGTCGCCAGTGCCGCCCGCACCCGTGTCCCAGCCGCCGGCCAGCGCCGCCAGGGGCCGCTGGCAGTTCGGGGCATCGAGCAGCCGTTATGGGTCGCCGCAGGCGGAGTTCGAGATCCCCTACGGCAGCCTTGCGCAGAACGCGCCGTACGCGATGATCGCGCAGCGGTACGCGGCCGAGTTCGGTTACGACCCGCGCGCGCTCGCGAAGATCGCGGTAGATCAGCGCGCGAATGCCTGCGCTAACCCGGCCGCGATCTTCTACGGCAAGCCGATCACTATCGAGGACGTGCTGGCCAGCCCTATGGTCGCTGACCCGCTGCACCTGCTGGAGATCGTGATGCCGTGTGCCGGCGGCGCCGCTGTCGTAGTGGCGAATGCCGACATCGCGCGCGGCACCCGGCACCGGCCGGTGTGGATCAGGGGCTTCGGCGAGCGGCTGGACGCCAAGACGCCGACGTACGCGAAGGACATGGTCCGCACGCCGATCGCCGACGCGGCCCGGCACGCCTTCGAGATGGCCGCTGTCACGCCAGCCGACATCGACATGGTGTCGGTCTATGACTGCTACACGATCACAGTACTGATGACGCTGGAGGACGCCGGCTTCTGCGGCAAGGGCAAGGGAGCCGACTTCATCAGCAGCCATGACCTGACCTTCCGCGGCGATTTCCCGTGCAACACCCACGGCGGTCAGCTGTCCTTCGGGCAGCCAGGGCTGGCTGGCGGGATGTCGCACGTCTGCGACGCCGCCCGACAGATCCAGGCCCGCTCCGGGGAGAACCAGGTAGCTGACTGCCACCGCGCGTTCGTCACCGGCAACGGCGGCATCATGAGCGAGCAGGTCGGCCTTGTCTTGCAGGGCGACTGAGCGACCGCGACGAGAGAAGAGCGCAGATGGACAAGCCGCTGCCGGTTCCGACCCCGGTTTCCGGGCCGTTCTGGGATGCGCTGCGCGAGCACAAGGTGGTGATTCAGTACTCGCCATCGGCGGACCGCTGGGTCTTCTACCCGCGGATCCTGGCGCCCGGCACACTGGCCGACGACCTGGAGTGGCGCGAGATATCCGGGCTGGGGACGCTTTACAGCTTCACCGTCGCCCGCTACCCCACCGCGCCGGCCTGGGCCGGCGACGTGCCGCAGTTGCTGGCTGTCGTCGAGCTCGACCAGGGACCGCGCATCACCACCGAACTGGTGAACGTCGCGCCCGAGGCAATCGAGGTCGGCATCCGGGTGCGCCCGGTCTTCTGCGACGTCCCCGGCAGCGACGTCACGCTGCTTAAATACGAACCCCATTAAAGGCCGGGAACGCGGCAGCCAGGTGTCACTCGAGCTCGCTACCGCCCGGCCGGCCGGAACGCCGCCCCGGCGCTCACGCAGTCGCTGACCGAGTCGATCCCGTTCAGGTACCAGCCATTCTCGGGTCGGCGTAACGGCCGGCGTCCAGCGACCCCGAATTGCGCGACGACTATGACCTCCCAGTCGGGCCGGGACATGCTCGCTCCCCTGCTGCTTGTTCGCCTGCCGCCGCTGTGCAACCATCCGGCTATGCGGATCACCGCCGGGTTAGCGGTCGGGGCAGCCATGGCCGGGCTGCTGGCAGCCTGGCCGCAGCCGGCCGCTGCGGCGCCGGCTAGCCATACTGCACCCGCCGCGGCCGGCTGGCACGCCACCGAGGTACATGTCCCGTCCGGCGGCTCCTCCGGCATCCTCTACGGCATCGCCTGCCGCGGTACGTCGTGCGTCGCGGGCGGCTCGTACTTCCGCAAACCGGCAGGCGAGCTCCCGATGATCTCGGCCGAGTCAGCGGGACGGTGGGGCACCGCAACCAAGATCCGTCTGCCGGCGAACGCGCGGCCGACGGTCGGCAGCGCCGTCATCGCCTCGATCTCCTGTCCCGCCGCGACATCCTGCGTCGCAGTCGGCAACTACCTGACCGCGACGAGCCTGGCGGGCCTGATCACGACCGGCCACGCGACGGCCTGGTCGGCGGCCACCGCACCGACCCTGCCATCCGGCGCAGCTGCGGTGCCGGACGCTTACCTGACCGGGGTGAGCTGCACCAGCCCGGGTTCCTGCGTTGCGGTCGGCGGCTACACCAACCGGGGCCAGAACGAGGAGGCGATGGCCGTTACGCAGGCCGGCGGGCACTGGCGCCGCGCGGTGGCCATCAAGCCGCCGTCGAACGCGGACGCGAACCCGGCTGCGCATTTTAGCGGCGTGAGCTGCCCGAAGGCCGGTTACTGCGTCGCGGTCGGCGCCTTCACCACCAAGGCACTGGACGAAGAGGTGATGGTGGCCGCAGAGGTCCGCGGCCGATGGGGCCGGGCCGTCCAGGTCCCCATGCCGGCCAACGCGGCCGCCGAGCCCGTCGCCGAGCTGTACTCGGTGAGCTGCACATCGACGCGCGACTGCGTCGCCACCGGCAGCTACTCCGACAACCAGTCGCGCGGCTACCCGCTGATCGAGACCTACTCCCGCGGCCACTGGGCGGCCGCTGGTTTCACCCGGCTGCCGTCTGGCGCCGAGCACACCAACCAGTTCGCGACGCTGAACGGGGTCAGCTGCACCGCGCACGGGTGCACGGCGGCGGGCAGCTACGAAAACGCCCAGGGCGTAGCTGCCGCGATGGTCGTCGTCGAAACCGACGGCCGGTGGGGCAGCGCAGTCCAGATCAAGCTGCCCAAGGGCGCCGCGTCCGGCACCGTGCAGAACGCCACGCTGTTCGCCATCGCCTGCCGGAGCACCAGCGCCTGTACTGCGGTCGGCAGCTACGTCGGCGTCGCCGACGCCGACGCCACCGAGGCGATGGCCGTCACCCGCTCCTAGACCGATCTCAGCGGGCGGCCGCCAGCGCGAACGCCAGCAGAGAGTTCGCCGTGTAGTCGTCAGCCGGCTCGACCGACGGCCAGGACACCACGTTGTCCTCATAGCTGGCGGCCTTCGTGTTGAACGGCCCGAAGTGCCCCGCACTGCACGCCCGCATACCGGTGACCGTGCCGAGTCCGACGAAGTTGGCCGGGCTGCTCGGGCCGTCCGTGACCGCACCCAGCTGGATGTTGCCCCGTCCGGTCAGCGAGCCGGCCAGGTTGGCGATCTCGCTCTGCATGCAGTGCGGGTAGGTGGTGCCGGCGCCGACCACGAACGAGCTGCCCCAGCCATTGGCACCGAGAGCAAAGTTCAGCTGCTGCTGGGCGAAGGCAGCGAACTGGCTGCCCCCGCCGTAGAACTGGTACAGCGCGTTGGTGATGTAGAGGCCGAACGCGTGCGGCGTTGCGTCGGCCGGACCGAGGTCAGTGCCCAGCTCGAACGGGTCGCGAGTCGACGCGGCCCAGTGCTCGCCTAGCCGAAGCTGCGCGGCAAGGTCGTCTAGCAGCGCCCGCCGGGTAACCAGGCCAGCCTCCTCGCTGCGACCGCCTAGCGGACCGCCCCAGCCACGGCCGCCCCGCTGATGGCCCGCCAGCGTCAGTGCACGCAGCAGCTCGCCCTCGCCTATGGCGCCGTTGTCGTACAGGTTCAGCGTGTCACCGCCGGCCGGATGTCCCTGCCTGATGTACGCACGCGCCCAGTGGCTGGCGGTTACCAGGTCCGCGCGCACCCGGACGGCTGGCGCGTGCAGTGCCTCATCCGCCAGGGCGATCTCGGCGGCGCCCCAGAGCATGTCGCTCTTCCACTCGGTGCCCGGATAGTAGTCGTACGGATAAGTCGTAACGATCCGGCCGGGGTGCGCGGTGTCCGCCATCGCGTACACCCGGCGGGCCAGCCACAGCAGGTGCACGGCCGCCGACCGGTTGGTGCGCGCCTCGAGCTGTGCGGCCAGGGCGAAGTCGGCAGCGAAGCGGCCGGCAAAATCCGGGCTGATCGGCTTGCCCGGTGGCGCAGCCTCGAACACCGGACGGTACTTCACGTAGTAGGCAGTCGGGCCGGGCTTGCCGCCCTTCGCGACGTCCATTCTGTCCTCGGCCTGCGGCAGGAACCAGAAGTTGTAGTCGCCCTGGATCGTATTGCTGGCGTTGCCGTTGCCGATCCCGACCTGGATGTAGAGCACCTTCCGCTTCGGCCGGAACAGCTTCTCCAGCCAGCTCAGGCCGAAGCTCGCCTCGGGACCGAGAGTCGGATAACGGCCAGGGAAGTCGCGCTCAGCGATCTGCATCAGCCCGTCGGCATAGCTCGCCGTGTAGGCGAACTTCTCATACCCGCCACCTGCGTCGAACCAGCCGCCCTCGACGTTCACCGGCCCGCCGATCCGGTGCAGGCCCCCGAGCAGGTTGTCGTTGCTGTCGTAGCGCGGCGAGGCGTAGACGTAGGCGCGCGCGTCGGTCAGGTTGGCCGGCTTGCGGTCCAGAACGGATCCGACGACGTCGCTGCCGTCGCGCTCGGAGGTGAAGTAGCGCACGGCGTTCGTCACCAGCTGCGCGTAGGCCGCCCCGGTCGCCTCGATCCCGAACTCAGGTGACTCGGCCGACTGGCCAGCCGCAAAAGCCTCGATCCGGTACTCCCCCGGCCGCCGCAGCGCGGTAAAGGAGAGCTCGTATACCGCGTGGTAGCGCGAGTTCCAGCCGCCGGCGTCAGTGTCTGATGTGCCCCGGTATACGGTTCCGTGCGAGCCGGTCACGGTGAACGTCACCCGCGCGACCCTGGCAGGCAGCATGAGGTAGGCCATCTTTGGCCCGCCGGCCGGGTACGCCACCTCGTTCACCCGCACCTCGGCCGGCACAGTGCCGGCCGGCACAGTGCTCGCCGCGGCTGCCGGCGCATGACCACCTGCCGCGACTACCAGCGGCCCGATCACCAGCAGTCCGGCCGCCACCAGCAGGCCCCGAGTGCCCCGAGTGCGCATAGCTAGCCTCCCAGCAGTCCGGCGCGGCGAATTAGTCAGGAAACCTACCAAACAGAAAAGCACGGGCACAAGACACAACCGAGAGGGAACGAGGCCGCCCGGCGTGCTATCTGTATCGTCAGCGGGAGTCAGCGGGGAGTCAGCCAGGGCCAGCCCGGCGACGCGCGAAGGAGACCGGCATGCAGACTCAGGACGCCATCCGAGCCCGGCGCAACGTCCGCAGTTACCGGCCGGACCCGGTCCCGGAGGCTGATCTCGACACGATCGCCGAGGCAGCCTGGCGGGCTCCGTCTGCGTCTAACCGGCAGCACCGGATGGTCATCATCGTGACAGACCGGAAACAGCTCCTCGAGCTGTCGCGCGTCTGGCGCGGCGCTGGCCACATCGCCAGCGCTCCTGCGGCGATCGCCCTCGTGGTCCCGAAGAGCGCTGACGACCGGACGCAGCTCATCGACTACTTCGACCTCGGCCAGGCCATCTACGCGATGGCCGTGGCCGCGGCCGACCTCGGCATAGGCACCGGCCACGCCAGCGTCGGTGACCAGGACGCCGCCCGGGCGATCCTCGGCGTGCCGGGTGATCACGACGTCGCGTTCCTGCTCGGCGTCGGCTACCCGGCAGACCGTCCGCTGAAGCCCGTCGCCAAGCCCGACCGGCTGCCCATCACCGAGGTGGTCCGCCACGGCCACTGGTAGGCCGCCGGGCCGGGCAGCTCACCCGGCAAGCTCCTCCACCGGCTTCACCCCCGCGGTGCCGCGGCGCAGCCGCCAGACCAGCGCGCACACGTACCAGAGCAGCGCGAGGCCCGCGCCGTAGCCGACGACCTTGTCGGCAGCGTGGAACGGGCCGGGCACCGACAGCACGAAGATGATCAGCGCGCTGTACAGCAGCACGAACACGATCACCGGCCAGGCCCAGCGGCCGAGGTTGAACGCGCCGGGGATCGAGTCCAGCGTCCGCCGCTTGTAGGCGTAACCGGCCGTGATGAGCAGGTAGATGATGTACGGGATGATCGCGGTCGCGCCGACCAGCGTGGCGAACGCGCTGGCCTGCAGGTAGCCGTACCAGGTAACGCCGATGTCGACGACGGCGAAGACCAGCAGGGCCACGATCGGGGTCTGCGTGCGGCCGTTGATCTTACGGAGCTGCTTCGAGAACGGCAGCATGTTGTCCCGCGCCAGCGAGTAAGCCAGCCGTGCCTGCGCCCCGGCACCGACGACGAGGATCGCGAACATCGAGAAGATGACGAACGCGATGAACACCTTGACTAGCCAAGACGGCAGCCAGTAGCCGGCGATGGTCAGCAGCGGCAGCGGCGACAGCTTCGGGTTCTCCACCAGCTTCAGGCTCGGGATCGCGATCGTGAAGCCGATCAGCGCGATCATGCCGAGAACGGCCGAGCTTGCGACAGCCCAGATCACGCCGCGGGGCACGCTCTTGCGCGGGTTCACGGCGTCCTCGGACATGTCCGCCGCCAGCTCGAAGCCGACCAGGGTGAACGCGCCGATCAGCCCGGCCAGCGCAAACGCGTAGATGGTCGGGTTGTGATACACGGACGTCGTGCTCGTGAGGATGCTCGCGCCGTACGGGTCCGGCTTGGTCTTCAGCCCCCACAGGATGAGCAGCAGGACACCGAACACCACCGTGCCGATGATCTCGGTGAACACGGCGATGTTGTTCACCCGGGCCGCCACCTGGATGCTGATGATGTTGATGATCACCGGCAGCACCATCAGGATGAGCGCCACCGCGAACACCAGCCGCGCGCTAGGGCTGTTGACGCCGAACTCGCTGAGCAGCAGCGGCGATGCGACGCCGAGCATGATCGCGCCGCCGCCGACGCTCATGTACAGCAGCCCGGCGAAGCCGACGAACCAGCCGTAGGTCGGGTTCACCAGCCGCGCGCTCCACTGATACGCGTATCCGGCCAGCGGGATCCGGGTGCCCAGCTCGGCGACGACCAGCGCGATCATCAGGTTGCCGACGCCGACGATCGGCCACGTCCAGATCGACGCAGGACCCCAGTAGTCGAGGCCCCACGCGTAGTTCAGGAAGATGCCGGTCGTGATCGAGATGATCGAGAACGCGATCGCGAACATCGAGAAGAACCGAAGCGAGCGGCGCAGCTCGGGCTTGTAGCCCGCTCTGACCAGGATCTGCTCCTCGGCATCACCGGGCACGACCGTGCCTGTGGTCACCGGGTCTTGAGCACTCATGCAGGCCCTCCCTTGAGTTATGTGCTAGCCGCCAGTCGGTTCGCAGCGGCTGCGAAGCCCTCATCGGTCGCGGTCAGGGCCGCGGCGAGATCCGCCTCGGTCATCGCCGCGGAGATAAACCAGTTGTGCCGTGGGTGCAGGTAAGCGCCGGCTCGCATGGCCGCGGCGGCGAAGGTAGTTCCCAGCTCGTGGCCGTGGTCCCCGGCGAACGTCAGGTACGGCATGGCCGGCGGGCCGGTGTAGCGGATCTCCAGCCCGCGCGCCGCGGCCTGGTCCAGGATCCCGGCGCGCAGGCGCGTCCCCATGTGGTCCATGACCGCGATCGCGTCTTCGTCGCGGAGCGCGCCGATGGTGGCGATCGCCGCCGCCATAGCTGCTGCCGAGAACCAGAACGAGCCGGTCACGAAGATGCTCGCGGCCGCATCGGCAAACGCGCCAGACCCGAGCACCGCAGCGAGCGGATGACCGTTGGCTATGGCCTTGCTCCAGGCGGACAGGTCCGGCAGGACGCCAATCGGCTCCCAGCTCGAGCCGAGATGCAGCCGGAAGCCACAGCGGACGTCGTCCAGGATCAGCGCGGCGCCGGCGGCAGTGCACAGCTCGCGCAGGCCGCGGGCGAAGGCGGGATCAACGAGCTCCTGGTCGAAGCCCGCGTCGTGCTTGAACGGGCTGACCACGATGCCGGCCAGGTCCGGCCCGGCTGCCGTGACCGCCGCGCGCACCGATGCCAGGTCGTTGAAGGTGTAGTGGCCGAGGTTGGCGCGGTCTGCCTCGGTGACGCCCGCCAGCCTCGGGGTGCACCAGGGCGCCGCGCCGTGGTACGCGCCGGCCGCCACCAGGATCTTCTGACGGCCCGTGTGCGCTCGGGCGATCGTGCAGCAGATCGTGGTGGCGTCGGTGCCGTTCTTGGCGAACATCGCCCAGTCGGCATGCTGGACCGTGCCGACGAGCAGTTCCGCAAGCTCGACCATGACCGCGCCGGGCCCGTTCTGGCAGTCGGCCAGCTCCGCCTGCGCCGCGGCCGCCCGCTCCACGGCCGGGTGCCGGTGGCCGAGGACGACGGGGCCGTAACTGCACATCAGGTCGATGTACTCGTTCCCGTCGACGTCCCAGATCCTGGCGCCCCGGCCGGATCGCATGAACTGCGGGTACTCGGGCGGCAGCGGGCCGGCCGACTGGTGCCCGTACATCCCGCCGGGGATCACCGAACTGGCCCTGCGCCGCAGCTGGTCGTCCATGCTGCGCCGTCGGCTGTCCCTGGCGGCAGTCGCGGTTAGCTGATCCGTCATGCCACTCGCTCCCCGTCCTGCGCCGGGCCGGCCTGCACCACACCAGCCGCTGTCGTGATTCGCTCCGCTGCGCCCGCGTTCGCTGCCCGGAGGAAGTCCAGGACCTGGCCGAGATCGTCGATGGCAGCGTCCGAGCCGAGGCCAGTGGCCACCAGCGAACCGCAGGCTACGCCGAGCCAGGCCGCGTCGACAGGCTCGCAGCCGAGCAGCAGCCCGGTGAGCATGCCGGCGTTGAAGGCGTCGCCGCACCCGGTGGTATCCACCACGTCCACGGCAATCGCCGGGACGTGGCTCAGCCGTCCGTCCCTGCCGGTTACCAGGCAGCCGTCGGCACCCAGAGTGACGGCGACGCCGCCGGTGCCGAGTGCGAGCACTGCGGCAGCGGCTCGCTCGAGGTCGTCGTGGCCGGTGAGGGCGCGGAGCTGATCGGCGTTCGGCCAGAACCAGTCTGCGGCGGCCAGGGCCGCGCTGATGTGCGCGAAGTCGGCGGGGCCGCCAGGGTGCAGCACGTCGACAGCGACCAGCGCGCCGCCGCTGCCGGCGCTCGCCGCGATCGTCGCGAGGTCTGCACTGGACAGGCCGCGCAGCGCGTCGGGACCGCCGAGCAGCAGCCCATCGCAGCAGCCGAGCCGTGCCAGGTCGATGTCGCGAAGCTCGAGCAGCCGGGTCGCCCCTGGCACGTGCCAGGCCGGGCGCTCGCCGCTGCGCCGGATCGGCAGGATCGTCGCGGAGGTCTGGGCAGCGGTCTTGCGCACGAGCCCGGCCGTATCGACCCCGGCCGCCGACAGCGCCGCCAGCACGATGTCGCCGAGCAGGTCCGCGCCGATCGCACCGAACGACGCCACGCTGGCGCCCAGCTTTGCCAGGTCGACGGCCGTTCCGCCAGCGGTGCCCGCTGCGGTCGCCCGGATCTCGGTCAGCCGCGAACTGCCCTGCCCGGCCGGGATGTCGTCCACCGGGCGGCCGAGCACGTCGAGGATGTGCGGCCCGAGCACCGCGACGCGCTTCCTCACGGTGTTCGTCCTCGCTGACGCCGCTCGCCGTAGCGCAGCCGCTTCGCCTCGGCCGCCACCTCGTCCAGCTCGGCCGGGGAGAGGACCTTTGGCTCGCCGTAACTGCAGGCGAGCCGGTACACCCTGGCCAGCCACTCCAGCAGCAGGGCCTGGTCATAGGCCTCGGTCAGCGTGCGGCCGTAGCAGATCGCCCCGTGGTTGCGCAGGATCGCGGCACTGCGCCCGGCCAGGGCGGCCACCGCCGCGTCCGCGAGGCCGGCCGAGCCGAACCTGCTGTACCCGGCAACCTGCACCGGCCCGCCGAGGATGGTGATGGCATAGTGCACTGCGGGGAGCTCGTCCCGGCTGACCGACAGCGCGATGACCTCGGCTGAGTGAGTGTGCACGACCGCTGCTGCCGGCGTTGCGGCGTAGATAGCCAGGTGCATCGGCAGTTCAGTTGAGGGAGTCTCGGGCGCGTCAATCTCGTCCCCGGCCAGCGAGACCACGCAGATATCGGCTGGTGCCAGCTCCGTGTAGCGCACCCCGGACGGTGTGATCGCGACGAGATCGCCGACTCGCACGCTCATGTTGCCCGCCGCCCCGACAGCCAGCCCGTCCGCGACGAGGCGCCCGCAGTAGCTTGCTAGCTCGTCACGGGCGGTTTGCAGATCCCGGTCCGCATGCATTAGAACGGGATGTTAGACGGACGTCCGATAAAAAAACAGCCCCGAAGCTGTTCTGTCACTGACCGTGTCAACTCGAGATGGCGACCGGAGCGATGCCGAAGATCGTTGACTGGGACGCGCGGCGAGATGAGATCCTCTCGGCCACCTGGCGGGTGATCGCCCGCGATGGCATAGCTGGCGCCACGATCCGCGCGATCGCCAGGGAGGCGAAGTGCTCGCCCGGCATCCTGGCGCACTACTTCGACGACAAGGACGACATCCTCGGGTCCGCGCTGCTCCACTCGCATCGCCGGGTCGGCGCGCGGATGACGGAGGCCGCAGCCGGTCTGTCCGGCCTGGCCGCGTTGCGCGCTGTCATGCTGGAGGCACTGCCACTGGACGATCGGCGCGACCTCGAGGCGCAGATCGAGATCAGCTTCTGGGGCCGCGCCCTCGGCAACCCGGATCTGAGGGAACTGCAGCACACCGAGTTCGAGCGGCTTTGCTCGCGGCTGCGCGGCCACCTGGAGGAGGCCGTCAAGCTCGGCGAACTGCTGCCGGACGGCGACCTCGGCCTGGCCACGCACCAGCTTGTCGTGCTCATCGACGGCCTGTCCGCGGAGCGCGTCCTCTACTCCGGCCGGGTCACGCCGGAGCGCCAGATCCAGATACTCGACCTGCTGCTATCCAGCTTCCGCGCGGGCGAGCGCGCTCTCCTCTGAGCAGAGCCGCAGGCTCTGGCTAATTGCGGCTCTGCTCACGGATATGCCGGGACTGTCCGGCTCGCTACTCGGTGCGCGGGCGGCTCTTCGCAGGGAACATGGGCAGCAGCTCCCGGCTCAGGGTCACGTTCAGCACGATCGCGGCCCCCAGGTACCCGGCAGCGAAGCCGTCCAGGATCGCGAACCAGCCGCCGACCTTCGCCACGTCGGCTGTCCAGCTTGCCGTGCCGCCCAGGTTCGCTATGGCCAGCACCACGAGCACGATGAAAGCCAGCGTGAACGGGGTGAAGGCGGCCAGACTGATGCTGGAGGCGCCGATCGCGAACACCGCTGTGAACAAAGCCCACAGGATCAGCCAGGCCGCGAAGGCGTGGTCGAACGCGAGGACACCGCCAGCGGCGATGATGGGCCCGGCGAAGAACTTCAGGATCAGCGCGGTCGAGAACAGGAACCCCGCGTAGCCGACGCCGAAGGTACCGCCGAACAGCTCCCCGGCGCGGTATTCCCAGAGCCCGCCGATGAGCAGCCCCACCGCGCCGATGCCGAAGCAGGTGGCGATGAAGATGTCGTTCGCCGCGCTCGACAGGATCCCGGTCTCGACTAGGCCGAGGAAACCGACCGCGAACGCGAAGGCGAACGCGGACAACGGAACTCCTGGCGCGGTGGCCGGGTAGGCGTGGCCGGGACCCGGCGCCCAGACGGCCGCAGCGGGTTCTGCGGCCTGCACTTGCCCGTTGGACGGCTCAGAGCTGATGACTGGCTCGTCGTGTGTGGTCATCTCGTGCTCCTTCGCGATTGACCGCTTTGCCTGAGGGGACCTGACCCCGGCAGCGCCAGGGTCAGCATTGCAACTGCCTAGCGAGAAGAGATGGAGATAAGCCGGCGTGCGCTGGGCGGCCTCGGCGGCACCCAGTGCCGTTTCGCCCCGATCGTATGACTGTGGCAACCGATTGCAAGAGGCAAGTTCCGCCGGCCGGAATGTTTCCTCAGCCCGCGGTGCCGATCTGGAGCCCGCAGTGCCGGTCCGGTCGGCTGGCGAGGACGCGGCGCGCGCGGGCTAACCTGACATCGTGGCAAGCCGGGCAGAGCGTTCGATGTCGTTCGGGGCGATCGCCAGCGACTACGACAGGTTGCGGCCCGGTCCGTCGCCGGAGGCCGTGGACTGGCTGCTGCCAGCCCGCCGTGGCGTAATCGTCGACCTCGCAGCCGGGACCGGTCTGCTCAGCCGGGCGCTGGCCGGCAAGGCGGGACATGTCATCGCGGTCGAGCCGGACGAGCGGATGCGCTCCGTCCTCCAGGACCGCTCACCCGGCGTCGAGGTCCTGGCAGGCAGGGGTGAGGCGATCCCGCTGCCTGACGCCAGCGCCGACGTCGTGCTCGTGTCCTCAGCCTGGCACTGGATGGACCCGGAACTGGCCGTGCCGGAGATCGCCAGGGTGCTCAGGGACCACGGGCGGTTCGGCGTCCTCTGGAACAGCAGGGACCTGTCGGTGCCATGGATGCGCGCGGACGAGTGGTTCCGCACCGACGAGCTGCCGCCGGACACGCCAGCGAGGCCGGCTGAGCCTGCTTCCGGCACGCCTGCCCCTGGCAGCACGGAGTGGGGCGGCCGTCACGTCCCGCTGCCTGACCCTGGCGGCTTCGAGAATATCGAGACGGCAGTGTTCCGGTTCAGCCGATGGATGACGCCGTCCGACCTGGTCGACATGATGACCACCTACAGTCGGATCATCACGGCCGGCCCTGACGTCCGGGACGCTGGCCGGGATCGCGCCAGGGCCGCGCTGGCGGCCGAGTTCCCCGGTGCGACCGAGATCGAGGTTCCGATGCGGTCACGCTGCTGGCGGGCTGACCGCGTGCCGAGGTAGGGCCCTCAGTTCTCCACCGGTAGCAACTCGGCGGCGAACTCGGTGATCAACTGCTCGATGCCGCCAGCTGGCGGCCGTGCTGGGCGCACCACGAACTTGGTCAGTCCGACGGCGATGTAGGCCTCGATCATCGCCCGCGCTTGCGCCCAGGTCACCGGGGCCAGCACGGCCGGGTCGACGCCAGGCCGACGGCGCTGCACAGACCGCTCGAACTCCGGGGTGATCTCCCCTACCGCCAGGCTGATGCCAAAGTGATCCGGCTCGATCTCCCGCCCGGCCGCAGCCGCTGCGGCCTGGATCTGCTCGCGGGCCGCGCCGGCCTCGGCCGGGGTGAGGAAGCTGCCCAGCCAGCCGTCGCCGTACCGGCCGGCCCGGCGCAGGCCCTCGGGCGCACTGCCGCCGAGCCAGATGTCCAGCGGCTTCACCGGCACCGGCCCGACGCTGGCACCGTCCACCCGGAAGAAGTGGCCGGCGAACGACACGTTCTCCCCGGTCAGCAGCAGCCGCAGCAGGGCCAGCGACTCGTCGAACACCGCCGCCCTGCTGCCGGGGACCGGGAACGCGGCGACCTCGCCGGGGCGAGCCGGGCGCAGCCCGAATACCGGCAGCACCCGGCGTGGCGCGAGCGCGGCGAGCGAGGCAAGTTCCTTGGCGACCAGCACCGGGTGCCGTCCGGGCAGGACCGCGACGCCGGTGCCGACCTTCAGCCGGCACGTCCGTGCGAGCGCATAGGTCATGCCGACGACCGGCTCCACCATGTCGCCGTAGACGACTTCGCTGAGCCACAGCGAGTCGATCCCGGCGGCCTCGAGCTGGGGAAGCGCAGCAGCCAGGCCATCCGGAGTCGCGGCCGGGCCGAGGCTGATCCCGATGCGTACCTTCATCCCCCCATCCGATCACATGCCGGCCAGCGCTAGCATCCGCAACGTGGACGGGCGAGTGGACGGGATCCGGGTCCAGTCATCTGAGCCTGTGGTCATGCTGCCGTTCGCCGCACGCGGCGGCCGGGGCATGGTGGAGGTCCGGTACGGGGTGACGGACGACGCGGTCGCCGTCGGCGAGGCGAGCGTCTCGGTCGATGTCGCGCCCTTCCTGGCCAGCGAGGACAGCCCGCTCGCGTTCTTCGGTCACCTGCCGACACTGTTCGACGCCGCGGCGAATCCCGATCATCCGGACGGAGACTGGGTGGCCGAGTCCTTCCCTCGTCGCCGCACCCGACATCGCGCGAACTAGGCAGCTGACCGCGCTGACAGGCTTTCGCTGGGGCTACCAGCTCACCGCGGGGTGCCCCGACCCGCTGCCTCCGGTACCGGTGGGTCCCGACCGGTGGCACGCCCATCTGACGATGCTCGCCGCCGGATACCCGAGCTGGTCGTTTCAGGACGGAACCTGGTAGCTGCCGGACAGCTCCGCCGGCTAGCTGGCATTACAGCCGGGCCAGCTCCTGGCGGAGCGGGTCAAGGCCCAGCGAGCCGAGCGAGAGCGCCTGGCTGTGGAACTGCTTGAGGCTGAAGCCGGCGCCCTTTCGCTGGCGGGCGTCTTCCCTGGCCTGCAGCCAGATGCGCTCGCCCAGCTTGTACGACGGCGCCTGACCGGGCCAGCCGAGGTACCGGTTGAGCTCGAAGCGCAGGCTCGCGTCCTCCATGTGAACGCGCGAGCGCAGGTATTCCCAGGCGAGGTCGGCGTTCCAGGTCTCACCTTCGTGCCAGCCGCTGCCAGCCGGGATCGGAAGCTGGAGGTGCACGCCAAGGTCAACCACGACTCGGACGGCGCGCAGCAGCTGGCTGTCCAGCATGCCGAGCTGCGCGCCCGGGTCGTCGAGGAAGCCGAGCTCCTCCATCAGCCGCTCCGCGTAGAGTGCCCAGCCCTCGCCGTACCCGGAGACCCAGCACAGCAGTCGCTGCCAGCGATTCAGCGACTCCTGCTCGAAGACCGCCTGGCTGACCTGCAGGTGATGGCCGGGCACGCCCTCGTGGTAGACCGTGGTGATCTCTTTCCAGGTCTGGAACTGCTCGACGCCGTCCGGCACCGACCACCACATCCGTCCGGGCCGCGACCAGTCCTCGCTGGGACCGGTGTAGTAGATGCCGCCCTCGTTGGTGGGCGCGATCATCGCCTCGAGCCGCAGGGCCGGCTCGGGGATGTCGAAGTGCGTGCCGTTGAGCGCGCCGATGGTGGTGTCGGCCAGCTCCTGCATCCAGGACTGCAGGCTGTCGGTGCCGGCCAGCTGCCGCGCCGGGTCGGCGTCCAGGGCGGCCGCCGCGTCCGCGACGGTGCCGCCAGGCACGATCAGCCGCGCCACCCGTGCCATCTCCGCCTCGATCCGCCGGACCTCGTCGAGACCCCAGGCGTAGGCCTCATCCAGGTCCACGGCCGCGCCGAGGAAGTAGCGGGACGCCAGCGCGTACCGGTCCCGGCCGACGGCATCGGCCGCGGTCGCCAGCGGCAGCAGGGACGTCTCCAGGAACTGCCCGAGGTCCGCGGTGGCCTTGCTGGCCGCCTCGGCCGACGCGGTCAGGTCGGCGAGCAGCGCTCCGGTTGCCCCTGTTCGCTCCGCCAGCGCGTAATAGAAGCCAGTGCCTGGCGCCGACCAGTCCGCGCACTGCCGGGCGCACTCGATGACCTGGCGGCGGGCCGGCATTCTGCCATCCGCGGCGGCGGCCGCGTAGGTGTCCTGGAGGTCGGCGTAGGCGCGCGGTACGGCGGCCATCCGGGCCGCGATGTTGCGCTGGGCCTCCTCGCCCTCCACCGGCATCAGGTCGAAGATCTCCCGCACTGACTGGATGCCGCTGGCAATGACATTCAGCTCACGTGTGGTCTCGCCCGCGTCGTACCGCTCCAGGGCGAGGCCCAGCCGCTCGAGCATCGCCGCGCGGGCCACCCGCTCGCGGTCACCGGCTGGCTCCGCTGCGGTCAGCTCGGCAACCGTGGCCCGGTCCAGGTCCTGGCGAGCAGCGAACCCGGCCAGGCTGAGGTCGGTCATTTCATGATCGTGTCCGGCGATCCCGGCGTAGGTGGCCAGAACCGGATCGAGCTCGGCGACCTGGACGACGTACCGATCCGCTATGTCCGTGATGATCCCCATGACGGCACCCTAGCCCACGCGGCCGGTAAGGTATGGATCGGCTATCCCTGGGGCCTAATGCGAACTCTGAGACAGCTGATGCGTTTGTGGCATATCATCGGTAAAGCTTAGGTAACCGCACTATATAGCCACGATAACGAAACGTCTGTTAGAGCAGCTACTTGTCCCCGAAGCACCGCAGGGCCCGTGCGCGGCCCGCTCGCCGGCTACGGCTGATCCGGACCCCTGTGGTCGTGGCTGTCGTGTTCACCATCCTCGCCACTGCCCTGGCCAGCGCCGCCGGGAGCGCGCAGAGCCCTGAGCAGGCCGCGATGGACCAGCTGCTTCACTCGTACAACCCCAGCTCGGGCCTGGTCGGCCCGACCTGGTGGCAGGCGGCGGTGGCGCTGACCGCCGTCGAGACCTACGCGCAGACGACCGGCGACCACAGCTACGACTTCCTGATCAGGCGCGCCTTCACGGCGAACTCTGCCGGCGACTTCGAGAACAGCTCCGACGACGACACGGCGTGGTGGGCCCTGGCCTGGCTGCAGGCTTACCAGCTCACCCACGTCCGGGCGTACCTGTCGATGGCAGAGACCGACGCCGACTACATCCACCAGGCCTGGGACAACGCCTGCGGCGGCGGCATCTGGTGGCAGCGCAACCCGCGCGCGTACAAGAACGCCATCTCCAACGAGCTGTTCCTCGAGCTGACCGCCTGGCTGCACAACACGATCCCCGGCGACACGAAGTACCTGCGGTGGGCTGAAGCAGAGTGGTCATGGTTCAGCCAGAGCGGAATGATCAACTCCAGCGGCCTGATCAACGACGGCCTCGACAACAACTGCGAGAACAACGGGCAGAACACCTGGACCTACAACCAGGGCGTGATCCTGGCCGGCCTTGCTCAGCTGTATAAGGCGACCGGGAACGGCGGGCTCCTGACTGAGGCCGAGCACCTCGCCACCGCCGCGATCGGGCAGCTCACGGTGCACGGCGTGCTCACCGAGCCGTGCCAGGGGGACGGGTGCGAGTACCGGCTGGGCCCCGGAGCACCCTCCTTCAAGGGCATTTTCGTCCAGGATCTGAAGGTGCTGGCCGTTACTGCCGGGACGACTCAGTTCAACTCATTCCTGAGCCGGCAGGCTGACTCGCTCGAGGCGGCGGATACCGGCAGAAAGCACCAGCTCGGCGTGCTGTGGTCAGGTCCCGTCACCGACGTGACTGCGGCAAGCCAGGTCAGCGGGCTGAGCGCGCTGGTCGCCTCGATCAACCTCCCGTAGCCGTGGCCGTAGCCCGGCAGAGTGCTGCGCGGTCAGGCCTGATCCGACCTGATCATCCGGACCAGGGCCCGCAGGCCAGTCAGGAGTTCCTGGTGATCGCTGATGCCGTCCAGCGCCGCCTCGATGCGCCGCACCATCGCGTCAATGCGCCTGCCGAGGTCATCATCGCGGGACCTGGCCGCAGCACGGTCGTCGGCCTGCGCACCGGCCAGGCGGGCCAGGTCGGCCGTGAGCACCCCGGCGGCATGCGCGAGACCGTCCCCCACAGCGGCTTCGACGCGATGCAGCCCGCGGCGAGTCGCCCGGCCTCTCTGCTCCAGCAGGTCCACCCGCTCCGTCAGCGCCGCGACGTCGTCGCGCGGGTAGCTGATCTCCTGAGTCAGCGCGCCGATGCGCTTGCGGATGTGGGCCAGGTACTCGGCCGCCGGCCGTACGCCGGTGGCTGCCAGGAATACCAGGGCCACGTAATAGCCAGCCGCCTCGCCAGTCAGGTAGGCGACGAACGCCGCCGCCGCCGCGGTAACAGCATGAGCACTGATGGCGAACCTCAGCATCCGCCGCGCGATCTGCGATGCCTCGGCGCCGTCGGCCTCGCGCACGCTGATACCGCGCTCGCGCGAGACGGCCATCTGCGCCCGCGCCCTGCGGGCGGTAAAGAAAAGGTTCCACGGCACTGTCACCAGCGCGACGAGCCAGCAGGTCCCGGCCACGATGCCGGCTCCGGCCAGCAGCTCTCTGCCGGACACGCTGACCAGATGACCCAGCCAGACGACGAGCAGGGCGGCGGCCGCGCCGCCAATCAGGAGCGCGAGCCAGCCGATAGTGGCGAGCCAGCCGATGGTCTTGCGTGAGCCACTGAACATGCGGTCATCCTGCCGGGCGCCGCGACGCGGCCGGATCCGCCAATGTACTCAGGTATAACCGTCACATGACTACGCCTAGCGTTCCCCGCTCGCACCGCGATCTCCTCACAGCGGACTTCGCCACGCTCGCGACCATCGGCCCAGACGGCCGGCCGCAGCTGACGGAAATCTGGTTCCTCACCGACGAGGACGGCGTCGGCCTCTCCCTCAGTACCGCGCGGCAGAAGACCAAGAACCTGATGGAACGGCCGCAGTGCAGCCTGTTCATCCTCGACGTGGCCAGCCCGTACCGGTACGTGGAGATCCGCGGCGACGCTGAGATCACGCCGGACGATGACTACGCCTTCGCCGACAAGCTGGGCGCCAAGTACAACGCCAACCTGCGCGACCGGGACCAGCCGGGCGACAAGCGGGTGGTGGTCCGCATCCGGCCGTCCCGGATCCACGCCTGGGGCAGCTAGCGCCCGCGCAGGATCATCACCGCTGCCACTTGATCGCGGCCAGGCGGCCGGCCGGCACGTAGCCGTTCTCGGTGAACCACCGGGCCGAGTCCTCGATCGCCAGCCGGGCCGGCCGGGACTTGTGCCCGATCTCGGCCCGAGCCCGGTCGTCGTTGAAGATCATTTGCGTGGTGGACATCCGCGCCGCTTCGAGCGGCACATGCGGCTCCCGCCGCAGCAGTGTGCCCTCAATGAAGGTGGACGCGGCGCCGGCCGCAACGGCAACGGAGCGCGGCACCGCAAACCGCGGGACCGGCAGCCCGGTGCAGGCCGAGAGGGCCTGCAGGATCTCCCGCATGGTCATGTTCTCGCCGCCGAGGATGTAGCTCCGGCCCTGCCGTCCGTGCTCCAGTGCGGCTACGTGACCGAGGGCGAGGTCATCGACGTGGCAGACGTTCATGGCCGTGTCCACGAACCCCGGCATCCGGCCGCAGAGGAACTCCAGCACCACCTTGCCCGTCGGCGTCGGGGCCAGGTCACCTGGCCCGAGCGGGAACGTCGGCATCGCGATGGTCACGTCGAGGCCCTCGGCCGCGGACCGGAGCACCTCATGCTCGGCAGCGAACTTCGTCTGCTTGTAGTGCCCGAACAGGTGCGAGACGTCGGCGTAGGCGGTCTCGTCGGCGGGCTGGCCGGTCCGCGTGCCAGCCAGGCCGAGCACGCCCACCGTGGAGGTGTAGACCAGCCGCTGCACTCCAGTCGCCCGGACCGCATCGAGCACGTTGACGGTGCCCTGAACGTTGACCTCGTGGAAGACCCGCGCGTCCCGGGCCCAGAACCGGTAGATCGCGGCCAGATGGAATACGTACCGGGCGTCTGCGATGGCCGACCGGACGGCGGCGGCATCGCGGATGTCCACGGTGATCTGCCGCACGTCCAGGCCGCGGAGGTTCGTGCCGTTGCTGCCTGGCTCCGCCAGGGCCACGACGTCAGCGCCCCTGGCCACCACCGCGCGGGTGACGGCCGAGCCGATGAAGCCGGTAGCGCCGGTAATGACAACCCGGTCCCCCGCCTCGATCGAGGCTGCCTGAGGCACGAAACCTGTCTCGGCAGATCTCGTTTCCTGACCAGGGGCCGCTACCGGTTCCGCTGCCTGGAGGCCGGCTCGCGGCACGCCAGGCGAGGCGGCTGCTAACGGACCAACGGGCCGGCCGCCCAGAGCGGATGAAGCAACACTGCGGCGCGACTTGCGGCCGAGGGCGCCCCTCGCCATCGTCCGGCCGACCTCGAAGGTGAGGCCGAGGCCGCGATGAGCGTCCGCCATGACATCGTCCAGGGCCGCCGCGAAGTAGTCCACTTCCTCAGACCCGCAGGTCAGCGGCGGCAGCAGCTTGACGATATTGACGTTATCCGCGGCCACCTGAGTCAGGACGCGGTGCCGGTGGAACAACGGGACCACTACCAGCTGCGAGAACATGCCGGGCCGCAGCCGCTCCATCGCGCGGAACCGCCGCGCTCCGGAGCCGGCCGAGGGCTCGCCGAACTCGATCCCCACCATCAGGCCGAGGCCGCGGACGTCGTGGATCATCTCGTATTGCTCGGCCAGCTTGCTGAGCTTCTCCTGCAGCTCGGCGCCGGTGCGCTCGGCCTGCCGGACAATGTCCTCGTCGTCGAAGGCGGCCAGGGTCGCGAGCGCCGCCACCATCGCCAGCTGGTTCCGGCCGAAGGTGGAGGAGTGCTTGAGCGCGTCCTCCATCGAGTCGTAGACGCTGGTGAAGATCTTCTCGGTCGTCAGCATCGCGCCGATCGGCACGTAGCCGCCGGACAGTGCCTTGGACACGGTGATGATGTCCGGCTGGAGGCCCCAGTGCTCGTGCGCGAAGAACCGGCCGGTCCGCCCCAGCCCGGTCTGCACCTCGTCGGTGACCAGCAGCGTGCCATGCCGGCGGCACGCCTCCTGGACCCCGCGCCAGTATTCTGCGGGGGCGCAGTAGACGCCCTTGCCCTGGATCGGCTCCACCACGAACGCGGCCACGTCACCGCCGCGCAGCTGCTGCTCGAGCGCGGCGAGGTCGCCGAACGGTACCGCCTCGGTCTGCGGCAGCAGCGGCCCGAACCCGCGCCGGAACTCCTTCCCGCCGTTCAGGGCGAGGCTGCCAGTCGTCAGGCCGTGGAAGGCGTGCTCGGCGAACAGGATCCTGACCCGCCCGGTCGAGTGCCGGGCGAACTTAATCGCCGCCTCGACCGACTCTGCGCCCGAGTTGCAGAAGAACGCCCGGCTGATGCCGGCGTGCGCACGCCGGGTCAGGGCCTCGGCCAGCAGGCCGGGCAGCAGGGCGCAGTCCATCTGCACCATGTTGGGCAGATCCAGGTCCAGCGCCTGGTGCAGTGCTGCCTTGACTGCCGGATGGCTCCGCCCGAGCGCATAGACCCCGAATCCGGACAGGAAGTCGAGGTATCGCTGGCCGGCGTCGTCGTATAGATAGCTGCCTTCACCGCGGACGTAGTTGCGGTCGAACCCGAGTGTCCTGAGTACCCGCGCAAGCTGAGGGTTCATGTACTGCTCGTGGAGGGCGTAGTTCTCCCCGGACCGCTCCGCGAACACGCGGGCGACATCGAAGGGCATGGTTCTCCTAGGCCGTGTTACTCGTTTGTCGGCTGTGCGCGGGTGAGACACCTGCGATTTACCGCCCCCGTAGTCGACCATCTTTGCGCACGCGGACACAAACTGACCCCCCTTCTACGCGAAGTCGCTGGTGACTGCGGCGGAGACGTCGGCGCCGCGGCGAGGCGGCGGCCTGCCGGGATCGCGCTAGCGGAAGTCGCGGCTGCGGGCAGCAGCCACGACCCGCAGCCGCTCCAGCCGGGTGGCCAGCAGGCTGACCGCGCCGTCCAGCCGCTCAACCCGGCCGTTGATCAGCAGCGCGCTGGCGTCCACACCGATCCTGCGGAACCGCTGCCACACCTCCGGCGGACAGATGATGTTCGCCATCCCGGTCTCATCTTCCAGGCTCAGGAAGACCACGCCGCGGGCCGTCCCCGGCTGCTGGCGGTGTGTAACCAGCCCGCCGACCACGACGTTACGGCCGTTCTCAGCAGCGATCAAACGGTCGGCGGGGAGCACGCCCCGCTCGGTCAGCATTGGCCTGATGTGCTCGATCGGGTGCGTTCCGTAGGTGCCGGTAGCCCACAGGTCGGCGAAGGTCTCCTCGGCCGCCGTCATCGGCGGCAGCGGCGGCGCGGTCATGCCGAGCGTCGTGCCGGGCAGCTGGCCGGGCCTGATCGTCGCCGCGGCGCCGGCAGCCCAGAGCGCCTCGCGCCTGCTCACCCCGAAGCAGCCGAACGCTCCGCCGAGAGCCAGCGCCTCCATCGCGGCCACACTGACCGTGGTGCGCCGGGCGAAATCCTCCAGGTCGGCGTACGGCTGGCCGGCCACGATCTCCTCCGCCGCGCTGGTCCCGAGGTTGCGGACCTCCGACAGCCCGAGCCTGATCACCGGCTGGCCCGGAACCGGCACTCCCCCGGCGGGCGGCGAGCCGGGGGGAACCGCCACGTTCCCGGTATGAGGGTCTTCGGTTTTCTCCAGAGTTGCCAGAACGCCACTGGCATTCACGTCCGCGCCGCGCACCGAAACGCCATGCCGGCGCACGTCACCGATCAGGCTGGCGGGCGCGTAGAAGCCCATCGGCTGGGCGCGCAGCAGCGCCGCGGTGAACGCAGCCGGGTAGTAGCACTTCAGCCAGGCGCTTGCATACACCAGGTAGGCGAAGCTGATCGCATGCGACTCCGGGAAGCCGTAGCTGGAGAACGCCAGGATCTTGACGTAGATATCCTCCGCGACATCGGCCGGGATACCGCGCTCGGCCATCCCGGCGAGCAGCCGCTCGCGCAGTTCCTCGATCCGCTCCGGTGCGCGCTTGGAGCTCATCGCCTGGCGCAGCCGGTCCGCCTCAGTCGGGCTGAACCCGGCGCAGTCGATCGCGATCTGCATCATCTGCTCCTGGAACAGCGGGACGCCGAGGGTCTTGTCGAGCGCGTGCCGCATCAGCTCATGCGGCAGGCGGGCCTCCTCGTCGCCGTGCCGCCGGCGCATGTACGGGTGCACCGAGCCGCCCTGGATCGGTCCTGGCCGGATCAGCGCTACCTCGACCACCAGGTCGTAGAACTTCTCCGGTCGCAGCCGCGGCAGCGTTGCCATCTGCGCCCGTGACTCGACCTGGAACACGCCCACGGTGTCGGCCCGCTGCAGCATCGTGTACACGCCGGGATCTTCCTGCGGGATCGAGGCCAGGTTCCAGTGCACGCCATGTGCTTGCTCCACCAGGTCGAAGCAGTCCCGCAGCGCGGTGAGCATGCCGAGGCCCAGCAGGTCGAACTTCACCAGACCCGCGTACGCGCAGTCGTCCTTGTCCCACTGGAGCACGCTGCGGTTCGGCATCCGGGCCCACTCCACCGGGCATACCTCGCCGACCGGCCGGTCGCAGATCACCATGCCGCCGGAGTGAATGCCGAGGTGCCGCGGCAGCCGCTGCATCTTCGCGGCCAGGTCCACCACCGCATCCGGCACGCCGGCATCCGGCGGGACCGCCTGGCCGACGGCGGTCCGGGGGGTTCCGGGGGGTCGTCCCCCCGGGCCAACAACAGCCTGCCGCGGACCGACCTGCTTCGACCACTGGTCAAGCTGCTCCGGCTGATAGCCGAGCGCCCGCCCGGCGTCCCTGATGGCCATCCGCGGCCGGTAGCTGATCACGTTCGCCACCTGGGCTGCCTTGTCCCGGCCGTACTTGGCGTAGACGTGCTGGATAACCTCCTCCCGGCGCTGGTGCTCGATGTCCAGGTCGATGTCGGGCGGCCCGTCCCGGCCCGCGGACAGGAACCGCTCGAACAGCAGGCCGTGCCGCACCGGGTCCACGCTGGTGATGCCGAGCGCGTAGCAGACGGCGCTGTTGGCGGCCGAGCCACGGCCCTGGCACAGGATGCCCTCGCGCTCGCAGAACTCCACGATCTCGTGCACGATCAGGAAGTAGCCGGGGAAGCCCAGCTGCTCGATCACCGCCAGCTCGCGGGCGATCTGGTCATAGGCGCCCTCGATCCGCTCGTGGTCCGGCGGTCCGTAGCGTCCCGGCACCTTCTGCCGGACTAGCTCGCGCAGCCAGCTGGCCTCGTCGTGGCCGGGCGGGACCGGGAAGTCCGGCAGCTTGGGCGCGATCACGTGAAAGTCGAAGGCGCACTCGGCGGCCAGGTCTGCTGTGCGCTGCATCGCGCCCGGGTAGCGGTGCAGGCGGGCTGCTGCCTCCGCGCCGGAGCGAAGGAAGCCGTCACCGGCCGCGGCCAGCCAGCCGTCCATGTCGTCCAGGCTGGACCGGGCCCTGATCGCCGCCAGCGCCTGCGCCAGCCGTGCGTCGGCCGGAGTGGCATGGTGGACGTTGCCGGTGGCGATAGTGGCCACGCCAGCGTCCGCGGCGAGCGCGGCGAGGGCATCGTTGCGCTCGTCGATCGCCGGGTAGCTGCCGGTCGATAGCTCCACCCGGACGTTCTCCCGGCCGAACGCGTTCGTCAGCCGGGCTAGCTCGCGTCCTGCCGCTGCGGGGCCGTTCGCGGCGAGGGCCGCCTGGACCGCGCCCTTGCGGCAGCCGGTGAGGATCACCCAGTGCCCGTCGTGCGCGCTGGCCAGGGCTGGCTCGTCGTAGACCGGCAGGCCCTTCTCGCCGCCTGCCAGCTGCGCGGCACTGATCACCCGGCACAGGCGCCGGTACCCCTCCGGGTCGCGGGCGAGGATGAGCAGATGCCGGCCAGCCGGGTCCGGCACGCCAGCTCGTGGCGTGCCGGCCTGCGCAGTCCCGGCCCGCGCAGTCCCGGCCCGCGCAGTGCCGGCCCGCGGGACCCCGGCGCGCACGGTCGCGCCGCGACCAGGCGCCAGGTCCAGGCTGAGCTCTGCGCCGAAGACGGTGCCGAGGCTGAGGCCGGCCGACCGCAGTCGCGCCGCCGCCTGCGCGAACTGCGGCACCCCGTACATGCCGTCGTGATCTGTGATAGCCAGTGCGGTCAGGCCGAGGGCGGCCGCTTCGCACACCAGGTCGGCCGGGCTCGAGGCGCCGTCGAGGAAGCTGTAGGAGGAGTGGCAGTGCAATTCAGCCCAGGGCAGCTCGGCCTGGGGTAGCTCGGCCCCGGGCAGCGCAGTGGGCAGCCGCGTCACCAGTGGCGTCGCGCCGGCGCGGCCCGCATTCCGGCCTGGCCCGCGAACTCCGTCCGGGTCCGGCTCCAGGCCGGTCGGATGGTCGTGGTCTCCCGCGCGCCAGGACAGCAGGCGCTCGAGCTCCCGCCACGGTATCGGCGGGTTGTCGAAGCCCATCGGCCACCTCCTGCCCGGGTCGGCGCTCTGCCTCCGTCCTCGATCAGCCTAGCGATCTACTCTGACAATCTAGCACCGTAATCGAAATTATATTCGGATGGCCGTCACGGTTCAGGGCGCGTATAGTTGCGGAGGTTTCCGGGACGCCTGACTGTCATCCTCGCTGCCTCGCGGCGGCGCAGTGCGATTGTTGTCGCACGGGGATCGCGGAACAGGCGCTGAGAAGATGCCGCGACGCGGACTGCAAGCTGCCCGCCGTGCGGCCACGCGCATGGTCCCCCGTCAGCGAAAGCCGAGATCCCCCGTGATGTCCGAGCCTGCCTGCACCGACCCCGCAGACCCCGACCTACCCGCAGACCCCGACCTACCCGCAGACCCCGACCTACCCGCAGACCCCGACCTACCCGCAGACCCAGACCTACCCGCAGACCCAGAGCTACGCGCCGAGGCCGAGTATCTGGCGGAGGCGCGTGCCGCACTTCGGTACATGTACGAGGACGTCATCAATACCGAGACGCAGGCGAGCGCCCCCTCCGAAGACAACGACATGTTCCTCGAGCGGGAGGCCATGCAGCTGGGTCGCGAGCGGCGGGCGCTGGCTCTCATCGACCTCCCGGACGTGCCGCTCTTCTTCGGCCGGCTGGACTTCGAGCCAGGCGCCGTGCACGAGTCCGGCCCCGCTGCGACGCACCCGCCGCGCGCGGACCGCGTCTACATCGGTCGCCGCCATGTGCATGATGCCGCCGGGCGGCCTATGGTGATCGACTGGCGTGCGCCGGTGTCGGCCGCGTTCTACCGCGCCAGCCGTGAGGACCGTCGTGGTGTCCGGCTGCGGCGGCGGTTCGGGTTCTCTGACACCGCAGAACTGACCGCCTACGATGACGAGCCGCTTACCGGGCCCACGGCCGTGAGCACCTCGGACGCCTTTCTCATCGCCGAGATCGAACGCCCGCGCTCGGGGCCGATGCGCGACATCGTCGCGACTATCCAGCCTGAGCAGGACCGCCTGGTCCGCGCGCCGCTGGAAACCACACTGTGCGTCCAGGGTGCTCCGGGTACCGGCAAGACCGCTGTCGGCCTGCACCGCGTCGCCTACCTGCTCTTCACCGAACGAGATCGGCTCAGCCGGAACGGTGTCGTAGTCGTCGGCCCGAACCGCTCGTTCCTCGCCTACATTCGCAACGTGCTGCCCGCACTCGGCGAGGTCAGCGTCGACCAGACCACTATCGGCGAACTGATCGGCAGGAAGCCAGCGAGTCACGGCGAGGCTCCGCGCCTCGCCGCTCTCAAAGGCGACGCCCGCATGGCCCGGGTGCTGCGCCGGGCGCTCTGGATGCACGTCACGAGACCGACCCAGGGCCTGATGTACGTCAAGGGCTCCTTCCGCTACCGGGTGCCCGGTCATGAGGTCAGCGAGATCATCGCCGGGCTGCGCGGCACGACGCGGTTCGGCCCCGCCAGGGAGGCCGCCGCCAAACGCCTCGCGCACGCTGTTCTGGTCCAGATGGAACGCGGCGGCGAGGTCACCGACGACCGCACGCACGCAGCCGTAGCCCGCTCCCGGCCCGTCACGCAGGTGCTCGACCAGGCATGGCCGAAGGTGACTCCCGAGCAGGTGCTCTTCCGGCTTCTCACCAGCGCGGAGTTCCTCACCAAGGCCGCCCGCGACGATCTGTCCGCTGCCGAGCAGTCCATGCTCCTGCTGCCGAATCCGCCGCGCTCTGCCAAGTCGGCGAAGTGGTCAGCGGCCGACTGCGTGCTCCTCGACGAGCTGGCCGACCTGATCGAACGGCCGACGACGCACGGGCACATCGTCGTGGACGAGGCACAAGACCTCACCCCGATGCAGTGTCGCGCGGTTGCCCGGCGTTCCGGCCACGGTTCACTCACTGTGCTGGGCGACATGGCGCAGGCCACGAGCCCCGGTGCAGCCGATGGCTGGCCGGTCCTGCTGAGGCACCTCGACAAGCCGGACGCCGCACTGACGGTGCTGGACCGCGGGTACCGGGTACCGGCCCAGATCATCGACTATGCCGCGCGCCTGCTGCCGATCATCGCCCCCGGCCTGGATACTCCCACCTCGGCCCGGCAGGCTCCCGGGGCCCTCCGTGTCACCCAGATCGCGCCGGCGGAGCTGGCTGACGCCGTGACTGCCACCTGCCGCGAACGGCTCAGGGAACGGGGATCGGTCGGGGTCATCACCGCAGACCGCGAGAGCGCCGGGATGTGCGAACGGCTGATCGCCGGCGGCCTGGATGCCGCGCTGCTCGGCGAGGCCTCCGACGCGATGGCCACCGCCAGGCTGGCCTGCGTGCCCGCGAGCCTCGCCAAGGGCCTGGAGTTCGACGCCGTCGTCGTCGTAGAGCCGGCCAGGATCGTGGCGGCCAGCCCTCGCGGCGTGAACCACCTGTATGTCGCCCTGACCCGCGCGGTCAGCAGTCTGCATGTCCTGCACGCCGAGCCGCTGCCGGCCGAGCTGGGCTGACGCGAGCTGCCGAGCCAGTCTTTCAGCCGGCGGAACCGCACTGTCGTACCCGCAGTGGCGGGCTCACGATAGGGCTGACTTGCCTTTCGCCAGGGTCCGCCGGCGGCGGCTCCCCGGTTGCCGGAGAAGGAGCTGGCCCGATGACGAGCGCAGTGATCACAGACCTGCCCGAGGTGCACAGGATCGGCGGACTGATCGGCGCCGAGGTGCGTGGCCTCGACCTGACCCGTGACTACCCGGACGAGACCTACGCGGCGATCCGGCGGGCGTGGGCTGAACACGGGGTCATCTTCTTCCGCGACCAGTTTCTCAGCCCGGAGCAGCGTGAGGCGTTCGCCCGCCGCTTCGCCGACATCCGCGTGGTCCAGGAATTGCGCAAGGAACCCGACCAGCGCAAGAACGTCGGCGAGAGCTGGCACGTCGACATGACGTGCTTTGAGGAGCCGCCGGTCGGCACGATGCTGTTCGCGCAGGAGTGCCCGGAGCGCGGGGGCGACACCATGTTCGCCGGCATGGCGCCCGCGTGGGACGAGCTGTCGGAGGGCCTCAAGCGCACCCTGATCGGGATGCGCGCGGTGCACGCCAACGTGCGCAAGCTCGGCATGGGCTACGAGCACACGTCGCCGCCAGAGCCGTCCGTCTCTGAGTACGACGCCGCCGAGGGCGTGCTGCACCCGGTCGTGACCCGGCATCCGGAGACCGGGCGCCTCATCCTGTACGTGAACCCGGAGTACACCACGAGGTTCGAGGGCTGGACCCGGCGGGAGAGTCTCGGCCTGCTGCGCTATCTGTTCGACCACGGCGCGAAGGCCGAGTACGTCACCAGGTTCACCTGGCAGCCTGGCTCGATTGCGTTCTGGGATAACCGGCAGGTCTGGCACATGGCGGTCAACGACTACCACGGCATGCGCCGGGTCATGAACCGCATCCTGCTCGTCGGCACCAGGCCCGAGCCTGCAAGCGCCCGCTGGTGACCCTGGCGCCCGGAAGACCAGGCGTGCGGGCTGGCTGGAGCTTGCGCTTGGATCCAGAGCCGGGAACGGCAGACCGACATGCTCGGTACTGCGACAGGTCGCGGACGTTCTCCGCACGAGCCGCGCTGGAGCCAGCCCGGCCTGGAGCTACTGCGCTAGCTGCAGAATCGCGTTCGCCTCGTCGTTGGTCAGCTCAAGCGAAGCGGCCGCAACGTTCTCCGCGACGTGCTCCGGCGAGCCGGATCCGGGGATCGGCAGTATCTGCTTTGACCGCCCCAGCAGCCAGGCGAGCGCGATCACGCGCGTGCTCACGCCGAGTCGTCGCGCGGCGTTCAGTACCGTCGGCAGCGAGTCAGACTGCTGGATTGGCGCCCACGGCAGGAAGACAATGTCCTCGGAGTCGCACAGGTCGACCATGGACTCCGACGACCGGTCACCAAGGTTGTAGCGATTCTGCACTGACACGATCGGGGTGAGCTTCTGCGTCTCGCGAAGCTGCTCCTCGGTCACGTTGGACACCCCGATGTGCCGGATCTTTCCCTCGTTGCGCAGATCGACCAGCGTGCCGATGGACTCAGTGATCGGCACCCGCGGATCGGGGCGGTGGAACTGGTACAGCGGGATCTGATCCAGCTTCAGCCGCCGCAGGCTGCCCTCGCATGCCTCACGCAGGTGCTCGGGGCGCCCGTCCGGATCCCATCGGCCGGGCCCGGGCCGGACCAGGCCGCCCTTCGTCGCAATGACCAGGTCGTCCGCATACGGGTAGAGCGTCTCGGCAATGAGCTCTTCACTGATCGCCGGGCCATAGGAGTCAGCCGTGTCGATGAAGTTGACACCCAGATCAACGGCCCTGCGCAGCGCTGCCTTGGCCTGGTCGCGGTCAGGCGGCGGGCCCCAGACGCCCTGGCCGGTGATGCGCATGGCGCCGTACCCCATCCGGTTGACCGTGAGGTCGCCGCCGACGTCGATCGTGCCTGCTGCTGCCGCGTTGTCGCTCATAGAACCCTCTCTGCCAGTACGCCGAGGATTGAAACACCGGCCCGCCAGTCAACCGGGAGCCGGGCGCGAGCCGTTACCCTCACCCTAGATCACCGGCTCAGAACGCTCACACTGGCGGCGGGCCGGAACCTGACAGCGCGCGCGGGCCAGGGAAAACAGCGGCATGCGGTCCAGCTGGCCGTCGTTATGGTGCCGGCCGTCACCCG
>Ga0335075_10001374_pt1 | contig 40330 bp, 31 predicted proteins | sample Lox_Sample_24_FD_206723 | JGI IMG/M metagenome (GOLD analysis project Ga0335075, IMG submission 206723) | Soil microbial communities from Loxahatchee National Wildlife Refuge, Florida, United States - Lox_Sample_2.4 | ecosystem: Environmental > Terrestrial > Soil > Wetlands | place: USA...
TGAGCAGGATTCGGATGTTGTGATCCTTTTGCACCGTGAGGATGCGTATGAGCGGGAGTCGCCGCGCGCGGGCGAGGCGGACCTGATCGTCGCCAAGCACAGGAACGGGCCCACGGCGACCGTGACGGTGGCCTTCCAAGGGCACTACAGCCGTTTCGTGGACATGGCGCCCGGCTGATCAGGCCGCTGTAGGTCCTCATTTTGTTTGTCCACTGACTCACTGTTTTTTCCACCCGATGTCCAATTGGACAAAACAATGAGAATGAGAGGGCCACAGAGTGAAAGGCTCGCAGAGCGGAACCGGTACCAACGTCGTGATCTTGGGACTGTCTCAGCGCGCATTCTCCTTCGAGGCTCCGTTAGGACGGGCAGTTGCGGTGTCGGCTCGCGACCGGCATTCCCGCAGGTCGGCATCCATTAACCGCTCAAGCATGCGTGCCTCCCGATTCAGTTCTGTTGCCGACGGGAACAACTGAGCATGGTGAGGCAGGTGCGGCACGGCGCGGCAGCAGTCAAGGTCCAGTACAGGTCGGCCAGCGGTCAGGCGGTGGACACGACGCTTGACCGGGCTGCGCTTGCAGAGCTGACTGAAGTCCTGCCCGTCCGGGAGTTTCGCTGGCATCAGGGGCAGAAGCATTACTCGGGCTGGTACTGGTCGTCCACGATGCAGGGACACGTCGTCTACGAGAGCCGCCTTGAGCTCGCCCGGATCCTGCTGGCGGACTTCGACCCGGACGTGACTGCCATAGCCAGCCAGCCTTTCCGGCTCATCGGCGCCAACGGGACGCGGATCTTTCGGCACGTGCCTGACATCCTGCTGGAGATGTCCGACGGCGGCGTCATGGTGGTGGACGTGAAGTCCCCGGACAAGCGCGGCGACCCCAACGTGAAGGCCTTGATGGAGTGGACGAGGCACACGGTTGGGCTCCGTGGGTGGGCGTTCGAGGAGTGGTACGGCGCGCCGATAGACCTGGTGGCAAACGTGCGGTTCCTCGCGGGCTACCGGCGGCGCTCCGTCATCGACGAGACCCTGATTCCGGCCGTTCGCGATGCCGCCAGCGGTCCCATGGCGGTTATAGACCTAGAACGGTCAGTGACGCGGGCGGACCCCGTCCTGATCCGGCCCGTCATCATGCACCTCCTGTGGTCCGAGGAGCTGGCGACTGACCTGACCCGGCCGCTGGATGGGCTGAGCATCGTGGCGCCCCGCTTGTCCGGGAAGGCGGGATAGCAGTGGACAAGGTAATGACGATCACGCTCGAGCCAGGAGCCAGGCTGCAGTTCGACGGCGAGCTCTTCGAGGTTATCCAGGTGGAGGGGGCCCGGGTCACGCTGCGCGACGGCCTGCGGCGCTGGCGAACGGTCGGCATGTCCGAGTTCGTGGCCCGAGCGAAGCCAGAGCAGCAGCAACCGGGCGGGGAGCCGACCCGGGCTCTTGGGCCGCGACTGGCCGCGCTGTCTGCCGCGGACCGGAGTGCCGTGGGCGAGCGAGCTGCGCACGTCCGGGAGGTCCTGACGGGCTACCGGTCCGGTACCGCTGAGCAAGCGCAGCCGGGAGAGCCTCGCCCGGAGTACGACCCGGCGAGGCCGTTCATGGAACGGCAGGCCGCCAAGGCCCGCGAGCTGAATGTCACCGACCGGACGATCCGCCGGTGGATCGTCGCATACTCGGACGCGGGCGAGGCCGGGCTGGTCGATGCCCGGACGATCACGGGCCGGGTGTCGAAGGTAGATCCGCGGTGGGAGCAGGCCCTCCTGCTGGCTATGAAGACCAAGGTCAAAGACTCGACTCCGACTGCCGGCGCCCTGCTGCGGCTGGCGAGCGAGCACCTGGACGAGCAGTATGGCGAGGGTGGGGTCCCGCGCCCATCACCGGCGACGGCTCGCCGTCATCTGGCCCGGCTGTCGAAGGGCACGAACGCGGTGAAGGGCAGCTCGAGGGGCCGACGGTCGATCGACGAGCGACCTCTGCCGCCGTACGGCCGTCTGCGGGCAGTGCGGCCCGGCGAATACGCCATCATGGACACCCAGAGCCTGGACGTGTTCGCGATGGAGCCGGTGACCTGCCGGTGGGTGCCGGTCCAGTTGACCGTCGTGCAGGACCTGTTCACCCGCTGCATCACCGGGCTGCGGGTCACCCCGGTGTCAACCAAGGCGGTCGACGTCGCCGGGGTGCTGTACGAGTCGATGGTGCCGCGGCCTGCTCCTGTCGGCTGGCCGGCGGAGGCACTCTGGGCGTACCACGGGATCCCGCGGAACCTTGTCCTGACCGAGAACCAGCCGCAGCCGCTGGCAGGGGTGCCGGTGTGCCCGCCAGAGACGATCGTCATCGACCACGGGAAGGCGTTCCTGTCGGCGCACGTGATCAGCGTGTGCACACGGCTAGGGATCTCGATCCAGCCAGCCCAGCCGAAGAAACCGACGGACAAGCCAACGGTCGAGCGGTTCTTCAAGACGCTGCGTGAGGGGCTGATCCAGTATCTGCCCGCCTACAAAGGCCCTGACGTGTATAGCAGGGGCGAGAGGGTCGAGGACCAGGCGTTCTTCTACATCCACGAGCTGGAGGACATCATCCGCGAGTGGATCGCGTTCGTCTACCATCGGGTGAAGCACGACGGCATGGTGCTGCCGGAGTGGCCGCACCTGGACCTGTCTCCGAACGAGATGTACGAGGCGGGCGTCGCGAAGGCCGGGTTCCTGCGGATCCCATCCTCGCCGGGTCTGGTCTACGACTTCCTCGAAGTGATCCCGCGGACCATCCAGCATTACGGCGTCGAGGTGCGGGGACTGCGCTACGACGGGGCTGCTATCCGCGACTACAAGAACACCGAGAGCCCCTACGGCGGGACCCTGAACGGCAGGTGGCCGATCCGGGTCAACCCAGATGACGTCCGCTGCGTCTACTTCCAGGACCCCGGAGACAACACTTGGCACCGGCTGGACTGGGAGCACGCCCCGATGATCGGCACCCCGTTCAGCTCCGAGGCCGCCCGGTACGCCCGTCGGCTGGCCGCTGTGGAAAGTCGGCACCCTGACAGGGAGCAGGCCCTGACCGAGCTCCTCGCTCGCTGGGACACCGGCATGATCACCGACCGGCGAGAGCGGAGGATGGCGGCCCGCCTAGCGGCCGAACGGCACGCGCTGGCCATCCCGAACCCCGGCTCCCCGGCTCTGGCCGTCGCCGCGCTGCCGTCCCTCGCCGGGACCGCGACGGCCGACGCCGGGGAAGAGGAAGCGGGGCCGCCGGATCCGGTGCCGCCGGATCCCGGCGATGACGACGATGAGGACGAGATCTTCGACCAGCCTGCCGACGAAGGCTTCTACGCGGACGCGTTCGGGGTGGTCGAGTGAGCCTCCCGCCGCCCCTGTCCACCAAGGAGAGATGGCGCCAGTACGTCGACCAGCCGCCCCGCACCCGGCCGGGACCGCTCACCCTCGCCCAGATACGCGCGCTGGGGCAGGAGGCTCGCGATGAGTACGACGAGGCCCGGCACGACTGGCACCCCAACCTGCCGATCATCCGCACCCCGCAGCTCGCCGTCCTCCACGACGCGATCGATGAGATCGTGCAGAGCAACCGGCACGACGCCGGGCGGATCCGCGGCGTCGCGGCCATCGACGCACTGCCGGGCCTGGGCAAGACCACAATCGCCAACACCTACGGCCGGGCCCTCGACCGCGCCGAGATCCGCCGCCGCGGCCCCCAGACGGACACCGGCCACGAGCGCGTCCCGGTATTCTGCGTCGGCCTCACCGCGAACACCACCCTAAAGACCCTGAACGAGAGGATCTGCCGCTTCTACGGCCACCCTGCCGCCGAGTCGCCCCGCCACGGGACCAGCGCCGACCGGCTCGCAGCCTTCGCCCTTGATGCTGTCCTCGCCTGCGAGACGAAGCTCGGCATCATCGACGACATCCACTTCATCAACCCGCGCCGCAAGGACGGCCTGGACGTCACCAACCACCTGAAGTACCTCAACAGCGAGTTCCCCGTCACCTTCCTGTACGCCGGGGTCCAGCTGTCAGAGAAGGGGTTCTTCGCCGAGGGCAACTCCGGCGCCCAGGCCGCCTACGCCCAGACTGGCCGCCGGTGGACCCGGCTGGAGGTCACCGCGTTCGAGATCGCCACCTACGAGGGTCGCCGCGACTGGATCAGCCTGCTGAAGGCCACCGAGCAGCAGGTCGTCTTGGCCCGAGCCCGGCCGGGCATGCTCACCGGGATCGCCGACTACCTGTTCGAGCGGTCCACCGGCCACATCGGCTCATTCTTTAGCCTCATCAACAGGGGCTGCTACCGGGCCATCCGCACGGGGGAAGAGGAGATCACGCGCAACCTGCTCGACGGCGTTCGTATCGACGAGGCTTCCGAGGACGCCCGCCGCGAGCTCGCCGCAGCCATCGCCGCTGGCCGCCTGACCACCCGCCCGTCCGCCCGTCCGCGACCCGGCCGGACTGCGGAGGTCGGGTGACATCCAGGGTCGGCCCGCGGCTGCGGACGCTGCCGGTCCGGGTCCCGCCCGCCGCCGGGGAGAGCCTGCACAGCTGGATCGAGGCCCTTGCCGCCCGCTACCAGATGACCGTCCGAGAGCTGCTGCCCGCCCTCGGCCTCCCGTCTGCCCGCGCTTCCTACAGCCTGGTCCGCTGGATCAGCAGCGAGAGGCTGCGGACCCTCGAGTGGCAGGCCGCGCTCCCCACCGGTCGTCTAGACGACGCGGTCCTCGACCGGTGGGCAGGCCTTGGCCTGAGCGCCCCACCCGGGCAGCAGCAGCCTTTCGGCAGGATGACCCTGTGGGTGAAGACAACCGGCTCCGGCTTCTGCCCGCGCTGTCTAGAGAACAACGGCGGCCGATGGGCACTGTCCTGGTACCTGCCGTGGACATTCGCCTGCAACCGGCACCAGGTACTGATGGCCACTGAATGCCAGGCATGCGGCCGCCGCCCCCGGTCGGGTGAGAACCGGTTCGACCACATCATCGATCCTCGGCTCTGCTGCCACGCGAACCCGGGCGCCGCCGCTGGAAGGCACGGGCCGGGCCTGCCACGCTGCGGCGCGCCGCTGGCCGGGCAACCCGCACGCGAACTGGGACCCGACCACCCGGTAGCCGCCGCCCAGCAGTGGGTCGACGGCATCCTCGCCGCGCATGCCGAAGGTCGACCGACGGTCGCAGCCGGTCTCGAGGTTCCGCCGCAGACCGCGCTGGCTGCCGCTGCCGCGCTCATGCGCTATGCCCTCATCCAGGGCGGGAACCTAGCCGCTCACCCAGTCACGCACCTGGCAAGCGGGCCGGCGGCCCAGGGACTCAACCTGGCCCCGCCGCGCCCGGCCGGCTCTCCCGCCGCCGCGTACACCGCGGTCACCGCCGACCCGGCCCTGTTCGGGACCGCCGCCGCCCTCGCCGCCGACGTTCTGGCCGCCCCGTCGCTACAGGGGGCAGCCGACACGCTTGGCTGGATGCTGGCAGGGAGCGGCGAGGCGGGGCAGAAATCGGCGTGGCCGTCGCAGCTAGACGCTGCCGCGACCAAATCACCGCTCATCGACGCCATCATCCTGCGGCACCGCGCCACGGGGATGAACCCAGCGCTCCGCTTGTCATACCGGACGGAGAACGCCGTCCCCCGCCGCCCCGCCGTCACCGGCGGCATTCCCGCCGATGGGGAAGGGTGGCCCTACAATCCGGGTGTCCTGACGTCGGTGCCGGCACGGCTCGTCCCCCAGGTTGCCTGGCGGTCCGTCACGGACAGGCTGCCTCGGGCCGGAAACCGTGACACGGTCGCGCTCGCCGCGGCCCTGTCGATGGCGGTCGTTCGGTACGGGACGTACACAGAGTGGACCCGCATCGCCAGTTCGCTCATGCTCCCCGAGCGCCTCGGCCACAGCATCAGGGCAACCTGGCGCCGCCTTGACCGCGCAGGCTGCCTCGGCGAGATTCTCACGGCCGTAGATGCGCTCGCCGGGGAACTTGCCGCGCGCCCCCCGCCTATCGACTACGCGAGGCGCCGTTGGGTGTTCCGCGCTCTGGTCCCGGTCACGCCATCCCGGCTCCGCTCCGCGCTCCGCGAAGCGGGCCTGATCACCACCAAAGGACGCGTCCGGTACACCACCATGATGCTGTGGGAGACCCTGACCGGCGGCGACGTCCGGTTCGCCGCCGGGCACCTGGCCCCTCGCAACGCAGCCGACCGCATGACCTATGCGTCATTCCGGGGAAAGGCCAGCTCTGCTTTGGCCGATTACCTGGCACTGGAGGCAGAGCGGCTGCTACTGCGCCACCGAATAGACGAGCCCGTCAGCTGGCGGCCAGAACCTGCGGGCCCTGGAGGGCAGGCCTGGCGCTCGCCACCGCCCGACCTGACCCGCCACCTCTCCGGATGGACAAGCCCCAGTCGGCAGGGAACTCTGCGCAAAAACGCACGCGACCACACACTCACAGTCGCGGGCCTCCGCTTACCGGGGCCGCTTGCCTTTATCGCTGTCCTCGGCGACCGCGCTCGGCACGTCGTCCCACCGCTACCAAGCCGCGGCTCGAAGGCTTCCGGAAGCAGAGGGCAATCCGCGGCGACCCCATCGCCCTCGCGAGGATCAGGGGCGTCATCTGCGTTACTCAATCAGTCCGCCCAGAGCCTCCGCGACCTCGCTGCTGAGGTCGTCGGCGGCCAGCTCAGCGCGCTGGCTCGCGCCGAGCCAGCGCGCTTGGGTTCCGGTGACCTCGCGGGTGACGGCTAGCACATGATCGACCTGGTCGGCGACGGCCCGGATGTGGGAGATGACGGCGACCATGCGGCCACGTGATGCGATGGAGGTGAGCGCTTCGACGGCGGCGTCGAGGTTTGAGCGGTCGAGGGAGCCAAAGCCCTCGTCGAGCCACAGGGACTCCAGGCGGCCGCCTGAGCGGGCCATCATCTCCACCATGCCGAGAGCCAGCGCAAGCGAGGCGATGAACTGCTCGCCTCCGGATAGGCTGGCAGGCGTACGGGCGAGGCCGGAGTCATGGTCGATGACTCTCCACTCAGAGCTCTCGTCACCGAGTTCAGCGAAGGCGTACCGCCCACCGCTCATCTGCTCCAGAAGCCGGGAAGCGTGAACGAGCAGAGCCCGGGACCGGCGGAGCGTCAGCCACTTCGGGAAAGCGCCAGGCTTCAGGGCGGTGCTCAGGTCTTTGAGCACCTTGTGGGCAAGGGTTAGCTGATCGCTGGCGCGCCGGAGCACGGTGAGCGGGGCGACGAGACGGGCGAAGTCCTCAGCTGCCTTGGCGGCAGTGCGCGCCTCGACATCAGCGTCTATCGCCTTGGTGTCCGCACGCTGCACCACCGTGTCGGCGTCTTGCGCTTCCGCGCCGCCGGGTGGGATCGCCAGCTCAATAGCAACGGCCGCGATCGTCTCGCGCGCGTCGTTGGCTTCCGCTTGGGAAGCCTCCGACAGTGTGCGCGTGCGCTGTGCCACGGTGTCAGTGGTCTCGCGGAATACGCTGACGGTGTCCAGCAGCCCGGCCGGCTCGCTCAGGGACGCTGTTGCCGGCAGCGCCACGTCGCTGATCCTTAGCAGCGCGGTACCTTCGCCGAGCGCGTCCCGGTGCTTGTTCAGCGTCGTGATGACCTCGTTGCCGGGATCGAGCACCTCTGCGGCCCATTGCCCGTCGAGCTCCCGGGTGCGCTCGGCGAGCCCGTCGAGGACCCCCTGGAGTTGCCTGCGGAGTTCCGCTCGGCGGCCCAGTTCCCGGACCCGCTCGTCGAGCAGTTGGGTCGCCGCGTCGATGCCGCTGATCGGGATCACTTCGATGTCCAGCGGGTCCTCCGGCAGAGTGGCACCAACCCGCAGCTCAGCCGGAAGCGACGCGAGGTCAGACCGGAGGGCCCGCAATGCGGTGGCGGCGTCCTTCAAGCTCCGGGAGCTGGCGGCGCTAAGGCTCCGGAGGCGGCCCTGCGCGTTGGTGAGGTCCGCGTTCACGGCGGTGCGCTGGTCGCGGAGCTTCTGCGACTCCGAATCGTGTCCCGTCAGTCGGCTGCGCGCCGTTTCGGCGGCATCGCGGAGAGGCTGCAGTATTTCCTCGCCTGGCGGGAGCTCGGCCGGGTCCACCTGATCGCGTCCGAGCAGCGAGGCGAGGTCGGTGGCGGCTGTCCGTGCGGCCTCCCGCGCTTGTTCTGCGCTTTGCCTGAGCTCTGCCGCCTGGGTGCCGCCGATCTCCTCTGCCCTGGTTGCGAGCCTGCCGATATCGTTCTGCACCCCAGTCACTTTGACCTGGGCCGCCCTATGAGCCTCGCGCGCAGCGGTGAGATCCGCGGCGGCGGGAGGCTGCCACTGGCGTGGCAGCGGCCGGTCGCATACAGGGCAGTCGTCGCCTTGGTGAAGGCCGTGGGAGGCAGCGGCACCGGCGTTTCGGCGCTGGGCCGCGGAGTAGTCCTTCTCTGCCTCCGCGTACTGCTGCTCGGCCTGAATGAGGTCGTTCTCCCGAAGCCGGGTTATCTCCTGCCTCAGCGACTCGGCCTGGCGCGCCTTGCCGTCCGCCTGTTCTTGCAGCGTTCCGGCGTTGGCCGCGGCCTGCCGGAGGTCGCGGAGCAGGGTCTCGGCATCGCTGAGCTTAGCTTCAGCGTCGTTGAGTTCGGAGCCGAGGCCCGGCCGCGCTTCTTCGTGTCGGCTCAGCTGGTCTTCGAGGACCCGGAGTTCTTCCTCGAGGACGGTGGCGCCTTGCCTAGCTTCGTCGGCTTCACCTGCTTCGGCGCGCGCCCGCAGGGCGGCGCTTTGGGCCGCCTCGGTCCGGGAGGGCAGTTGCTGAAGGGCTGCCTGCGCCGAGCCGATCGACTGGTGGTCCAGCCCGTCATCGTCAGGCGGCACGGCTTTCAGACGGCCCCGCGTCTCGGACTGCTCGCTTTGGGCTGCCGCTCTTTCGGAGGTGATGGCAGCGGCGTGGTGAACGACTTGCTCTGCGGCGGTGCTCGCCACGGTGAAGTCGAGGTGGCCGATCTTGCGCAGAACCGTCTCCGCGGCTGCAGCGCGCTCGCCGGCCTGCGCCAGGCTGGCGCGGGCGGCGGTCGCTCTCTGGTGGGTCTCGCGGGCTTTCTTTGCGCGGCCGGCGAGCCGCTCCGCGTCGGCCCGCAGCTCTTCCAGGTAGGCGTCTGGGTCCTCCGGGGTGCCGTCGAGGGCCTGGCTGGCCTGGCCGGCTAGCTGGCTGAGCGGGGGGAGTGCCTCATCGGCAAGCTGCCCGGCCCTAGTGAGCTCGTCGGCGCGCCAGACCTGGCGGAGGATCGCCGCGCGGGCGGTCGGGTCGTCGCCGACGAGCAGCTGGGCGAACTGGCCCTGCGGGAGCACAACGGTGCGGAGGAACGCCTTCGCGTCAAGACCGAGGATCTCCTGGATCCGGTTGTCGACCTGTCTGACCTGCTCGATCTTGCGCATCTCGGCGCCGTCGGGGCCGAACTCGGTCAGCGACGCCGTGGCCGGCCTGACGGTGCGGTCCCCGGCCCGCCTGAGCGCGCGGGTTACCTCGAAGACGCGGCCACCGACGGTGAAGCGCAGCGTGACGCGTGTGTGGGCGGCGAGGTCGTTCATGATCTCCTGGTTGGCCTGGCCGCTGAATGTGGTCCGCCCGTACAGGGCGTAGGTCATGGCCTCGAGGATCGAGGACTTGCCGGCCCCGGTGTCGCCGATGATCGCGATGTGATCCCGGTTCTCGAAGGGGATCGTGACGGGGGCGCGGAACGAGCGGAGCCCTTCGACGGTCAGGGTGAGCGGCCGCACTACGCGTCCCTCCCCGTAATGCCGTTTCGGGCCGCCGCCAGGTCGCCGAGAGCCTTCCGCGCTGCCGTCATGGCATCTTCGATGCCCAGTTCGGCGCCCGTGGCCTCCTCCCCGCCGATCGCGCGGGCGAACATGTCGGCCACGTCGTCGTGCGGTGCCGTGATGCCGTACGCTGCGGTGTTGCGCCATTCGGCGAATAGTTGGCGGATGTCCGGCTCGCTGTCTGGCTCCTGGGATGTGTCGATGGGTTTCACCTGAGCGTTGGCGACGACGTTGACCAAGTCGAAGATCGCGCACTCGGGCGAGAGGTGCAGCACCCCCTCGGCGAGGTCGCTGACCGGGTCGTCAGAGCGGACCCGCGCCTTCAGGATGCGGCCGTTCAATCCGCCGTCGGCGGCGAGGGCTTCCAGCTCCGATGGCGTCCCGCTGAACTCCGTGAGCGGACGCCCGGCGGGGAGCGGGTACTCGCGGACGGCGACGTCGCTGCCTTCGATCGTGACGACGAGCGCCATCTTCCCCTGGACAGCCTCACCGAAGTCAATCGGGACGAGCGAGCCGGCGTAGCGGCCCGCGGCAGCCCCGCCCGGCACCAGCTGCGGGTCGTGGATGTGTCCGAGCGCGACGTACATCGCCCGGTGCAGGCCCTCAGTGTGGGTGGCGTAGTCTTCCCCGACGGTGATTCGGCGCTCGGACCGGCCCGGCCGGGCGCCGTGGACGTAGAGGTGGGCGGCATACAGCACGGTTCCCCGCGGGCCCGCCTGCTCGGCCGCCTGGGCGAGGAGGCGTTCGTTGAGGTGGCGGATTCCGTCGGCGTAGGTGCCCTCGAAGCGCGACGGATCAGCCGTGGCGAGATCCGCGATGGCGGTGAGGGGGATGAAGGGCACGCAGGCGACCGCCACGCGGTCGAGAGCGGGGATGGTGAGGACCTCGGGGCGAGTCACCATCCACAGGCGGCGCGTCTCGGCCATACCCGCGAGGCTGTGGATGACCTTCAGCAGCTGCGGCGAGTCGTGGTTGCCGGAGACGACGACGGTGGGCGCGATGCCCGCCAGCCGGGCCAGGGCCTGGACGCCAAGCTGGAGGGCCTCGTATGGCGGGCGCGGCGAGTCGAACACGTCGCCAGTGTGCAGGACTAGGTCCGGCTGTGCGTCTTCGGCGATGCCTAGCAGCCCGCGGAGCGCGATCCGCTGGTCGGGGAGCCGATCGTGGCGTCCCAGGCGCGCGCCGAGATGCCAGTCGGAGGTGTGGAGGACTTTCACAGCTCGTCCTCTGGCCCAGCGAACGCGCTGAGCCGCCGGGCGATCCGATCTGCGTCTTCTGCCGCGCCTTCTTCGGGCGCCGCGTCGTCGGGGTTGGTGGCATAGGGCGGCCACGGGAACCGGATGGGGATCGGCTCGGGCACGATCGGCTGGGAGACGACCATGGTCCCGGGCATGAACCTAGTGGCGCGCTCCCGCAGCCCGGAGCTGAGGAACCGGTAGGCGTCGGCTTCGCTCGCGTCGAGACGGCCGACAACTTTCAGCGACGCATTGCGCGGTAGTGCCGGGGCGACTGCTGACGCGGCCTGCTGGGCGCCGACGAGGAGCACACCGAGCGAGCGGCCGCGCTCGGCGATGTCGACGAGCAGCTCCTTCAGCGGCGAGAACCCCGACGCGGGAGCGTACTTGTTCAGCTCGTCGAGAAGGACGAACCGGAGCGGAAGCCGCCCGGAGCCCTGCTTCTGCCGCCAGATCCGATCCAGAAGCGCGCCCACAACAAACCGCTGGGCGTCGTCGTGCAGCCGGGAAATGTCTACCACGTGCAGTCGCCCCTCGGCCAAGTTGACCGGGGAGACCCCGCAGGAGACGAGCGGGCCAATGCGGCGGCGAAGCTTGACGAGTCGGCGCAGAAAAGCGTGCCGGGTGCCGAGGGTCGTCCCGCCGAACCATTCGCGCTGCAGCTGCTCGTCGTCGGTGTCGGCGATCCGCTCCAGCAGATCGACGAGATCGCCGAAGTCGCGGACGACTGTGCCACTGCCCGCGCTGGCCTCCGCGGGCGTGCGGTTAGCGAGCCGATCGGCGTTGTAGGTCTCGCCGGGCGCGGGAGCCGCCACGATGACGATCGCTCCCGAGGGATCCCCAGCCAGCCGGCGCAGTCGGCGCAGCAGCTGGACACGGGCCTGCTGCTCGGCGAATCCCACTTGGGTGGCGCGCTCGTCCTCCTCGGTGAAGCAGAACTGCAGCAGCTGCTCGCGCACGAACTGCTCGGGGGTCCACCCGTAGGCGCTGATCGCGGTGACGTCGCGGCTGATGACGTCGGCGATCGTGGTGCCGGGACCGGTATCCGCCCGCGGAGCATACAGGCGCACCGACCTGAACGGGCCCGGATCCTGGACGCCGAGCCGCCGCCAGGCGTCGCGGGCGTCATCCTTCTCGGGGAACAAGAGGTTAGGACGGTCGACGTGGAGCAGGTCCTCGCCCTTGGTGTTGAACACCAGCGCTCGGGTGGCTGCCTGCCCCGCGGGGCCTCCGAGCAGGCCGACGCCGACATCGGTCTCCAGCAGCTGGTACAGCAGGAACAAGGCGTAGCTTGTCTTCGTAGCCACGCCGGATATCCCGGAAATGGAGACATGGCCGCCCGAACGGCCGTCGATGAACCGCATGTCGGCGTAGACCGGCTGGCCGGTCAGGTCGAGCCCGACGGGTAGCCGGGCAGGCATCTCGTCCTCGAACAGGGCGCGCGCCCGGTGCTCGCCGGTGGCCCGCACCACGCGGCTGCCACTATCGGGGGCGACGAATAGCTCCGGCACGGTGCGTAGCAGCCGCACCTCGGCCCGGCGGACTTTTTCCGCCGGCAGCTGGTTGTCGGCGAACCGTGCGGTGTCGGACGGCATCTCGACGCCCTCGAGCCTGCAGCGGAGTTCCGTGACGATCCCGTAGTGGGTGACGGCGGTCCCGTCGGGCAGGGTGGTGCCGATGGCGACCACGTCGTCGAGCTGGACGACGACGTGGTCGGATAGGACGACGTGAACGGTGCGCGAGTCGGTGTCCGATGACCCGTCCACGAGCCCGATGGCGTCGCTCCCCGGGAGCGCCCCGTCCCCGCTGGGCCTGCCCGAGGGCGCCGTCACGGGCGTGAGGGGGGCCCGGCCCGCGGGCTCCCCTGAGTCGGCCATTTCCTGCGCTGCATCGATTAGGTTCATCAGAGACCTCCGGAGCTGTTCAGCTGCGTGATCGCGTCGCGCACGGCGCGGAGAGCGAGCCGGGCGTCGCCGGAGCGGCGCCGCAGCTGTTTCTCCAGCCCCGCGATCGGCGTGAGGTTCACCGGTGCCCGTTTGTCCCGGTAGGCAGCGGACGCGTACCGCGGTAGCCATGAGGCGGCGGCGTCGAGCGCGCCGATGGCCGAGTGGCGCCCCGCCCCCGCCGGCACTTCTAGCCGTACGATCCCAGCCCACGGGGACGCCCACGGTGCGGGATCGCCGACTCGCAGGTAACACCCGTACAGTTCGTCCCCGAGGGCGAACGCGCTGGACCGCTGCCCGGGATTGAGCTGCGGGACCAGGGCCCAGCTGGCGTGATCGAGGAGGCGCCGGTGATGCGTCTTGACGTACCCGACGATCGGGAGGGCGCGTGTCCGGCGGATGTTGTTCAGGGGGCCGTCAACGACAGTCAGCCAGCCCGCCGAGCACAGCTCCTCGGCGAGCCGCGCTTCCCCGTCCCGCATCCTGCGCTGCAGCCGCTGTCGCGCCATCCCCAGGTCATCGGCGTCGATTGAGTCAGCCTCCCATGACCACCCGCCGGGCTGCGCGGGCAGCGTCACCGGGACGCCGCCGCAGAAGATCGCCACCCGCTCGATCACCACGCCGCGGACCGCGAGGGGAAGTCCTGCGTCGGCCACCGCCGCGCCGGCGGCCCAGGAACCCGCCAGGCCGGTGTAAACGATCCCGCCTGCGTCGGTCCTTGTAAGGCGCGCGTCAGTGCGCATGGTCCCGTCAACGAACGCCAGCCGGGCGGGGGACGCGCCGGGCTCCGGGGAGCGGGGCCTGAGCGTCCCGCCGTCCTCCACCAGTTCGCACTCCACGTCGAAAGGCGAATCGGCTTCCGCGGCGAAGGAGGCACCGTAGCCGACGTCGAAGGGATCGATGCCGTATCTCACCGTCGGCGCACCCCCGGCATCAGCGCTGTTCATGACTAAATCGCCGCTTATCGCCCATTCGTGGTCTCGCTTAGGAGCCTCGCGTTTCTGCTTGCCGCCTACAGCCGACAAAGGATAATAGCGCATTCCTGGCAGACGGGCGGTCCCGGATTCCGTCGATTTAAGGCGTAAGCCGCTGCTCACGGCGCAGGGCGAGGAGACGCCCAAGTGAATCGAGGGCCTGTTAATTCCATGATGCCTCCTTATAGACGGGTTCGAGGCTTCTTACCGGAAATCGCAAAAATTCGCGCAGCGTGTCGCGAGGGCTGTGAAGAAGGACCGCACGGTATTCGGGCCGGACTGCGGGCTAGATGAATTCTGTCGTGGTCCGGCACGCCCGCGTGCACGCGACGTACAGCTGGCGGTGGGTGTCCACCTGCACGCTAAGGCCGCCAGCGAGCGCCTGCCGTTCGCCGGGGGAGAGGCAAACTCCCACCGCATCCCATTCGCGTCCCTTCGCCTGGTGGGTAGTCAGCCCGGGAACCAGGCGGCCTGGGTTCCGCACCCTTTCCGCGAGGTCGGCGAGCCTGTCGGTGTGACTGTGGTGAGCGGGCCGAAGAGTGCGGGAGGACACGGTGCCCACGATCTGGACGAGCCGACTGTAAGCGGCGTTCAGCGCGGCCTTCCCGGGCTGCCGGAGCAGTTCCGCGACGTCTTGGAGTCCCGGTTCCAATTGCCTGGGCGTGTCGAGGTCCGTGATTGCCAGGGCGGTCAGTGCGTCGCGCAAGTAGGTGGCGTCCTCGCCGAGGACGTTGCGGGTCAGGTGGTTGAGCAGCAGCGTGGCCGCGGCCTCCTCGCTGCCGCCCTTGAATGCGTGGAACGCCAGCGGCAACACGTGGTCGCCGACCTCCCACAGCCGCTTCCACTGCAGCGCGAGCATGACGTCGACGCCAGGGGCGGCGCCGCCAGCGCGGAGTGGGAGCGTCACCGGCTCCCCGGCGCGCAGCCGCTCCGCGAGAGTTCGCTGCGCGCTGTCCTTCCACCGGAAAGAGCGCGTCAGGGACAGGGTACGCACGGCGTTGAGCTCGATGAGGTCCAAGACCGCCTCTGGGCGGGCGCCGCGGAACACGTACAGGGCCTGCCAGGGATCACCGACGAGGGTCACCGCGACCCCGGCCCGGATGGCGAACTCGATGACGGCGATGTCGAGGTCGTTCGCGTCGAACGCCTCGTCCACAATGAGGGCGCGCATCGTCGAGGCAAGCCGTCCCCTGGCCCGTTCTGCGCACCGGTCGTTTTGAAGCAGCTGCTCAAGGACGGCTCGGACGTCCTCATGGGTACAGATCCCCTCTTCCAGGCGCTGTTTGACGATGGCGGGCGGGTACCGGGCCCCGTACTGGGGCGTGGAGCCAGTCCGGATCTCCACGCGATCGCCGTTCACCCTCAGGGCGTAGGCGGATCTGCTCCAGACCGTGCTGCTGAACGACGCCCAGCTGTCGTGGACGTCTAGCGACTTGTGGCCATTGGGCCAGCGCACCAGCCCGTGTTCGAGCAGGTCGTGCAGCAGGTCGCACACGATGGTGTCAAGGGTGACGATGCGGTGGGGCCAGGCCAGGGCCGACGGCCCCCACGTGCGTTGCACGCGGCGCCACAGGCTCCACGTCGCCGAACGGGTGAAGCTCACGGCCACGACGGCCCGGGTGTCGGCCCGTGCGGGGGCGCCGAATCGCTGGAGCGCGAATCGGTAGGCCGAGACTGTCGTCTTGCCGGTGCCCGGGCCTGCCTCGATGAAGATGTTCGGCGACCTGGTGCCTGCGGCGAGGCGCTGCTCCGGGGTGAGCCCGTCGGGGGTGGAATCGGCTGGTCCCGGCGGGTCCGCGCTCGTCACGGGGCGTCGCCCGGCGCGGGCAGGGAAAGCGCGGCGAGGTCCTCGCCATCGGGCGCGTCGGCGGCCGGGACGCTAGGCTCGGCGTCGGTTCCCTCCGGTTCCCCGGCGCCGGCGCCGGGGACGGGCGCGGGCGGTCCGTAGAGGAAGTCGAAGACGCTCTTGAACGCCAGCGGGACGCTGACCGGGACTCCCTCGCGGCGGGCGTCGGAAATCCGGGAGGCGAGAGCGAGGGCGAACTCGCCCTTGCGCCGCGCGCCTTGGCCCGCAGCTAGGGCGGGCTGGCCCTCCTTCCCCTTGCGGGCGCTGCGGAACAACTCGTGCACGGACTCCCGGGTCAACGGGTCCGGGGCGTCAAGGCCGGCATCCTCGAGCGCAGCCTTCACCAGCCCCTCGTTGCCGCCGGTCACCGCAGGCTCGAGCGTAGGGTGGCTGTGCTCGATGAGGACGACGCCCGGATCGTGCGGGGCGGCCCATCCGGGAGGAGCCGGCGATTCGCTGAACGCGAGATCGCTGTCTCGCAGTACGGCCACCCGGGTGCACAGCTCGTGACCGCGGGTGGCGAGCAGTCTCACCGGCCAGGCGCCGACCTTGGTGCCAATGGCGACGACGCTCAGCGCGTCGATGAACGCCTCGCGGTCGGCGTCGCCGCCCGCCCATGCCCAGCCGAACTCGCGCGCCAGGGCCACGTCGGTAACGCCCTCCACGAGCAGCAGCCGGTCCGCGAACAAGGCGGCTGACCGGCTCGCGTCCAGGTGCAGCCGTGTCTTGGTGAGCACGTCGTCCCGGTCCTGGAACGGGATCATCGCGATGGCGCGCGCCACGGGCAGGCCGGCGCGGTCCCGGCGGAGTACCACGAGATCCTCGGGGTCGCATGAGGTGATCACGTCCGTTGCATGGGTGGACAGCACGATCTGCAACTCGGGACGCTCGCGGGCGGCCCGCCGCAGGTAGCGGACCAGCGAATGCTGGAGCTGCGGGTGCAGGTGCGCCTCCGGCTCCTCGATGATCACCGTCGCGTGGAAGGGGGCCGACGGGAAGAACGAGTCCTCCTCGCTGTCGCGCTCGGCGCGCGCCTGCCGCAGCCGCTCGCTCGCGTCGGCAAGCTCGTCTGCTCCTCCACCCGGAACCTGGTCCCCGGGCGGCTCGTCGCCGGTCGGTTCGTCCCCGGCGTGAGGTTCTGCCGCGCTGGCGGGCGGCGCCGTCGAGTCCGGGATCGCGGCGAGGGTGACCGCGATGTGCAGGAGGTTGACGTAGCCGAGGCCCGACACGTCCAGGGGCCGCGCGTTCTCGCGTCCTTCCAGCACCGCGAGCATCATTTCCAGCACCCGTGCCAGGTAGGCGTCGTCAATCACCTGTCCCCTCACGTAAGGCCACGTGCGCGTCACTCCCGCGGACAGGGCCCGGAGATGCCGGCCGATCCTCGCCTCGAGCGCCGCGATCAGCTCGTCAGTGGCGAGCGACTCCAGCAGCGCCGACGCGCGGGCGCGCAGCCCGGACAGGTCTCTGCCCCGGCTGAGGTTCTGCTGCTGCGCGCGGAGCAACTCCACGAGGATCCTTGCCTCTCTCCGTGCCAGCTCATCGACCGGGTTGCGCCACGCCGGCAAGTAGATCAGGCGGAACGCCCCGGCGTGGTCGTTGTCGGCTAGCGTCTTGGCGCGGATAGCGCCTAGCTCCCTGTGCAGGCTCACCGTCCAGGCGGCCGCCGGCGTCCCGGGGGCGTTCCGGCCGCTTTGCTCTTGGATCTGCCGTCCGAGCGGCCCCTCGTCCGAGGGCTCTGTTGCGAACTGGTACTCGACGTCTACCAGGCGGTCCCCGTCCCCCAGTGCGGCCGCTGGCAGGCGCGGCAGGAGTGGGAACTTCCTCCCGTGGGCAAGGTAGGCGGCGTCAGCGACAGTCGTCTTCCCCGCCGAGTTCGCGCCGACCAGCACCGAGAAGCGGCCGGGCAAGCGGACGTCCATCATGTGATCCGCGCTCGCGCGCAGCCCGCGTACCTGAAGTCGGCTCAGGTGCATGCGCTCTTCCTCCCCTTGACGTCCTCCGGCCGAGGCGGTCGCCTGCTGATCAGCCCGCCAGCGCCCGCCCGCGGCACGCGCAGTCGGGATGTCGGCCGTGAGCCTAGCAGCGGCAGCGCGGGCCCGGCGCCTTCGGCTAGAGTTCGGGCACCTGCGCGAAGGATGCCTGCGTCGAGGTCCGGCTACGACCGGAACCCGGCCTCCCCGCGGGGGGCTAGAGCAGGCGGAGCTGGCGCGCTTGGGGACTGCTGGCGGCGACCCGGTCTCCCAGGTGGATCACATTGCCGGAGAAGCCTTCCTTGCCGGCGTCGGCTTGGCTCTCGCTTTCGGCTCGCTGCTCGTTCAGGACGCTCGAGAGCAGGTCCGGCGGGAACGTACGGACCGCCAGCGACACCGCGTCGGCGACGAGGGTACCAGTGATGTGGCCGAGCCACGCCGCGATGAGCCCGGGACGCTCCGGCTCGTACTTGTCCCATCCGGGCTCCGTCGCGCCGTAGGTGCGCCCCGTGTCGGGATTCCGGCGCGTGTACAACTGCTGGTAGAGAGTGTCCTTGCGCTGGTCAGTGATCACTTGGTTGGTGTGGAGGTGGCGGATCAGCGCCGCGAGCGATATGCCCCACTTGAACTTCAGGTCAAGGAGGGCGGCTAGGGTGATGACCCGGGGCAGTTCCCCGGAGACTTCGCTGATCGGGGCGAGGAGCTCGGACGCGAAACGGCTCGCCTGCCCCTCTTCCGCTTCCGAAACTGGCATCCGTCCCGCGTGTAGGCAGAGGTGCCCGAGCTCGTGAGCCAGGACCCAGCGGGTCTTTTCCCAGCCGTCCACGCCCCGCATCAGCACGAGCGGCCGGTCCCTGAACTCCCCCACCCAGGTCGAGCAGCCCTCGTGCCGCTCGCGGGCGCCCTGGGTCGGCTCGTCGGCCGGCAACGCCCAGGGGCTAGCGGCGGCCGTGCCGCGGCGGCGGACCGCGACGACCACGCCCGCTCGCTCGGCGGCGTGCGTCAGGTACCCCACCGGGCCGGTCGGCGGCAGGGCGAGCGCCGCTCGGAGTTCCCGCGCCGCCGACGTCACGTCGATGTGGTCCCGGCTGGCGGGCCGGATTTTCACAGGCGGAAGGTGCCGCTGCCCGTCCATCCACTCAAGCAGCTCTGACAGCAGGCGCACGAACTCCCGCAGCCAGGCGGCCTCGCGCTTGGACATACCCTTCGGGGCCTTGAACAACAGGTCGTTGTCAGTCAGCGGCGCGGAAGGAGGCGAGAAGAAGAACGAGGGGCTGAACCGCAGGCTCTCGGCGAGGATCGCCAACTGGCGGGCCGTGACCTCGGTTGCCCCGGCGTGCTCCCATTTCGACAGCGTCGGCACCGAGCAACCCAGCAGCCCGGCGAGATCCGCGAGCTTCCGCTGGCGGAGCGTCCGCGCCTGGCGCAGGCGATCGCCGAAGATCGTCTCTGTCATGTCCGTTCACCCCCTTCACAGCACCGGCGCCCTGGCGGGGCCGGTCGGGGACTCACGCCGGGTCTGATCCGGTCTCTTCCCCTTCGTCCTTCAGGAACTCCTCGAATCCCAGGTCGGCGGGACTCTGCGGGCCGGGCGTGCCTGCGATCCCGCCGCCGGGCTCGCCCGTGTCGTCCAGCGGCACCGCCGGGATCTGCTCCTCGTAGTAGATCATCTTGCCCCGGTCGTCCTTGCCCCAGTCAATGGCCGCCAGCCATGCCGATGCGAGGGTCTTGGTCCCGAGATCGACCTCGAGGAGGACCGAGATCTCGTATGGCCGCGCTGAGGGATCGTATCCGAACAGGACGCCAGGGACTTCGGCCTCCTCCCTGTCGCGCGGATCCGGGTCCTGGACGCGCGCAGTCAAATCGTAGTCGAACATAAGTTCACTGTCACTGGTGGTGGCCCGCATCGGGCGCCGGCTTCTCCCGGTGACGGGACGCATCCGGACCCGGATCTTCCGGCCGTCCGGGGTGAGGAGGTGGTAGCCCGCCATGGACCTCAACCTCAGCCTGAGGGCCGGCTTCCCGGCGTGCACCCGAGCGGCCCGCGCGGCCAGGCCCCCCGCGAATTGCCGCATATGCGCGCTCCGGACACCGGGGTCGATAATGGCGAGGTCCGGGTTTGGGTCCTCCCAATAGCCGCCCGTCTCCTGTACCGACAGGTCGAAGCAGGTCACGTGTTGCCCGAGTTCCGCGCTATGCGCGGCCAGGACGTCCCGGACATCCTCCCGCGCCTGCTCGTGTAGGTTCATGCAGGAAATTTTTCCAGTAATCACCTACACCGTCAATTGTGACGGGCCGACGCCTGGGACAGTTCCCGCGACGCCGTGTTTGGCCGGCTTGGCTTCGGCGTACCCCAGCTCTCGGTATGCGCTGATCAGCCCGCGACGCGATGCCGGACTAGCAGCAGCCGCCGCGACCGATCCGGGGCCCCCGACGTGGGCCAGCCGTCCGCATCGCCCACCGGACACGCACCCGGCTAGGCTCGTCGTCAGACCCGGCGCAGGACAGCGACGACCTTACCCACGATCGTGGCCTCGTCGCCGGGAATGGGCTCGTAGGCGGGGTTGTGCGGGATCAGCCAGACGTGGCCTTTCCGCACCCGGTACGTCTTTACGGTCGCGTCGCATCCTTCGGCGGTGTCGCTATCGAGCATGGCGGCGACGATGCCGCCGTTGTCGACGCTAGCCTGTCGGCGGACGACCACCCAGTCGCCGTCAGTGATCGCGGCATTGGTCATCGAGTCGCCGGGGACGCTGAGCATGATCAGGTCACCATGCCCGCGCAAAGCAATGCAGCGGAAACATGAGAACCCTCCGCGGGGAGACCGTGGGTGGTCAGGCTGCGGCGTCCGTTTGCGGCCCTGAGCTAGCTAGCCGGGCTACCAGCGGGCGAAGTGCCGACGGCGCACGGGCGGGCGTGGTGTCGCCGGCCTGGGTCCACGACGATCCCGAAGCGGCGGAACCGGTATCCAACGACGACGCAAGCTGGAGTCCCCCCAATGATGACCACGCATGGGAAGCTGATGCAGACGGGTACCCAGAGTCTGACGATTGCGCCAGCGCCGGTGACCTGCCAGTGGAGCTGGATCCGGACGCCGGTGACTGACCGCGATTGAGGACGGAGGCTAGCCCTTCTGCCCGGTGGCCTGCCGGGCCTCCTGTAGCGCCGTGACCATCATAGCGAGGTCGTCATTCAGGTAATCGGTGCAACCGTCCCTATCCCAATCGGGCGGGAGCGGCTGGACGAACTCGCGGAGGACCATCAGCATTGCCGCGGCGTGCATGCCGCGATCGACCGGGATCGCGCCGGTGTGCACGGCCTCGTCAACTACCGCGGCGAGCTGAATCACGGCATCGAGCGCGTCTTGGCGCCTCACAACGTCGCGGGGGCGCGGGATCTCGGAAGTCTGCCGATCTGCGTACACGACCAAGAGGCGCAGCATCGTGGCGTAGAGTCGCTCATCTGCGGCAACTGGCGTCACAGTTGGCTCGCCCATGTGGATCACTGTACCTCGTAGCGAACGACACTGGGCGGTGCGCGCCTCGCTGAGCACCTTCCTGGGGCGGCAAGTCGCTCGGAGTGATGCCTCGTGGGGCCGACTACAACTGGAGTTGCGGGCGCTGGTCCGAACTGGCGCGCAAGATGTCCTCGATCCAGCTTGCAGGCCACCCTGTTGTGTCCGAGAGGCTAGCGATGCTGATGTCTGCCTGGCGGGCTGCCTGGCAGAGGAGTCGTGGCGCTTCGGCAGCTCCTAGGTCACCGGGCTCATTCGTTCGCCATCCACGGGTTCCCATATAGCGGAAGGCCTGCTGATAGGTTCCGTCGGTCATGATGCCTAGTGTCTTTGACCGTCTCAGTAGGGCGCCGATGGATGTTCCCCATCGGCGTTTGAGGGCGACAAGCTGGTTCCATGCGGCAGAGCTGGGAAGCTCCGCCCTAATATCGTCGGCAGGCATCAAGAATGCGGCAGCGAACTGGTTGGCCTGGTCTTCCGCTGACTTGCTGCCGGCCTGCTCCGAGGTGTGCATAACGAGGTGGCCGAGTTCGTGTGCGCCGCTGAAGCGCTCACGATCGCGCTTCGCTTTGTCATCTCCGAGTATGACGATGGGACGGTCGGTGTAGGGGACACTGAAGGCGTCCACGGTGTGCGTGCCAGTGTGGTAGCGCGCACAGACGATTCCGTGACGCTCCAGAAGGCCGACAACGTCGGGGATGGGCCCCGGCTGGATGCCCCAGGCGGTACGCGTCATCGCCGCGTGTTCCTCGATGGCGTGGATGTCATCCTCCGGCCCGGCCAAGAGGCGGGGTATGTCGATGCCTGGGAGCAGCACTGCCCTGCCGAGTTGGTCAGCCAGGTCATGGACCAGTTGCGTGAGCGCAAGCGCGCGTCGACGGTCGGTTACGCTCGTCGAGCGCAGCGAGCGGAAGAAGCCTCGATCCGCGTCATCGTTACCCGAAAGCGGGTCAAGACTGGAGGGAGCCGCGCCCACTGTGAAAAACCCGATCGGGAAGTCTAGGACATCTGCGATTCGGGCAAGAGTTACCCCCGAGGGCCGGGCCTCACCGTTCTCGAACTGGCTGACGGCAGCCGACGTCAGCGGTAGCTGCGTCGCCAGGGCAGTCTGCGTTAGCCCTCTGGCTTCCCTGGCGAGCTTCAGGCGGCGTGCAGAAAACAGCGCCGCCGCCTGGCGCGCTGCTTCCGAGATGCCATGCAAAGTACTGGAATCACTCATTAGTACTGAAATTAAGCAGAAGACCGAGCTCTCGCAACGGTCACCCCCCTTCTGGATCACACTGTAGCCAACACGTGACAGTGTGAAGGGGAAGCAGGGGAGAGAGCCATCGAGAACAAAGCCCAGACGGCGATCTGTGTCCATATTTCAAGTGGTTCGCCACGCTTGTGGTATGATTTTAAGTGTCACAGGACTTTCCTGTGCCCACTCCTAGCCCAGGAGGCTTCATGGATACCGTCAGCACGCCCGAGGCGATTCGGCTCACCGACCGGGACGTCGAGATCTTCGTCAACACTCGCCCGCATATCGTCCGGCCAGGGCTGATCACCTTCGAGCAGGTGGTGGCCTTCGCGTTCCCGACCCCTCCACCGGGACAGAACATCGAGTACACCGTCACCTACCGCGACGGCTCGCCCGAGCATCCGAAGGGCAGCCTGCTTCCGGGCAAGAGCGTGAGTGTGCGGGAGGGGATGATCTTCAATGTCACAGCGACCGATAAGTCTTAGCCCGGATCTCAGCCGCCTGCGAGCAGAAGGCTACGACCTCCTCATCGAGCGCGGCTTCCTGGTTGTGCGGGACGTGCCCTACCTCGACGCGGCAGGCACTATCGTGCGGGGCAGGCTAGTGAAGGCGTTGACGCTGGCTGGCGACGTCGCTGCTGTCCCCGGCGACCACACGGTCTACCTGGCCGGACCCATGCCGCACGATAGCCAGGGGCGGCCGATGACCAACGTCGTGAACTCGTCGGCGCCGCAGCAACTCCTGCCCGACCTTATGGTCGATCATTATCTTTCGCATAAGCCAGCGCAGGGCTACCCCGACTTTTACCAGCTGATAACGACCTACGTGAATGTGCTGTCAAAGCATGCGCAAGGCATTGACCCGAACGTGACCGCGCAGACCCACCCCGTCGTCGAGGCGGTCGAGGACGACGAGGGACCTTTCCTCTACATCGACACCGCGTCGGCCCGTGCCGGGATCACTGCGGTGAACGCAAAGGCCGAGTGGCAGAAGATCGCGATCGCAGGTCTAGGCGGGACTGGCGCCTACGTGCTGGACCTGATTGCTAAGAGTCCGGTGGCGCAGATCGACCTGTACGACGGCGACCTCCTACTGCAGCACAACGCGTTCCGGTATCCCGGCGCAGTGCCGATCGAGGTGCTCAAGGCCAAGCCTGCCAAGGTCGACTACCTCGCCGAGAAGTACTCAGTCATGCGCCGCGGCATCGTCCCGCACCCCTACTACCTCGACGACCGCAATGTGAGCGAGCTGGTGGACGCCGACTTCGTGTTCCTGGCCGTCGATGACAACCCCAGTCGTGTGATGATCGCAAGATGGCTTGAGGCGGCCGACAAGCCCTTCGTCGACGTCGGAATGGGCCTGTTCGAGGCCGACGGATCGATCGGCGGGCAGCTGCGGGTCACCGGCAGCTTCCCCGGCCATCGGGACCACCTGTGGGACGAGCGGCGCCGCCTGCCAACCAGCAGCAGCGCCGACGAGTTGTACCTGCAGAACGTACAGATCGTGGACCTCAACGCGCTCAACGCCGCCCTGGCCGTCGCGCGGTGGAAGCGCCACCTCGGCGTGTTCGCTGACCTCAGCCACGAGCACCACAGCATCTACGCCGTCGATGGCAACGACATACTCAACGAGGACTACGGATGACCCGAGTCCAGCGATTCGACCACGAGTTCGTCGACCAGATCCCCGACTACCTCAGCGAAGGCATCCTGTACGTGTCGATGCACTTCGGCATGGTTATCCACCGGTGTGCCTGCGGCTGCGGGAATCAGACCGTCACCCCGCTCGACCCCACTGATTACAAGCTGATCTACGACGGCGAGACGATCACGCTCCACCCGTCGGTCGGAAACTGGAACTTCCCCTGCAGATCGCACTATTGGATCCGCCGCGGCAAAGTGGTCTGGGCCGGCGAGTGGACAGACGATCAGATCGCAGCAGGCCGTGCCCGCGACCGTTACGTCAAAGACCAGCTGTTCTGCGAACCTCTGGCGGATACGGGCGGTGCCACGGCCCCTGAGGCGCAGGACGAACTGCACGGGTCCACAGACGCTACTGCCGTCTCGCCGGAGTCCGGCCTGCAAGGCTTCGCGAAGCGTATTGCCGTGTACTTCCGACGGAGAGGGTGACGGCACGACGGTAGCGACGGCCAGCGCCTGACACCCCAGGCGGCCGGATGCTTGCCGATCACGATGCGCCTGAGGAATTGGCCAGATAGAAGGATCGCTGGCCAGATCGATGAGAAACGGGAAAGAAGCGCAGATCAGCGAAGCGCAGTTGGCCAAGTCAGATGAGAACCTACACGGCGGCCGCCTCCGGGCGGTGCGGGTTCTCGGTTAACTGGGCCGATGAGAAATGAAGGCGTCATAGTCAGCAGGCCGAAGTGCTCGGGACGTTTCCTCTATGAGGGGGAATCCGATATGCAACTTCCCTCAAGTTGTGAATGGGAACCTAAAGGGCTCGGCTTACTGTCTTTCAGGTTGTTCAGGGGATCGCTGTCGTGGCGGGCAGCCCTCATCCTGACTGAATGCGCATCCTTGGGTAAACCAGGCTTCATAGCTGGGCGTCAGACAGATCGTAGCCTGCGGAGGCTGAGGCAGGCAGTCCGCAAGCCGCCTTCGTGCCCGAAGGTCGGATGTGATTAATGCTTATTCACCGGGTCGTCTGCGCTGTTCGAAAAGTGCCTAGAAACGAAATGTCAGAGGTAACGGGCATGATTGTGACATGAGCAAGAGCCAGACCATCAGTCCACCAGCGATGAGTAAGCAGGGGCTGGTCGAGGCGCGGCGGCTGGGTGAGATCTCAACGGTGGATCCCACGTTGACGCTGCTGGGTGCCTATAGCCGGGACTGGGTGCTACCTCTGTTCGCTGAGCACCTCGAGCCCGTTGAGGGATCGGTGTCGGCGGAGTGGTTCCACGAGCGGGTCGCGGAGGCATTGCAGGAGGCCCGAGAGGACAGGGACTGGCAGGGGGACCGGTCACCGAGCGCACGGTGTGCATGGTGGGTCAAGCAGCGGTGGCTGGACACTGAGATGAGCGACTCAGGCGTTCGCTACCGCCTTTCCCCGTACTCGTTGCGGGCGCTGCGCTTCGTACGGGAGATCGCCGAGGGAGAGAGCACGGTCTCCGGAGCCAGGTTGGGCAGTATCGCCCACGCGGTGCGGCGTCTGGCGGATATGGCCAGCCCGGATCGGTTTGCGCAGGCGCAGCGCATCGACGAGGAGATCGCCGAGCTACAGCGGCGCAAGGAAGAGGTGCTTACGGGCCGGGGCGGCACCGCTACGGCCGCGCAGCTTAGCGAGCAGCTGCGCGAGGTGCTGATGATGACGCGCAGCCTTCCGGCGGACTTTCGGCAGCTGCGGTCAATGGTAGAGGACCGGCACAAAGTGATCGCCCGTGAGGCTCTGGCTGAGACTCCGAAAGCTGACATGGTTGAGTCGTACCTGCACGAGAATGACCTTCTTGCGAGCACCCCGGAGGGTGTCGCCTACAGACGGTTCGCGCGGATGCTGTCCTCGTCGGAGGAGTCCGCGACGATCCAGCGGGACCTGGACCAGATTCTGAGGGCACCCTTCGCGCGAGACAACATCACCTCGGCTCAGCGGCAATTGCTGGAAACAATGTTCTCAACGTTGATGAGTGCTGAGCTGGATGTGCAGGAAGCCTACGTTCGCTGGACGGCTTCCTTGCGGCGCGTGCTCACCAGGGCCGCTGACGGGCAGCATGCTCGGTTGCTGTCCCTCTCGTCGCTGGCTCTCGACGCGGCGGCAGACTGGGCGGCAGCTGACCCGCGCAGCCGCGGTCGCGAGCTGGACGCTGATGTTCTAGGCGTCGGCCTGTTCGGTGCCGAGGATGTCTCCCAGATGCAGTTGTGGCGCGATACCGGTCCGCAGAACGTGACGATATCGGTCAGGGCAGGTGGGGGACAGTTGCCTGCCGGGGACCGGGCCGCGCTCCGACTGGCGGCAGGGACGAGCCGCAAGGCCGTCGCCAAGCGCATCAATGACCTTGTGGCCGACCGTGGCGTGGTCACGGCCGCAGAGGTGTTCGAGCAGACTCCGGCCGAGTTCCAGCGGCTGGGGTTTCTGGTGACGATGCTCGATCTGGCCGTTCAGCACGGCACGGTCCACCCGGAGGTCGCCGAGCAGGTGACACTGAGCGGACGGCGCGAGCATGAGCTGACTGTGCTGTTGCCGCATCTGGCGTTTCATGAGCCAATCACGATCCGTGCGGGGGAAAAGTAATGAGCAGTTCCTGGCCAGATACGAGTGACGACGCCGGGATCGGCGACGACCTCGATGTCGAGCATGACCGTCATGACGATCTGTCCGGCGACCGGCTCCCGGAGCCAGCCCGGCGCGCCCTGGTGTCCCTGCTCATGAATCGTTATATCTCCAGGGCCCGCCACCGGGCTGCGTGGGAAGGGATCCTGTCCTTTGAGAACGACCTTCGTGCGCGCCTGGATGAGATGTACCTCGACCTCGTGGTTGACCAGGAGGCTGAGGTTGCCTTCAAGCGGCAGCAGGACGGCGAAGATGTCCCTCGTGTCCTGCGCCGCGAGAAGGCCCTGACCCGGGACGCCTCGTTCGTGCTGATCTTCCTGCGGCGCGAGTACGCATTCGCGGACCCCGACGACGGACCGGTGATGATCACCCGTGAACAGATCGGTGAATTCCTGCGTGCCTACCGTGAGGACGGAGACGGAGACGACGCCCGTTTCTCGCGCCGGGTCGATGCCGCGATCAACATGCTGATTAGGCCCTGGCAGATCCTGGAACCCGACCCGGCCGTCGACTACCTGTTCACCGTCTCCCCGGTGATCGTTCCTCTCATCGGTGCCGATGAGATGTGCCGTCTTGAGGCGGCCTTCCGCGGGGCTGCCACCGGTCCCCAGTCACCGCTACCGGATGACGATGTCGCCGAAGAGGCCACCGACAACGGCGAAGACGCTGCAATCGATGGTGAGGAAGCACTGTCATGAACACGGTCCCGGCCGGGCAGTACCGTATCGAGCAGATCCAGATCCTTAACTGGGGCGGCTACGCCGGCTTGCAGGTGATGCAGGCCGGGCGCACCAGCACAGCCATCCTCGGACCTTCCGGCCGCGGCAAATCCACCCTGCTGGACGCCATGGCGTCGGTGATCATGCCGAATCCGCAGGAATTCAACCAGGCGGCCCGCGACGACAAGGGCCGCAAGCGCGAGCGCACGGTCTACACCTACGCTCGCGGCCTGACCGTTAACCACCAGGATGACAACGGCCGTTCCGCGACTCCCTCGTACTTGCGTCCTCCGGGCAGGCCAGGCTTCATCAGCGGCGCCGCGATCACGTGGTCCACTGGCACGGGCAAGCGGTTGACCGCGTTCCGGCTAGCCTGGGTAGGCACGGATGCGACCGACAACGCAGCGATCGGCAACAGCACGGTGTACGGGTTCGTGCACGATGCCTTCGATCTTGCCACCCTGGACGGGCTGAAGGCGGCTCGGGCGGCAGCGGTACCACTGTCAGAGGCATCGATGCGCCACCTGATCGACCCCGCCCGCGGGGACCTTGTCGATCAGCGGCAGTCCCGGATGCACGCCGCGATGCGCCGCGCGCTGCAGATGGGGAGTACGGAGGAGTCCCAGCGCCTGGCGATGCAGTTGCTCCGCCGCGCCCAGGCGTCCAAGGGGATCTTCTCGATCAACGACTTGTTCAAGGAGTTCGTCCTGACCGAGCCGCGCGCCCTGGAGCGGTGGGACGTCACGCTCGCGCATTACCGGGAGGCCGCGCGCCTGTATGACGAGTTCGAGCTGGCCAAGACTAAGACCGACACACTGGAGGGGCTGCCGGTTGAGGCCGAGCACTACCGGTCCGCAGGCCGGGACGCCACCGGCATGCGCGCCTTGGCCTGGCCGCCAGCCTCAGGCGTCGCCCGGCTGAGGATCTGGCATGCCAGCAGGGTCCTGGATTGGGCGCGTACCTATGAGGACGACGTACGTCTCGAGCTGGCTCAGGCCAAAGAGGACCTGCAGAAGGCTCAGGCACGGCAGAAGGAAGAGGAGGAGGCGGAAGACGGCACGCTCAACGCGCTCACAGCCTCTGGTGCCGACCAGACGGCCTTGATCCGTGAGCGGATCAAGCAAGCTGAAGAGAAACATCGTGAAATCGAGGCGCGCCGCGCCGCCATGGCCGCTCGGCTGCAGGTCTTCGACCAGGTCCTGCCCAGTTCGAGCGGGGACTTGGAACTGCTCCGGGCTGCCCTGACCCAGCAGTCGGCTGAACAGGGGGAGGAACTCGACCAACTGGCCCAAGAGTACGAATCCCAGGCCGGGGAGAAGAAGCGCCTTGGGGAGGCCATTGTCCAGCTGAAGAAAGAATTCGACCGAGTGTCGAAGCAGGACGGCAACATCCCCCTCGACGCGGACAAGCGGCGCCGGCTCATCGCCGACGGCGTCGGGATCCCCGTGGAACGGCTGCAGTACATCGGGGAGCTCCTGGACATCCCGCCCAAGCATCACGGATGGGAGCGAGCCATTGTGACGATCATGCGGCCTCTGGCCAGCGACCTGCTGGTGGCCGTGGGAGACTTCCCGCAGGTACGGGCCTGGGTCAACAGCCACCCCCTCGATGGCGATGTCACACTGGTGCCAGGTGTCGCACAGCGGCCAGTACGTACCCTTCCGGCCGGGACAGTCGCGGCGATGCTGGACATTGCGCCCGGCCCCTACCAGGGGTGGCTCAGTGAGGAACTGGAACGGTTCACCTACCTTTGCGTGGAGAAAGACACCGACCTTGAAGGCCCGCGGCTCGATGGCGTGATTGGCCGGGTGACCCGCGCCGGAATGCGTACCGCCCCAAACAAGAGGGTGGTCAAGGCAGGCGGTCCGCGCCGATACAGATGGATCGGCCGCGACAACAGCGCCTTGCGCGCCGAACTGAAAGAGGACCTCGAGGGCCACCGGCGGCTGTTCGACGACGCTGACCGGCAGACCGGGGTCGCTCGCGGACTTGTTCAGGCGCAACAGGGTCGCGTCGATGAACTGAACCGGCTGCAGGACGAGCTTTCATGGGAGGTCCTTGATGTGGAGCCGACCAGGCGACGTCTGTCCTCGATGGCCGATGACCTGAAGCGTGCTGACAACCCCGAACAGCAGGCTCTCCGCGACGCATACAAGGTTGCCCGGGAGAGGCTTTTCTATGCCAAGCGCAAAGCCGACGAAGCGGGACAGGAAGTCGAACGGCTCAACCGGCTATGGGGAGCAGTTCAACGTGTTCAGGATGTCGCGAATGACCTTGCCGACGCGCATGAGCCACTCACTGCGGACGAATTGGCGGCCGCCGCGTCGCTCCCGTTCAAGGCACCTGCCTTGGACAAGACTGACCTCAGCGGGCGTGATGTTGATGCGAAGGCCGACGCCGCCGTGCAGGTTAGCTATCTGGATGCCGCTCGTCTGCTAGAAGATCAGATCCGGACCCGTGACGCGGCTCGTGCCACCCACGAACGCACCCTGCTGGCAATCATCCGGGCTTACCGCAACATCAACGACCGCACCCATCGCGAGATCGACGATGCCATCGAGTCACTGCCGACGCTGGAGCAGATTCACCAGCAACTGGTAACCGATGACCTGCCCCGGGCCCGCAACAACTGGCTGACAAAGGTCGATGCCGACCTCAACCAGGGACTCCGCGCCCTGCTGCAGCAAATTGACACCGACCGGAAGGAGATCACCCGAGGCCTAGATCCGATCAACATCGTCCTGGCCGGGGTGCCATTCCGGCACAACTCCCGCCTCGCGATCCAGCCGGCCGACCACCTCAACAGCAACCTCAGGGAGTTCCGCACGGTGGTGCTGGCTTTCACCAGGGACAACCCACTGGGAGAGGACCTGTTCAACGACGAGGCCAAGGTCGAGGCATCCTTCAAGCAACTGCGGAAGAGCCTGGAGCGACTGACCGACCCTTCTCGGGCTGGAGAATCCTGGCGGCGGAGCGTATTCGATGCCCGTGAGCATGTAACGTTCCGCGCCATCGAGACGCCGGACTCGGGCAAGCCGATCGTGCACGAAGGAGTGTCCGGGATGAGCGGCGGGGAAGGACAAGAACTGATCGCCTTCATCCTCGGCGCTGCGCTGCGCTACCGCCTCGGGGAAGGCGACCAGACACCTCCGACGTACGGCTCGGTCGTGCTTGACGAGGGGTTCGTCAAGGCCGACAGCGACTACACCGGACGCGCGCTACGCGCGTTGCAGGAACTCGGGTTCCAGCTGATAATCGGTGCCCCCCGCGAGAAGGCCACCGCTTTCGAGGACTTCGTCGACCTAGTCGCCTACATCAGCACTGACCCGGACAACCCCGACGGCGTGCGGATCTATTCGATGACCATCCAGGAGGCTCTTCAGCTCGACCAGGACGCGGCTTGATGCATAGCCCCGAATACGTCCTGGAGAAGGCGCAGAACAGGTACCGCAACGTGTGGCGAGATGCGCTTCTGGATGCTGACTCAGGCGCGTACACCGTGGCGCTTGATCCACCTTCCACCTCCGCGATCACGGATCGCGCCGGTGAAGTCTCCGCCTGGCTGATCCGCTGGCGACAGTGGGCCGTGCAGCACCCTGACGTTACCTTGCGTACCCGCACTATCCGCACCAAGTTTGGCTCCCAGCCCGTCCACACCCACCTCGACATCCCGGGCATTTCCGCCCTCGCCGGCCTCGGTCCAGACACGGCGGCACACTGGCGACTCGCTTGCGACAGGTGGGGCCTATTGGACCGCGACCAGGTTGGGCAGACGGTGCGACCGTGGCTGACACGCATTGTCGACCTCGATGACTACGACTTCACCACCTTGCTCGCAACCACTAACTGGTTTCGGGCACATCCCCGCTCGGGACTCACCGTACGAAGCGTGCCCGTGCCCGGCATGCACACCAAGTGGCTCGCCCGGCACCGCAGCATGGTCCTCGCCTGTCTTGGCACCGCCACCGACTCCGACGAGTCCACCGACCAGACCGAGGAATTCGACCCAGTCGACATCCCCACCGCCGACCTTGACGCCCTCGGGCTACGGCCGCTACCACGCGAGATCAGCATTGTCTTCACCGATCCCGTCCTGCGGGCAGCAGTCGGCGGACTCCGGCAGATCACCGCCCCCGTAGACGAGCTCGCCGGGCTCCAGATACATCCCGACGCCGTCCTCATCGTGGAGAACAAGGAACCCGCACTTGCCTGGAGCGACACGACCGGGCTAGCGATCATCCACTCCCTGGGCAACCACCTCGACATCCTCGCTCGCCTGCAGTGGATTCCACACGACAGCTGCTGGTACTGGGGAGACCTCGACCGGCACGGCTTTACGCTCCTCTCCCGCGCCCGCACCTTGATCCCGGGCCTCAAGTCACTGCTCATGACGCCAGATGACATCGAGGCCTACCGACTGCTGGGCGTCAAAGAAAACCTTGACCGGTACGACCAACCCGACCCGACGCTGACGCCTGCGGAAGACAGTGCGCTCATCGCTCTCCAGTTGACCGACGGAAGATACCTGCGCACAGAACAAGAACGGATTCCTATCGGTGATGCCGAGCGCGCTCTTGTGCAGGCCCGTCCCGCGCATCCCCGTGGTCCAGGTCGGCGCGATCTGCGCGCCCGCGCCGGCGGGCGCCGGTAGCATTCTTCCCAGCCGGCCGGCGGGCCGGCCCTCGGGGAAGTCGTCACCGGGTCCGGTGCCGCCAGCGACGTGGGTGCCTTTCGGAATGAAGTTCGTCAGCGACGCGGGGCCTGATGCCGGGTACGGGACCGTAACGACCTCGCACATGGCGGGGTCCGCCTACGCGCTGACCGAGCTGGCTCTGCTCGCGAGCTCCGCGCCGCGGCCGTCGGGTTCCCGCGTCCTGCACGTCCGGCTCGCCCATTTCGAGCACGGGGCTGCGCTCAGCCTGCAGCTGTTCGTATTCTCCGTGCTGCCCGCGGTCAGCGAGCCGGTAGTCCTCATGGCCCCGGGGCTGCCCCCCAGGCCGCCCGCGGTCGGCCTGCTGCCGCCGGACAAGGCAACCGAGCAGCAGCCCTTGACCTTCGCGGTGACCGTCAACCACCCCGTGCGGGTCCAGGTTGAGCACGTCCTGGCCACCCTGGCGAAACTGGCGGCCCGGCAGGAGCTGACCGTCGGCGCAGCCCTCCGGGTAGCGGAGATCGATATCCAGGCAGCTGAGACGGACGCCCGGGAAGAGACCGCGGTCAGAGACACGCTCCGCAGCCAGGGATGGCGGGCGGCCGCCCGGGCGATTAGCGCCCGGGCCGCGGCCGCGGGCCTGCCGCTGGCGGTAACTTACGCCCCCACGTTGATGGGGCCCCGCGACCTCGCGGTGCGCGCCCCGATCTTGCGTCGCGTCTACAACGAGATGCCGGAAGTCCGCCTCGCCGTCGACAAGGCCGCGACGCTGCTCAGCCAGGGGTGGCGGGCGGTCGGCGCCGGCAGTGAGCAGGTCGCGTCGTTCGCCCGGGACCTGCTGGACGTCGGGTCCACGCGTACCTACCTGGCGCACCTCGCCCGGGACGCGTTCGTCTGCGGGAACGGCTACCTGTCATTCGGAGAAGTCGCCGACGAGGACATCCGCCTCCTGCCGCCGGAGCAGGTGACGATCCTCGGCCGCACCACGGTGCAGGTGGCCGACGGCAGTACCCGGGCAGTTCACCATCACGTCATGCACATGACCGGCGGCGAGCAGCTGAACAGCCCCTACGGCCTCAGCATCCTCGAGCCGTTCGTGAACTTGCAGCTGGACCGGGAGATCCACCAGCTGTCGCTCGACATCGTCGAGGCTTGGGCCCACGGCTCGGTCCCCGAGGCGGCCAGGGCTCTGGCACAGGAGAATGTTCCCCTTGCCCACCGCAGGCTGGAGCACATCGCCAGGCAGGTCGCCCAGACCCTGGGAGGGACAGGGCAGCTGCAGGCCGAGCCCCCGGCCGACCTTTACTTCCCGGGGCACGAGCTGATGGCCCCTGCGGCCAGCGGGCTCGCGATAGCGGACGGGCCCGACGGCGGCACCGCAGACGGGAACCGGAGTTGACGACGTTTGCCCGGCGCGACGCCGGCCACGCCCCAGGCGGGCGGCCCTCCTGCCTGCCGGACCTGTCGCCAGCGCGCGCCGCTGGCCGCTACCTGGCCGTCCGGGCAGCCGCGGCCGCCCGGCCCACGGGCAAGGCCGCAGTTGCATGCGGCCGCCTGCTTACCCGCCGGACCGCGGCCGTCATCTTGACGCTCGCGCCGGCCGCCCGGGCTGTCCCGCCGGGGCCCGCCCGTCTGGCCCCCGGCCAGACAGTGGAGGAGCCTCCTGACCGGGCGGCCACGCCCCAGCCCGCCCAGGCTCCGTCCGTTGGGGTGACCCGGACCGCCTCAGGCATGCGGGTAACCGACAAGAGGAGTGCCGCGGTCCGTGCGGCCGCGGCCGGCCCGGCCAAGCCCGCGGGGACCGATGCCGGGCAGGCCCCGCCACCCGCCCGGGCGCGGCGGCCTGCCCGGCTTTCGCGCGCCGCGGCCGCGCTGTGGTTCACCGCGCTCGGGCTCCTCATCCGAGCGGGGCGCCGCACTCCGCTACCGGCCGCGCCCAACACTGACCTGGGGCGGTACGCCTGGGACCACGCCGCCTGCCGCCAGGTCCTCATGGACAAGCCGGCCCGGCCTGGAAGCCTGGCTGAACTGATCGCCCTAGCCGCGGACGAGCAAGCTGGAGACTGGCGCGGCCCCGTTCTGTGGTGGGTGAAACGGCGCGTCGGCCAGGCCGAGCTGGTCAGCTTCATCCAGGCCGAACTAGTCCGCAAGCCCGGTAGTACGATCGCCAGCCGGCGCATGATCCTCCTGCTGCGCCTGGCCGGCTACGCGGCTGCCGCCCTCCCCGACAGCGACGCGCGCGACGTGGCGAGCACAGCGCTGGCCTTCTCGCGCAAGCCGGTAGACCCCTACGGGGACAGCGGGCTGACGCTGGCCGCCCGGTCGGCCGTGACGATCCTGCTGGAGCAGCGGCCTGAACTCGACAGCATCTTGACCGGAACCCTTGAACTGCAGGCCGGCCAGGCGAAGATGCAGCCGGGGCAGCCGCTGCCCGTAGAGGCGCGGCTGCTTGCGTTCGCGATCCGCGACCGGTCACGTGACTTCGGCGCGGCGCTGGCCAGCGTGGCAGCCAGCGCCCGCTTCGGGCCGGAGCAGATGCTGGCCGCCGCGCGCCTCGCCGATGCGCCGATCGCACGGCCGGCGCGGATCCGCCGCGCCCCGCGAGCCTGGGGGTCGGCCCAGCCAGCCGTGACCGCAGCGGCACGTCTCCTGCCGTGGCTTGCCCCGGTGGCCGTCGCTGCCGCGGCCGGGGCGGCAACGCACCTGCTGCACTGGGCTCCGGCTCCTGCGGTAGTCTCCCTCGGGGACAGCATCGCCCTGCTGACCCTGCTGGCAGCCGTCCACGTGTTCACTGTGCAGCTTTCCGCATCCAGGCTGCCGGGCGTGATCGCCCGCTCCGCGGGACACCCCTGGCAGCTGTTCCTGAGCTACTCGGCCGCGCTGACGCTGCTCGTGCTCTCGGTTTATCAGCCCCACAAGGCGTGGGCGGCCGCGGTCAGCTGGTCGGCACTGGCAGTGCTGGCCGTGTTCGCCGCAGGGGTGGTCCCCGCGATGTTCCGGCTGCTGCGCAGGACAGACGCCGGGCGGGCCGCGCAGGGGTACGTCGCCAGGACGCTCCCGGCGGCGCGGGCCGCGGGACGGCGGCTGGGCCGGATCCAGGCCAGGACGGCGGAAATCCGTGAAACGCTGGACGCGGACCCGGGAGTGCGAGTCAGCGTGGATGCCTTCGCCGGCGAGTGGAGCCAGGTCGTCGCCGCCCGCCACCGTGGATTCTTCATTCCCCGCAAAGCCAGCCTGCGCCGCCTGCTTGCCAGCGGCGCGTTCAGCGGCGGCATGCGGATGAGGGTGTTTGCCGGGCCCGGCACTATCGTTGACGCGGGCGCGGACATGGTGTCCTTGATACCGGCAAGAGACCAGACGGTCAGCCGCGCCCTGGCCAGACAAGCCCAGCGGGCGCTGCGCACCCGCGCAAGCCGCCAGGTAGAAGACGTCGCCACAGGAGCCGTCGCGCTCACGCAGATGGCCCTTGACCTCGAAGACGCTGGGGATACCGGCACCGCCGGGACGGTCGCCCAGAGCGTCGTCCACCTCGTCACCGAGCACGTCGCCGCTGCCCGCCAGGCCAGGACACGAATGTTCCGCCTGCAACAGCAGCGGTCCGCGGCCGCGGACCTGCCAGGCATCGGCGAGGCGGACGAGGCAACCGCGCGGGCCCGGGACGACTCACCCGCACCGGTGGTGCCCGCGCTGCGCGACTCGCTGCGCGTCGCGGTCCGGGGCCGGTTCGAGGGGAGCAGGCACGTGCTCAACGTGCCTGCCGTCATCACAAGGCAGCTGCTGTCCGGCAGCGGCCGGGCCGATTCAGCTGTCGCAATGGTCACTTCATGGGTCCCGGTGGAGGCAAGCGAGCTGGCCCCCCGGCCCCGCAGCGCCGCTGAGATGCTCCGGATCGCCGGACTGCGGGCGCTTGAACTTGGCGACTCCACCGCCTTCGGGCAGGTGCTCGGCCATCTGGACAAGCTATCCGGATCCGGGGCAGGGCGCAGGGACGCCATCGACATCACCGCGATGCTAGCCGCCACGGCCTGCCGGTTCGATGCCCGCCTCGCCGTGCGCGCAACCGACCGTGCAGTAGCCCAGATACCGGACGGCCCGGCCGGCGATGCCTCAGCGGCCGCTGAGGCAGCATGGCTGAGGGGGACCGTCCTGTGGCGGACTGGCGCCGCCGGCCTGGCCTGCGGCGCAATGTCCGTCGCCGCGCACGCCGCGCACAAGGCCTTCGAACTCCAGCTACAGGACATCATCCGCAAAATGATGGCATCGAATCGGGAGATGACGAGCGGGGAAGCGGGACGGTCGGAACTCCACGGCGGGTACCTGGGAGATCAAGCCGAGTCGGCGCTCACCAGCTTCGGAACCTTCCTGCATGACACCACACCCGTATTCACATGACCCCGCGAGTAGCCCGGCCGAAGAACCGCCGATGTTCAAAGTAATCCCCCTGAACGCCCCGGCACTCGCCGCCTCAGGTGCGTAAGGATTAGAGAAAACGCAAGGTTGCCGGGCACACCACAATCCGCTGCTGGGTTCAACAAGGGGCGCTGCGGCGCGCGCCTCGGCAGCCGCGCACGATCACCTGGCCGACGGGCGTCACCTGCCCGGAGTCAGGCGACGCGGTCGACGTACCGCTTATCGGGCAGGTCCCGGCCGGCGTCCCGGTCGATGCTGTGCAGCACGCCGAAGACACCTTCCGGCTGCCGCGCTGGCTGGTCGGCGGCGGGACGCTCTTCATGCTGAGAATCCGAGGGGATTCGATGACCGGGGCAGCGATCACCGAGGACCTGGTGGTGGTCCGGCGGCAGTCGGCGGCGGAGAACGGCGAGATCGTCGTCGCCCAGTTCTACCGGGACGGGACTACCGAGGCCACAGTGAAGACCCTGCAGATCGTCGGCGGGCACGCCTGGCTGATGCCCAGCAACCTGGCCTATCGGCCAATCCCGGCAGATGATGCCGTTATCCTCGGCAAGGTCGTCGCCGTCGTGCGCACAGGCCCCGGCAAGCACGGCCGTCTCCGCGACTGACCCGCCGACCGAGCTACCGTCATACCCGGAACTACTTGACTGCATCGAACGCTACATGTAGCGTTCGATGCCATGACGGAGCGGGTGCCGATGACGGCTGGTGAGGCAGAACGGCTGCTCGCCGAATGGGCGGCCAGTTCTGTTGGCCGTGACGACATCGTGGTCGCGGCTCACCGGGCGGGGCTGTCCAAGCACCGCATCCACTTGCTGACCGGCATCGCCCGGACGACACTAGACCGGATCCTGTCACCGGAGAACATCATGGACACCGCCAGCGGGCTGAAGTCACCCAAGCAGGAGAACCTCCGGCAGCGGACGATAGCCGCGCTCCTCGGCAGCGGGCTGACATCCAGGGACGCACGGGTCTTCCTGGGCACCGACCCGGTCGTAATCATCCAGCTGGCAGTCGACGGGACCGATGTGGTCCGCAGGAACGTTGCCGCCCGGCTGATTGCGGCCTTCCAGCGCGACGGCCTTTGCCTGCGGACAGAGCCGGCCGGCATCACCGCCGACGAGTCCTACCTCGCAAGCGGCGGTATGACCGAGGTGCACGAGCTCCGCTGACCGGGTTGACGAACCGAGTTCATCTACTGGCACATCGGGACCCGCGTTACTGCCAGCCCTGCACGGTGGTCATCGTCACCGCGTAGGCGTCGTAGCCCAGGCCTTCGTCGGTCAGCTGATAGCGGTTGGGCTGGTAGCGGACCTGCCCGTTCTCATCGATCCTGGGCATCATCTGACCGGCCATCATGAACAGTTGGGCCATGCCGGGTGCCGCGGCCTGGCCGTCTGGGGCTACCGCCATGGGCTGGGCCCGGCGGATCAAGCCGAACTCGAGCAGGCTGCGGCAGCCGTCCTCGTAGCTGTCACGCTGAAGGCCGAATGCCTCCTCGCGGTCCTGCCCGTACATGTACACGCCGGACTCGTTGTGCCTGCCGGGAAACAGCGACCGCAGGAGGCGCAGCGTCAGCCAGGTGGCGACCTCGGACGGGTAGAGCAGCTGAACCCAGCCGTTGAGGAAGAACTGCACGGGGATGTCGACGGCCCCGCGCACGAGGGCCGGCCCTGGGGTGAAGTAGTCGGGGGTCGGCAGCTGGCCGCGGCCGCCCTCTTTCATGAGCAGGAAAGCGCTGTAGTCCCGGTCCCGTCCGTTCGCCTTGCGGGGGACCTCCACCAGTGCCTGGTCCCCGAGCTCCTCGAGTTGCCGTAGTGCGGCTTGGACCTGCCGGACCCGGCTGGAGCTCAGAGTCCGGTTCTGCCTGGTGCGGGGCTGGTAGGCGCCAACTGGACGGCTGTAGGCGGCGTCGATGGCGATCAGGTCCTCCCAGCCTGTGCGGCCGGCCACGGAGCGGGTGTTCCTCCACGGCTCGCTGGACGGTTGGCGACACAGCGCGTCGAAGACGGCGAGCAGGTAGAACCTGAGCGCCACGCCGCGCGAGGAAACCAGGCGCGACATCGGCCCCGGGTGCCGCCCGGACTCGTCTCTGGGAGCCAGGAGGAAACCAGGGCGGAGCCAGATCGACGGCGGCCGGAGGCCGCCGTCTTGCTGCCAAACCTGCAGTGCAGCGGCGTTCACTTGCGGCATCTGGCTTGTACGACCGAGTTCCCTCAGGCGGCGTATCCGCCTGGCAGCGGCCGACTCACCGGTGTCATCCGTCATGTCACCCCAATATCACCGGAACAAACGCAACGTTTTAACCCGCATATAAGACTCTATCTACGTCTACGTATCTTGGTGCGGGTTGAAACGTTGCCTACGGCTACCCGCCATGGTACCTCAGCGGCCCGAGACTGGGACCAGGCGGGGAAGAATCCCTGCCCGCGCAGGCCAGCGCGCCGACCCGCTCGCGCGGAGACGCGGACGGCCCCGGGTGCCACCGGGGCCGTCGCCGCTGGTCCTTCACCGCTCAGACAGTAAGGAGCAACATGTTCAGGATACGGCGCGAGATCAAGCCGCCGGTGGCAGGCAGCGACCCGGAGCGGCTGCCGCTGCGCTGGGGCGTCATCATCATGGCGGCAGCCGGGGCCGGAGCGGCCGTATTCGCGGTCGGCGGCCTGCTTGCCGCGATCGGCGTGGCCGGCGTTGTCGTGACCACGCTGCACAAGGTGCTCGCCTTAGCCGCGTGCGACCGCGGTCTCTGAAGAACTGCGGCGGCCTTCACGGTGGAGGCCGCCGCCTTCATTTGTGCCCGCCTGACTCACCGAGCCGGGCTACGGCGCTCTCGCCGAGGTCCTCGCGAAAGGATCGTCCTTCACCGCCGCGATGACGACGAAGGACCGTAGCCCACGGCACTGTTCACCCGTACCGGACCTCAGTGCCGCGCAGCGGCCGGTAGCCGTCGGCGTCGAGCTGGGCGAGCTCGCCGTCGCCGTCGACGGAGTGGGTGCTGTAGAAGAGGACGCTCTTGTGGTGGGCCAGCACGGCGTCGTCTATGTCGCGCCCGGCGCGGCGCAGCGCGGTGACGGCCAGCCGGTTATACACGCAGGTCTAGGTCACGACTGCGTTGGCCGCGAGGGTGCCACTACCGCCCGTGGGAGTCCCGAACGGACCGGGCCTGAGGAATTGGCCAGATCGATGAGAAAGTTCAGTGGCCAGATCGCTGAGAAGAGCGGAAGAAACCCAGGTCAGCGCCCTCAAGTTGGCCAACTAGCTTGGGAACCTACAGCCGCGCGCGACCTAGACTGCCCGGTCGCGGGGACCGAAGGGAAACACCGCAATCGCTTCGAGCATTGTGTCGACCGCTTGGCGGCTGCCGGCGATGGTGAGGCCTGGCTGGTCGGTCGCGCGAGCCTGGGGTTGGCTCGTGAGGAACCTGGCCAGCGCTTCCCGGGTGGTCGTGATCGTCACGTCCGCGTCGCCGGTCTCCCCGCGGCTGAGCGTCCAATGGCGGCCGTCGGATGCTAGGACGTAGGCATCGTCGCCGGCCACGCGAACCAGCCAGCGCGCCGGGCTGATCGTGACGCCGGCGTCTTCGAGCGTGACCTGTAGCGCCCACAGCAGATGTTCTGGATGAGCGGGTTCTCCGGGCTCGGGACGCCGCAGCGCGTTGCGCATGCCCCACAGCAGCAGGTCGTTCAGCACAGGTACGAGTTCCTCGCCCGCGGTGGTGAGCCGGTACCAGATCTCGCGGCGCCCGGGCTCGCGATCGGCGGCGACG
>Ga0335075_10001375_pt1 | contig 40323 bp, 32 predicted proteins | sample Lox_Sample_24_FD_206723 | JGI IMG/M metagenome (GOLD analysis project Ga0335075, IMG submission 206723) | Soil microbial communities from Loxahatchee National Wildlife Refuge, Florida, United States - Lox_Sample_2.4 | ecosystem: Environmental > Terrestrial > Soil > Wetlands | place: USA...
TGGTCCGCGACTCCCTAGCGGTTCCCTGCGGTTTGACGGTCGTTTTGTACCGGTTATCTGCAGGAAACCGCTAGGAAGTCGCCATTCTCCGCGCGAAACCGCCAGAGGGTCGTCCCGCGGACTGACCTTTCATTCGGTCGGTGAGCACAAAACGGCATCATCCGGGCGGATATCGCCACCGATCGAATGAAAAGTGCCTGCTGCGGCAGCTGCGGCCGTGACAACCGAGGCCGTGACAACCGAGGCCGTGACAACCGAGGCCGTGACAACCGAGGCCGTGACAACCGAGGCCGTGACAACCGCAGCCGTGACAACCGCGGTCCTGAGTGCTGCTGACTGACGCTTCAGGCGCTAGGCGAAGACAGACCGGTGCCGATGAACGGCCTGCAGCGCGCCGATGGCAATCATGTCGGCGAAAATGGCCGAACCGCCATAGGACACAAATGGCAACGGCAGCCCGGTGACCGGCATGATCCCGATCGTCATGCCGATGTTGATGAACGACTGAACGGCGAACCAGATCGCAATCCCGGCGGCCACCAGCATGCCGAACTGGTCGTCTGCGCGTGCCGCGATCCTGATGGCCCGGAACAGCACGAGGGCTAGCAGCGCGATGATGATTATGCAGCCAACAAAGCCGATCTCCTCGCCCGCCACGGCAAAGATGAAGTCGGTTTGCTTCTCGGGCACGAAGCCGCCGGCGATCAGCTGGCCGTGGAACAGTCCCTGGCCGAAGAGTCCGCCCGAGCTGATGGCGATCTTGGATTGTTCGGCGCTGTATCCGGTGCTCTGCGGGTTCTGCGACGGATGCAGGAACGAGGTGAGCCGGTTGATCTGATAGGCCTTGAGCAGGTGCAGTTTGACCACCGCGAGGATGCCGATCGCGGCCGCCACGGCGAGCGCCGCCAGCCAGCGCAAACGTACGCCGGACAATGCGATCATGCCGAAGAGCAGCGCGATCAGCAGGATGGTCACGCCCAGGTCCGGCTCAGCAACAACAAGGACGAGGGGTACTGCCGCTAGTGCCACGGTCTTCGCCAGCGCCTTGAACCCCGGCCTCGTTTCACCAGGCCTGAGCTCACCCAGGATGATCGCGCCGACCAGGACGACCGACAGCTTGGCGTACTCGGACGGTTCGATCTGGAATCCGCCAGGCAGCGTGATCCAGGACTTCGCGCCGTTCACCGGCTCGGTGAAGTGACCAAGCGGCATCAGCACAACGATCAGCCCGAGGCACGCGATCGCCAGCACGATCGGCGCGTACAGGCGCAGCTGACGGTAGTCCAGCAGGCTTACGCCGCCCATCAGGACCAGGCCGATGGCGATGTTGAGGATGGCCTTGGTCAGGTACGGGTCTGAGCCCGACACGCCGGTGGTGCTAGTCGCCGCCCAGACCAGCAGAGTGCCGATCAGGGTCAGCGCCAGCACAGCCAGCAACAGGATCCAGTCAAGCCGCCACAGCGGGGACCCTGAGCCGAACACCTGTCGAAGCGCGCCACGCAGGCGCTGGCGCCGGCTGCCGCCGAAGTGCGGCCCGATACCTGAGCCGATCCGGTGCGACGTGCCGCCGTCCAGCCGCACCGGCGGCAGCCCGCGGTAGGCAGAAGCGCCAGGAATGGGCGGCGTGGATCGCCGGCTCGTCAGGCCGGATGAACTGCGCCAGCTCATGGGTCCGGCCCTCCCGACTCGAAGCGCGCCGCTCTGTCAGCCACGACACTGTCGCCGGCCAGGCTCCCGGCTGGCGGATCAGGACCGGCTGCCGTATCAGCATGAGCGGCTGCCGCAGTCTGAGGTGTGCCGTTCAGGCCCCCGTCGGCCTGTACGGCGGCCGTGATCTGAGCGCCCGCCTGCGCAGGTGCCGTGATGCGGAGGGTTGCCTGACCTGATCCAGTTGTCTGACCGCCGGTACCCGTGTTGCCAGTTGCACCGCCGGATGTCGCAGACGGCGATGCAGAGCTGCTGGGCTTCGGGTTGGTCTGCACGATCTTGCCACCGCTGTTGATGTGCGGCACCTTCGGCAGGTTGCCATTCGGCATTGCGGCGGACTGGCCCTGCAGTCCGTAGAGCGCGTCCCAGATCGAGCGCACCGCGGGCCCGGACACGTCGGCGCCGTAGCCGGAGTCCGGGATCATCACGACTGCGACGTACTTCGGGTGGTTGCACGGCGCGTACGAGGCGAACACCGAGGTGGAGTTCTTGCCGAACACCTGCGCTGTTCCGGTCTTACCAGCGACGCACACCTTGCTGAGCGGGAACCCGCCGAACGTCCCGGCCGCCGTGCCTGAGGTCACGACGCCCTGCAGCGCACTGCGGATGTAGGCGAGCGTGTTCGCTGAGGCCGGCGCGTGCCCGTCCACCGGCGGCGTGATCGTCTGCGTGACCTTGCCGCTCGGGCTCACCAGCTCCTCGCCGATCCGCGGGCTGTAGAGCGTGCCGCCGTTGGCGACCGCCGCGTACGCAGTTGCTAGCTGCAGCGGCGTGACGTTGACATAGCCCTGGCCGATCGAGGCGATGATGGCCTGACCCGGCGTCCAGACGTTGCCGCTGACACAATCCTGGTACTCGATCTGCTGGATATAGCTGCCGTTGGCCCGGCCGTACTTGCACCAGTTCTCGCCACGGTGGGCGTTGTCCTTCCAGAAGTAGTAGAGCCACTCCCTGGTGGGGATGGTGCCAATGTCCTCCCCTGGCAGGTCGACTCCGGTTGGCTTGCCGAACCCCCAGTCCATCTCGATGCGCTGCTCGAACTGCACCGGCGCCCTGGGACTGGTGACGTCGTCGGCCTTCTGGTCGTCGGCCAGCCACATCTGGTAGCCCATGTTGTAGAACACCGTGTCGCAGGACACCACGAGAGCCTGGTGCAGCGAGATGTAGCCCTCATTGCCGTTGTCGTTGTTGAACGTGTGCCCCCCGACAGAGACCGAACCAGGGCAGTCATACGAGCCGTAGAGCGAGTCGCCATGCCTGATGCCGGCCGACAGGGTCGTGATCTTCCAGGTGGAGCCCGGCGGGTACTCGCCCTGCGTCGCCCGTTCCAGGATCGGCTCGCCGTCCCTCGTGCCGAACAGCCGGCTGAACTCCTTCTCCGAGATTCCGCCAGTCCACACGCTCGGGTTGTACGTCGGATAGCTGGCCATCGCGACGATCCGGCCGGTGGTGGTCATTACCACGGCGGCACCTGAGGTTGCCTGGGGATTGGCCACCTGAGCCTGCTGCACTGCAGTGCCGAGGATGTTCTGGACGTCCTCCTGGAGCTGACCGTTGATGCTGGTGATCAGGTCATCGCCGGCCTGCGGAGCGGTGTCCTTGATCACCGAGGTGACGTTGCCGGCGGCATTGACCGCTACTTCGTTGACCCCGGTGGTGCCGCGCAACTGCTTGTCGTACTCGGCCTCAAGACCGGACTGCCCGACCAGGTCGTCACCGGAGAAGCCGGTGACCGGTACGTGCAGCTGCTTCACTTCCTGCGCGGTGATCGGCTGCAGGTATCCGACCATCTGCGCGGCGTCTGTCGCGAGCGGCTGGTCGTACTCGGTGGCCGGCTGGATGCTGGCCGAGACGCCGGGGTAGGCGCCCTTGTTCTCCAGGATCTGAAGCGCCACTCGTTCCGACACATGCTCGGCAACCGGGATCGGCTGGTACGGAGATCCAGGCCAGCAGGGTGGCTTCACACCGCGTGTGCACGGCCGGGTACTGTCCTGCAATGACTTATCGCTGATGCCGAGCAGCTTTGCCAGCCGGGCCAGCTCAGCTGCGCCGCCATCAGCCTCAGCGCTCAGCGTTGCCAGGTTCACGGAGACGGTCAGCGAGGACTGATTCTGCACGATCGGCTGCCCTGTGTCGTCCAGGATCTCGCCGCGGACGGCCGGCTCGACCACGTACCTGATCTCATCCTGGCTGGCCAGCGATGCATAGCTCGCGCGCGTGGTGACCTGCAGGTACCAGAGCCGTGCGCCGAGCACGGCCAGCAGCGCGAACACGACGAGCCCGATGGTTACCAGGCGGGCCCTCGATGCCGGTATCACTCCTGATCTCCCGTCTGTCCTCCTGGCCGACGACCGAGCAGGTACACGCCCGACCGCCTGCCCACCTGCGCCCGGCCCAGCCATCGGCCGCCAAGGCGCGTGGCGGTCAGCCGCGAGAGCAGCGACCGCCGGCCGTACCCGAATCTTGGTTGCTTGCGCAACCGCTGCGCAGGCCGGCGCAGCACCTTGCCTGGCCGAGCCGCAAACGTGCCGGTGCCAAGGGTTCCGGTACTTCGCCTGCCGTGCGCGAGGCGCAGCCGAGGCGTGCCCAGCTGGCGCCTGACGGTCCGGAATGTGCTTTGGTCCAGCGTTCCGCCGGAGACCAGGCCGAACGCCACCGTGGACGGACCGACCCTGGTCCGGCGGCGGAACTTCGGCGCTGCGGCCTGCCGCCGGCTCGGGCTGGCCTGGCTCGTCTTGAAGTTCAGCCGGGGTACGGAGGCCGCTGGCCGGCCGCGGGTCGCGGCCGGCCTGCTGGCACCCATCCGAAGGCGCGGGATGCTGCCCGATCCGTACGCGGACTGGCCGCCGGCCGGCGACATGCCGGAAGCCGCCTGGCGGAGCGCCGGCGACCGGCTGCCGGCCAGCCGCAGGCGGGGTGCCGCGGCGCGGCCGGGAGTTGCCAGCCAGGAGGAGCCCAGTGAGCGGCCGAAGCTCGCGTCGCCTCGGTGCGCTCCGAACCTGACCGCCGCCTGACGGCGGGACTGCATCGGGATTGCCGGCCGCGTCCGCGCCGCGGAGCCGCCAAGATCACCGTGCTGCGGGCGGAACGCGCGGCCCGCCAGCATGCCGGGGTGACGGCTGGGCTGCCAGACCTGGCCGAGGCCGGTGCCGACCGGGCTGCCGATCGCGCCGTCGCCACGGCGTCCGCCGGACATCCGGAACCGCGTCGATGTGCCCGCTGGCCGGACCGGATGACGCGCAAGTCCTGACGCCGAGCCCGCGACCCCGTTGCCGGGCCGCAGCCGCGACGCGGCCTTCGTGCTTGCTCGCGGGCCTGTGCCTGGCTGGGCGCCAGGGTGGCGACCAGGACCACCGCTGCCGAGCCAGCCGTCATGTCCCCTGGCTGCCGCCTCGGCGAGCCGCGGCTGCCGGACCCGGTGCTGCTTCGGCCGGGTCGCGCGCTCGGGCACGAAGGCGCCGAGCAGCAGCCCCTGCCGGACGCTGCCGGCCACGCCCTGCGCGAGCAGCGCGCTCGCCAGGGCCACCAGGTACAGCACGAACGGGCAGAGCACCAGGTCGTACACGATGCTCGCGGGCAGCACGTGCCGGACTTCTGCCACGGGTACCTGCGCGTGCTCTAGGACCAGGCTGAGACCCGCGGCCAGCGCCTCAGCAGCAGCTACCACGACGGCCACCGAGGCGACGGCGCGCACGGCGGACCGGCCGGCGAACCCGCTCAGGCGGCCGGAGGCCCATCCGGCCAGGCAGAACACCAGCGCGTACTGCCCGATCAGCGCGCTCGCGGGCGGAGCCAGATCCAGGCACAGGCCGGCCGCGAAGCCGATGATCATGCCGCGCAGCGGTCCCTCGGTCATGGCCAGAACGGCCACCAGCACAAGCACCAGATCGGGCACACCGCCGCCGGGCAGCCTCAGCCCGTTCAGGACAGTCAGCTGGACGATCAGCGCGACCAGGATGAGGACTGGCGCTAGCCATGGGCCGAGCCACGCTCTGCGCACCTCAGCCACCAGTTCCCGGAGTGGTGCCTGCCGATCCTGGTGCCGGGGACCGGCTCGCTCTCGGCGTCACTGTCACCGTCACCGTCGGGCCGGGATGCGGCAGCGGCGGCAGAGCCGCGAAGCGCGGGTTACGAGCCGGCGGCTGGATCACCACGCCAACGACGCCGAGGGAGCTGAAATCGACGAACGGCCGCACCAGCGCTGACTCCGTGAGCGCGCCGTTCTGCACGATGAGTCTGGTGACAGTGCCGATCGGCACGCCAGGCACGAACGGCCGGTCGTTGACAGAGGCCGACGTGACCAGCTGGTCGCCAGGCTTCAGCGTCGCGGCTGAGCTGAGCATTTCCAGATGCATCAGTCCGCTGCTGTCGGCGGTCTTCCCGGGACCGCTGACCCAGCCGAGCTGGCCGCTCGGCGCGACGGCAGCACCGACGACCTCGGACGGGTCGCTGGCCAGCAGCACGGTACTCGTACTGGCGGTCACCGAGGTGACCTCGCCGACCAGGCCCTGCCCGTTGATCACGGTCTCGTCCGCCCTGATGCCCGCATCACTGCCGGCATCGAGCGTCACCGTCTGCTGGTAGCCGGCGCCGACCGCGACCACGCTGGCCGCCACGATTCGGTACTGCGCAGCGCCCGCCAGCAGCAGCAGCCTGCGCAGCTGCGCGTAGTCGGACTTGCTGAGCTGCTCCGCACTCAGCTCAGCGCGCAGCTTGTCTACCTGTTCCTGCAGGCCCTTGACCTGCGCCGAGGAACCTGAGCCAGAAAAGAACCCGGCTACTGAGCCGGCCGCGTTCTCGGCGCCGCCGAAGATGTCGCCGCCGGCGTTGCGGACGGCGCGCAGCGCAGAGTTATTGCCGTCGGAGTAGTTGAGCGCAATAAGCGCGAGAGCAGCCACCAGCAGGACGAACAAAACCACACGGGTCCGCCGTGTGTCCCGCACTCCCGATCACCTCGCCTGCGCCCGTCACCTCGTCTGCCACCGGATCGGGCCCGCAGGCCCCGCGCCGGCTAGGCGGTTTCTCGTAGATCTTGGTGGATGCGGGCGCATCCGGGCGCCGATCCGCGCCGCCGGAGATCAGCGAGAAGCCGCCTCACCTCCTGGCCTCAGGTACCAGGACCTGCTGCAAGGTGTCGAAGTCCTCCACGCACTTACCAGTGCCAAGCGCGACCGAATCAAGGGGATTGTCGGTGAGGTGGATCGGCATCCCGGTCTCTTCTCGCAGCCGCTCATCCAAACCACGCAGCAGCGCGCCGCCGCCGGTCAGGGCGATGCCCCGGTCCATGATGTCCCCGGCGAGTTCTGGCGGGCACTTGTCGAGCGTCGTCTTGACCGCGTCGATGATCACCGACAGCGGCTCGTCGATGGCCCGCCTGATCTCCTCGGACGAGATCACGATCGTCTTCGGCAGCCCGCTGACCAGATCCCGGCCGCGGATCTCGGCGTTCGGCTCATCGTTGCTCGGGTAAGCGGATCCGAGCGAGATCTTGATTTCCTCGGCGGTGCGCTCGCCGAGCATGAGCGAGTACTCCTTCTTCCCGAAGCTGATGATCGCCTGGTCAAGCTCGTCGCCGCCGACGCGGATCGACTGCGAGGTCACGATTCCGCCAAGGGAGATAACGGCCACCTCGGTAGTGCCGCCGCCGATGTCGACGACCATGTTGCCGGTCGGCTCGTTTACCGGGAGCCCTGCGCCGATCGCCGCCGCCATCGGCTCCTCGATGATGTAGACGCGGCGCGCGCCAGCCTGGTGGCCTGCCTCCTTCACCGCGCTCTGCTCGACGCCGGTGATGCCGCTCGGCACCGCGACAACCAGCCGTGGCTTTGCCAGGTGACTGCGCCTGTGCACCTTCTGGATGAAGTAACGGAGCATCCGCTCGGTCACGTCGAAGTCGGCGATGACGCCATCCTTCAGCGGGCGGACCGCGACGATGTTGCCCGGCGTGCGGCCGATCATGCGCTTCGCCTCGACGCCGACGGCGACGATCTGGCCGGTGTTGGTATTCAGCGCGACGACAGACGGCTCGTTCAGCACGATCCCACGGCCGCGAACGTACACCAGAGTGTTCGCGGTGCCGAGGTCGACAGCCATGTCACGGCCCAGAAACGCCATCGCATTGCTCATCGAGAACAAGCACCTTCCAGCCAGTTCCTGCCTGTAACACTACATTTTTCCGTACCGCGCCGGGCCGACGCGAGTGGTTTCGGAGATGCGCCAGGCCGCCGAGCGCCCGCCGCGAACCGCAGGGACGACTGCTCGCCCCGTCCAACGCGCCGCCTCTGCCGATAGTGCCAATGCCGCAGCGCGCCCGCCCCGCGCCCCTGATTGCCACCACCAGCACCCGGTCGCTTGCGCGCAGTAATGTCTGCAACGCAAAACGTAGCCCGGTTTTCCACAGACTACATGTCACCCGGGGTGCCGTTAAGGCAGGGCGCGTCCCTTGGCAAGCCCTTGGTGAATCACTGACCCGTGGCGTGCTCGTACCGGTGTCCGAGCCAGATTCCGATGATCCACAAGACCGCGAAAATGCCGCCGAGAAAATACATAACGGGCACGACCGATCCCGCCGCTATGACGAATACCTGAAGCAGGCTGCCGCCAGCCAGGGTAAGTCGCAGCAACGGACGCGCGGTCGCGGCGAAGATGACCGCGGCGACCGCGGCCACGCCTCCGGTCACGGTAGCCGAGTGCGGCGCCAGATGGTCGATATGAACCGCCACCGGAATGGCGAGGGCGATGACGATGGCCTCCATGACCAGGACCGTGGCGCACAGCCGCTTCACGTTGCTGCCCCCGAATCGTCGCCGGCCAGCCCCGGATCGCCGCGGGAGGCGCGGTGCGAGTCGCTGCCGCGGCGGTCGTTCCCGGCTGGTTGAGAAAGCAGCACGCGCGCATCGCCAGCCGTTATCACCGAGCCCGTGATGAGAACTCCGGCCTGGCCCGGCCGGCTGCCCTCGGCAGCCTCAGCCAGGTCGGCCAGCGCGACGCCGATCTCGATCGCGTCGTCAAGCCGCTCCGCGGCGGTCACGCGCTCCCGGCCGAACACCGTCGTCGCGACCTCGGCCAGGGCCGAAAGCGGCATCGACCGTGGTGACGAGTTGGTGGTGACAACCAGGTGCGCGACGACCGGCTCGAGCTCACCCAGGATTCCGGTGACATCCTTGTCCTCACTCACCGCGAAGATGCCGATCAGGTCGGCGAAGTTGAACGCCTCGGTCAGCGCGCTGACGGTGGCGGCCATGCCGCCAGGATTGTGGCCGGCGTCCACGATTACCACCGGACTGCGGCGGACGATCTCAAGCCGGCCAGGCGAGGTCATCGTGGCGACGGCACGGCGGACCAGGTCCGGGTCCAGGCCGGCAGGGCCGCCATCGAGTTCTCCCTCGCCCGCGGGCGTCCGCGCGAATGCCTCGGCAGCCGCGATGGCGCAGGCAAGGTTTCCGGCCTGGTGCGCGCCGAACAGCGGCAGGTACAGATCTTCGTAGTCACCGAGCAGGCCGCGGACGGAGACCTGCTGTCCGCCGACGGCCAGCTCGCGGCTGACCACGCCGAACTCCAGCCCCTCGCGCGCCACCGTCGCGCCCACCTCGGCAGCCCGGCGCAGCAGCGCCTCGGCGGCCGCCGGCGGCTGCTGGGCAAGCACCGCGATGGCGCCGGGCTTGATGATCCCTGCCTTGTCGGCGGCGATCTCCGCCACCGTTGAGCCCAGGTGCCGGGTGTGGTCAAGCGAGATCGGCGTGACCACCGCGACGGCACCGTCCGCCACGTTGGTGTTGTCCCAGGTGCCGCCCATGCCCACCTCAAGCACGCACACATCAACCGGGGCATCGGCGAACACCGCGAAGGCCAGGCCGGTGATCACCTCGAAGAACGACAGCGGTACCTCGTGCTGCGAGTCGACCAGGTCGAGGTAGGGCTTGATCTCGTCGTAGGCCCCGACGAACCGGTCGGCCGGCAGCGGCTGGCCGTCCACCTGGATCCGCTCACCGACGTACGACAGGTGCGGGCTGGTGAACAGACCGGTCCGCAGGCCGCGGGCACGCAGCAGCGTCTCGGTCATCCGGGATGTCGAGGTCTTGCCGTTGGTGCCGGTGATGTGGATGATCGGGTAGGCCCGCTGGGGGTCACCGAGCAGCGTCACCAGAGCTCGAATCCGCTCCAGCGACGGGCTGATGGCGTGCTCAGGCCGGCGGGCGAAGATCTCCTTCTCGATCTCCCGGAGCCGGCCAGCGTAGTTATCCGCCATGCCGCAGTCAGCCAGTCTCGTCGCCCGGCCGGGCCGTGTCGTCTGGCGGCAGGGCCGTGTCATCTGGCGGCAGGGCCGCGAGGCGCTCGGTGAGCCGCGTTACATCTGCCTCGGCGGCGGCCAGCCGGGCCCGGTTCCTGGCGACGACGTCGGCCGGGGCGCGCTCGACGAACGAGGCGTTCGCCAGCTTGCGGCCGACAGCGTCGATCTCCGCGCGGGCCGCGGCCAGGTCCTTGCCCAGCCGCTTCCGTTCCGCTGCGACATCCAGGCCAGCAGCAGTGTCCAGGTCGATCGTCACGCCCTCGGCGTGCAGTGTCGCGGTCGGCGCGAACTCGGCGCCTGGCGCGGTCAGCCGCAGCAGCGCGCGAATCCGGTCCTCGTGTGCCGCCAGGACGGTGCCGCCGATTCCCGCAAGGCGGGCGGGCACCTGCTGGCCGGGCCGCAGCCCCTGGTCGGACCGGAAGCGCCGGACCTCGGTCACCAGCCGCATCAGCGCGTCGATCTCCGCCTCGGCCGCCGGGTCGGCGCGCAACTCGGTGTCCGCGCCCGGAGCGCCCGGAGCGCCCGGAGCGCCCTGCGTGCCCTCTGAACCCGCCGAGCCCGCCGCGGTCTGGCCGGGCCAGCGAGCGATCACGACCGACTCGCCGCCGGTCAGGGCGGTCCACAGCTCGTCGGTCACGAATGGCAGCACCGGGTGGATCAGCCGCAGCAGCCGGTCGAGCACTCCCCCGAGCACCGCCCTGGTGGTGTCAGCGGCCGCCTTGTCGTCGCCGGTCAGCACCGGTTTCGCCAGCTCCAGGTACCAGTCGCAGACCTCGTCCCAGGCGAAGTGATAGAGCGTGTCACAGACCTTGGCGAACTCGAACTGCTCGAACAGGGCGTCGACCTCGCCGGTCACGGCCGCCAGCCGGGACAGGATCCAGCGGTCCGGCACCGACAGCCCGCTGCCCGGGAGGGCCTCGCCGCCAGCCTGGCCCACGCCGCTGAGCTGTGCGAACCTTACGGCGTTCCAGAGCTTGTTGCAGAAGTTGCGGGAGCCTGCCACCCAGTCCTCGCTCACCGCGACATCGCCGCCCGGCGTCGCGCCGCGCGCCAGGGTGAACCGGGTGGCGTCCGCGCCGAACCGGTCGATCCAGTCCAGCGGGTCAACGGTGTTGCCGCGGGTCTTGGACATCTTCTTGCCGTACTGGTCGCGGACGAGGCCATGCAGCGCCACCTGGCGGAACGGCACGGCGCCGTCGGGACCGCGATCCGCCATCGCGTACAGCCCGAACAGCATCATCCTGGCGACCCAGAAGAACAGGATGTCGTAGCCGGTGACCAGCACGCTGGTCGGGTAGAACGCTCGCAGGTCAGGCGTATCGTCCGGCCAGCCCAGGGTGGAGAACGGCCACAGCCCGGAGGAGAACCAGGTATCCAGCACGTCCGGGTCCTGCGCCCAGCCGTCACCGGCCGGCGGCTGCTCGTCCGGCCCGACGCAGACCACCTCGCCGGCCGGGCCGTACCAGATCGGGATCCGGTGCCCCCACCAGAGCTGGCGGCTGATGCACCAGTCGTGCATGTCGTCGACCCAGTCGAAGTAGCGCGCCGCCATCTCCTGCGGGTAGATCCGCACCCGGCCGTCCCTGACCGCGTCGCCGGCGGCCTTCGCCAGCGGCGCCACCTTGACGAACCACTGCAGCGATAGCCGCGGCTCCACCGTGGTGCCGCAGCGCGAGCAGTGCCCGACGGCGTGCAGGTACGGCCGCCGCTCAGCCACCACCCGGCCCTCCGCGCGCATCGCCGCCAGCACGGCGGGCCTGGCCTCGAACCGGTCAAGTCCCTGAAACAGACCCGGCGCCGTGATCACGCCGCGCTCGTCCATGATCACCAGGCTGGGCAGGTCGTGCCGTCTGCCAATCTCGAAGTCGTCCGGGTCGTGCGCCGGGGTTACCTTCACCGCGCCGGTGCCGAACTCAGGGTCAACGTGCGGGTCGGCCACCACGGGGATGCGCCGGCCGGTCAGCGGCAGCTCGATCTGGCGGCCGACCAGGTGCGTGTACCTCTGGTCGTCCGGGTGAACCGCCACCGCCGTGTCACCGAGCATGGTCTCGACCCTCGTGGTGGCAACCACGACCTGATCGTCACCGTCGCCGTACCGGAGCGAGACCAGTTCGCCCTCGTCGTCGCTGTGCTCCACCTCGATATCCGACAGCGCCGTCAGGCAGCGCGGGCACCAGTTGATGATCCGCTGCGCCCGGTAGATCAGCCCGTCGGAGTACAGCCGCTTGAACATCGTCTGGACCGCACGAGACAGGCCGGGGTCCATGGTGAACCGCTCCCGGCTCCAGTCGACGCTGTCGCCGAGCCGCCGCATCTGGCCGAGAATGCGGCCGCCTGACTCCGCCTTCCACTGCCATACCCGGTCGACGAACGCCTCCCGGCCGAGGTCGTGCCGGGACAGGCCGTCCCTGGCCAGCTCGCGCTCGACGACATTCTGGGTGGCGATGCCCGCGTGGTCCATGCCGGGCAGCCAGAGCGTGTTGTAGCCCTGCATGCGCCGCCGCCTGATGAGCGCGTCGATCAGAGTGTGGTCCAGCGCGTGCCCGATGTGCAGCGACCCGGTGACGTTGGGCGGCGGGATCACGATGGTGAAGGCCGGCGCGCTCGACTGCGGGTCCGCGGTGAAATACCCGGCCGCTACCCATGCCTCGTACCGGCGCGCCTCGACGTCGGCTGGACTGTACTGGGCCGGCAGCTGGGTTGGGTACGTCCCGGTGGTCACGACGACAGAGTCTAGTGCGGTAGGCGCACTGGGCCCCGCCAGGTGCTCTGCGGGCTCTTAAGCGGACTTCTCCCGCGGCGTGCGCCGGGCGACGTCGCGCGGGACCAGGGTCGGGTTCACGTTCTCCAGCACGACCTCGGCGCTGATGACGACCTTCTCGACATCCTTGCGGCTCGGCACCTCGTACATGACCGAGAGCAGCACCTCTTCGAGGATGGCACGCAGGCCGCGAGCGCCGGTGCCGCGAAGGATCGCCTGGTCGGCCACCGCCTCAAGGGCGTCCTCGGTGAACTCCAGGTCCACGCCGTCCAGCTCGAACAGCCGCCGGTACTGGCGCACCAGGGCGTTGCGCGGCTCGGTCAGAATCCTGATCAGCGCCTCGCGGTCCAGGTTGTGCACGCTGGTGATGACCGGCAGCCGGCCGACGAACTCCGGGATCATGCCGAACTTCAGCAGATCCTCGGGCATCACCTCGGCGAAGGCGTCAACCTGCGCCTTGTCGGTCTTGACCCGCAGCACCGCGCCGAAGCCCATGCCGCTCTTGCCGACCCGCGACTCGATGATCTTCTCTAGGCCCGCGAACGCGCCGCCGCAGATGAACAGGACGTTCGTGGTGTCGATCTGGATGAACTCCTGGTGCGGGTGCTTGCGGCCGCCCTGCGGCGGCACCGAGGCCGTGGTGCCCTCCAGGATCTTCAGCAGCGCCTGCTGGACGCCCTCGCCGGACACATCGCGGGTGATCGACGGGTTCTCGCTCTTGCGGGCGATCTTGTCGATCTCGTCGATGTAGATAATGCCGGTCTCGGCCTTCTTAACGTCGTAGTCGGCGGCCTGGATGAGCTTCAGCAGGATGTTCTCGACATCCTCGCCGACGTAGCCTGCCTCGGTCAGCGCGGTGGCGTCGGCGATGGCGAACGGGACGTTGAGCAGCCTGGCCAGCGTCTGGGCCAGCAGGGTCTTGCCGGAGCCGGTCGGGCCGAGCAGCAGGATGTTCGACTTCGCCAGCTCAACGCCATCCTCGCCGGACGCGGAGCGGTCACCGCCCGACTGGATGCGCTTGTAGTGGTTGTAGACAGCGACCGAGAGGCCCTTCTTGGCCTTCTCCTGCCCGATCACGTACGAGTCAAGGAACTCGTAGATCTCCCGCGGCTTCGGCAGGCTGTCCCACTTGAGCTCGGCCGGCTCGGCCAGTTCCTCTTCGATGATCTCGTTGCACAGGTCGATGCACTCGTCGCAGATGTAGACGCCCGGTCCGGCAATGAGCTTTTTAACCTGCTTCTGGCTCTTTCCGCAGAACGAGCACTTCAGGAGATCACCGCCATCGCCGATGCGTGCCACCTAGTAACTCCCTCTACCCCTGCCCGCCCGCGGGCCTGCCGGACTGTGCGACGAGCGCCTGCCCTGGCTGGGCCTGCGGCTGCAACGAAAAGTGCGTAGAACCTAGACGGTACAGCCTCGGAGCCCTCAGGTGTGGCCTAAGGACCGCCATGGCTGCGCGCCGGCCGCCTGACCGGCGTCGCCGCGCGCCCCTGGCGCCCGGCACCTGGTCACGACGACCTAGGACGACACTACCTCTGGTTTGCGCTTTAGCATCGTCAGAACTTCGTCGACCAGGCCGTACTCCTTGGCTTCCGCGGCGGTGAAGAACTTGTCCCGCTCAATGTCACGGCGGACCCGGTCCTCGTCCTGGCCGGTGTGCTGGGCGAGGATCCCCTCCATAGCCGCCCGCATCCGAAGGATCTCCCTGGCCTGGATCTCCAGGTCGCTCGACTGGCCGTAGCCGCTCTCGACTGCGGGCTGGTGGATCAGGATCCGTGAGTTCGGGAGCGCGAACCGCTTGCCCTTCGTCCCCGCTGCCAGCAGCACTGCCGCCGCCGATGCTGCCTGACCCAGACAGTAGGTGTGAATCTCCGGCTGGATGTACTGCATCGTGTCGTAAATCGCCATCATCGAAGTCATCGACCCGCCGGGCGAGTTGATGTAGATAAGGATGTCGCGGCTCGGGTCGATCGACTCCAGCGTGATCAGCTGCGCCATCACGTCGTTGGCGGACGCGTCGTCGATCTGCACGCCGAGGAAGATGATCCGCTCCTCGAACAGCTTGTTGTACGGGTTCATCTCCTTGACCCCGTACGACGTCCGCTCCACGAAGGATGGCAGCACGTACCGCGACTCCGTGCCGCGCAGCAAGCCCCGTTCAGTTCCGCGGTCTGCGCTCACTATCCGTCCTCCCTGGCCTGGCCGGCCCTGGTACGCGCTGCCCAAAGCCGCGCTGGCCGCATCCGCCATCCTCGCTACCCTGCCCATGACACCCTCACTCACAACCTGGCACTTACGACATCGGACCGACGGTTGGCACCTCGGTCGCGCTGCGGACGACGTGATCGACAATCCCGTAGTCCTTGGCCTCCTCGGCGGTGAACCAGCGGTCGCGGTCGGAGTCCTCCTCGATCTGCTCGACCGGCCGGCCGGTGTGCATCGAGATCCGCTCCGCCAGCACCCGCTTGAGGAACAGGCTCTGCTCGGCCTGGATCCGGATGTCGGTAGCGGTACCGCCGATGCCGCCGTGCGGCTGGTGCATCAGGATCGCCGCGTGCGGCATCGCATAGCGCTTGCCGGCGGCGCCTGCGCAGAGCAGGAACTGGCCCATCGATGCAGCCATGCCCATCGCGTACGTGGCGACGTCATTCTTGACGAACTGCATCACGTCATATATCGCCATTCCGGCGTAAACTGATCCGCCTGGAGAGTTGATATAGAGGTGAATATCCCTCTTGTCATCCTCAGCCGCTAGCAGGATCAGCTCAGCGCAAATCCGGTTGGCCAGCTCGTCGTCAACCTGCTGGCCGAGGAAGATGATCCGGTGCCGCAGCAGGCGCTGGAACAGCATCTCGCTCAGTGGCTGCGCCGGAGCCTCCCCGTTTGACCGGTCAGACACTGTCCGGTCGGACGACTCGCTGGTCAAGGTGCCGCTGGCCAGCAAGGGGACCGTCGCGAGCACGCTGGCGATCTGCTGATGGTCGTCGGGAGGCGTTGGCACTGTGCTCTCCTCGCTGTCGTTGGTCCGCGCCTGTCGTTTGACTGTGACCATAACGCGGCCAGCCGGCCAGCATTGCCGCCGAGCCCCGCTGTTCGCTCAAGGCGCACGCTCGGCCGGCCATTTCCGCTGCTAGCGGACGCCCTCCTGGTTGCTTTTCAAGGGCGGGAACGTGGCCGTCCGCGGAACTGCCGTCAGTCCCGCGCCCGGCCGCTCAGCTGGCAGGTGCCAGGCTCACTCGTCGTCGGTATCCGTCTCAGCGTCGCTGTCGGCGTCAGTGTCGTCGGCAGCACCGTCGCCGGCAGCACCGTCGCCGGCAGCACCGTCGCCAGCAGTACCGTCGCCGGCGGCAGAGTCCTCGAGAGCTTCAGCCTCCTCGGCCTCGGCTTCCACTTCTTCCGCGACCGCTTCCTCGACGGCCTTCACCTGGACTGGCCGCCCGGCCTCGTCGACGACCCTGGCGTGCTCGGCCAGGAAGGTCATGGCGTTGCCCCGGAGCACATCGGCGGCGACCGCCGGGAGCTGGCCGTTGTCGCTGAGCTGCTGGGCCAGCTGGTCCGGCTGCATGCCGATCCGGTAGGCCTGCTCGGTCACGTAGTCGCTCAGCTGCTGGGTGGTGACCGTCAGCTCCTCCTGCGAGGCGATCTTGTCCAGGATGAAGCTGGCCTTGACTGCCCGGCGGGAGGCGGTCTGGAAGTCGGAGTCGATCTGCTCCTGGGTGGTGTCGGCCGACTCCAGGTAGTCCTTCATCGTCAGCCCGGCCCGCTCCACCTGATCCTGGAGCGAGGCGCGGCGGCTCTCCACCTCGGCCTCGACCACCCGCTCCGGAAGCGGGATGTCGACCTGATCGACCAGCTGGTCGATCAGCCGCTCCCTGGCCTGGCCAGTCTGGCCGAGCTGGCGCATCGCCTCAAGCTGCTTGCGGGTGGCCGCCCGCAGCTCACCGATCGTGTCGAACTCGCTGGCCGCCTGAGCGAAGTCGTCGTCGAGATCCGGCAGCTCTTTGACCTTCACGGAGTTCACCGTCACGAGCACGTCGGCCGTCTCGCCGGCGTGGTCGCCACCCGCGAGTTCGGCGCTGAATGTCTTCGACTCGCCTGCCGACATGCCGGCCAGCGACTCGTCCAGGCCGTCCAGCATGGACTCGGTCCCGACCTCGTAGGAGACCCCGGTGGCCTGGGCGTCCTCTACCGACTCGCCATCAATGGTCGCGGCCAGGTCGATGGAGACGAAATCGCCAGTCTCCACCGGGCGCTCTACCGTCTTCAGCGACGCGAACCGGTCCCGCAGCGCGCTGAGGTATTCCTCCACCTGGTCCGGGGAGACGTCTGCGTTGTCGACAGTGACGGACAGCTCGTCCAGGTCAGGCAGCTCGAAGCCGGGGACGATGTCGACCTCAGCCGTGAAGGTCAGTTCCTTGCCGTCATCCAGCTTGGTGATCTCCAGGTCCGGCTGGCCGAGCGGCACCACATCGCGCTCGGTGATCGCCTTCCGGTAGAGCTCGGGGACTGCCTCGTTCACCGCCTGCTCAAGCACCGGGCCGCGGCCCACCCGCGTGTCAATCACCCGGGGCGGCACCTTGCCTGGCCGGAATCCCGGAACCCGGATCTGGCGCGCTACCTCGCGGTACGCCTTGTCCAGGCTGCTCTTGAGCTCCTCGAACGGAACCTCGATGGTCAGCTTGACCCGGGTCGGGCTCAGCTCTTCGACGTCGGTCTTCACCTGCGGGTCGCTTCCTGGAAGGGGTCATGCCGCTGACGAGCGCCGGACGGGCACGGGCCGGACGAGTCCGCCACTCGCGGCTACTGCGCGCCAAGTCTAGGACAGCCCCCGCGTGTTCACCCGCGATGGGTGATGATCACGGCAGCTCGCCGACCGCACGATAGCGAGACAGAGTTCCAGGAGGCGTGATGACCGAACCGCAGAGTGGCCCGTTCGGGGATTCGGGCCAGCCAGAGAGTTCCGGCCGCGGGAGCATGGATCCGTCCGGCGAGCGTTTCGCCAGGCAGGACGAGAGCTCCGGCGGCCAGGACGACCAGTTCCCCGGCCAGAACCAGCAGTTCCCCGGCCAGAACGAGGGTACCCAGCACCCGGCCGGTACGAGCAGGCCAGGTACCGCCAGTACCAGCACGAGCAGCGTGAGCACCACGACACGCACGTCGGCCTCCCAGCAGGCGGTGCCGCCGCAGTACGCGCGCGGGACAGACCGCGGCGGGGACTACGACCGCGGCGAAGGCGGCTACGAGACCAGCATGAGGCCGGAAGAGGACCGCAGGTCGGATATGGGCGTGGGCGGTGACATCATCGCCGCGACAGCCGGGCGCGCCTGGCCGGCCGTCCTGGCCGGAGGGCTCGGCCTGCTAGCCGTCGGGATCATGCTGCTGGTCTGGCCACGCGAGTCGCTGACCCTTGTCGCAACCCTGATCGGTGCGGCCCTGATTGTGTCGGGTGTAGTCCGGCTCTTTGAGGGGTTCACAGCGCACCGGGAGAGCGGGGGCATGCGGGCCGGGTACGTGGTTATCGGGCTGCTCGCGGTCCTGGCCGGCATCTTCCTCTTGCGCCACCATGCGATCAGCCTCTTCCTGGTGGCGTTTGTGACCGGGGTGTACTTCATCGCCCACGGCATTTCCGACCTCGGGGTCGCATTCTCCGGCCAGGCGCCGGCGCGGGCGCTGCGTGGTGTACTTGGGCTGTTCGCGATCGCGGCCGGGATCCTGATGGTGGTCTGGCCATCCATCACGCTCGTCCTGCTGCTCACGCTGGTCGCGGCCTGGCTGATGTTCTACGGCCTGGTGCTGTCCGCCATCGCGTTCGGCCTGATCCGGGCATCCAGAGGTGCTCGCGAACACGCCCGCGGCGGCGCACCGAGGGGACGGCTAGCCACCGGCACGCGATAGCCAGCGCGTCAGCGAGAAGTTGCCGGGACCAGGCGGTGCGCCCGGTCCCGGCTCGCCTCACGGGAGCCCGGGCTAAGAGGAGCTCAAGGCGTCGCCCCTGAGCGATCGCCTGACGCCGGTTGGCAACGCCGAGCTTCCGGTAAACGGAGCTCAGATGTGTTTTGATCGTGTTGATCGAGAGGAAGAGCGCCTCGGCGATCTCCTGGTTGGTCATGTGCGAGGGCAGGAAGCGCAGCACCGCTAGTTCGCTATCAGTCAGCAGGGCCGGCGGCTGGGCTCCGGAGTGACGCGCCTGCCGTCCGTCGAAGCGGTCCAGGATCCGGCCAGCGAAGCCGGCGAACCGGCTGGACGGCGAGATCAGCGCGGTGAGAGCCGACCGGACCGGCGGGCCGGCGACAAGGAACGGGCTGTAGGCATCGTCGGGCTCGGCAAGCGCGAGCGCCGCGGAGAGCAGCTCGGCCGCCTCAGCTGACTGGCCGAGCCGGCGGTGCGCCACTAGCGCCGCGAGCAACACCGCGATCCGGTCGGCGACGGACCAGGCGCCTGTGCCGTCCGCCAGCAGCGGCTCGAGTAGCTTGAGCGCTCCCTTTTCGTCGGAGTCGGCGATCAACAGCCTGGCCTGGCATACCACCGCGTCCGGCCTGGGCAAGGCGGCGTCGCGATCGGCCGCTGCCACGGCCGGCTCGGCGGGCCACGGGGCAGCCAGCTCACCAAGCGTTACCCTGGCTCGCTCCCGCTCTCCCGCCGCCAGGCTGATCTCCGCGTCCATGACCCCGATGACCGTCGCCGTCCCAGTGCGGCGGGCGGGCTCAGTGACCTCACCCGGCAGGAGAACCGGCGTCGCCAGTTCGCCGACCGCGGGCTCCGGTGCGTAGCCTGACTGGCCCTCCGCGGCAGCCGTGTCCGTGAGCCATCGGACCAGGCCACGGGCCCCGGCCAGGTTGCCGTCTGCCACCGCCAGCCGCGCCCGGAGCAGGCCGCAGATGATGGCAATCGACGGCTCGCCGGCAAGCCGCGGCGCGGACGCGCCGAGCTCCGCCTGGTCGAGCAGCAGCGTCGCGCCATCGGGCTCGTCCCGGGCAAGGCTCACCGTGGCGCCGGCGAGAGCGAGCACCGGGGCCAGGTCTTCGTCCTGGCGCTGCGGCCCGTCCGCGACACCGTCGGCAAGTCTCGTTGCGGCAGCCAGGTCACCGTCCAGCGCGCACGCGACCGCTTCCCAGGACCTGCTGCGTTCCCGCAATGCGAAGAGCCCGCCGGCGGCCAGCTGCGATCCCGCGTGCAGCAGCGCTGATCTTGCCCGGCGGGTGTCGAACTCACTGAGTGCGGCGAGGCCCAGCGCCAGCCAGAGAACGCCGGCCGCCTGGTGCTCGGCCGCTCCGCGCGGGCTGGCCGAGGCCCGGCCCGCCACCTGCCGTTCGCGCGCCAGCCCACCGGGCCAGCCGCCCGTCGCAGTCCTGTGCAGCACGTCGAGGGCTGCGACCCACGACTCTGCATGGCCGCGGTCTGGTTCGGCCAGCGAGGCGAGCCCGCTCTGCGCCGCCTCCAGGTGCGGGAGGGCGCCGTCCGGGTCGCCCTGCCAGAGCCGGCCAGCGGCAAGAGCGATCGCTACCGTCATCTCGCCCGAGAGCTGTCCTGGCCGGAGGCTGGCGAGCGCTGCTTCCATGCCCGGCGCCGCGGCCGACAGCATGACCGCTGGTCCTGCATCGCGGAGCAGTTGCAGGCCGAACTGCCAGTCGCCGACGGCCGCCGCGGCCTGCACGGCTGCGAGTACCTGACCCCGGCCTGCGTGCCAGCGCGCGACTTGTCCGTACAGCGCCGCCACATCGTCCGGTCGTTCCCGGCGAAGGTCTGCCGCCAGCACATTGCGAAGCATCGGGTGGTATCGGTACTCCGCCGCGGCCGATGGTGAACTTGACGCCACCGGCTGGATGAGGCTGGTCTCCCGGCTGAGTTGCTCAAGCAGGCGGGCCGAGCCGGGTTCACCGGTCAGGTCCCTGGCCAGGTCCGCCGAAACCGTCGGGGTCAGGCAGGTCCGAAGCAGGAAGCTCCGCACCCGATCTGGCAGCTGGCCGAGCACCTCATCATGCAGGTAATCGGCGACCAGCGTCCCGGCCGCGCTGGCCGCGGGCTGGCCGCCAGTAGCCCTGCCATCGGGAACGGAGCCGCCGGCCTCCGCCGCGAGCGCTGTAAGCCGGAGCCCGGCGAGCCAGCCCTCGGTCTGCTCGAGGACCTTCAGACGCTCAGCGGGGCTGAGCGGAATCCCGAGCATGGCGAAGTAGGCCTCGGTCTCCTCGCCCGTACAGGCCAGCTCGGCTGCGCCGATGTCAGCAAGCTCACCCGCCAGGCGGAACCTGGCCAGCGCCAGCCCGGGCGGATACCGGCCGATCAGCAACAGCCGCAGCCCGGGCGGCTCGTGCTGGATGAGCTCATCAAGCCCGGTCAGTGTCTTGCTTCCGGCAAGCACCTCGACGTTGTCAAGGATGAGGAGGACGGGCTGGGGCTGGGAGCTCACGACTGGCGAGATCCACCGCAGCAACTCCCCCGTGCCCTGGCCCGGCACAGCGAGACCGTCGGCCAGCTCGACACCGGTCACGGGCTCGACCCGCGCATTCTGCCCGCTGCCCGCGCCGGAGTCACGGCCCGCGCCGGACACCGCCGCCAGCACATACCGCCAGAACCGGGCGGGGTCGCGGTCGTCCTGATCGAGCGACACCCAGGCTGGCCGGCAGTCCCCGCGCCGCACCGCGGCCGATTGCGCCCCAGCCCATTCCGCTGCAGCGACGGTCTTACCGGCCCCGGGCGGCCCGGTCATCAGCGTGACCCGGTGGCCGACCGCCCTGCCGATGAGCTCGTCCACCCGGGCGCGCGGCAGGACGTCCACTTCAGCCCGGGGTATCCGCAGCTTGTCCTGGAGAAGGGCACTCTCAGGCTGCCCGGCCTCCGGCTGTCCGACCTCAGGCTGGCCGGACTGCGACCGCCCGCTGCCGGCCCGCCTGCTCTCGGGCTGTGTGCCGCGAACGGCTCGCAAGCTCGCCCTGGTGGTCAATGCGCTCCCCCGACTCAGCAGTGTCTGGTAAATCCCGGGCGGCGATCGATTTACCCCGTCAGACGGCCTCACCCGTTGCGGTGAAACCGCAGCTAAGACCCCGCTAACCGGCCTACCCGCTGGCTCGCTCGCCAATCGAGCGACCCGTTACGCCCGGTCCCGCGCCGGTTTGAGAACGGCCTTGGACCGCGGGCCGGTTCACCCCTGCCGGGTGATGCCCGCCTCTGCCGACGCTCCGTAGCGTGCGTAGATGAATGCCCGGACAGCCGGTGGGTTGGTGGCTGCTGCCCGGCAGTTGCTATCTGCACAGCCGGCAAGTCAGAGGGGAGTGGCTTATGGCCAGAGCACAGGACAGGAACGCAGGTCTCCAGGGGTCCCAGGAAACGGAGCGCGCTGCTCGCACGTCCGGCCCTGGCACCTCCACCGGCGCAGTTGCCACTGGAGGTAACACCACCACCGGCGGCACCACCACGACGACCACAACCACGCGGGAGCCTCAGGGCAACTACCAGGACTATCCTGCGACGTCCACTGGCTACCAGCAGCAGCGCGGCATGGCGCCGGCTGCCGGCCGCGAGGCGGAGGAACAAGAAGGCGTAAGCGCCAACGCTGGCGGCATCTTCCCGGTGCTCGCAGGTGTGCTGACCTTCCTCTTCGGGCTCGGCATGGTGGTCAGGCGGCACTTCTACGTGGCGCGGTCGGCCTACCCTTATCACTTCTCATCGTTCGGCTGGGGATGGATCCTGCTCGTTCTCGGCGTACTGCTGTTCGCTGCGGGCGCGAGCCACATGCTCGGCCTGCCCTTCGGTCGGATACTCGGCGCTGGCCTCGCGGTACTGGTCGCCATCGCCGGCTTCCTGACCCTGATCTACTCGCCGGTCTGGGGCATCATCATCGTCGCCCTGGCTGCGGTCGCGCTCTGGCACTCGATTCACCGCGGCACCGGGCGTCGCGGCGCTATATAGGCCGGCAAGGCCGCCAGCCCCCGGCTGGCTAGCAGACCGAGCCCCGTCCCGGTTCGTCCGGGACGGGGCTCGTCGCGTCTGGTCTTACCTCGCCAGCTGGCTCGACAGCTCAGCTGACCACCCCGGTCAGGCCGAGTATCCCGTCGATCGTCAGGGCCACGCCGCCGATGGCGAGCGCTACCACCGCCACCCGGAAGCCGTTCGAGCGCAGCCAGCCGTTGAAACGGCGCAGCGTCATGGTGGTGCTGTCCGGCGCCAGCAGGTAGGTGATCAGCGGCAGCCAGACAAGGGCCAAGGTGATGATGATGACGACAGCGACGCCGAGCACGTCAGCCACTGCGCTGGCTTTAGCCGTCGCGATCACCTGCACGGCGGCGATGAAGGTCAGCGACGGCGAGTACACCAGCAGGCCGACCACGAATGCTGCCTTGTTACCGGGCCTGGCAAGCAGGCGGTCGAGGAAGCCGCGGCTGGCCCGATCGGGGTCCGGCGGGCGCGGGCCGCGCCGCAGCAGCCAGACCCCGGCCAGCAGCATGACCACGCCAAGGCCAAGCCGCAGGCCATATCTCGGCTGGCGCTGATGACTCGACTGAAGATGTCCCGTGTGCAGTACGACCAGCAGGATGACGGCCATGACGACAGTTACCGCGACTGCGCCGGCCAGGTAGATCAGCACGGTGCGGCGCGGATTCGCCGACCCGAGGAACACCGCTGCCACCAGTAGGGCGGCCGGGGAGAGAGCGGCGAGCGCCGCCAGTCCGGCCGCCTGGATCAGCACCGGCGCCGTCATGGGAGCGAACGTTCCCGCACGCCAGGCCACGGTTCTCATCCGCGCCGGGTGAACCCAGCCGGTGGCTCAGGGCGTGTCGTGGTCGGCCGGCCGCTCCGATGGACGCATCCGGCCGCGCGCCCGGCTCCGGAAGTACCCGGAGATCATGGTGATTGCAACACCGAGAAAGACCAGGTTGAAGACGATCTGGAGGGTCACCGCGGCGCGCGCGAGCTGACCGATCGGGTGCACGTCGCCGAAACCGACGGTTGACAGCGTGCTGACGTTAAAGTACAGCGCGTCGGTCCGGGTGTGCAGGTCGGCGAACTGGCCGGGTATCGTCGCGACCGACTTGTCCGCCCAGGAGAAGAAAAGCACCGTCACGCTCAGCAGCACGATGAGGCCGCGGGCCCGGCCGCCCTCGCCGGCCCGCAGCAGCCGGGCCACCGCCAGCAGGATCAGCACACCGAGCGCCACGGTGCCGCAGAAGAACATCAGGGCCCAGGCATCATCGCCAAGCCGGACGGGCACCGGGATGACGTAATACACCGCGGTAGCCGCCGCCACGATGAATATGGTGCCGAGGCTGGACCTAGTGTCCGGGTGCAGTGCTTTCACCTGGCACCCGCAGCACCGGCGGCCCCCTGCGTCCGCATTCGCCGATTGTGGCACGCAGGCTAGAGAGCAGCGGCAGGCCGCCCCGTGTCGGCTTGCGCCTAGCTGGCCTGCCGCTGCCGCCCGCGGGCCGCCACATCGGTTGATTTCCCTCTCTGGGCGGCAGCGGCGTCACCCGATCCGGGCTATTTTGCCGACTGCAGGGAAAGCTCGGTGATGATCTCGGTCACGACCTGGCCCGGGCTCTCGTCGTCGCCAACCGGCAGGTCGTGCACGCGTGTCTCCGCCGGATCGGGCGGCTCGAGCGCCTGGAACTGGCTGGCCATCAGCGGCTCGAGGAAGAAGTGGCCGGTCCGGCCGACCAGCCGGGCATGGCAGACAGACTGGGTGATGTCCAGGAACACCAGGACCGCCTGCGGACGCCCGTCCAGCAGCTCGTCCCGGTAGCTGCGCTTCAGCGCCGAGCAGGCGAGGACCGCCGACTGGCCGCTGGCCAGAACGTCGTCCATCCACGACGTCATCGCGGCCAGCCAGGGCTGGCGGTCGGCGTCGGCCAGCGGCAGCCCCGCTCGCATCTTGGCGACGTTGGCGGCCGGGTGGAACGTGTCGCCGTCGGCGAACGCCCAGCCCAGCCGCGCGGCCAGTTGCCGCCCGACTGTGGTCTTGCCGCTTCCGGCCACGCCGGCCACCACCACGATCATCGTTCGCGAGCATAACGTGCGACGCTTTTCCCGTGAAACGTGCGCTTGGCACCCGGGGCGTCAGTCGGACCAAAAAGGCAGTCGGAGGGAGAGCAGCGGCATGTCGGACGATCAGGTAGACGCGCTAGTGATCTTCGGGGCCACCGGAGACCTGGCCAAACTTGAAACCTTTCCCGCGCTCGTCGGACTGGTCGAGCGGGGCGTGCTGACCGTTCCGGTGGTCGGCGTGGCGAAGAGCGGCTGGGGCCTTGACCAGTTCCGCGATTACGCGGTCGCGTCACTGAAGCTCAACGGGATGGACCCGGGCACACCGGCCGCGACCAGGATGCTCAGCCTGCTGCGCTACGTGGACGGCGACCTCGGCGACCCGGCGACCTATCAGGCGATGTCGACCGCCATGGGCGATGCCCAGCGCACGTTGTTCTACCTGGAGGTGCCGCCACCGCTGTTCGCCCGGATCGCTGAGGGTATCGCCGGGGCGGGTCGGGCAACGAACAGCAGAGTCATGGTCGAGAAGCCGTTCGGCACAGATTTGCCGAGCGCAATCGCGCTGAATCAGACGATGCACAAGTACTTTCCGGAGGAGGCAATCTACCGCGTGGACCACTGGCTGGGACTCGAGCCAGTGGAGAACCTCCTATTTGTCAGATTCGCCAACTCGATCATCGAGCCCCTGCTCAGCCGCGCTCATGTCTCGAGCATTCAGATCACGATGGCCGAGGCCTTCGACGTGGCCGATCGCGGCAGCTTCTACGACAAGACCGGCGCAATTCGCGATGTGATCCAGAACCATATGCTGCAGGTCCTGGCCACCGCCCTGGCTGAGCCGCCGGACGGCACTGGCCTGCAGTCCTGGCTGGATGATAAGGCGCAGCTGATCGGCGCACTCAGCCCCCTGACGCCGGGCACCACGGTGCGCGGCCAGTACGACGGTTACCTCGGCGTCGCTGGTGTTGCGGCGGGCAGCACGACCGAGACATACGCCGCCATCCGGCTCACTGCTCAGTCGTGGCGGTGGGGCGATGTCCCGATCCTGATCCGGGCCGGGAAGTGCCTGCCGGTGACGGCGACCGAAGTTCTGTTCAGGTTCCGGCCGGCACCCCATGACGTGTTCGGTATCGGAGCTGAGGCGAGCGCAAACCAGTTGCGCGTCCGCGTTTACCCCGACGACCAGGGCGGCATCACGCTCGTCGGTAAGAAGCCGGGGCCGCAACTGGCACCGGAACTGATGGAGCTGAGCTACTCAGGCGAGGGTGTCACGCAGATGATGCGGCCGTACGACCGGCTGATCGGCGCGGCGCTGGGCGGCGACAGATACCTGTTCGCGCGAGAGGACACCGTCGAAGCGGCCTGGCGCGTGGTGCAGCCCGTTCTGGGCGACGTGGTGCCCGTGCAAACATACGCGCGCGGCAGCTGGGGTCCGGCACAGGCGGACGCGCTGCTGCCCGACGGCGAGCACTGGCACGACCCGGCCTGACCACTTCAGGAAGACGGGATCGCTGACATGACGGGCACGCCGGAGGATGAGCCAGGCGCGGAGTCCGGCCGTCCTGCTGGCGAACCCGATCAGGGAAAGTCAGCTGAGTGGGAGCCGGACCCTCGGTTCACGCTGGCTAACCAGCGCACGTTCCTGTCCTGGAGCCGGACGGCGCTGGCGATGGTCGCGGCCGGCCTCGGCATCGTGCAGCTGCTGCCGCCGTTCCGTGGCGTTCCCGACGGCCGGCACATCATCGGCGTTCCGCTGATCCTGCTCGGCGCCACGGTAGCGGTAGCCGCCTACTGGGAAATGACTCGGAATCAGCTGGCGATGCGGCGCCGGCAGCCGCTACCGCCCACGGTGCTGCCGCGCCTGCTGGCGCTAACGATCGGCGCCGTGGCGCTGGCAGCGGCCGTCATCGTGGTGTTGTCGGCGGCCCGGTAGGCGGAGCGGGAGCCCGGAAGGAGGCGGCATGCAGGTCGAACCCGAGGACGATCCGGGCACTGGTGATCCTGCCAACCGGACCAGGCTGGCCTGGACGCGGACCGCGATCGCGTTCGCTGCTATCGGAGCGGTGATGCTGAAAGACAGCCCGGTCGCCGGCGCGGTCGTACTGGCGCTCAGCGTGCCGATCTGGGCGGCAACCGGCCGGGCCCGGCTATCGCCAGACGCGCTGACCACACCCGCTGGGCTTCGCCTGGTCACGGCGGCTGTCGTCCTGGTCGCGCTAGCCGCGCTTGGCGTTGTGCTGTTCGCGCGCGGACCGGTTAGCCTGACCGACCTGATCGGCCACCATGGCAGCTGACGATCCGCAGCAACCGGGCCTGCCCGGGTACGAGATGGCAGGTGCGGCGAGCCCGCGGGTCAGGATCCGCTGGCTGGTGGCCGTAGTAACGGTCATGGCGCTGCTGACCGCCGGCTGGCCGCTGCTCAATAAGATCGTGGCGGACAGCCGCCCGCTCGCGGCCGGCACCTCACTGACTATCCACCCCGGCGGGGCGGTCAGCGCCAGGATGGGCATCGGCCGGGGCTGGCGGATGATGCCCGCCGAGAGCAACCCGCGCCAGCGGTACCTCCTCCGAGCCGGTCCCGCAATGCTGACGGTGTCCGCCGCATCCTTGCCAGCTCCGGTCAGTGATGCGGAGCTGTGGGCGGGCATGCGGCAACTGCTCCGGCTTACCCACTCCGGCGCGCGGGTGGGCGGGATGACGCCGTTCATCAGCACCACTGGGCAGGCCGGCATTGCCGGCCCGTTCGCAGTCGGAGCGGAGGCAGGCACTGCCATAGTCTTCATCGCACCAGCTGACACGGCCACATTGCAGGTCGTCGTCCTTGCACCACGCAGCGACGCCGACCGGGTCCAGGCTGCCACCAGGCTGCTGATCCGGTCGGTGACCTTCCTAAGCGGCCCGGTACTGCAGGGGGGCGACCGCCTGCCCGGCAAGGTGGCACGCCGATGACCACCGCCGGGACCATGATGACGGCTGCCGACAGCATCCGGGCGGTGCGGGCAACGGCTGTCCTTGCCTGTGCGTTCGGAACGGCAGTGCTGTGCTTCGGGTTCTTCGGCTTCCTGCTTGTGTTCCCCCGCGCGGCGGTGCTGGCCGTCGTGCTGGAACTGCCGTTGCTGCTCGTCGGCTTCGTGCTGCTGCGGCTGCTACGGCCGATCAGGTCCCCCGATTTCATCTGGTCGGCAGCCGTGCTGATCTGGGGCGCGACCGCAGCTGCTGGCTGCGCGCTGCTCGCCAACCAGGGCCTGGTCGGGCTCTGGGCCAAAAGCGAGGGCGTGGCGTTCGCCTCGAACTGGTCGGCGTCGCTATCCGCGCCGCTCAACGAGGAGGTGCTGAAGCTCTGCGGAGTGATCATGCTAGTTCTTGCCGCACCGCTGACGATTAACGGCCCGCTTGACGGGATGATCTACGGCAGTCTTGCCGGGCTCGGCTTCCAGGTCGTCGAGAACGTCACCTATGGCCTGAGCAGCATCCCGCTGTCCGGCGGGACCAATCCTGAGCGGGCGGTGCTGAACTCCGCCCTGGTCAGGGAGGGCATCACCAGCCTCGGCTCGCACTGGACGATGACCGCCGTCGCCGGGGCGGGCGTCGGCTTCTTCGTGCTCCACAGCCGGTCCCGAGTGGCACGCGGCGGCGAGGTAGCCGAGCAGGGCTGGCGCGGCGGACTGCTGCCCGCGGCCGTCTGTCTGGTCACCGCGATTGCGATGCACGTGCTGTTTGACGCGCCACAGCCATCGATCCTGGTCAAGGTGGTGGTGAACCTGGTGGTAGCCGGCGCCATCTATCTGGTGCTGAGCGGCCGGTTCATCGACCGCGCCCGGAAGGTAGTGGCCACGGAGGAAATGGCTGGGCTCATCGCCCCGGCGGAGGCTGGCTGCCTGCTGAGCAGGCGTCAGCGCTGGCTCAGCCTGCGCCGGGTGGCGTCGGCGGCCGAACGCCATCGGCAGCTCGCCAGGCAGCGGCTGCTTCTGGACCAGGTCGATCGTGATGCGGCGTTAGCGCTCATCAGGCCGTGACTCAGGATCAAGACGCACCATAGTCACGTACGCGACGGCGACGGCGACGATGACGAGCGGCAAGATGGCCACCCCGTCCGAGAACAGCAGGACCGTGGCCAGCAGCACCGAGGTCAGCGGCAGCCGCAGCATGCAGGCCGTCATCGCACCAATGCCCATGCCAAGGGCCGGCACCAGCGGCAGGCCTGGCAGGTGCGCCAGCGCCGCTCCGCCAACCGCGCCGATGAAGATTGCCGGGAAGGTCGGGCCGCCCCGGAAGCCGCTCAACGACACGCTGTAGCCGATCGCTTTGCATGCGATCAACAGCACCAGCGCGCCGAGGCCGAAGGCGGCGGCATCCCGGATGAAAGGTGCCAGCGAGCTCTGGCCGGAAAACAGGACGGTCTCGGCGTCCCTGCCGGTACCAGCGCCGAAGGCGGCGGCCAGGCCGGCCACGACAAGGCCGGCCACCGGCGTCCAGACCATCGGCTGTCGCTGCACCACGTCGCGCAGCACGAGGGCGCCGCGGCGGATCGCTTCGCTCACGACCGCCGCCGCCACGCCGATCAGCAGCGCCCAGCCGAATTCGGCCGCATCAGGCCGGGCGAAGTGCGGCAGTCCGGGCACCGCCAGGGAGAAAGTGCCGAGACCGCTCCAGACACCCAGGCCGTCGAAAATCAGCGCTCCGATCCCGGCCGCCAGCAGGCCAGGGAGCAGGACAAGCGTCAGCATGGCGCCACTCAGGCCGGCCGCCTCCATGAGCAGGAACGCGCCGATCAGCGGCGAGCCGAGCACCGTGCTGATCGCAGCGAAACTGCCCGCAGCCGCGACAACTACCTTGACCCGCGGGGCTTCGGGCCCGCGCGCCCGGCTCACTGCCCAGGCGCTCAGCGCGCCGCCGAGCGCAATGAGCGGGGCCTCGGGCCCGAGTATCACGCCGAACCCGAGGGTGACGAGGGCCGCGAGCGCGATACCGGGGATCTCAGCTGGCCCGAACACGCCGCCAGTCTTGAATCCGTCCGCCGGTGAGTGCCCAGCCGTTCCCGGCAAATATCGGATAATCAAGGCGACCAGGAAGCCTGCGAACGCCAGCAGCGGCGCCGGCCACCACAGCGGCACCGACCTCAGCCCGAGTGCGGACGGCAGGCTCGCGTAGAGCCAGTGCTCCAGCTTGCTAGCCAGCGCGAGGAAGCCCCAGGAAAACGCCGAGACGGGCACGCCCAGCGCTCCGGCCAGCACCAGCAACCGCAGATAGCCGCGGCTGCGCAGGGTGGCGACAGGGTCCGCGGGCCCAGATCCCGTCGGCCCAGAGCCGGTCGGCCCAGATCCCGCAGACCCGGCCCCTTGAGGCTCAGTCAGCTGCGTCTCCCCCGAAGGCAGGTCGTAATCGGGGCAGCACCATGGCCCGCTAGCCGGCCCATCCCCCAGATACAAGACCGCGGCCATCCCCGCAGCGTAAAGTGCCCGCCGGCCCGTCGCTTCACTCCCCCGCCGCGGCGGCTGACCGCCGCGGCACCCCGGATCCTTCCCTCGATTAACCGGCGATGACGACCTGCACGGGAAGGCCGGCCACACTGATTGGCTGGCCGGGCTCCCGCGATGACATCTGGATCGGGATGAGCGCATCCTCACGGACGTTTGCGGCACTGTAGGCGGTGGCACCGACGTAGAACGCATCCCCGCTCTGGTCAAGCGCCGGTGCCGTCACCGTCCGGTATCCTGTCCCGTACTCCGACGGCAGGGAGACCGGGCTCTCAGCAGTGCCGGTGCGCAGGTCGAATGGCTGAACCCAGGTCATCAGTGGCACGGCAAAGCCCGTCGTGCCGCGCGGGGGTATCACCAGGTTGTACAGGTAGTCGCCAAGAATGGGCTGCAGTCTGACCGGCTTGAGGGCGTGCCCGCTCGGGAGGCTGACGGGCTGAACGGACTGGCCGCCGCTCAGGTACGCGGTCCTGCCGTTATCCCCGATGGCAAGCTGCTGGATGCCTATACCGGGCGGCAACTGGATGGACTTGGCCGCGGCACCGGTGGCGGCGTCGATTGGCGTGAGCCATTCGCGGCCACGGTGGGCTGAGCTGGTAGTCCGGGTGTCGCTCAGAACGTAGGCCGTCGTGCCGCTGGGGGCGACCGCCATTGCCATTGCCATGCCCGGTACCTTGCTAGGCGCCAGCACAGTGCCGGTGGCCAGATCGACAGGGATAACGTCCTGCCCCAGGCGGAGGGCGAAGCCCATCCTGCCGTTCGGCGTGATCGCGAAAGAGCTGGCCGGATCGACGAGCGCGCGCTGGGCGCCGGTCGCGAGGTTGATGGCCACCAGCGCCCGCGTGCCGTCCTTGCTGCCGGGCCAGGTGCCGAACTCAATCGCGTACGCGTACCTGCTGCCCGGTCCGATGTCGACCTCCTGGATCTCCTGCAGGCCACCCCTCAGTCTGACTGGCTTGCCGACCGCGCTGGTCGCAGCGTTGACCCTGGTGACATAGTTCTTCTGGTTACGCACGTAGTTGTGCGGGGTGCTGAAGACGTAGACCGACTTGCCGCTGGGAGCCGCGGAGAGGGCCATCACGACGCCGCGGACTGGCAGTGGCCTCTGCGCCGTGCCGGTGCTCAGGCGGACCGGCGTCACTCTGCTGGTCGCGTCGTTGATCTGCGTCAGCACGTACGCCATGCCCTGGCCCCGGACGGTGGCCTGGGCTGCGCTCCCGTTGCGGCTGGCGTTGCTGAATTGCCCGGACAGCAGCGGCGCCAGAACAGCGACCACTGCCACCATGCCGGCCGATACCGCCGCTGCCTCGATCTGGCGGCGCCGCCGGAGTCGCTTTCCGGCGCGCACGGAGTTGGCAACGAGGTACGGAGTAGATGGTCGCGTGGCAACTGCGCTGTCAAACTCCGCGCGAAGTGAGGTCTCATCCATTACAGCCCTTCTTCCTGCCGCGGCTGTTGCCGGCCAGTTCGGTAGCCGTCGCGGTGTCGGGGCCAGGGTCGCCCAGAACCTGGCGGAGCTTGTCAAGGGAGCGCGCACTCTGGCTCTTCACGCTGCCGGGCGAGCAGCCAAGCAGCGCAGCAACCTGATCCACGCTCAGGTCCTCCCAGTAGCGCAGCACGACTACTGCGCGTGCCCTGGGTGCGAGCGTCGCCAGCGCGTCGGCCAGCGCCAGCCTCAGCTCAGGGTCGTGCGGAGCGCCAGCGCGGTCGGCGAACCACCCGGCGTCACCGGTTAGCACCTCGCGCCGTCGTCTGCGCTGGCAGTCGACAAGATAGGTGTTCAGCAGAGTGCGCCTGGCGTAGGCATGCACGGCATCCTTATCACGGATGCGGTGCCAGGACGCGAAGAGTTTTGCCAGCGTCGTCTGCGTGAGGTCCTCGGCGGTGTGCCAGTCCCCGCACAGCAGGAAGGCAGTTCCGAGCAGTCCGGAAGACGCCGCGTCGGCGAACGCGATGAATTCTTCCTCTCGCGGTGCCATCCCGCTCCTTCAGCCGGCCTGCACAGTCGCCCGGCATGCACTGTCGCGAGATAGATTCACCAGCTCGGCGAAAAGTTGCACCGGCCTGGAAGGAAATGCGCTCGCGGGGCAGCCTGCCCGTCGCGCTGCCGGTCAGGACCCCGCGGTGTCTCCATAGCCGGACGCTCCAGGACCAGGAACGGTACGCGTGCTGGCCTGCGTGACCTCGCCGCGGCAGTCCGGGCAGACAAGCCGCGGCTGGATCACGTGCCCGCAGGACTCGTGCACCAGCAGCGCGGGCGGCCCGGCCGGGCCTGCTGTCCACTCATCGCCCCATTGCTGCAGCGTCGCCACCACCGGGAACAGCGCCTTCCCCTTCTCGGTCAGCAGGTACTCGTGCCGTGGCGGGTGCTCCCGGTATTGCAGCTTGTCCAGCACGCCTGCGTCAGTTAGGTGCTTCAGGCGCGCGGTCAGAACGCTGCGGGCCATGCCGAGACTCTCGTGGAAGTCGTCGAACCTGGTGGTGCCGCGCAGCGCGTCCCGCAAGATCAGCAGTGTCCACCACTCGCCGACGACGTCGAGCGCCCGGGCGACGGAGCAGTGCCACTCGGCAAGCCTCGTGTGCTCCATGTATTCACGCTAACACGGTCAGTAGCGTGAGCGGACTCACCGGGACCGATAGTCCTGGCCGATTGCAAGCCGCCGGGAAGCCCTTTACTGTACCGGTTAAGTCATCAGCCAGGAGGTCGCGCAGTGCCGTACGCCCCAGATCGGATCGCTGTACCGCTGCCCGCGGGCTTCGTGTTCGGCACCGCCACCGCGGCCTACCAGATCGAGGGCTCGACCGAGGCCGCCGGGCGCGGACCTTCGATCTGGGACACGTTCAGCCATACGCCAGGGAAGACGCGCAATGGCGACACCGGCGACGTTGCCTGCCGCCACTACGAGCGGTTCGAGGATGACCTTGACCTGATGGCGGAGCTCGGCGTCGGTGCGTACCGGTTCTCGATCTCCTGGCCGCGCATCCAGCCGACTGGCAAGGGCCCGGCGAGCAGCGAGGGACTCGACTTCTACCGGCGCCTCGTCTCGGGCCTGCGCGCACGCGGGATCAGCCCGATGGTCACGCTCTACCACTGGGACCTGCCGCAGCCGCTCGAGGACGCCGGGGGCTGGCCGGAGCGCGATACGGTCAGCCGTTTCGCCGAGTTCGCCGCGATCGTCGCGGACGGGCTGGGCGCCGAGGCGGCGAGCTGGATCACGCTGAACGAGCCGTGGTGCTCGGCATGGCTGGGATACGGCTCCGGCCATCACGCCCCCGGTAAGCGCGACATCGGCCTGGCCCTGGCCGCTCATCATCACCTGCTGCTGGCGCACGGCGAAGCCGTCCGGGCGATTCGCGCCAGCGTGCCGGGCGCACGCGTCGGGATCTCGCTGAACCTGCAGCCGGTCCGGCCCGCGAGCGACCACCCCGACGATGTGGCCGCGGCACGCCGGGTCGACGGCAACCACAACCGGATCTACACCGGGCCGCTGTTCGCCGGCGCGTATCCCGCGGACATGCTCGAGCACTACCGCGGGCACACACCAGGACTCAGCGTCATCAGGGACGGTGACCCGGAGACGATCGCGCGGCCGATCGACTTCGTCGGCATCAACTACTACTCGACCGCCACCGTCGCGGACGAGTCCAGGGCGCAGGCGGCTACGGCGGCGGGCTACTGCGTCCCTGCTGGCAGCCGCGATGACCTGCTGATGACCGACCTGCGCGCAGTCGGCCTGGCCCGGCCCGCCTTCGAGCGGACCGCGATGGGCTGGGAGGTCGAGCCGGAAGGGCTGACCGAGCTGCTGCTCATGGTGCATGCCGTGGCCCCCGGCACACCTGTGTACGTCACCGAGAACGGCGCGGCGTGCAACGACTACGTCGACCCGGATGGCACGATCCGCGACGCTGACCGGATCCGTTACCTCGATGGTCACATCCGGGCCGCGCTTCGGGCGCGCGAGCAGGGCGCCAGCGTCGCGGGCTATTTCGTGTGGAGCCTGCTCGACAACTTCGAGTGGGCGTTTGGCTATTCGAGGCGGTTTGGCCTGGTCTGGATGGATTATCCGAGCGGCAGCAGGATTGCCAAGGACAGCTTCCGCTGGTACCAGCAAGCGCTGGCCCGCAACTCGCTAGTGCCCGTTGCCGATGCGCTCGCTGAGGCGCGGGGCTGACGCAGGCGGCGCAGTACTGGCGCGCACGGTCAGCGCCGGCAGATCCTCGGCATAATCGTCCGGGCGTTCGCCGTCCGCCGCCGCCAGCAGTCGCCGCGCGGCCTGCACGCCGCTCGCCGCGATATCCCGTCGCAGCGCCGTGATCGGCGGGTGGACTACCTCGCACAGAATGGAGTCGTCCCAGGCGACGATCGACAGAGCCGCCGGGACCTCGATGCCCATCGCAGTTGCGACGGACAGCCCGGCGACCGCCATCAGGTCGTTGTCGTACAGGATCGCGGTCGGCGGCGCGCTGCTCAGCAGCAGTTTCCTGGTGGCCGTAGCCGCATGCTCGCCGGTGTAGTCGGACGCAATGGAGACGGCATCGACGCCAGCCCAACCCGTTACCTGCTGGAACGCGTCGGACCGCAGCTTGCTGTGCCAGTACCGCGGTATGCCGCCCACCCTGGCAATCCGGCGGTGGCCAAGCTCGGTCAGGTAGTCGACTACGCGACGGGTAACGCCCAGCTCGTCCTGCCAGATGGCGGGCAGCGAGCCGGCAGCGCTCGGACTGCCGAACACAACCGCCGGCATCCGCAGCTCTCGCAGCAACGCCACCCTCGGGTCGCGGAGCTCGAGATCGATCAGGAAAACGCCGTCCACCCGGTGCTGCGCCCACCAGGTCCGGTACAGCTCAAGCTCGGCGGCCTGGTCCTGCGCCACCGTCAGCAGCAGGGCCATGCGGTTGCGCGAGAGCTCCGCCTGAATGCCAGCGATCAGCTGCATGAAAAACGGCTCGACGCCGAGCGTGCTGGCCGGCCGGTCGACGACGAGCCCGAACGCGCCGGCCCGGCCGTCCGATAGCGCCCTCGCCGCGCTGCTGGGCTGGAAGCCGATCTCCGCCGCGATTGCGAGAATGCGCTGGCGGGTTGCAGCAGAGACGCCCGGCTGGCCGTTCAGCGCGAAGGACACAGCCGCCTTTGTCACGCCCGCCCGCTCTGCGACGTCGGCGATCGTGGGACGCTTCATGCCAGGCCTCTCCATTGTCGTAAGCCTGTCACACCGGCGCGGTCGTTCGCTTAACCGGTAAAGTACTGCGTCGCCCAGTCGCGTCTGGCACGCTGCCAGCGAAGCTCGATCAGGGGGTCCGCCGCGTGCACCGGAACTTTGAGAAGATCACCGCGGACGGACGGCCGGTGGTCTGGCTTGGCGCGAACTTCTGGTCACGCACCGGCGGGCCGCTCATGTGGCGCTCCTACGACCCGGCCGTGGTCGGGGCCGAACTCCAGGTGCTGCGTTCGCACGGCCTCGGAATGACCAGGTCGTTCTTCTACTGGCCGGACTTCATGCCCGAGCCCGACCGGATCGACGAGGAACTGGCCGCCAGGTTCGCCAGCTTCCTTGACCTGCACGCCGAGGCTGGCATGAGCACCGTGCCGACGTTCATCGTCGGGCACATGTCGGGTGAGAACTGGGATCCGCCATGGCGGGCCGGGCGGGACCTGTACTCCGATGTCTGGATGGTCGCGCGGCAGGCCTGGTTCGCCGGCGAGATGGTCCGCCGGTTCCGCGAGCATCCCGCGGTCGGCGGCTGGCTGGTGTCGAACGAGATGCCGATCTACGGCGCGCCCGCCGCGTCTCGCGAGGCGGTCGCGTCCTGGGCGCAGATCATGCGGGACGCGATCCGTGCTGCCGGCGGCCGGCAGCCGTTCTCGCTTGGCGACGGCGCCTGGGGCACAGGCGGCGTCGGCCGGGAGAACGGGTTCTCGCTGCGGGACATCGCCCGGCTCTGCGATTTCATCGGTCCGCATGTGTACCAGGTGGGAGACGACGAGATCCGGCAGCACTACGCGGCGGCCTGGGAGTGCGAGCTGGCCGGAACCTACGGCCGGCCAGTCGTGCTTGAGGAGTTCGGGGTCAGCTCGGACTTCGCGTCAGGTGAGCACGCTGCCCGCTACTACCGCCAGGTGCTGCACAACAGCCTGCTGGCCGGCGCCACTGGCTGGATCGGCTGGTGCAACTCGGACTTTGACGCCCTCGCGGGGCAGGACCCGTACCGGCATCACGCGTTCGAGCTGCACTTCGGCCTGACCGACAGCGGTGGCGCGCCGAAGCCCCAGCTCGGCGAGATGAAGGCGTTCGCCGATGTGCTGGCCGCTGTGGACATCGCGCGGTGCCATCGGTCGGCCGCCGATGCGGCGCTCGTCGTGCCCACATATCTGGACACCAGGTACCCGTTCACGGCCGGCGAGCTCTCTGGCTACCTGCATCAGACACTCCGCCAGGCGTACGTGGCCGCGCGCCTGGCAGACCTGCCGCTGGCGCTGGTCCGGGAGAGCGACGGCATTGCGGATGCGCCCGACGCCGCGAGGCTGTACCTGGTGCCCGCGGTCAAGCAGCTGCTGGCGCCAACCCCTGGAGAGCTCCTGCGGCTGGCAGAGGCCGGCGCCACGGTCTACCTGTCGTACTCCGCTGGCCCGGTCGGCGCGCATCGGGGACCATCGGTCAACGGGCTGAACGCCGCGTTCGGCGTCGAGCACCAGCTCCGGGCCGGCCTCGCCGACCGGATCGAAGGTAACACGGTCACGTTCACGTTCCAGCGCGATTTCGGCTCACTGAGTGCCGGCGCCAAGCTCTCCTTCAGTACCGGCGGCAACGAGCACAGCCGCTCTTACCTGCCCGTTCGGCCGGACGGGGCCGATGTCATCGCGACCGACGGCCATGGCCGTCCGGCGCTGCTGCTGCGCCCGGCCGGATCCGGCTGGATGGTGCTCTGCACCTACCCGATCGAGCACATGGCGGCCGGCACGCCGCAGGTCAATCCGGACGCGACGAGTCAGCTTTACGCGGCGCTGGCGGCGCACGGGGGAGTACGCCACCTCGTGCGGGTTGACGATCCGCGGGTGGCCGCCGACGTGATCGAGCGAGCCGACGGCGCGCGGTTCGCCTGGCTGGTTAGCCAGGCCGACCAGACGCTGACCGTCAGGCCGGAACTCGCCGGCGGGCTCACGCTGGCCCCGCTTGCAGGCCCGGCCAGTCAGGCCGGCGCCAGCCAGGCAGCTGGCGACTCCGTGACCATTCCGCCGTTCGGCGTGTGTGTGCTGCGGCTTGCGGACGCCACCGGCAGCTCGTAACGCTCCGGCGCGCTGGCGGACCAGGGCTTCATCCACTGCTCGTTTCGCCACCAGTTCCGGCAGGTGGCCGACCTCTGGTACCACGACGTGGTCCAGGTCAGCCGCGACGAGACGAGGCGACTGATGCTGCCCGGGTAAGCCTCGCGTGACATCGTCGGCCGGATGCCACCAGCGGAAGACCTGGTGGCCGGGGCCTTTGACCATCACGATGTCGGCGAAGCGACGGGTGGGAGCTACGTGAGCAACCAGGCTGGGCACGTTGATGCGCTGCCAGGCCTGCTCTGCGGCCCAGAGCGATGCGGCGGTACTGCCGGCACGCTGGCGGCTGATATCGGTGAAGCGGTCCAGGTACCAGCGGTGCAGGTCGTGAATGGCAGCGTCGATGAAGATCCCGAGGCCGAGGTAGCCGCGGACTGGCGGGGCCAGGACATGCAGGCCTTCCACGATCACCACGTCCGGACGGCCAAGACGGGTGCCCGCGCCGGGCACTACATCGGCGAGCAGATGGCTGTACGACGGGACGGTCAGGTCCTGGTCCCCGGCCTCGGCACCGGCCAGGAAGCGCAGCAGATCCTCGTCACAGAAGGAGCCAGGGAACCCTTTACGGTGTGCCTGGCCGCGCCTGGCGAGTTCGGCATTGGGCAGGAGGAAGCCGTCAGTGCTGACCACGGCCACGTCGGGCCGTGCTGGCTGCTCGCCGATCAGCCGAGCCAGCTGCGCGGCAGTTGTCGACTTGCCGGCTGCGACGCTGCCTGCGATCCCGACGATGAACGGCGGTCCGGGCCGCGCCGCCCTGATGGCAACCGAGCGGGCCAGAGTCACCAGGCCCGCGCCCGGTGGCAGTCGGGAGTCGTGCGGGCACGGGCCCGGCCGCCTGGCCGCAGCTAGCCGGGTCCCGTCCACAGTGCCGTTATAGGACGTGGGTTTTACCCAGTCAATCCTAGGGTTTCTTTCGCAGAGCCCAGTATTAGCTTTAACCTCGGAGTGTGACGCTGGAGGACCTGCGCGTACTGACGACCGTTGCCGAGCATCAGAACATGACCACGGCCGCCAGAATGCTAGGACGTTCGCAGGCCGCCGTCGCCCAGCACATCAGGCGACTGGAAACCGAGCTCGGCGCTGCCCTGGTGGTGCCCGGAAGGCGCGGCAGCGCCCTCACCCCGGCCGGCGAGCGGTTCGCGCTCGCCGCATCGGCGGCACTGTCCGCCCTGGCCCGGGGAGCTCGTAGCGTCCGGGAGCTGGCCAGCCCGTCAGGCCCGCTGCGTATCGCCACCGGCGGCACCACTATCAGCCACGTCCTGGGCGGGGCGATCGCCGAGTTCCGGGCCCGCTGGCCCGTGGCCGGGGTTGAAGTGCACTCGGCTGGATCGACCCAGCGCTGTCTGGACGCCGTACGCCAGGATCAGGCCGACCTCGCCTTCGTCACAATCACCCGCAACCTCGTGGGCATCGATACCTGCCCAGTGATCGAAACAGGCTGGAGCCTCGTGTCCCCGCTCGACCCGCCCTGCAGGCAACCAGCACAGATCACGATGAGCCAGCTTCCGGCCGGGCCCTACATCTCTCTGCACCCGTCCTCGGCATCGGCTCAGGAACTCAGCCGCCGGCTTGACGCTGCCAGGATTACCCTGACCGCAGCCGACACCCTCGTGGACAACTGGGACACTGCCGTATCCCTGGTTGAACTACGGCTCGGCAGCGCCCTCGTTCCCGACATCCACGCCGTCCGCCTGCAGAAGGGACGCCGGGTAGCGCGCACCGAAATCAGCGACCTCGGCCCTGTCCGGTTCGGGTGGGCGACGCCGGATCACCGCCTGCTGCCGGCCGCCGCAAGCGCCTTCGCAGGGCTGCTGCCTGCCACCCTGCACGCCGCTGAGCGCATCAGGGTGCTCGATGTGTCCTGGTCACGGAACCGGCCCGAAGCGGAGTTGCCATGACGCGCGACGCCAGCAGCATGTCCGGCCTGCATGTCGTTGTGACCGCAGGCGGCACGAGCGAGCCGATCGATCCGGTCCGCGTCATCACCAACCGGTCCACCGGCAAGATGGGCCTCGCGTTCGCCAGGGCAGCCAGCGATCTGGGCGCCAGGGTCACCTTGATCTCCAGCGCCGGCGACGGCGGCATGACCGGGCTGCGAGCGATCCCGATGAGCACGGTCGAGTCTCTGCGCGCGGCGGTTGTCCGGGAGTGCCAGCACGCTGACGTGCTGATCATGACCGCCGCCGCGTCGGACTTCCGGGTCGCTCAGCCATCTTCATCGAAGATCAAGAAGACCGGTGACCGCCTCCTGCTGGAGCTTCTCCCGCAGCGGCGCCTGCTGAAGGATGGGGTAAGCGCCGTTGTTGTCCGCCTGCCTGGTGAAGGAGTGCATGGTGCCCGCCGCCGAGATCACGTTCGCGCTGCTCGACGGACGGCGGGCGGCGGAGCACGAGGCCGAGTTGCAGGCTTTGCGCAACGAGGCGTACGCCGGGCTGCCCTGCACCGGAAATGATGACAGCGTCCGGATTTCCGGCTCGCTCCGGGTGCAGCGCCGCCAGCCCGGCTTCGTCCTGGCTGAGGCGCGCAGCGGCGGCTACCTGGTCGGATACGCGGCCGGAATGCCGCTCCGGCCGTCGACGTCGTGGTGGCGCGAGCTGACCGCCCCACTGCCGGAGCACGTCACTGCCGAGCATCCTGGCCGTACTTTCGCGCTCACCGATCTGGTGGTCCGGCCGTCCTGGCGGCGCCAGCGCATCGGCGTGTACCTGCACGATCTCATCCTGGCTGGCCGCGCGGAGGAGCGGGCGACCGTGAGAGTGCCGCAGGCGGCCGCTGCGGCGCAGGC
>Ga0335075_10001376_pt1 | contig 40314 bp, 59 predicted proteins | sample Lox_Sample_24_FD_206723 | JGI IMG/M metagenome (GOLD analysis project Ga0335075, IMG submission 206723) | Soil microbial communities from Loxahatchee National Wildlife Refuge, Florida, United States - Lox_Sample_2.4 | ecosystem: Environmental > Terrestrial > Soil > Wetlands | place: USA...
GACCAAGGCCGGGCGCGCTGCCGTTGCGGCCGCCGGTTGGCTCACCGAGACAATGATCGTTCCGGCTATGACTTGATGGGATTTTTCTTGCCACAAAATGGCAAGAGTCGGGCGGTAAGAGACTAATCAATCCAGGCGTAAGAAGCCGGCTATATCGCGAAACCCTCATCTGTCTGGTTTATCAGCAGTTCCGAGAGCGGAAGCATTACCCGCGCGTCCAAATAACGACTGTGGGAATTTCCCGATTGCTGAGCGGAAGGCGCTGATATGTCCCGCGGCGCGCCAGGCCAGCTTTCGTTGCTTGAGTGGACGCCACCGCCGGCGATTGTGCGGTTCGAAGATGAGCGCACGCGCGCGGCGACGCTGGATGGGCGCATCTGCAACGCCATCAAGGCCGCGCTGAGCGACTGCGGGCTGGCGCGGGAAGACGTGGTGGCGCGGATGTCGGGTTTCCTGGGCGAGCCGGTCAGCAAGGCAATGCTGAACGCCTACACCAGCCAGGTGCGCGACGATCATCGCATCAGCGTCACGCGGTTCCTGGCGGTGCTGCATGTCACGCGGGACCGGCGGCTGCTGGAACTGCTTGCCGAAATGATGGGCTGGGCCGTGGTGGAACGGAAACACCTGCCACTGATCGAACTCGCGGCGCTGCACGAAAAACGAGACGAGCTGGGGCGGGCAGCGGATGCGCTGCGCCGGCAGGCTCGCGCGGGAGGGGCACTTTGAGCCTGGCGCAGGAATGGTTCAGCGCGGCCGAGATCGCCGCGATGGCGCTGGCCGGCATGCCCGCGACCAAGGGCAAAGTGATCGATCTGGCGAAACGCGAGCGGTGGCAAGAGCAGGGTGCGCTGTGCCGCGATCGGCAGGGGCGTGGCGGCGGCATCGAGTACCACTACAGCCTGCTGCCGCTTTCCGCGCAGGCTGATCTGGCTATCCAGCTATCCAAGATCGAGCAGGCGTCGGAACGCGAGCGGGCGAAGGCCACGCTGACGCGGGAAGAGATGTGGGCGTGGTTCGACGCGCTGCCTGACAAGAAGAAAGCGAAGGCGAAGGCGAAGCTGGAAGCGATCGGGGCGGTGGAAGCGCTGGTGCGCAACGGCGTCGATCGCGTGGTGGCGGTGGACATGGTCGCGCGGCGCGCGGGCGCCAGCAAATCCACCTTCTATAGCTGGTCAGCGGCCGTGGCCGGCGTGGAGCGGCCTGATTGGCTGCCGTATCTCGCGCCGCGCCACGCGGGCAGCACCGAAACGGTGGAATGCAGCGCCGAGGCGTGGGAGTTCCTAAAAGCCGATTACCTGCGGCCGGAGCGCCCCAGCTTCACCGGGTGCTTCCGCCGGCTGGAACGCGCCGCCAAGCATCACGGCTGGACGCTGGCCAGCAAGCGCACGCTGCTGCGGCGCATCAGTGCGCTGCCGGAGCCGGTGCGGGTGCTGGCCCGCGAGGGCGTGGATGCGGTGAAGGCGATGTTCCCCGCGCAAGTGCGCGATCGCAGCGTGTTCCATGCCCTGCAAGCGGTGAACGCCGACGGCCACAAGTGGGACGTGTTCGTGCGCTGGCCGGACGGTTACGTCGGGCGCCCGGTGATGGTGGCGTTTCAGGACCTGCTTTCGGGCAAGATGCTGTCCTGGCGCGTCGATAAAAGCGAGAACCGCGCCGCGGTGCGCCTGGCGTTCGGCGACCTGGTGGAAGAGTTCGGCATCCCTGACGATGCGTGGCTGGACAATGGCCGCGCGTTCGCCAGCAAGTGGCTGACCGGGGGCACGCCGAACCGGTATCGCTTCAAAGTGCTGGATGACGAACCGAGCGGCATCATGACGCAGCTCGGCGTGACCGTGCACTGGACAACGCCATATCACGGCCAGGCGAAGCCGATCGAGCGCGCGTTCCGCGACTTCGCCACCGACACGGCGAAGCATCCGAAATTCGCCGGTGCCTATACCGGCAACGATCCGCTGGCGAAGCCGGAGAATTACGGCAGCAAGGCGGTGCCGCTGGATGTATTCGTCGCGGTGGTCGCGGAGGCGGTGGTTGAGCACAACTCCCGCGTCGGGCGCCGCAGCCGCGTGTGCGAAGGCCGATCCTTCGATGATGTGTTCAATGAGAGCTATGAGCGCTCGCCGATCCGCAAGGCGACGCCGGAGCAACGCCGGCTGTGGCTGCTGGCCGCCGAGGGGCTGGCCGTGGGCAAGCAGGACGGCGTGATCGAGCTGCTGGGCAATCGTTTCTGGGGCGAGTTCCTGCACGAATGGCGCGGCCATCGCGTGGTGGCGCGGTTCGATCCCGAGAAGCTGCAGCAGCCGCTGCATGTGTATCGGCTGGACGGGGCGTATCTGGGCGCGGCGGCGTGCCGCGAGGCTGCGGGCTTCAACAACATCGACGCGGCGCAGGACCATGCGCGCGCGCGGAATCAATGGCGGCGGGCGCAACGCGACAGGCTGGACGCCGAGCGGCGCATGTCGATCCAGGAAGTGGCGGCGCTGCTGCCGGATGCGCCCGAGCCCGCGCCGCTGCCGGCGGCGAAGGTGGTGCGCCTGGCGCGCGGCAGCGCGGCGCTGCAGCCGATCCCCGACACAGAGCAGGAGGAAAAGGAAGACGCGCTGTTCAGCGCACTCGCACAGATACGCGCAGCCCGGCCAGGCGGCGCGCATCTGCACGTGGTTCGTGAAGAAACCGGCGACTGACACTCGCCGATCGCAACAAGGAACGAGGCAATGAGTAGCACCACAGAAGACCTGCTGGAAAGAGCGGCGCCGGAGCTGGACGAGGCGGCCGTGCGCGCGGAATTCGACGCGGCGACGAAGGCCGACGGTCGGCCGCTGAGCCGGATCCAGCCGGAGACGGGCATCGCGTATCAGACGCTGTCGGCATGGCGGGCCGGCACCTATGCCGGCGACAACAAGCGCGTGACGCGCGCGGTGAACGCGTGGCTGATGGGGCGTGAGGCGCGGGCGCGGACGAAGGCGACGCTGCCGGCCGAGCCGCCGTTCGTGATGACGAAGACGGCATCCCGGATCTGGGAAATCTGCGACTTCGCCAAGGCGACGCCGACGATCGGCGTGGTGGTTGGCGGCTCCGGCGTCGGCAAGACGCAGGCGCTGAGCGCGTATGCGGAGCAATATCCGCAGACCACGTGGATGGTGACGCTGACGCCGTGCCACACGCGGATTTCCGCAGTGCTGGGCGAGATCGCCACCAACATGAGGCTGGGGCTGCCGGGGCGCGTGGCGGAACTTTACGCCCGCATCGTGCTGCGACTGAAGGGCACGCGCGGGCTGCTGATGATCGACGAAGGGCAGCACCTGTCGGTGGAAGCGCTGGACCAGGTGCGCAGCATTTTCGATGCCGCCAGCGTGGGGATCGTGCTGGCGGGCAACCACGATCTGGACGCGCATATGGGGCTGGCGCGGCGGCGCGTTCAGTTGGCGCAGATCAGCAGCCGCGTCGGGGTGCGCTTTGCGCCGCCGCGGCCGACGAAGCCCGATATCGCGACGCTGCTGGACGCTTGGAGCGTGAGCGGGGACGCGGAGCGCGCCGAGCTTCAGGGAATTGCGCTGCAGCCGGGCGGCCTGCGCGGGCTGACCATGACATTGCGGATCGCGTTCGGCCTGGCGGCGGCAAACAGTCAGCCGCTGGGCGTGGAGCATGTGCGCGGGGCGTGGTCGCAGTTGAGCGGAGGGGGGGCGTGAACGATGTGTCAGGGAATTTTGCTGCCGGATCTGGTGCTCAGCTTCCTGGCCGACGACTACCGGCTGCTCGACATCATGACGCCGATCGAGAGGGACCGGGTTCGCGCGGCGGTCCAGAGTGTCATTGCCCGCACGATGCGGTCGGCGCCGACGCCCCAGGACAAGATCGGCCGGGCGACGGCGCTTGGGACATTCAAGCTGTTGGTGGGCGTCTACCGGGCGTGCGGTGTTCTGACGGTGCGCGAGGAGACGCGGCTGGATCGCATCATCCAGGACGCGATGGCGCGCAACGCGGTGCTGCACGAAGCCGAGACGGAGGATCGGGGATGATCGACGTTCCTCCGGTCTGGGCCGTGCGCGCGGCGCTGGCGTATTTCTGTGCCCCGAAGCGGCGCCGCAGTGCCGCAGGGAGGCAGCCGTGAACGAACCGACGTTTCGGCTGTTGGTGCTGCTGGCCGCGGCGGGATGCCTCGCCGGCGGCTATGCGATGGGCATGGAGGCGATGCGGGCGGCGAGCATCAGCCGGGCGAAATTCGTGGCCGGCGCGGCGGCGTTGTCGCTGCTGATGGCTGCGGGCGGTTTCGTGGCGGGGTGGCTGCTGTGATGGAGCCCCGCTGCGGCGCATGCCAGGACAAGGGCTACGTGGTGTCGCGCAGCGTGGGCGGCATCGAAGCGTGCCCGGCCTGCGCCGCCGCGGCCGAGCAGCAATACCGAATCTACCAGGAACTTCGCGAGCAAGAGCAGGACAGGCCGCGGGCTCGCCGCGGCCTGCGCCTGGTGAGTGAGGCAGCATGAACGACGAACGCATGATCCCGGCAGTCGGCGGCAGGCTTTATCCCGAGCGGATGTTCAAGCCGGCGCGCGTTCTGGAACACGATCTTTGCGTTGCGCTGGCCGCGCGGGCACGCGCGTTGCGCGACCTGATCGTGCAGGAAAAGCTCGCGATGATGGCCGATATCGACGCATTCCGCGCGCTGATCGCAGAGCAATACGGCCTGAAGCTGGGCGGCCGGCGCGACGGCCTGCAACTGCACAGCAGCGATGCGCTGGTGCGCGTGCAGGTTTCCGTGGCCGATGCACTGACCTTCGGGCCGGAGCTGCAGGTGGCGAAAGAGCTGATTGACGCCTGCCTGACGGATTGGAGCGAGGGTGCCGACGAAAAACTGCGCGCGATCGTGATGGCGGCCTTCGAAGTCGGCGAGGGCGGCCGGCCGCGCGTGGACCGCATCCTGGCGCTGCGGCAGTTCAGTTTCGACGATGAACGCTGGCGCCAGGCAATGCAGGCGATCAACGATGCCCTGCGCGTGGCCTACAGCCGGCGGCATCTGCGGATCTACGATCGTGGCGGCGAGGACGCGACGTTCGAACAGATCGTGCTGGACATGAGCCGGCTATGAGCACGATCCAGTTCAGCGATTTGAAATTCGGACCGCACCCCATAATGCCGGAGTGGGGTATCGAGCGCGCCGAAGTTTGGTTCGCGAAGAATGGATACGGCCTGTCCGTGCTGCGGGGGATCGAGAAGACGTGGTTTTACCCGAAAGATCTCGGATACCGCTTCGAGACATGCATGCTCGGCCCCGGTTTCGAAGAGGCGATGGGCGTACCGCATAAGACCGTCGAAGAGGTCCAAGCGGCCCTGGACGCTTGCGCTGCGTTGCCTCCTGCGAGGCAGCTATGAGCGACACCGGACGCCCGACCGACGTCGAAATCGCCGAATTCCTCGCGCGCGCGATGGACATTCTTCTGCTGATGTCCTGCGCCCTGAGAGTCGTCGCCGAGGAGTACGGGATCGACCTGGCGCGAACGATCTTTACCGCGGATGAGTGCGAGGAGGCCGGCGTCGGGCTCGACGGGGTTTCGCTGCTGTGGCTGATCGAGAGGGCCGAAGCGCTCGGATGCGCCGAGCCCTGTCCGCCCGACGCGGTGCGCCACTGATGCGGACCTTCAGCAGCCCGCACCTGAAGCGGTTCACGTTCGGCGAGGGCGTCGTGGACCTGCGGGACATGGCGCCGGCGCCGGTGAATCATGTGACGGACAACGCCTACCAAGAGGCGCTGATGGGCATGCCGACGCAGAGCGAGCCCGCGCCGGAGAGCCCCCGCCAGGTGCCGTTGATGATCCTGCCGCCGCAGAGCAAGCCCGCACCGGTGAAGACGCGCGGGCACGCCGCGCCGCCCGGCACCGGGCCGAAGGGCGAGACGTGCGGTGCGTGCCAGCATCGCGTCTCGGTATCGACCCGCGCGGGGAAGAGATTTTCGAAATGCGCACTGAGCCGCGCGCGCTGGACGTGCGGAGCGGGAAGCGACATCCGCCGGGCAGATCCGGCGTGCCGGCACTGGGTTGCCAAACAGGGGAAAGACGATGGGTTGGACAAAGATTGAGCCGCTGGAGCGGCGCACGAGGAACTACAGCCGCGAGCCTGACGTGCGCGTGGCGATATCCCGGATCGGCCGCGAAGGCGCGCAGATGGCGCTGCTGGTGACGGTGCGGGCGAAGCGGATCGGGGCGCCGCTCGCCGAATGGTGGGCGAAGGGCAAATCCGTCTCTGCGCTGCTGGGCACCGGCGAGCACGCGGGCCGGCTGCGGCTGAGCGCCGGCAACGAACACAAGCTGGTATGCTGGGGCGGCAGGAACGGCACCGTGCCGTCGCCCGTCGTGCGGCTGCCGCTGCCGGCCGGCGTGGCGCCGATGGCGCGCAAGGGCGAGCCGGCGACATTCGAGATCCACGGCAACGACCTGATCGTGAATCTGCCTGCCTGGGCGGTGGCGCCGTCCGACGGGCAGAAGGCGCCATTCCGAATGATCTCGACCGCGCCGGACCATCTGCGGGCGCGCGCCTGATGAGCGCGCAGCGGAAGAGCGAGCGGCACGGGATGCTGGCGAAGATCCACGTCGCGAAGAAACAGCTCCGGATGGCGGATGACGATTATCGCGCCGTGCTGATGCGCGTGACGTGGAAGAGCAGTGCGGCGGATTGCTCCGATGCCGAGCTGGTCGCGGTGCTGGAGGAGATGCAGTCGCTGGGCTTCGTCGATCAGCCCCGGCCGAAGAATCGACGCAGCGACAACCCGCAGGTGCGGATGATCTACGCGATCTGGGCGGACATCCGGCCACTGTTGGACGGCAACGCCGGCGACGCCGAGCTGCGCAGCTTCGTGGCGCGCCAGACCAAGAGCGTGAAGAACCCAACCGGCATCAGCGCCCCGGAGTTCCTGTACGCGGAAGAGGCGAACAAGGTGATCGAGGGGCTGAAGGCTTGGCGGGCGCGGCTGCAACGCAAGGGGGAGAAGGTGGATGCCTGATAGCGACCAAATTGCCAAATTGGATGCCATGCCGCGCGACAAGCAAGCGGCGTTCCTGGCTTTGTTCGCGGGCGCATGGCTCGCGTTCCCTATCTTCATCAGTCCGGAGGGCCATAAACAACGTCCGGGGTTCGGTAAACATGAGTGCGAGCAGATCGATGATTGGGAGGATTTTTATACCCGCGAATTGCCTGCTCTGGGCTGGATCAAGTTCGTCACCACCGGTGAGCCTATGCCCGCTTTGGGCGGCAGACCCGGAGAGACCTATATCAACGCCGCGATCAAGATAACCGAAGATGGCTGGAAGGTTCGCGAGGAATATTGGCGGCGCGTGAACAAGGGCGCGCGCGATGCCTGAAACCAAACTCACCGCCGAAGAACAGCAGTTCCTGCGCGCCTGCCCGCAACGGCTGTTCCTGTTGAACCGCGCGCAGGGAGAGCGTCATGCGCAAATTTAGGGTTAAGGTGCAACGGATAACGGTAGAGCGGTTCCCTGACTTCGAGATCGAGGCTGAAGACTGGGACGGAGCTTACGACGACGCGGAAGTGAAGGCGCAGCGCGGCGAGATCGGCGACGTGATTGTCGCGGAAACTACCTCCGAGTTCGACTTCGAGGTCCACGATGCCTGAAACCAAACTCACCGCCGAAGAACAGCAGTTCTTGCGCGCCTGCCCGCAACGGCTGTTCCTGTTGAACCGCGCGCGGCCGACGGCTGCGGAAACGCGCAAGTTGAGGATGGTGCAGCAGTTGACGCACCAGCGGCTGATCCGCGGGCGCGTCGACGTCGCCGCGTCGAACCGCGAGGCGACAGTGACCGATATCAGCCTGACCACCGACGGCCGCCGCGCGATCGGGCTGCCGATTTACACGGACGCGGCCAATGTCACCGAATAACATCATGGTGCTGGCGGAGGTCGCCGCAGACTTCCATCGCGAGATGGCAGCGCTGGAGCCTCATGAGCAGGCCCACGTCGCCGCGATACTGTCGGCGCTGGTGCTGTCCAACTGGCCCGCATCGCAGCGGTCCCGCATCTTCCAGCTCGCGATCGATGATGCAGTCGCGGTGTTGGAACGCGCAGGCGAGCAGACATGATCATCACCTGCCGCGGACAGCGCATCAACGGTGCAGCGGTGGCGGAGCTGATCGCGGCGCTGACCATCGAGCCTGTGTCGAACGTGCTGAAGCGCGAAGGGTTCACGCTGAAGCCCGTGCGAGCGCCGAAGGGATTGAATAACGGGCGCCTGACGCTGCGCTTGACCTGGACGAAAACCGACGGCGATTGCAGCTTCACGGTGCGGCAGACGGTGACGCTTCAGCAGCCGCGCCTGGTGCGATGAAGCTGCCGCCGCCCCCGGCCAGCGTTTCCGACCTGGTCGAATGGATCGGCCTGGATGCCGCGCTGCTGCTGATCGAAGAATATGGCGGCACGCGATTCTGGGTTCCGAACGGCCTAGCGGGCAACCACAGGACGGTGCACGAGCGGCTTGAGGCACTGATCGGCAAGGATGCCACCGCCACGCTGATCCGCTATTATGGCGGCGACAAGGTCGCGCTGCCGCTGGCAAAACAGTGGCGCATGCAGGTCTATGCGGCGCGCGGCATGTCGAATGTGGAAATCGCCCGGCGCGTGAAGCTCGCCGAGTATTCGGTGCGGCGGTTCCTGGCCGGGCGGTCCCGGCAGCCGAACGACCTTCAGTTCAATCTTGCGGTCTGACGCACGCGGGTGCGCCGCAGCCGCGATGCGCGCGCGCGCAGGCTGCGTCTGTTTCGCCCGCGCTGCCGTCCGGCACGCGGGCATTCACACACCGAATGCTCACACACCGAACGGGGAAGCGATGAACCTGAAACTGCACGACTGGCTCGGCCAGGTGACCACCGGCCATGGCGCGATGGTCCTGGGGCCGACGCTGCTGGCTGTTGCCGGCGGCCAGATGGACTGGACGTCGGCGACGCCGCTTCTGGTGGCCGGCGTGATCGGGCTGCTGTGGCCGGAGAACACCGCGCTGAAGACCGCGGGACAGAACGCAACGACCGATATCGAGGCGCTGGTCACCGCTTATCGCACCGGGCTGCAGCATGGCGCGGTGGTGCCCGCGGCAGCGCCTGCGCCGGCCGCAGTTCCGGTACCGGCGGAGGGCAGCGGGTCGATCGCGAAACTCGCAGCCGTGGGCCTGCTGTTGTTTGCCGGCTGCGGGATCGCCGCATGCAGTCTTTCCTCGCAGCAGCAGGCCAGCCTTGTCAGCGCGGGCGTCACGCTCGCCTCGGCTGCGGCCAGCCAGAACAAGACGGCGGCACAGCTTGTGGCGGACGGCGCGCTGATCTGCGCGCAGCTCAACACCACGACCGGGCAGATTGTCGCAGGGACCTTGGTCGCGGTGGCGAACTCGGCCGGCGCGCCGGTATCCGTGACGAACCAGATCGCCGCCGACGTGGCCGCGGCCTGTCCTGCCGGCACCACACCCACCGCGCTGCCGGCGACGACGGCGGCCACATCGGTGCCGGTGGTGACCACGCCCACCACGCTGCCGCCGGCGACATGATCCGCGCGGCGATCCTGGCGCTGCCGCTGCTGTCCGGTTGCACGACGCCCATGCTGCTGGCGGGCGGCACGGCAGCCGGCGCCGTGGGGCAGGATATCGGCGCCTTCGACGCCGCGGCGCGGGCAGTGAAGTCGCTGCTGCCCGCAAAGCCGCAAGCCTGCACCGCCGCGGCGCCGAACTGAGGTCCCTATGGATGATGCCGATGTCGTTGTCGAACGGGCGGAGCGCGAGATGACCTTCGCGCTCCGCGCGTTTCGTTCCGCGGCGGCGTCGCGCCCGGCTTCGGGTGATGGGTGGTGCATGATGTGCGGCGAGGAAATCCCGAAGGCGCGCCGCGACCTGTTCAAGGGGGGGGACTGCTGCACCTGCGTCGAGTGCCAAGAGAAACTTGAGCAAGGGATGGGCCGCTGATGATGATCGACGCATGGCAGGCTGGCGCCGGGATCCTTGCCAGTTCGGTGATCGTCGGAGGCGGTGCGGTGGCCGTGGTGCGGCACATGCTGAAGGCCGCTTTCGTGACGCGGGCGCAGCACGAGACATTGGAACGCGCAGTGAGTGGGTTGCGTGAGCGGCTGGGTGCGCTGCCGAACGAACACGACGTGAGCGACCTGACGCGGCGGATGGGCGGCGTCGAGAAGGGTGTAGCCGTGGTGCAGGAAACGGCACGCGGCATGGAGGCGGGCCTGAAGCGCGTTGAACACACGATGGGCATGTTGCTGCAGCGCATGCTGGAGAAAGACAAATGAGCACGATGCAGGAGATCATCGCCGAGGACCGGCGGCTGGCGATCCTGCGCACGCTCGATGAAGCGCCGGCATCCAGCTTGAACGAAGGCGCGCTGCATCATGTGATGACGGCGCTGGGGCACGCGGTTAGCGGCGGCCTGCTGCGCGCCGATATTGCGTGGCTGTGTGAGCATGGATTGGCGAAGAAAGACGAGCTGGATCTGCCGCGCGGCAAGCTGTGGCTGGCGAAGCTGACCGGCGCCGGCGCCGACGTGGCGAACGGCCGCAGCCATCACCCGGGCGTTGCCCGGCCTGATCCGGACTGAGGCGCGGCGTGGGTCGGCAATCCTCCATCGATAGGCTGCCCGAGGAAGTCCAGGCCGAGATCGGCCGGTTGCGTCAGAAGGGGCACACGATCGATGACATTCTGGTGCACCTGCGCGGAATGGAGGGCGTCGAAGCTCTTGAGCGGGTCAGCCGCAGCGCACTGGGGCGCCACATCAAGGAAATGGATGAAATCGGCGAGCGGCTGCGGTTCACACGCCAGGTCTCTGAAATGCTCAATCGGCATATCGACGGCGCGCCGGGGAGCGCTGCCACGCAACTAAATGTCGAGCTGATGCAGGGGCAGCTCACAGAGATGGTAATGAAGCTGGAGCGGGGCGTGACGCTCGATGCGGACAGCTTCGGCAAGATGTGCAAGGGCATCGCGGACCTGACGCGGGCCAGCAAGACAAACCAGGACTTCATCGCCGCCGCGGAAAAGCGTGCGGCTGAGCGGGCGCGGGCCGAAGCGCTGACTGAGGCGGCGGACAAGGCCGAGGCATGCGCCAGTCAGGCTGGCCTGTCCGCGGAGCGGGCGGCGCAAATCCGGCGGGACGTGCTGGGGCTGCGGGCGGTGGCGCATGGGTGAGATGCTGGCGCAGGTGCTGCGGGTTTATGAAGGCAGCGACGGCGACGCCACGCGTGCGCTGTATGCGCGGCTGGCGGAACTCGGGCCGGCCGGCCAGGTCGCGGTGAACCTGCTGCGCGCGCAAAAGACAAGCTCGCGTGCGAAGGTCTATCGCGGTCGGCGATATAAATCCGCCGCCTACGACACGAAGCAATGGTCGATAGGCAACCTGTCGAAGATCCTGGGCGAACACGCCGAGGAATGCGGGCTGGGCTGGGGCTGGGGTGAAGATCCGCAGCAGCCGTTCCACAAGTTCGTGCTTTATGTCGATCTGCCGACGGGCCAGGTCAGCTTTCATACCGATCAACGCGGCGAGGGACCTGACTATCCCGGCGAGTGGGACGGCGTGCCGGGGGGATCGGTTGATCACATCTTGCGATGGGTGGCGCGGCTACTGGATGCGGCGGCCGAAGGGGCGGTGGCGCATGGATAAGCAGCCTGCTCGGTCGCCGGCCGACACTTTCTATATCGAGTTCGATACCCTTATGGCGCACCAGCGCGCCTGGCTGGAAGATACGTCGGACCTGAAGATCGCCGAGAAGGGCCGGCGCACCGGCATCACCTATGCCGAGGCGTTGGACGATACCATCGTCGCGGCGTCGGCACGGGACGCCGGCGGAGACAACGTCTTCTACATCGGCGACACGAAGGAAAAGGGTCTCGAATTCATCCGCTACGTCGGTCACTTCGCTCAGATTGTCGCGAAAGAGCTGGCAGAGATCGAAGAATTCTTGTTCAAGGATGAGCGCGAGGACGGTACCAGCAAGGATATCGCCGCCTATCGCGTGCGGTTTGCCTCGGGCTTCCAGATCGTGGCGCTGTCCAGCCGGCCAGCCAACATCCGCGGGCTGCAAGGCATCGTGGTGGTTGACGAGGCGGCGTTCCACCAGGACGTGTCGGCAGTGCTGGATGCAGTGAATGCGTTGCTGATCTGGGGCGGCAAGATCCGCGTCATCAGCACGCATAACGGCCAGGACAATGCATTCAACACGCTGATCGAAGACACACGCAAGGGCCTCTATGCCTATAAAATCCATCACATCCCGTTCTCTCTCGCGGTCAAGAACGGCCTGTATGAGCGTGTCTGCCTGGTGCGCGGCTGGACGCCAAGCGCGGAAGGCAAGCAGAAGTGGCTGGACAAGATAACCGGCAGCTACGGCGCGCGGACCGAGGCGCGGGACGAAGAACTCGAGGTAATCCCGCGCAAGAGTTCAGGTGCCTACTTCCCGCGAACCCTGGTGCAGCGTGCCCAGATCGCTGGCGTCCCGGTGCTGAAATGGTCGAAGCCGGAAGGCTGGTACCTGGATGACAACCGGCTGGCGGAAACCAAGCAATGGGTGAAGCTGGAATTGGCGCCGCTGCTAGCTGCGTTCGATCCGAAAAAGCGGCACGTGTTTGGCCAGGACTTCGGCCGCGACGGCGACCTTTCTGTCATCCTGGTGAGCCAGCAGGATCGCCCAGCCGTTTGGTCGCCGGCGCTGCAAATCGAGCTGCGGCGCATCCCGTTCGATGTGCAGCAATATATCCTGTTCGCGATGGTGGACATGCTGCCCTTATTCAAGCGCGGTGCGCTGGACGCGCGCGGCAACGGGCAGTCGCATGCAGAGGCGGCGCAGCAGAAGTTTGGCGCCGAGCGGATCGAATGCATCAAAGCGACCGCACAATGGTATAGCGAGTGGTTCCCGGAGTACCGCGCGGCGCTGGAAGATCTCTCGTTCCGGCTGCCGCCCGGCGATGACGTGATCGCCGATCATCGCGTGGCCGTGCTGGTGCGGGGCAATCCGACAGTCGCTGACATGAAGGTGGAAGGCGTGGACGGCGAGCCGCGGCACGGCGACGGCATGATAGCGGCGCTCCTCGACTTCTACGCGAGCCAGGCCGAGCCGGAGGAATACGGCTACGAGGCCGCGGGGCGCCGCGATGCGGCTGCCGATCAGCACCGATGGCGCGACAGGCCGGACACGTTTGAGGAAGACAACCCGCTGCCGTCGCGCGGGGGGCTGCTTGCTCCGCTGCGCGGCGGTGCGTTCATGGGGAGGCGGTGATGGGCCTTCAGCCGGAGCATATCGGCATCGGTAAGCGGGTCTGCGCCGTGCGCAGGCACAGCAAGCTTTCACAGCGCAGGTTCGCGGCGCGGCTCAAGATCTCGCCGAGCTATCTAAGTGCCGTCGAAAGGGGAGCCGACAAGGTCAACATCGACATCATTTTAGGCATTTCCTCCGAGTTTCCGGAGACAGACATCGCATGGCTGATCACGGGCGATCCGTCTGCTATTCGCTATGTCAAACAACAGATCGCCGACGAACTGACGGCGGGGCTTAGGGAGCTGTTCGACATGCGCGGCATCTGCAAAGCGCTCGAAGCGCTCGAAGTGATCGCCAATAAAGCCACGTTGATCAGGAATGTTCTGACAAAGGCGCCCGGCTAGATGGCCTGGCAGGCACCCGAGCAGGACGACGACGAAGAGCGCATGGCCATCACCATGGCGCCGGTCATGGTGACGCGCATCAAGGCGCTGCTTGGCATCACGCTGGCGCCGGCCGACGCGGCGCTGGTGGACGGCCTGACGCGCCGCGATCCGAAGACGCTGACCGCCGAGCATCGGCATTGGGTGCAGCGGCTGTTGTGGAAATACCGCCGCGACCTGCCGCGCGGCGTGGCGCCGAAGCTGAACCCGGACGATCCGATCGTGCGAGAAATGGAGATGACCGGTGCCTGACGTTTACAGCCTGGTCGATCCCTATACCCTGAAGCCGATCCAGAAAGCGGTTGCGGCGCAGTTTGATGAGGAGATCAGCCCCACCGGCGGCCAGTACGCCCGGCCGCCGTTCCAAGGCCACCTGGCGTTCGGCATGGACCCGGCGCGGCTGGGCGCTCTCATCAAGGCCGCCGACAACGGCAGCACCCAGGAATGGATGATCCTCGCCGAAGAGATCGAGGAACTGTTCCCGCACTATGCCAGCGTGCTGGGCAAGCGGCGGCGCCAGGTGGCGCAGCTTCCGATCACGGTGGCCGATGCCGAAGGCGTGCCCGGCGCGAAGAAGCACGGCGACCTGGTGCGCGACTGGCTGAAGACGGACGTGCTGCAGCAGGCGATGTTCCACGTGCTGGACGCGGTGGCGAAGGGCTACAGCGTCCACGAAATCATCTGGGATAGCGCGCCAGGCCGCGTGGTGCCGGCGCAGTTCTGCTATCGCCCGCAGCGGTTCTTCGAAGTGAGCTGGCAGGACGGCAACACAATCTGGCTGCGCAGCGAGAACGGCTTCGAGGAGCTGGTGCCCCACAAATTCCTGGTGCACCGGCATCCGAGCAAAAGCGGCAACGTGGTGCGCAACGGCCTGACGCGCATGGTCGCGTTCCTGTGGATGTATTCCAGCTACACGCTGAAGGACTGGGCACTGTTCGTGCAGGCATACGGGCTGCCGATGCGCGTGGGGCGGTACGGGTCGGAGGCATCGGACGGCGACAAGCGCACGCTGTGGCGGGCGGTTTCCAGCATCGCCGGCGACATCGCCGCGATTGTTCCCAAGAGCATGGAAATCGAATTTATCAAGGGTGCGGAGAACGCCGCCGGCGCCCAGCTTTATATCGGCCGCGCGGACTGGCTGAACCGCGAAGTGAGCAAGCTGGTGCTTGGCGGCACGGCGGGCACCGAAGCGATCAGCGGCGGCCATGCGGTGGGCAAGGAGCACCGCGAGGTCGAAGAGGACGTGGAGCGGTTCGATGCCGCGCTGCTGAGTGTCTCGCTGACGCGGCAGATCATCGTGCCGATGGTGGCGTTCAGCTTCGGGCCGCAAAAGAAATATCCCGTCGCGACGATCGGCCGCCCCGACACGGTGCCGGTTAAGGATGTAGTGGACGCGGTTCACAATCTGGGCGGCATGGGGCTGAAGGTGAAGGCGTCGCAGCTCCGCGGGCTGCTGCAGCTTGATGAGCCGGACGCGCAGGATGAGGTGGTGGGCGGCGTGCCCGCCAGCATCACGGAACGCATACAGGTGCCAGCGCTGCCGCAGGCCGGCAAGGTGGAACTGCCGAACGACACCACCGCGCCGCGGAAGGGCCTGTTCGCCGCGCTGCTGGCTGAGCAGCCGGGCGCGGACGATGCAGTGCTGGCGGCGCTGAACGAACGCCTGGCGCGCGATGCCGCCGGTGCGATGCACGGGCTGACCGCGCAGGTGCGCGCGGTATTCGAACACGCCGCCGACATGCACGACCTGGTGCACCGCCTGCACGCGCTGAAGCTGCGGCCCGAGGAACTGGCCGAGGCGATGGCCCGCGGCATGGCGCTGGCCGAGCTGGTCGGGCAGGCGGCCGTGGTGCAGGAGCTGCAAGCCGCGCAGGTGTCCCGGATGTCGGACCTGACGGCAGCCGATCGCCGGCGACTGCGCCCCGAGGATTTCGCAGTGCCCGAGCTGCACGAGCTGCCGATCCACGATGCGCACCACGTGCAACTGGCGTGGGACATGGTGGACAACACGAAGGGCCTGTCCGACGCGCAACGCGCCGAGGCGCGCCGGCGGATACTGGCGAAGGCGCACGAGCTGGGGATCGATACGAGCGGGTGGACAAAATGATAAAGCCGGCTGAAACAGTCAGTTTCCCATGGGATTTTCCGTGCAATGGCGAGCCCAAGCATGCCTTGGCTGATCTGGTGCGGCATGTCGCGTACGCGGATCACTGGATGCGGCACACGCGGGCGTTCGCGGACGCGCTTCAAGTACTCGGGTGGCGGCTGGAAAACTTCGACAGAGGACCGGTCCTGCTACACGGCAAAACCGTCGTGTCATCTCCGTTCCCAGAGCGGAAGAGCTATTGACATAGGCGCGCGGTGACCACCGACGTTGAAGCGATCGACCTGCCGTTCGAAGAAGCCATCGACTTCTTCCGCGCCAAGGCTCGCGTGCCATCCGAGCACTGGACCGATCTGTGGCGCACCGCGCATGCGCACGGTTTCATGGTCGCCGGCGCTGCCAGTGATGATCTGCTGGCCGACTTTCAGGAGGCATTGCGCAAGGCGCTGGAAGACGGCACCACGCTGGAAACCTTCCGCGGCGACTTCAACAACATCGTAGATAAATACGGCTGGAAGTACACCGGCAGCCCCGGTTGGCGATCCGGCATCATCTACGACACCAACCTGTCCACCGCGTTCGCAGCCGGCCGTTATGCGCAACTCACGCAACCGGATACGCTGACGGCGTTTCCGTACTGGATGTATGTGCACGGCGACAGCCAGCGGCCCCGGCCGCAGCACCTGGCGTGGAACGGCCTGACGCTGCGCGCGGACGATCCGTTCTGGGACAGCCATTATCCGCCGAACGGCTGGCGTTGTTCGTGCCGCGTGGCGCCCGTCGGCGAGGCTGGGCTGCGGCGCATGGGCAAATCCGGCCCCGATGCCTCGCCGCCGATTATCACGCGGCCGTGGACGAACCCGCACACCGGCGCGGTGCACCAGGTGCCGATCGGCATCGACCCTGGGTTCGATTACAACGTCGGCAAGGCGTGGAAGGACGGCGGACGCGGGATCCCGGTGCGCAGCCCGGGCTGGCAGCCGGACGGACCGGAACCGCCGGTGCAGACGCTGCATGCGCTGGTGGCGCGGTTCAGCTCGCGGGGCGGCGTGTGCGGCTGCGGAGCGTTCCGGTGACCGGCGCGCGCCTGAACGCGACGCTGGACGACAAGGCGTTCATGGCTGGGGTGGCGCGGCTGGGCGGCGTGCTGCATGTCGGCGTGTTGTCGGCGATCGGCACCGCCATGGTGGAAGAGACGCAGAAGCGCTTCGAGACCGGCCGCGATGTGTGGGGCGTGGCCTGGGCGCCGCTGTCGCCGGCGTATGCGCAGATCAAGCGAGGGCCGGGAATCCTGCGCGCCAGCCGGATGCTGCAACGGTCCATCACCTTCCAGGTGTCCGGCGCCAGCGTGACCGTGGGCAGCAACCGCGTCTATGCGGGCGTGCATCAGTTCGGCGCGGTGATCACGCCGAAGAACGCGCCGGCGCTGACCTTCCTGCTGGGCGCGGGCGCCGGGATGAAGTCGCGATATATGCTGGTGCACGCGCAATCCGTGCGGATCCCGCAGCGGCCGTATCTGGGCTTCGGGCCGAACGACCAGCGCGCGGTGATGGACGTGCTGGACGTGTTCGTGCAACGATCCCTCCGCGCGTAAAGCGGGAGGGAGGTAATGCGTAGGATCTGGCGCGGCGTCAGGGCGCTCCTGATAACCGTTGGCGCGCTGTTCGGGACGCTCGTGGTGCTTTCGGTTATCCTTAAGCTCTCGGGCGCGCTGGACGAGAATCGTAATGTCGCGCCCCCTGCGGCGATGCAGGCGAAGGCGGCGGCGGCGAAGGTAAGCGCAGACGAATACGTTCGCTATATTTGGGGTCTCGGGGGGCGCGACGCGAGAGCTATCGTTTGGCAGGACGCTCGATCGCTCGCCGAAGCGCGGCGGCTGCTTGCGTCCGGAGACGTCAGCGAAGCGAAGGGGAATCTTGATCGCTTGATGCAATTCGTTGCCTGCGAACCTAAGGCCGGAACGCGCGTCGAACAGCTCGCGATCGGGATGGAGACTACGACGGTTGAGGTGAAGGAAGGGGACGCGACCGGCTGCCGCGGCGACGTTGAAAATAGCCTGCTTACCAGGACGAGGGAGCCGTGGCTGCATGGAGGCCAATAAGATTTGCTTGACGGCGCGATTTCATCGCGCGTAGCGTCCAGGCCGCGGGGTGAAAGCCGCGAACAGGACATCACAATGACTGCACAGATAGATCGCATCGGCCGGGAGACGGCGGCGCATGTCCAGGGCGCAAGCCTAAAGACCGTCGTGCCCCGCTCCTGTGGGGCCTTTCACCTCCCGGCTCGGCGGTCATCACCATCGCGCTGTGAAAGGCGCACGGGAGAGCACTATGCAAGCTGCCAATGATCCGAAGCCGTCGCTGCCGCCGCTGCCGCCGGGCTGGCGCCGGTTCCTCATGGCGGACCTGATCGCGACTGAAGCGGCGAATGACAATGCGCCGCGAACGATTGATGAGAGCGTGGCGCTGATGAAGGCTGCGGCGGCCTGGGCTGTCGTGCAGCGCAAGCCGGGGTGAAGAAGCGTTCTCCCCTCTCCAGCGCTTCACTCGGGCTGCGCATCCGCGGAGCCCGAGTTAGGCGCAGGTTTTCCAGGACTGTGCTCGCCGCGTTCTGCGGCGTATCGGAGCAAATGGTGTTCCGCTGGGAGAGCGGCGACGCGGTGCCGTCGAATCTCTTCCGGCTCGCCGTCGGCCTCGGCGTCCCATTGGACGCCTTGCGAGCCGGGGACGAAGCATGGGACCGCTATATGCAGTCGATCCAGCCTGTAAGCGCTCCAGACATTTTCCTGCCCCCAACGCAATGGCCGGCGGAGCTTTCCGCAGAGCGGGCCGAGCCGTACCGGGAGAAGGAGGCCGCGGTGGGGCCGGCGCACGCACCCGCGCCAGTTGCCGCTCCAGCTCGCCAGCGGCGTTTGGCGCATTCGGTTGAGCAACATTTCAGGCAGCGCGGCGTTCTTCCAACCCGCTGCGGTTTTTGCGGAGCGCAGTGCGGCGGGTTCGATTTTGTGTGCGACGAGTGCGACGACGCCTCGGCCTGAACGATTTTCTGGCGACGCAGGCCCCTGAAGGGCGCCCAGCGGCCGTCAGGGCGCGCAGCGGCGCCGGTACTATACCAGGCCGCACCCTGGGGACCTGCTTCCCCTCGGAGCCACACAGCCCTGGAAATCGCCCCCTCGCGCGCGTAGGCTTCGGCCGCGCCTGATCACCGCGCGGCGCTCTGCCGCACACAAGTGCGACGCCGCCCATCCGGCCCCGCGGGCACCGTCCCGCCCATGCCAGCCGTCCTTCTTCAAGCCGTCCTGTTCGCGCAGGGCGCCGCAACGCCGCCGGAGTGGGTGCACCTGCTGCCCGCCGGCACGTCGCGCGGCGTGGACGGCCGCGGCCCCTACATCCTGAAAGATGCGCAGGCGGTGATCACCGCCAGCATGGCGGCCGGCAAACTTCCAATCGACGAAAACCACGCCATCGACCTGAGCGGCAAAACCGGCCAGCCCAGCCCGGCGCGCGGTTGGATCGTGGAGATGCAGGCGCGGCCCGACGGCATCTGGGGTCGCGTCGATTGGAACGAGAGCGGCAGGGCGCTGCTGTCCGATCGAGCCTACAGCGGCATCAGCCCGGTGCTGCTGCATACCAAGGCCGGCGTCGTGCTGCGCATCGAGCGCGCCGCGCTGACCAATGCTCCGAACCTGGTCGAACTCGACCAGCAGCTCAACTCAAAGCAGGAGACAGGCATGGACCTGGCAGCGCTCCGCAAGGCCCTGGGTCTGGCGGAAACCGCGGACGAGGCAGCGATCCTGGCCGCCGTCACCGCCAACGCAACGGCAGTGACGCAGCACGGCCAGCAGCTTGCCGCCGTCGCGCAGGCCGCGGGGCTGGATGCGTCGCTGGGCGCCGATGGCCTGGTGACCGCGCTGGCCGCGCGGCAGTCGGCGGGCGATCCCAGCGCGCTGGCGCAGCAGGTGGTGTCGCTGCAATCGCAGATCGGCACGATGCAGCAGGAGCGTGCGCGCGAGAAGGCGGGGGCCTTCGTGGATGGCGCGATCAAGGCTGGGAAGCCGATCGCGTCCCTGCGCGACCACTACGTGACGCGGCACATGGCCGACGCCGCGGCGGTGGAGAAGGAAGTCAACGCGCTGATCAGCATCAACGCCGGCGGCGTGCCGCACGGGACCCTGAACGCGCAGGGGCAGCCGGACGCCGATGCGCCGACGGAAACCGAAAAGTTGCTCGCGTCCAAGACGGGGATGGACGTGAAAAAGCTGGTGGCGCAGCGCAAAAAGCGTGAGGCGGCCAGCAACGGGGGGAACGGCTGATGGCGCTTTCAGCGGGATATTCGCCGCAGCGACGTGGCATTCTGCCGCAGGGCGGCGTCAACTTCGGCGGCCTGGTTGCGCCAGGCGAGCTAATCTGGCGCGGCGGCATGATCTGCTGGAACGCCGCCGGCACTCTGCAGCGGTTGCAGACTGCGGGCGCCGTCGCGTTCGCCGGGCTGGCGAGCAAAGATTACAATAACACCGCCAGCGCGGTGGCCGCATGCAGCCCGCCGATGGAGGCGCTGAAGGGCTGCTACCAGCTCACTGTGCCGAATGCGTCGTATGGCAGCCTCGCGAACGGCGGCGCGCCGGTCTATGCCACCGATGACAACACCTTCACGTTGACGAACGCGCTGACCGCGCTGTTCACGCGCGGCGCGAGCGACACAGGCACCGGCACCACGGGCACGATCACCGTCGGCACGACGGCGAAGAACGGCCCTTACACCGGCACCATCCTGACCGGCGCCACCACGTTCTCGTTGACCGATCCCAGCGGCATCGCGTTGCCGAACGGCACACTGGGGACGGCCTACAGCCAGAACGGCCTGGGCTTCACCCTGTCCAACAGCGGCACGAACTTCGTCGCCGGCGACACTTTCACCATCACGGTCGAAGACAGCACCGGCGCGATGCAGATCGGCGTGCTGGCTGGGATCGAGAACGGCCTTACCTACGTCAAGCTGCTGGGGAGCTGAGCGGCACCGATGGAACTCACATTTCCGAACCTTCAGTCGATCAACGACATGGTGAACCTGGCGTTCAATGATCAGTTGAGCGCGGCCACCACCAAGTTCGGCAAGTTCACGCACGAGGTCACCTCTTCGGGGGCGGCGGAAGTCTATCCTCGCCTCAACATGCTGCCTGGTCTGCGCGAGTGGACCGGCGACCGTGTCGCGAACAGCCTTTCCGTGACCACGTTCCAGATCGTCAACCGGCTGTTCGAAGACACTATCTCGATCGCACGGACGGACGTCGAGGACGACAGGTTCGGGCTGCTGACCGAAGGCGGTGCGGGGCTGGCCGAGGCCGCGGCCCGGCTGCCAGACCTGCTGGTGGCGGCGGCCATGAAGACCGGCCATCAAACGATCTGCTACGACGGGCAGAACTTTTTCGACACGGCGCACCCAGACTTCACGAGCGCTGGCGGGAACACGACGAGCCCGAACTACGTGACGGGATCTTCCACGCCCTGGTATCTGCTGGATATCACCCATCGCCAGAAGAGCTTCGTCTTTCAGCGCCGGCGGCCGTTCGCGCTGATCCCAAAGTTCTCGATGCAAGACCCCCAGGTGTTCTGGAACAAGGAATTTGAATGGGGGATCGACGGCCGGTGCAACTCCGGGTTTGGTATCTGGCAATACGGCTTCATGTCGCTGCAGCCGCTGACGATCGAAAACCTGATCGCGGCGCGCACGCAAATGGCGAGTTATCATCGTCCCGACGGCTCCCCGATGGGGGTGAAGGGCTCGCTGCTCGTAGTGCCCACTTCGCTGCTGACCACCGCGAAGGCGCTGGCTGAAAACGAGCTGGTCCCCAACACCATGTCCAACCTGTACACAGCCAGCATGACGGTCACGCAGGTGCCGAACCCGGCCCGCGGTCTGTTCGAAGCCTACGAAGACGAGTGGCTGAACTGATCCTGGCGGCAGCGCCAGGCTGACTGACTGCGCGCCGATCGCCGGCGCATAACGAGGGAGAACCGGAAGTGCCGGATCTGCTGCACATCGTGCTTATGCGTGAGGGCGGCTACAATCGCGGCGGCCTGCGTCACGAAGGCCACAGCGTGCACAAGCTGGAGGCGTTCACCGCCGCGCAGCTTCGCGACATGTACGACGATCCGCACCTGGCGCTGATCGTCGGCGGCGAGACGCTGACCGAAGAGCAGGTGATGGCCGCCGAGGCGGCTGCCGCCGCGAAGCTACCTGCGGCTACCAAGGCCAAGGGCTGACCCGTGGCCTACGCCACCGTCCAGGATCTGATTGACCGCTATGGCCAGACGGAAATCGTCCGCCTGACCACGCCGGCCGATCAGGATCTGGACGGCGTGGTGCAGCCGGTGGCGGAGGCGGCGCTTGCCGATGCGTCGGCCGAGATCGATGGCTATGTCGGGCGCCGCTACCGGGTGCCGATTGATGTGCCGCCGCCGATCGTGGTGGCGAAGTGCTGCGCCATCGCACGCTACAAGCTTTCGACCGGCGAGCAGAAGTCGCCCACCGAGGAAATGCGGCGCCAGTACGAAGACGGCATTGCCTGGGCGCGCGATGTGTCGCTGGGCAAGTTCGTACTGGAACTCGATGAAGTCGCGATCGGCGACGAAAGCTACGCGCAGATGTCGGAGCGGCGGCCGGTGTTCGGCGCGGGGCCGTTCTGATGGCCGAGCTTTTCATCAGGTCACCCGGCCCGATCGCGGCGATCGGCGACGCGCTGGCCGAGCGGCTGAAGGTGATATTCCCGGCCGAAAAGTTCGAGCACAATTTCGTGCCGGCCAGGGCGGATGCCGCCGTGTGGAACAAGCTGCTGCGCCGCACGCCGTTCGTGGGCATCGGGTTCGCGATGGTGGAAGGCAACAAGGGCGGCAGCAGCTCGCAATTCGTCGGAACCACCGTCTGGCCGATTTTCCTGGCGACCCGCAACGAGGCCGGTCCGCGGCAGCGTTTCTTCGGCGACAAGCTCGCGCCTGGAAGCCTGCAAATGACGCAGGCGGCGATCGGCGTGCTGCATGGCCGGGTGCTGTCGGCCGGGGGCGTGAAGCTAGGCACAGTATCGATCCAGAGCGCGGCCAACAGCTTCGCCGAGGATTGGAAAGACGACACGGTGGCGTTGATCACGCTGGAAGCGACTGTGCCGGTGACACTGCCGGTAACGGCCGTGCTGGGCGGCGAGGACACGATCCCGGCCGACATCGACGGCGCAAAAATCACGTGGAGCTTCGACGGCGGCGCGACCACGCCACTGACCGATCAGACGACAGGAACGTCAGCATGAAGATCTGGGTGAAGGCCGGCGCTGCCGATCGCCGCGTGCCGTGGCCGACGACTGGCCGCGCGCGCCGGTATTTCCCGAACGACACGGATGCAGGGGCGGCCGCGCCTGTGCTGGTGGAACTGGACCTGTACGTGCAACGCCGCCTGGCTCAGGGCGACCTGGTGCGAACGGACGAAAGCGGGAAGCCGCTGCAAACGGCGACCACGGCCGCGCCGGCGATCGCGCCACAGCCGCAGCCTGCTGCGGCGCCGGCTGCGCAACCCTCCGCCGCGGCAGCGACGCTGGCAGCCGCGGTGACCGCGTCGGCCGCGCGGGCCGCATCGGATGCCGCGGCGCCGAAGAAGGAGGGCTGATCAATGTCGGGCAGCACGAGCCAGGACGTCGTTCCGAACATCATCTTCCCCACCGAAATCCCGCCGACGCCCTATTACCGGCCGACGACGCTTGTCGCCGTCGTGCCGAATTACGGCTCGGTGGGCATCCTGCCGATCCCCGCGCGCAACCTGATCATCGCGCAGATGACATCGGCCGGCACGGCGACGCCTGGCGCGATCAACCAGAACATCATCCAGCCCGCGCAGGCCACGGCCCTGTTCGGCCCGGGATCGATGGCCGAAGGTGTGGTGATCGGCTATCTGAGCACACCGCGGGGCGCCAACATCCCGCTGGATGTGATCGGCATCAGCGACGCCGGCGGCGCGACGAAGGCCAGTGTGACGGTGACGTTCGCAGGCACCTATACCGCCGCGGGCACGCCGGCGCTGAACATCTGCGGCGTGCGGTTCTACACCGGCACGCTGACAACCGATACGCCGACGACCACGGCCAGCGAGTTCGCCGCGCTGGTGAACGCGGATCCGCAGATGCCGGTGACCGCGACGACAGCCGCCGGCGTGATGACGCTGACTGCGAAAAACGCAGGCACCGAGGCGAACGCGATCAATGTGGTTGTCTCGCCGGCGCCGGGCGATGCGCTGCCGGCCGGCATGACGGTGACCGTGGGCAGCGTGACCGCGGGCGCCACCAACCCGAACATATCGGCGCCGATCAGCGCCATCACCGGCCTTTGGTACACCGGGATCTGCGCGCCGTTCCAGGACACCACGAACGTTGGCCTGCTGACCGCCGAGCTGGCGCGCCGCTACACCGCGACTGTGCGCCAGGACGCGCGTGCCTATCTGTGCCTGACCGGCACCTATTCGCAGGGCGTCGCGGCGGCCGGCGCGATCAACAGCCAGTACGTCGCGGCGCTGCCGATGACGGCGCCGGGCAGTATGCCGTGGCAGGTGGCCGGCGCCATGCTGGGCGTGGCGGAGCCAAGCCTGATCGCTGATCCCAGCCTGGAACTGGTGGATGTGCCGTTGCCCGGTATCGTCGGGCCGCAGCGCGCGAACACGCTGACCGATCAAGAGCAGGAGTTGATGCTGGCTGGCGGCGGCAGCACGTACAACGTCGCGGCCGACGGCACGGTGAGCATCCAGCGCCTGGTCTCCACCTACATGTCGAATTCCGCCGGCGTCACCGATCGCAACACGTGGCTGCCGATGTGCGAAGAGGCGGTGGCGAGCCGCATCCGCTACGACTGGCGCACGTACTTCAAGGATACCTATCCAGCCAACAAGCTGGCGCCGGACGGCAGCCTGGCGGCGCAGTACAACCCGAACGTCTGCACGCCGAACCGCGCCAAGGCGAGCTGGTCTGCCCGCATGCTGGTCTACGCCAAGCAAGGCTGGATCGTGAACGAAACCGCAGACGCGCAGGCCGCGGTGTTCAAGATCGACGCCAACGACAGGAACCGGCTGGACTATCAGGTGCAGTACACCCGCATCGGCAACCTGATCGTGAGCGCCGGCGTGCTTGAGTTCGCAGCATCGTAGGAGTGAGCCGGCATGTCCGGAACAACCAGCACCGGCCAGGTTCTTGGCATCATCGAGGTTTCCTGGCTCGGCAACAACATCAACATCAAGCCAGGCGGCACGGTGAAGCTGGGCGGCCTGGTGAACAAGCCCGTGAAGTTCGGCAAGCAGGTCGGCTTCGCGAAGATGATGGAGGAGAGCGAGGTCAAGGTGAAGGCCGTCGTCACCTCCGGCATGGTGGTGACCGGCACCTTCAATGTGGGCGCGAGCGGCGAGCTGCAGGTGCAATGCGACACCGGGCAGATCTTCGTCTGGGACGACGGATTCATTACAGGCGCCATGACGCTGACCGCCGGCGAGAACAGCGAAATCGATGTGACCTGGTCCGGCGGCGCGCCGCTGGAAAACGCCCAGACGCCGGGAGGCTGATCCATGGACACGCACGATGATGACGGCGGCCTGGTGATCCAGGTCGCCGGCGAACCCGCGCCGGGGGCATCGATCCCGGTGCTGAATGAAGAGTTGCCGCCGTTGGACCTGCCGCCGCGCGCGACGCAGCAGGCGGACGGCACGATCCTGCTGGAGCTTGAATTTCCGAAGACGCTGGAATTCCGGCCGGTGGGCGGCGGCGCGGCGGTGCGCAGCGAGCGGTTCGAAAGCCTGACCTTCCGCCGCCTGAAAGGCCCGGAAGTGCGCCGGCTGATGGACGTGAAGAACGCGACCGACATGGCGGTGGCAATCAGCACGGGCCTGACAGCTTCGAAATACGCGCTGCTGCGGCAGCGGATGGACAGCGCCGATGTGGGCGCGGCCGAGAAGATCGTGAGCGAGCTGCTGGGCGACATGTCGCGTCAGGGGCTGCCGGCACACGCCGACGAAACGCCGGACGGCATCCGCCTGCCGCTGTTCTTCCCCGCCGCCGACGGCGACGGCGCGACGCATACCGAGCTGCTGTTCAAGCGCCTGACGGGTGCCGATCGCCAGGCCATCGCCAATGCCCAGGATGTGCTGGGCGAAGCGATCCGTCGCGCCGTGGGCATCACGCCCAAGGCGGCGAAGGAACTGGTGAACGACATGGACGGCGCCGACGTGGTGGCGACCCAGAAAGTGATCGGTTTTTTATCGGGGAATGGCCGTCGAACTGGCGGGTGATCCTGGCGCTGATCGGCGGCCATTTCAGTTGGACGAAGACGGAACTCTACAGCCTGACCGCCCGCGAAGCGAGGGACCTGGTGCGCGACATCACTGAGCTGTCGGAGCAATTGGGCAAGAAGCCATGAACGGGCAGATGGTCGCCAGCCTGAAGCTGACGCTTCAGGACGATCTCACAGCCGGACTGAACGGCCTGAAGAACATCCTGTCGGGGCTGCGGGATGCCGGCCGCGGCCTGACCTTGGGCAAGTTGGGGGAAAGCGGCGCGGCGAACGCGCTGCGGACGATCTCGCACGAAGCGCTGGGGCTGGTGGGGCACCTGAAGGCGATCGTGACGAACGCCGACGGCGCGCATGCCGCGCTGAGCCGAATAAAAACGGCGGTCGGCGGGTGGGCCAGCCGAACGTTCGGCCCGGAAAGCCGCATCGGCGCGCTGGGTGCCGCGGCGCAGGGCTTTAGTGTGTTCGAGCCGATGCAGAACTATGCCGAGTATCAGGCTCAGGCGCTTCGCGCCGCGATGATTGAAGGTTTCAGTGGCAGCGCGGCGAATACGGAGGCCGCTCGCCTGATGACGGTCTTTGCCCACGAGGCAACGGCGACGGCACAATTCAGCAGCAGCATCGCGGAAACGCAGATCGACCTGCTGCGGACGGGAATGTCACAAGCGCAGGTCGCGCAGTGGCTGCCTGTGCATTCGCGCGCCGCCACGGCGTTCGGGGTCGATCCGGCAATTCTAAGCCCGGCGACGTATGCGCTCGCGACGAGCTTTGGCATCCAGGGTGACGAGCAGGAGAAAGGCGCGCTCGCCGCATTGGCGCTGGCGGCACAGAGCGGCCGTTTTGGCGTGGGGGACTTCGCCCGAGAGCTACCCGGCATCGCAGGCCTGTTTTCCGGCTGGCACATGACCGGGCGTGGGAACGAGGACCTTGCGCTCGCATCGCTTGAGACTGTGATGAAGTATGCGCCCGACCCCGGGTCGGGGGCGGCGGACTTCAGCGATTTGCTCACCTTCCTCGGTTCGCGGACGGCGGCTCGGTCGCTCGCCCTCGAAGGCCGCGGGATGGCGCCCGCCACAAAGCAAATGCTGGAGCAGTACCATGTCACCGGCATCAATTTGCCAGACATCCTGGCGGGGGCCAGGAAGTCGGGGAGCAACCCGTTGCTTGCCGTCCTCGACGCTGTTCAGAACGAAGTCCGGAACTTGCCGCCCGACGTGAGGATGCAGGTGCTTGGCGCGTTCTTCGGCAACCAGCAGTCGGCCCTTGGTGCCCGTGCACTGATGGACCATCGGGCTGATCTTACGGCGCTGACCGGGCGCCTGGATGCGACCGGCGGCAACTATCTCGATGCCCAGTTCAATACGGCGATGGGGTCGCCGAAAAAGAAGCTGGACCTGGCGCAGGAGCGGCTTACGCAGCTCGTCCGCCAGGCGGGCGAGGGCTTTTTGCCCGTTCTGTCCGGCGTCAACTGGGGCCTCTCGCACTTCCTGGGCCTTCTGGACCGCTTGGATGGCACGCTGCCCGGCGTGAAATCCGAATTCCTGGGGTTGGTCGGTTGGACGCTGGCACTGGGCACTGCGTTGGGAACGATCGGTTTCGTATGGCCGGCGGTCGCCGCGGGCGCGAACCTGGTATGGGGGGCCTTGAGGCTCGGCTGGTCCGCGCTGCGGGGCGCCTGGACCGGCATCAACTTCGTGGTGGATGCACTCGCCGGCGTGCTGGGCGTTTCCACCGCCGTCGCGGCGGCGATCGTCGCTGGCGTGGTGCTGATCGCCGCGGCAGCCTACGACATCTATAAAAACTGGGGCCGCTTCCGCGGTTTCTTCGTGGAGATGTGGCACGGCGTCGAAGGCGCGTTCAACGGCTTTGTCGAATTCCTGACCGGCGTGTTCACACTGAACCTGCGCCAGGCCTTCACCGGCTGGCAGAAGACGTGGGATGGCATCGGCAGGATCATCGAGGGCGCACTTGGTGTTGTGAAACAGCTCTTCATCGATCTGTTCAAATTGCTGGACAGTTGGACGGGCGGCGCGATCCTGAGCACGCTGCACGCGATCGGCGACGCCGTCGGCGGCATCATCAACAAGATCCACGAATGGATCGAGCTGCTGAAGAACAGCGCGGTCGGCCGGCTGCTGGGCGTGAACGACAAGCCTGCCCCGGCCGGCGGCGGTGCCCAGACGCCGGGGCCGGCCGGCATCAGCGGCATGGACCCGTCCGGGGGCGCGTGGCTGTTGCCCCAGATGCCGCAGGGCAAGGTGGCCGTCGAAGTCGGCGTTGATCCGAACGCGCGGCCGATTATCACGAAGGTGCAAAGCAACAGCCCATCGGTCCAGGCGAAGGCCGCGCCGAACGTGAACCCGGGGCCAACCCTGGGGCGCGATTGATGTCCGGCAGCATCGACATCATCGGCGACTTTTCCGAATTCCTGTTCGAGGCGTCGATCGCCGGCGTCCCGTTCTGGATGATCGACAGCAGCGACGAAGGCGGCCGTCGCGTGCTGCGCTTCCTGTTCCCCGGCCAGGACATCGCGCAATTCCAGGATCTGGGCGAAATCGACGGCGCGATCACCATCAACGGCCTGCTGATCGGCGACGATTACACCGCCCAGGCGGACGCGATGCGGGCGGCCTATCGCACGCCTGGTCCATGGACCTTGCAGCACCCCTGGATGGGCGAGCTGCAAGTGATGCAGGCCGAGCAGCAGCCGCGCTTCAGCAACACACAGGAGCAATATCGCGTCACGCGCTTCAGCGCGACGTTCTATCCCTACACCGCGCCCGTGCCGCCGGTGCCCGACACGCTGCAAGCGTTGCTGGATGCGCTGGACGATATCCAAACCGCCGCGGCCGACGTGGCAGCCGTGGTGCTTGCGGCTGCCCAGCTTACGGTGGCCGTCATCGCCGCGGTGCAAAGCCTGGCGTCCACCGTGCTGGGCGTGTGGAACACCGTGCTGGGCGCGGCCGATGCCGTGATCACGGCGGCCGTTGCCGCGCCGCTGGCGCTGCTGGCGGCGATCGACGACCTGGCGCCGAATGCCAGCTATCCCGCCAACGTCGCCGTCGCGTTCGGCGGCGTCAGCGCGGCGATCGCCGGCACGTCCACGCCGCTGATCCCCGCCGCCGTGGCGCCTGGCGGCTCCCTGACGCCGCCGGCGCCGCAGGATGGCCGCACCACGGCGAACCTGATTCTTGCCGCGCTGCCCAGCCTGGTGGCGCCTGCACAGGCGCCAGCGGCGGCGCAGGCGATGGCCGCCGCGGCGCAGGCCATGGCGGTGGCCGGCGCGGTGCAGGCGGCCAGCGACATCACCTTCACCAGCCAGCAGGAAGCCAGCACGTGGCAGCAGACGCTGTATGCCGCGGTGGGCGCCGCGGCGAACACCGCCGCGCTGCTGGTGGCAACGCCGGCGACAGCGTCGGCCGGCTCGGCGCTGTGGCGGGCGCTGGTGAACGCGCAAAGCGCGCTGGCGTCTGACATGAACGCCGAGATCGGCCGGCTGCCGCCCGTGATCACGTTCACGCCGCCGGCGCCCGCGCCGGCGTGGCTGTATGCGCAGTATCTCGCCGGCGACAATCCCAGCCAGGTGCCGGCCGTCTACCTGGACCTGGTGCGCCGCAACGGAATCGTTAATCCCGGCGCGCCGCCGCCCGGGCCGCTGGAAGTGCTGCTGTGAGCGGCAACAGCATCATCGCGGTGACAGACCGCGTGACGATGCAGGTGGGCGGCTTCACGCTGACCAGCTTCAGCGATGTGACGATCGAGCGCGACCTTCAGCAGATCGCCGGCCGCTTCACGCTGAAATGCCTGGACCAGGCGCGCCTGGCGGCGGCGTTGCAGGCGTATATCGGGCAGACGCCGGATGTGCCGCCGCTGAAGGCCGGCGACCCATGCACGATCGCGCTGGACGGCGATCCGGTGCTGATCGGCTACATCGACAAGCCGCATTTCCATTGGACGTCGACGCAGATCGATGCCGAGTTCACCGGCCGCGACCGCACCGGCGACCTGGTGGACTGCGCCGCGCTGCCGGACGGCCCCACCGAATTCCGCAACGCCGGACTGCTGGCGGTGGCCAACACGGTGTGCGCGCCGTCCGGCATTCCGGTGCGCACGGATGTGGACCTTGGCGCACCCTTCACGTGCCTGGCGCTGCATCCGCACCAGACCGGCATGGAGTTCCTGGAAAGCGCATCGCGCCAGCGCAGCGCGTTGCTGACCAGCGACGGCGTCGGCGGCCTGCTGCTGACGCAGGGCGGCAAGACGCGCGGGCCGGCGCCGCTGCGGATGGGCGAGAACATTCAGGAGGGCGAGGCGGAATTCGATTGGGAGCACAGGTTCAGCGATTACTACGTGCGCGGGCAGACGACGAAGAACCGCACCGGCGTTGCCGCGCCGTTGACCGATGCGGTGACACCGCTTTCCAGCGCGCCGGCGCCCCCCAGCACACCGGGCACGAACAGCGCGGCCGAGGCCGCGGCAATCGTGATGACCGGCCACGTGACCGATCCGGAAGTGACGCGCTGGCGCCCGACGGTGCGCATGACGCGCAGCCAGTCCGGCATGAGCACGGCGCAGGAGCAAGCGGAATGGATGCTGCGCGTCGCGCGCGGACAGTCCGAATCACTGCATTACAAGGTGCTGGACTGGCGCGCCGGGCCTGCCAACGCGCTGTGGCTGCCGAACCAGGTGGTGGCCGTCTACGACCCTTACGCGGGCATCGATAAGGACATGCTGATCGCCGGCTGCGAATACCATTTCGGCGCCGAGGGACTGTTCACGATGCTGCGCCTGGTCGGCGTCACCGCATACGACCGGATCGACGAAGCCGATCGCCGCAAATCGAAGGCGCCCGCCAGCGCGAAGAACTCGCCGCTGACCAGCGCGCCGACGCCGCTGAGCGCATCATGAAAGGCCGCTGAGAGATGGCTGAAGACGTGATGAACCTGCGCATGGCGGTGAAGCGCGGAGTGGTTCAGTCGATCGACGACACCGGCCAGGTGCAGACCGCGGTGGTGAAGCTGGGCGACGGCAACGTGCGCACCTGCGAGGTGTGGCAGATCGATGGCTTCGCCAATGTGCCATCCGGCGACGGCGCGATCGCGCTGGTGCTGTTCGCGGAAAACGACCCAAGCCAGCCGATCGCGCTGCTGGCCAATCCATCGACGCGGTTCGGCGGCCAGGCGTCGGGCGAACGTGCGATCGCGGCGCCTGACGGCACCCGGGTGAAGGTGCGCCAGGGCGGCACGGTGGAGATCTGGGGCGGCAACGTCTTCAACGTGAACGCGCCGAACTGCACGATCAATGCGGCGGACGGCTGCACTATCAATGCGGCGGCTGGCTGCACCATCAATGCAGCTTCCGGCTGCACCATCAACGGGCCGCTGACGCTGAACGGCGACATCACGCTGAACGGCAGCATGGTGGCGACCGGCAATATCCATTCGAACGGCACTATCAGCGATGCGCACGGCACGCTGTAGCGCCGGGCTGCACGCGCAGTCCGCACAGGGCGCCGCAACGCCGCACGCGGGTGCGTCGCCGCGGCTTCGCGCGCGCGCGGATGATCGGGGCCATGCCCGTGTTCTGCGATGACATGCTGGCCGTGGATCCGGCGACCGGTCGCGTCGATCTGGCGTTCGACGGGACCAATCTTGTCATGGACACCACGGCGCAGACGGCCATGATCCTGGCGGTGGGCTGCGACCGGCGCGCACGCGCAGACGACAAGGTGGCGGATGTCGGGAACGCCTATGCGCCGAGCACCCTGGTCGCGCGGCGCGGCACGCCGCTGGATGCGCTGGATACGCTGGGGCGATTGTTCGGCAGCCGCATGTGGCTGCTGGCGCGCCGCAAGCAAACCGAGGCGACGCGGCGGTTCGCTGAAAGTGCGTTGCAGGAATGCGCCGCGCCGATCGCCGCGATGGGCGTGCCGGTAACGATCAAGGTGCGGTGGGTCCGCTACCAGGTGCTGGGCTGGCAGATGGCGGCCGGCCCGGTGCAGCTTTCCCACAACCTGGCGGTGGGCTGATGCCCGTACCGGTACCAGCACCGGGCGTCGTCGCGGCCCGCGCCGCCGCGGTCTACGAAGCCGAATACCAGCGCATCTATTTGCTGAAGTTTCCCGGATCGCCGCCGATCGTCGTTGACGCGCGCAGCCCGATTTCAACGCTGGCGGTGCATAGTCGCGTGATCGATCTGAGCGCGCAGGACCTGTACCAGATGCAGGCGCGCTACGGCCAGGAACTGATGCCGGATACGGCGGTGCTGTGGCTGCCGCGCCATGCCGCGATATGGGGTGTGCCGCAGGATCAGCCGACGCCGGCCGCGGGCAACCTGGTGCTGCCGGGCGGACAGATCGGCACGGTGGTTCCCGGCGGATTCGAATTCAGCGTGCCGGGCGGTGCGATCTACGAAGTGATCAACGCGGGCACCATCGAAGCGTCGGGGGCGTTCTCGATCGGCGTTTCGGCGGCGGCGGCGGGGAGTGCCGGCAACCTGGCGGCCGGCGTGACACTGACGGCAGTGTCTCCGCTGGAAGGTTTGATATCGCAGTCCGGCACGATTGATTCGAATGGCGTCACCGGCGGCCAGGATCTGGAACCGGTGGAGACGAGCTGGCGTCCGCGGCTGCTGGCGCGGATCCGCAACCGCGGCGCTGGCGGCGACGCCAACGACTTCGATCAGTGGGCGCAGGCGGTGTTACCCGGCTGCATGCCGGACGCGTTCAGCCCGGGGCTGGGCCAGGTCACCGTGGCGCTGGCAATGCCGGTGTTGAGCAGCGGCGGCGTGGTGACGGCCTGGCGCGTGCCGACCTCTACCGAACTGAGTGAGGCGACGGCCTATTTGAACGACGCGACGAACCGGAAGCCTTTGGGCGCACCGGTGGTGTCCGTGATCGCAGCCACGCTGCAGCCGGTGAACTTCACGCTGGCGCCGAACCCGAACACCACGGCAGTGCAGCAGGCGATTGAGAATGCGCTGAGCCTGTATTTCGTCGGGCCGGACATCGAGATCGGCAGCACGCTGGATATCTCCCGGTCTGACGCCGCGATCAGCGGCGCGACGGGCGTTTACAATTTCGACCGCAGCGCGCCTTCCGGCGACGTGGCGCCGGCGACGGTCACATCGTTGCTGACGCTGGGCACGGTGGTGTTCACATGAGCCGCACGCCCATCCAGATCCAGGCCGAGATGCTGGCGCTGCAGCCGATGGGTTGGGCGCTCCCCAGCGATCCGGACACGTACTGGGGTGCGCGGCTGCTGGCGGTGGCAAACGAATGGTCGCTGATCGAAGCGCAGATGGAGAGCTTCGAGCAGGAGCTTGACCCCGGCACGGCGGTGAACCTGCTGGCGGACTATCAGCGTGTGCTGGGGCCTGATCCGTATGGCTGGGACACGCTGCCGCTTTCCAGCGCGCAGCAGGCACAGCTTCTGCACAACCGGTGGGTGGACGCGCCGATCGTGTGTGCCGGCTATTTCATCGCAGTGGCTGCGTCGATCGGCGTCACCATCACGATTGAAGAGTTCCCGCTGCCGGTCTGCGGCGAAGCGGTGTGCGGCGACACGCTGCTGCCCTGGCCGCAGCACCTGGTTTTCCTGGTGACGCTTCCGACCGACGACAGTTGGGATGCGATCTGCGGCGACACGGTCTGTGGCGACACGCTGGGCGGCTTCGCCGCCAACGTCCTGCAACCCTTCATCACGGCGAAAGCTCCGCTTTGGACGCGCGCCGTGTTCAACTATACGGGGTAAGAGCCAATGGACCGCGTTTCCAGCAGCGGATATGTGACGGTCGGCGGCGTCCGGTATTGGCAGAACAAGAACCTGGCCGCGGGCATTGTCGGCACCACGTTCGATGAGGTGTGGTTCAACGGCGTTGACGAAAGCATCGTCGGTCTCATCGCCGGCCTTGGCATTACGCCGCAGAACTATTCCGCCGACGGGGCGCCTGCCGCGGATACACAATTGCTGCAAGCTGTGCTGCGGGCCGCCGCCGGCAACGTCACCAGCGTCACGGCCAATATAACGCTGACCGCCGACAACGCCGGCCTGGTGCTGGTGAGTGCAGCGGCGGGCAACGTGGCGATCACGATGCCCGCGGCGGCGGCGGCGAACGGCAGGCCGCTGCGCTTCAAGTTCGTTCGTTCCGACACGACCTCGGCGACGGTGACCTTTGCCGCCGCGGGGAGCGACACATTCCAGTCCCCGGCTCTATCCGCCATCGCCGCGCCATCTCTGACGAACGCTGCCCCACTGACATTGTTTGGCGACGGCGTGTCGCGCTGGCTTGTCGATGCGGAGCCGACGGGGCGGCGGCTCGGCGACCAGATATTCGACACGTCGGGCACCTATACGCCGAACCCGTTGATGAGCTGGGGCCTCTTCCTGCTGATCGGTGGCGGAGGGGGCAGCGGTGGCCTGCCAACATGCACGTCTTCTGAATACGCCATTTCGGGCGGCGCATCGGCCGGCTCGGTGACGTTCGGATCGTTTACCCGCTCGCAAATCGGCGCGTCGCAGTCGGTGGTCATCGGTGCAGGCGGCGCGGCGGGCGCCGCAGGAGGCGGGTCGGGGGGCAACGGGGGCGCCAGTTCGCTGGGGTCGCTCATGAACGCTCCAGGCGGCATCGCCACGCCCTGGGCCGGGCCGGGGACAAACACCCTGCTTGTGCTGCCTGGCGCGTTTCCGCCGGCGGCAGCGACGGGCGGCAATCGCTTCAACGCCGCCGGCGCGGCCGGCAGCCTGAGCATTGCGGGAACGGGCATTTCCCCCAGTGCGGGCATCAGCGCGACCGGCGGCCCTGGCGGCGTGTCGCCGTTGGGCGGCCTTGGTCCCGGCGCGGGCGGCGGCGGAGCGGCGATCGTCGGCAGCAGCGGGGTTCCCGGCAACGCTGGGGCGTCCGGAATCCTTCTCGTAACGGAGTTCGCATAATGGGCACGTTCGCCGAAGTCAGCGGGGGGACGGTTACGAATGTGGCGATCGCCACCGCGGCCACCAACCTGCCGGCGGCCGGCGCAACCTGGGTGCAGATCGACGGCCTTTCCCCCCAGCCGGCAATCGGGTGGAGCTACGCGGGGGGCGCTTTCACCGCGCCGGTGGTGACCGCACCGGCGCCAACGCTGGCCCAGCAGGCGGCGGCTGCGTCCGTCGCGGGGCTGACGGTCGCGCTGACCGGCAGCATCACGCTGGCCGCTACATTGTTCCCGACCGACGCCGCCACGCAAATCAAGCTGGCCGCGGTGATGACCACCGTCAGCCGCACGGGGGCGTTCGCCGGGGGGGCCACGACATTTCCCATGCTCGACAGCACGGGGAACTGGCACACCTTCACCGTCGCGCAATGGACGGCGGTGGCGGAGGCGATCGACAACTTCGTCACCGCATGTGATCTGATTGCGACCGGCAATCCGCTGAACGCCACCGCGCTGCCGGCGAGCAGCGTGACCCTGGCGGTGTAGCGCATGGCGCGCGAAGTCCAGATCCGCCGCGGCGACACGCTGCTGCTGCAGCTCACAGTCCTGGCTGACGATGGAGTCCCCATCGACCTGACGAACCTGACGTTGGCCAGCCAGGTGCGCGATGCGCAGGACAACCTGGTGGCCACGCTATCCGTGGTGGCCTCCACGGTGACCGGCGTCGCCACCATCACCCAGCGAGGCACCGCGCTGTGGCCTGTTGGCACGCTGCGCGCCGACATCAAGGCGATCACCACGGGCGGCGTGATCGTGCATTCCGAGACGTTCGGCATCCGCGTTCAGCGATCGGTGACAGCATGAGAATCATCATCACGCAGCTCGACGCGCCGCCGCCGATCCCGGCGGCCGTGATGACGGGCATCGTGGCGCAGCCAGGCGGCCAGTCGGGCGCCACGCCGCTGACCGCGGTGCGCAACATCGTTGTCAACGTGTCTACGAGCTGCGGGGTTCAGCTTCAGTCGATCCTGGGCGGCTATCAGTGGATCTTCAACGCCGGCACCGGGCTGCTGCTCGCGTTCCCGCCCAGCGGAACGCTGATCTACGGCAACGCGATGAACATCGCGACCGGCGTCCCGCCAGGCGGCAACGCCGGCTTCACCTTCGACCAGGTCAACACATGGTATCCCTCATGAGCAGGATTTGGCTTGTCGGGGCGCTTGTTGCCGCGTGCGTGGCGACGGCCGCGCAGGCGCAGACGCCGACGCCGACCGGGCCGGTGGAGCTGCAAAATCTGCCGAGCTGCGGCGACGCCGGCGGCCAGCATCTGAACTACAACGCGGCCACCGGGACGTTTTCATGTGGTACCACCGCCGGCGCGCTGCCGGCGCCGACGCCAACCACGTTGGGGGGTGTGCAAAGTCTGACGCCGGCGGCGCATCAGTTCGTCAACGGGATCTCCACGTCGGGCGTGCCTTCGACCGCACAACCGGCCGCCGCCGATGTGTCGGGGCTCGCGGCGTCGGCCACAACGGATACCACGAACGCCAGCAATATCAGCAGCGGAACACTGCCTTATCAGCGGCTGCCAGCGCCGACGAGCAGCACGCCCGGCGGCGTGGCGAGCGTGGCGCAACAGCCGCATGAGTGGGTGTCCTACATCGACACCAGCGGCGTGCCGCACCTGGGGCAGCCGGCTTTGGGGGACATCTCCGGCGCGGGCGCATTGGCGGCGCTTGGCGTGGGCAGCGGGCTGACCCCTTCCAACGGCCTTCTGAATGCCAACGTCACCACCGTGTTCGGCCGCAGCGGCGCGGTGACGCTCATGAGCGGCGACGTGACGGCCGCGCTGGGGTTCGTGCCGTTAAATGCCGCCGGCGGCGTTATTGGCGGCAATCTTGGGGTGCAGGGCACCGTGAACGGTTCCCTGAACATCAACGGCATTGCGGCAGGGCCGCGCTCTCCGCAGTTGAACGATGACAGCTCGGTCCCGTTTGCGGATGGCGCGACATGGCAAGACAGCCTGGGGCGCGTCTACCAAGCACAGGACAATACGGCCGGCTATGCCGAATGGCAGGAGGTGGAGAGCGCGATCCTGCCGCTCGACGTCGCGCTGACCAACATCAGCAACGCGACCTATACGTCCGGAGGGGGAAGCTGCGTCGCCAACGAGGTGCTCACGTTCACGGGCGGCATGCAGATCACGACGCTGACGTGCACCGGCGGTTCGCCGAACGTGCCGGCCACGTGGTCGATCACCCAGCCCCGCATGCACGCGTGCCCTGTGTCTCCGTCCAGCATCTCACCGCTCGCTACGACGGGTGGTGATGGGAGTTCGGTTTGGAACCTGACGCCACAATATGCGATCGGTTATAGCACGCGCCTGCTGACGCAGACCTATACGGGGAGTGCGCTCGAAATCCAGCGCAGCGATACGGGCGAGGTCAAGAACATCGGCTTCCAATCCGATGGTTCCCTGGATGAGAAGACGCTGGACGGGTTTACCTCGGGCGGCGCGCCGATCGCCCAATATGCGACCTATTCGGCCGGCGTTAACCCGCGCCTTGCCATCGTATACAACCAGGGTTGCGGTGGCCAGACAAACCTCGAAGCGACGCAAACAGCCGTCCAGGCCGATCAGCCTGTCATGTTCCCTGGGCGCCGCCTCGGCAACGCGCGGTCCTGGATGTTCGATGCTCGCACCGCTTCCGCATCGGACTGGGACCCGACCACCGTCACGTTTTTATCGCTCGGGACCGCCGTTGCGGTGACCGGCAACAACTACACGGTGGCTGTTCTGGCCGGCGTCGTGTCCAACAATGCCGGCGCCTACCTGCTGCACCTGGGCGCGCAAGGTTCCCTGCCTCTGATTTATCTGAATGCCGGGGGCGGCACCGGGACCGCCGGCACGCAGTTGCAGGACAACTCGAGCACGAAAATCAACGGACCGGGGATGCCCGACGAGGCCACGCTCTACCTGGGCAGCAGCAACAGCACCACCACGACGTTCTGTGTCGGCAATGTGTGCAACACAGGCAGTGCGGGCACGTCATCGACGGTGTCTGGCGGGACGCTGGGGGAATTGTGGAACGGCAGCATCAGCGCGCCTGCCGATGAATCGATGGTCCTGATATTTCCCTGGACGCTTTCGGCCACGGAGGATGCGGAGCTTGAGGAATCGGTCGCGGAGACCTTCAAAACCTATCCCCAGAAGCGCGGGGTTGTGGTGGCGCTCGGTGATAGTCACATGGAGGCGTGGGGCTATCCCTACCAGCAGGATTTGCTGCGGCAAACCGCGGCGCAGCTTGACCGCCCCGACATTTCCTTCGTGAACACCGCACTCACTGGCGCTGATCTGAGCAGCTTCGTCGGGTCGAACATCCTCCCCAACGTCGTGGAGCCGACGCTGGCGGCCTATAGCGGCAACAAATTTGTCCTGATAGAGGGGGGGTATAACGACCGCAGCGCCGGTCAGACCGTCGCGCAGATCGAGGCAACCTATACGTCCCTTTCCAGTACCATGCATTCCTACGGCGCGAAGGTGATTTGCGACACGGATGTGATCCGGAATGCGTCATTGGCGGTCAATGACGACATCCAGACTATTGCTGGCTGGATGGGTGGGGCTGCCTCCCAGGGAACGCCCCCGGTTTGCGATTACGTGCTGAACCTCCAGGCGTATGCGGCGTTCGACGCGGTCAGCGGGCCGTGGGGCGCAAAATGGTTTGAGCAGCAGGACGGGGAGTTGCACCTGAACGCAGGCGGCAACCACCTGGCGGCCGGTATGACTGCCGCCGATCTGCAAGACTGGTTCGGGTTCTGAGGTTGGGTGCTGAGGTGGCTCTCAGGGGGTTCTCAGGCGTCCTGTTTGGTTCCGGTTTTCAGTGGCGCGCCTTCCAGTTTTCGCTGGCGCCCTACACCCACCCCAAAAAACCCACGCCCCAAAAAAACTCGCCCTCCCCCCAAAGAATCCCCTTGACCACTAACTAACCGTTAGTTTAGTATGTCTCCCATCATGGACCCAGCAACCAACCCGCACCGCCAAGCCCGCCCCACCGATCCCCCCCGGGACCGCACCGCCACCACTGCGCCCGACGCCCTGCCCAACCTCACCACCATCCTCCGCCTGGTCCAGATCCTCCTCGCCTACGGCCGCCACCTCGTCGACACCTTCGACCGCCGCGCCGCCGCCCCCGGCTTCCACCTCATCGCCCGCGCCTTCGGCACCAGCCGCGCCGCCATCATCCTCGCCCGCCTCCGCCGCGGCGTCCTGCGCGCCGCCGCGCTCGAGCGTGTCCTTCTCGACCGCGCCGCACGCGGCCGAGACCTCACCAGGCCGCCCATCCGCCTCCGCCTGAAGCCGCCGGCCCCGAACCCGCCCGCCGGCGCCGCGCAACCCGCCGCCGATCCCACCGCAGCCCCAGCAGCGCCGCCCGCCCCCCAACCTGCGCAGCGCAAGCGCCCCTCGCACCCCTCCTGGCACGACGCCTGGCTGGACAACGTCGACGACCCGCTCGACCCCCGCCACCTGCCAACCTTCGAGCACTTGCTCGCCCAGGCCCGCCGCCGCCCCGTCGGCCGCAGCCTCGGCGACATCTACGCCGATCTCGGCATTGCCCCCGCACTCTGCCGCGCCTCCTTCTGGAACGATCTGTTCCTCGCCATGCTGCACCACGGCGGCACCCCCGGGCTCTACGACGTGCACCGCTGGCGCCGCGAGCAGCATTTCGCGCAGGAGCAAGACAGTTTTCCTACCATGGACCTGTCATGGCCGCCGGTTGATGCCGGCGGCGGCCGGCGCGACACGCTTCAGGTGCTGGGCTTCTTCATCGGCGATCCGCCGGTCGAGCCGCCCCTCATCCTGCCGCCGGAACCCCCGCCCTGGGCGCAGCCCGCCCCGGCCCAGCCCGAGCAACGCATGCGCGCCGCCCCGCCAGCCACCGGCCCGCCCTGACGGGGCACGGCCGCCACAACCACCACCCCACGGGGCCGGCACCCGCCCGCCCCGCCATCCCGATTCGCCCCCATCCGTTAGAGACACGAACATGCCAACCCCCGCAACCACCGCAAAGCCCCTCGCAACCACCCCAAACACCCCCGCAACCACCGCAAAGCCCGTCGCAACCACCCCAACCCCCGCAGCAACCACCCCAACCCCCTCCGCAACCACCCCAACCCCCCAGCAACCACCCCCACCCCCGCCCCCCTCCCCGTCATCGTCTGCCGCGCCATGGTCCGCGACCTGGTGCGCGGCCTGCCCGCGCTCGACCAGCCCACCCCCGAAGCCCGCATCGAGCGCGAGCATGCCGCCATCG
>Ga0335075_10001377_pt1 | contig 40309 bp, 38 predicted proteins | sample Lox_Sample_24_FD_206723 | JGI IMG/M metagenome (GOLD analysis project Ga0335075, IMG submission 206723) | Soil microbial communities from Loxahatchee National Wildlife Refuge, Florida, United States - Lox_Sample_2.4 | ecosystem: Environmental > Terrestrial > Soil > Wetlands | place: USA...
CGACGTCGAGTCTGCCGAGGAAGGAGCTGGAAAGGTTCCGGGACTTGGTGCGGCGGCTCAGGGACGAGACCGGCATCACGATGCTGATCGTCACCCACAACCCGACGGACATCACCGCGTTCTGTGACGGGTTCACAGCCCTGAAGAACGGCCAGGTGCTGTGCACCCAGGACACGCGCGGCGTGACCGTGTCGATGCTGGCCGACCTGATGGCAGGACAGTCGGCAATCGTGGAGAAAGCCGAAGAGGCTGGCCCGGCCAAAGAACAGGCCGCGCTGGCCGCGGAGAAGAAGCGCCGCGGCGGACGGCAGCTGCTCGTGACGGACCAGGTCATGGCGCCGGGCCTGAGCGAGCCGGTGTCGCTGTCGGCGGCAGAAGGGGAGCTGGTAGGTCTCACCGGGCTCGAAGGCTCCGGTTTCCGCGAATTTATAAGGGCGGCCATGGGCGTCGGCGAGATGACGTCCGGCACGGTGACGGTCGCGAGCCAGCAGCTACAGGGCGGCCCGGCCGGGCTGCGGCGCGCGAACGCCGTGTTCATCCCGTCCGACCGGGCGCAGACCAGCGGCGTGCCCGTCGCCACCGTCTACGAGAACATGACCCTCGGCAGGGTGGACGCCTACTGCCGCCGGGGCATCATCAACACCAGGCACGAGCGGTCTGCCGTGACCGGGATGCTCGAGCGGCTGCGGGTCTCTCCCGCCGATCCGCGCCGCGTGCTCTCCCAGCTGAGCGGCGGCCAGCAGCAGAAGGTCGTGGTGGGACGGGCACTGCTGTCGGATGCCAGGCTTCTGGTTCTCGAGGAACCGACCGCCGCTGTCGACGTGGGAGCGCGCGAGGCGATTCTCTGGGATCTCCAGCAGGTCGCACGCGAGGGCTGCACCGTCATCGTGGCTTCCGGGGAATTCGAGTGGATGTCGGCCGTGTGTGACCGGATCGTCGTGTTCCAGTCGGGCCACATCGCCGGGGAACTGCTCCCCGCGCAGATGGGGGAAGCGGCGATCCTCCGGCTTGCCTACGGTGACTGAGACCGGCCAGCACCGGTTCCGATTACGCTCGCAGCGGACCCGGTGGCATGATCGAGATACATCTCGTTTAGGCTGACCGCCATGAGCGTGCATCGCGTCTTCGGGGGAATCGGGGCATTCTCCGTCAGGTTCCGCTGGCTGGTCATCCTGGCCTGGCTCGTGGCGGCGGTCGCCGTCCCGAAGTTCCTGCCGTCGCTGGCGAGCGTCACCCAGGCTAACAACAGCCAGTTCCTGCCCGCCAGCGCCCCCAGCCAGCACGCGGCCGATCTGGCCGCGCCGCTCGGGATCAACAGCAGCGAGACGCCGGTGCCGGTGGTCGCCGCGGTCAGCCAGGGCACGCTGAGCCAGGCCGACCAGAGCTGGCTGACCGGGCTGCAACACCGCCTCGCCACCGTGACGACCGTGGTGCAGGTGCGCGACCTGGGCACGTCTCGTGACGGTCAGGCCGAGCAGCTTCAGGTGCTGTCGAACGTCGCCCAGGCCAACAACAACGCCGTGACGAACCTGATCGATTCGCTGCGCGCGCAGATCACCCGGGCCGGGCCACCCGCCGGGATGCAGGTGCACCTGGCGGGGCAGGCCGCGATCAACGTGGACCAGCAGAAGCAGTCCGGGAGCACCGGCAATCAGGTACAGGGCGTTGCGCTGCTGTTCATCGTCGTGCTCTTGCTGCTGGTTTTCCGGTCGCTGCTGGCCCCGTTCGTCACGGTGATCCCGGCGCTGATGTCGGTGACGATTGCCGGGCCGCTGGTCGCCGAGGCCGCGCACGCGGGCCTGAAGGTCTCCAGCCTCTCCCAGCTCATGATGATCGTGCTGGTGCTGGGCGCCGGCACCGACTACGGGCTGTTCCTGGTGTTCCGGGTGCGCGAAGAACTTCGCGAAGGCTTTGACCCGAAGGAGGCGGTGCGCCGCGCGGTGACCCGGGTCGGCGAGACGATCTCGTTCTCCGCTTTCACGGTGATCGCCGCGCTGCTGTCGCTGCTGGCCGCTACGTTCCAGATCTACTCCCAGCTCGGGATCCCCTTGGCGATCGGGATCGGCACCATGCTGCTGGCCGGGCTCACGCTGCTGCCCGCGCTGCTGGCCGTGCTGGGGAGAGCGGTGTTCTGGCCGTCGAAGGTGCGCGTGGGCACCGGCAGGGCCGGCTGGTGGGGCCGGACCGCGGCGCGGGTCGTGCGCCGCCCGGCGCTGCCGCTGGTGATCGGCATCATCGGGTTCGGCGCGCTGGCGATCGCCGTGCCGTCGTTCAAGCCCGGAGGTTTCGGCGGCACGATCAACGCCCCTGCCGGGTCGGACTCGGCGGCAGGCCAGGCGCTGCTGAGCAAGCACTTCCCGCAGAGTTCGGCCAACCCGACCAACCTGGTCTACAGGCTGCCGCGGCCGGTGTGGGAGGACTCGGGGTCACTGACCGCGGCCAGGAACCAGCTCCTGTCGAGCGGGCAGTTCACCGGGGTGACCGGGCCGCTCAACCCGGTCGGAACCGTGCTGACCCCGCAGCAGTACAGCGCGCTGCACGCCCTGTTCGGCAACGCGGCTGCGCTGCCCGCCACGCCGTCCGGCCCGCTGCCCGCCCATGTCCCGCTGGCCGCATACGAGGTCTACCGGGCGACGGCTCAGTACGTCAGCCCGGACGGGCGAACCATTCAGTTCGAGGCCGGGCTGAAGGCAGGCGATCCGTCCACGACGGCCGCGATGAACGCCGTGCCGGCGGTGCGGACCGCAGCCGGCCAGGCCGCCAGGACGCTTGGTGCCACCGCCTCCGGCGTGGCGGGGGAGGCGCCGGCGTTCTACGACATCAGCCAGATCTCCGACAACGACCTGGTCCACGTGGTGCCGATCGCGATCATTGTGATCGGGCTGCTGCTCATCCTGGTCATGCGGTCGCTGGTGGCGCCGCTGTACCTGATCGCATCGGTGGCGATCTCGTTCTTCGCCGCGCTCGGCCTGTGCGTCATCCTGTTTATGAAGATCGGCGGCGACAGCGGCCTGACATTTATCCTCCCGTTCCTGATGTTCGTGTTCCTGCTCGCGCTTGGCGAGGATTACAACATCCTCGTCATGACACGGATCCGCGAGGAGGCGCACAGCTACCCGCTACGCGAGGCCGTGTCCAGGGCGCTCAGCGCCACCGGGACCACGGTGACATCGGCTGGCATGGTGCTGGCCGGGACGTTCGCGGTGTTCGCGGTCGTCGGCAGCCGCGGGTCGGGCGGCAGCCAGATCCGCGACGTGGGCATCGGGCTGGCGCTCGGCGTGCTGATGGACACGTTCATCGTGCGGACCATCCTCGTCCCGTGCACGGCGGTCCTGTTCGGCCGGTGGAACTGGTGGCCGTCCAAGCTCAGCCGGCTCCAGCTTCCCGGCGCCGGCGAGACCGAACCCCAGGCCGAGCCGGCCGGCGAGGCTGAGACAGCCACGGGCGTAGCGGGCCCCTAGCCGTTGCCGCGACCTCCTTGCAGGTGCGCCGCTGTGGTTGTCGTCGAGGTGCTGCAAGTGGGTTTGCCGGCCATCCTGAGGGAGTGAATCCTGCTGCCCGGGGCGGCGCGAGCGCCGCCGGCCATCATCACGACCACGAGCACCACCACGCGGGGAACCGGCTTGCCGGCCGGCTGCGGCATCTGGCCGTGCGGCACTCTCATGACGCCGGTGGCCAGGTCGATACGGCGATGGAGGCAAGCGCCGAGGGAATGCGCGTCTTGTGGCTCACGCTCGGCGTGCTCGCCGCCACCGCCGTGGTCCAGGCCGTGGTGACGGTGCTGTCGGGGTCGGTGGCGCTGCTGGGTGACACGCTCCACAACGCGGCGGATGCGCTGACGGCTCTTCCCCTGGGCGTGGCGTTCATCCTTGGCCGCAAGGCCGCAACGCGCCGGTACACCTACGGCTACGGCCGCGCCGAGGACCTCGCGGGCATCGCGATCGTCGCGTTCATGGCGGCATCGGCGGTGCTGGCCGCCTGGGAGGCGGTATCCCGGCTGCTCCACCCGCAGCACGTCTCGGCGCTGGCGGCGGTGGCCGCCGCGGCGGCGATCGGGGTCGCGGGCAACGAGCTGGCAGCGCGGCTGCGCATCCGCACCGGCCGGCGCATCGGCTCGGCCGCGCTGGTCGCCGACGGCCTGCACGCCCGCGCCGACGGGCTTACCTCGCTCGCGGTGCTGCTGGGCGCCGGCGGGGTGGCGCTGGGCTGGGACTGGGCGGACCCGGTGGCCGGCCTGCTGATCGCCGCCGCGATCATCGCCGCGCTGCGCCAGGCCGCCGTCGAGGTGTACCGGCGGCTCATGGATGCCGTCGACCCCGCCCTGGTCGGCCAGGCCGAGCAGGTTCTCCAGGCCACTCCCGGAGTGCTCGGAACCGGCCAGGTCAGGCTCCGCTGGGTCGGCCACCACATCCGCGCCGAATGCGAGGTCGTCGTCGATCCCGGCATCACCGCCGCCCAGGCACACCAGGTCGCCGTGACGGCCGAGCATTCGCTCCTGCACGCCATGCCACGGCTGTCGGCCGTCCTGGTCCACGCCGACCCTGACCTGACCGGCTCCGACCCCCACCAGATCCTGGCAGGGCACCGGGCCTGGTGACCCGGCGGGGGCAGCCGGCCCGGTGACGGTCAGAGTGACAGCGGCGGCCGGTCCTCGAGCTCGAGAAGCGGAGGCTGGCTCGTGTGCCACGGCAGCTCTTTGCGGCTGGCCAGAGCCTTGCTGAAATCGAGCAGGCGGCGCTTGCGGCGGCGCCGTTCCTCGCGGAGCCATTCACGGCCCTCGGCGGCGACGGAGTCCAGCACGCGCCACGCGTCTCTCACACCGGAGCTGTCGAGCGCCAGCTCGAACAGGCTGTCCGCATCCTCGCGCAGCCGGTCCAGGAAGCCGTGGTCGTAGTTCTCCACCAGCACGTCGATGTGCTTGCCGTCCATGAACGAGAGCCTGAACGCCTGGCTGAGGATCAGCGAGTCGACGTCTTTGGGCGGTGGCTTGTCCTTGGCGCGGTCGTCGATGGAGGCCACGCTCCGGTGGCCTGAGTCGAACCGGATCCCGACCTCCTCGACGCGCGACGAGGAGATCGCGTCGTACCGGAAGCTGTTGCGGCGCTGGTCACTCACGGTTCCGTCGAGGAAGTCCAGCTTCATGCTGACTTGCCGCACGCCGGCCTCGGTCAGCAGGAACACGATGACCCGGTATACGGAGTACCGGGCCGGACCGAACAGGACGCGGGCGCGCATGCACGGCCATACGTCCGCGGTCAGAATGGCGTGCGCCACGATGTCGCGATTGGCCAGGCCGCAGGTGTTCATGGCCAGGTTCTTGATGTGGAACTTGTCGTAATCCAGCCAGCGTGCCATCTCGTCGTCGGTCGGGCGGTCTTCGAGCCGGTCGGTCCACTGGTCGAAGGCGGCTTTCTCCTCGTCGTGCCCGGCGGCGGCCAGTTCCGACTCGGCCACGTAGAAGTCGTGCCGAACGGCGTACACGTCGACCTTGCTGCCGTACACCGCCCAGCCACCCAGGCCGGCAACCAGCAGCAGGATCGCCCCGACTCCGAGATTCCAGGCGAGCAGGCCGACGACGCCGCAGGCCAGCCCGGCGAGAAGGGCGATGACCCCGAGGCCGGGCAGGAAGCCGCTCGGGCCGCTCGCGCGCAACTCGTCCCGGCTCGCGCGCAAGGTACCGTCATCCCAGCGTTCCCTGGCCCGCTTCGCATGCCAGCAGATCAGCCAGTCCACCTCGCCGATGAAGCGGTCGGGATGGGCATAATGACGGTTGATATAGGCGGTCAGGGCCCGGCGCAGCCCGGCCGTGTCGGCTTCCCATTCCTTGCGCTTGCTGGCCCTGTCGGGATTCTCGTCGGCAAAGCGCACGTCGACCCAAGGGCCGGCAAGCAAGCGGAACAACTTCAGGTTGCGCGCCTCACGCTTGCGCTCCTCGTCGTCCTTATCGGGCTCATCCAGGGCGTAGCCCTTGCCGTCTCCGCCGTCCGGTCCCGGCGGGTTCAGCGTGTAGCGGGTGACGACCGGTTGCTCGCCGTGCCGGACGGCGTCCGCCGCCATCCGTTCCCTGCGGACGAGCCACGACCGGCCCCTGGTCACGAGCAGATAGCTGCCGCCTCCCAGGCCGACCGCGAACAGCAGCGCCAGCAGCAGCCGGTTAGGCAGCAGAACGCAGAACGTGACCAGCAGGGCGGCGCCGGAAACCCCGGCACCGGTGATCGCCATCGTCCGGTGAGCGATGTCCAGCCGCGGCTCGCGGAGATGGACGGCCACGGGCGGGCAGGGCACGGCCTGGAAGAACTTCCAGGCGCGCCCCGCGCGGTTGCCGGCCATCCGGCGCTGCTTCACCTCTGCGGCGTACTTGGCGTCGAGCCGGTCCTGCAGTGCGCCCGTCATGATCAGGTCCAGGTGCCGCCGGATCTCTTCCCTGCGCTCTTCCTCCAGGCGGTCATACGCCCAGATGACCTGGTCGAACTCCTCGTCGGGCGGGTCACCGGAGCTCTCCTGCCTGATGAGGCAGTTGATGAACTGCGCGATCACGTTCAGCGCTGCCAGCCAGCCGTCCTGGTTGGCCGGGTCGACCAGCATGGAGCAGTTCTGCAGCGAGGTGAACTCCTCCGGCCCGAGGTGGTCGAAAGACCGGCCGCTCAGAATCGCCAATGCCCAGTAATAGGCGACCTCATGTGAACGGTAGCCCGCCTCGACGGCCTCCCTGATCAGCTCCTCGGCTCGGCGCGGCATGTTCCCGTTGAGCAGGTTGAGCGCCTTAGCGAACCGCTCGGCCGGCGTCGCGGCGGGCCCGACATCGTAGATGTGCACGTTTCCGTTCACGACGCCGAACTGGCCGCCGACCTTGGCCCTGTCGGTGACCTTGAAGGTCACATTGTGTTTTCGGTCACCGGTCTCCCCGGGGTTGTCTTCCACTGCTCACCCGCCCGGCTCGTCGCCGGAGTCCGGTGCGTGATCGGAGTCGGCGGCCGCGGGCTCGGGGCGGGCTCCCGTGTGGACCGTCACCGTTCTCGCCGTCCCTACCTGGGCGCCGACCTGGGCGCGGTCGTGATTGCTGAAGGTCACTGCGACGTCGTTCATCGCCGCCTCCCGGCTGGGAGAGCCCCGGCTGTGGGCGGTCCCGTCAGCGGCGGCGGCCCCGGTCAGAGTGGTCTCGAGTACCGCCAGCAAGCGGCTGGTATCGAAACTGGCCGGACTGAGCTCAAGGGCCTGCCGGCGCGCCAGGCCCTGCAGGCCGGCCGGCAGGTCCGCGGCACTCGGCATCCGGGCGCCGTCAACGAGGACGGGAATGACCCGGACGTTACGCGCTAAGGCCGTCTCAATCTCGAGCCGCACAAAGTCTTCGGGGTCATCGATGCGCCTGCGCCCGTCCTCGCCGGTGACCGCCAGCCACCTGACGCCGATGACTGCCAGCAGTACCGCGCACGACCGAACCGCGGTCATGACGTCGTCGACGAAGTCGTCGCCCGGCACAATCGACACGACGTCCTTGAACACCCGGCCTGCGCCGAAGCGGCCGGCCAGCCGGTCAGCAAGCCATCCGGCCGGGTAAGCGGCATCATCACGCCGGTAGCTGACAAAGATCCCGCCGGCAGACGGCGCGGCCTCAGTCATGATCCCGCCCTAGGTCCTACCCCCGGTCAGGCCAGCGCCCGCCCAGCCTGACCCAGCAGCGCTGTCAGGTGCGGAACGGCCTAGCCATACCGGCAGTAACCCCACATTCACGAGAAGCATAACGGGCAGATGGCCTCATGTCACTCGCGCTGTCTCGCGCGGCATGGCCATACCGACTATGCCGCCGGCACCCGTAAATAGCGCAATCAACGGCTGATCCAAAGCACCGGGCTAAGGCAAATCGTGCCGCACGCGCATCTGTTTGATGTGCCTCCGAATGGCTTGGCAGAAGAACTGCCTGCAGGCACAAGATGAAGTCATGCCAGTCATCGCCACCGAACGCCGCGGCCTTGCCGGCCGCGCCGCCACGCCCGCGCGATGGCCGCGGCATGCAACCGGCACGGGTGCCCCGGACGTCCAACTGACACCCCGGGTTGGAGGCGTCATGCACGAAACGGTGAGCGCCCGCAGGCCGGCCCGCGCGGCCGCGGCGCTGGCATGCGCAGTGGCGGTGCTAGCCGGGCCGGCGGTCGCGGGCTGCGCCGGGCAGGCGCGCGCCGCGCACGTCCCGGCGAGCGCGGTCGCGCGGCTGACCGCGGTGGCCCGCCGGGCCGCGACGGTCAACGGCGACCACGCCCCGGCGTGGGCGACCGCGGTGGCGACAACGCGCGCCAAGGCGCTCACCTCGGCGACACCCGGTGACACCGTCCCCGGCGCCGCCGGCACCCGGGTGTTCCTGGTCACCATGCTCGGCCGCTTCACCGCGTACGATTCCAGCCCGCCGTCCGGGGCGGCCCTGCCCACCGGCCGGTACCTGTCCCTCGTGGTGGACGCCAGGACCTTCGAGGTCCTTGACTCCGGCCTCAGCGCCAAGCCCCCGCCGGTCGCGCCCGCGAGCCTCGGGCCGGTCACCTACCTCATCCGTCCCGGCCATTGACGGCACCCCGAGGCCCAGCCTGCGCCGCCTCCAGCGCGGCGCGAACTGATCATTTTTCTTGAACGTCACGCGCGCCCTCCGGGCTGGATCACCACGCCTCGTCATAAGTCCCCGTGGCTCAAGCGCGGCCCCAGGTGCGGTGACCAGAGTTCGCCTGACCGCGGCGCTGAGCGTGCAGTCATCCCTCGGCGAGGTGGGTGATGCCGCCGACGACGATGTCGACGGTCCTTTTGACGTCGAGGTCGTCCAGCGGTTCGCGGGTGACATAGGTGCGGCGGTAGTTCGGCCCGGTGAGCAGGTCGAGGACCAGGCGGGGATCGATGCCGGCGGCCAGTTCCCCGCGGCCGCGGGCACGGGCGATGACGACCGCGCACTGCTCGGCGCGCGCCTTCCAGTGAATCTGGGCCAGGCTGGCCAGGCTCTCGTCCTGCGACCGCGAGAGGGCGACCAGGATCGGGCCGAACGGTGACCGCAACACCGCGACGATGTCTTCGAGCAACTCGGCCAGGTCGTCCCGCAGGTTGCCGGTGTCCGGAAGCCTGGCCGATATGTCGACGACCCCGGCAACCATCTCCCCGATCAGGGCTCGGCGATCCTTCCATGAGCGGTAGATCGTGGTGTGGTGCACGCCGGCCCGCGCCGCGACTGCCGAGACGGTGACGGCCTCCACTCCCTCTTCGGCCAGGATCTCCGCTGTCGCCTCCATGACCTGGCGGCGCACCCGAGCCGTGCGACCGCCGGGTCGCCGTTGCGTGGTGCTCATCCGCCGATCTTAACGCACAAGATTCTTGCTTTAGTGGTCGGCGTACCCTAGCGTGATCTTATCGCACAGAGCCTGTGCGTTAGTTACAGTACGGAAGGACGGCGGCAATGACCAGCACAGACGTCGGCAAGATCGACGCGAAGGACACGGCGCTCATCGTGGTGCACCTGACCAAGGGCGTCGTACAGGCGGGCGTCGGCAGTTTCTCCCGAGCCTTCGCCGAGCCGGTCGAACGCGCCGGGCTCATCGAGAAGGTCGCCCGGGTGGCGGACGGCCTGCGGGCGAAGGGCGGCGTCGTCGTCTACACCGGCGTCGCCTTCCGGCCGGGCTATCCCGAGATCCCGCCTGTCAGCCCGATGATGCGCTTTGCCGTGGAGCATGATGCGATGCTCGCCGGCTCGGAGGAAGTCGAGATCGCCGACGGCGTCCCTGTCACCCCGGACGACTTCGTCGTGCTCGGTACGCGGGGGAACGGTTTCCTCGGCACCGACCTCGACCTGCTGCTGCGTGGCCGCGGCATCGAGCGGGTCGCGGTGTGCGGGGTCGCGACGAACGTGGCAGTGGAGAGTACCGCGAGAGGCGCCGCGGACCTCAACTACCGGCTGGTCATGCTGTCCGATGGGTGTCTCACGAACAGGGAGGAAGCGCACCGGGCATCGCTGGAATCGCTGGGGGAGTGGTATTCAGATGCCACCCTCACCTGCGATCAGTTTCTCGCCGCCCTAAGGTAGCCGACGCACGTCATCTAGTCTGCGGGTGTGCCGGACGACGCTGAGTGGGACGTTGCTGTCATCGGGGCTGGCCCGGCAGGTCTCACCGCGGCGGGCGCCGCCGCCCGGGCTGGGGCCCGGACCGTCCTGGTGGAGCGGGCCCAGCATCCCCGGTACAAGACGTGCGGCGGCGGGCTGATCGGCACGTCGCTGGCGGCCGTCCCGGGGCTGCCGGTCCCGGTCCGGGACGAGATCTGCGCGGCCACGGTCACGCTGCATAACAAGCACGAATTCACCAGGCGGGAACGTTCCCCGATCCTGGCGATGGTCATGCGGGACGAGTTCGACGATGCGCTCCGCCGCCAGGCCGTGGCGGACGGAGCGAAACTGCTGCAGCGGTCCCTGGTGCGCGAGGTGACCCAGGACACGGGCAGAGCGACGGCACGGCTCGCCGACGGCACCACCATCACCGCGCGCGTAATGATCGGCGCCGACGGCTCAGCCAGCGTCACCGCGAAGCATGTGGGCGTCACCCTGGGGCAGGTCGACCTGGGCCTGGAAGTCGAGATAGCCGTCCCGCCGCAGGTCCGGCAGCTGTGGCGCGGCCGCGTGCTTCTCGACTGGGGGCCGATCCCCGGCTCGTACGCCTGGATCTTCCCCAAGGATGAACGGCTTACGGCAGGAGTGATAGCGGCACGGGGCTCGGGCGACCGCACGCGAACCTACCTCCAGGACTTCCTCACCCGCCACGGCCTCGCGTCGTTCCACAGGGTCCAGGATTCCGGGCACATCACCAGGTGCCGAACGGCCACGTCCCCGCTCCGGCGGGATCGCGTGCTCGTCGCCGGTGACGCCGCGGGCCTGCTGGAGCCCTGGACGCGCGAGGGGATCAGCTTCGCGCTGAGATCGGGCACCCTGGCCGGCTCGATAGCGGCGGAGGCCGCGAGCGGATCCGGCCCGGCGGAGGTGGAACAGATCCTGGGCGGCTACGCCCGGGCGGTCAACGCCGCCCTCGTCCCGGAAATGCTGGCGGGGCGTCGCGTGCTGTCGGCCTTCAGCCGTCACCCTGGTGCGTTCCACGCCGGGCTGGCGACTCCCAGGGGCTGGCGCACGTTCGTCGAGTTCTGCCGCGGCGAGACCTCGTGGGCCGACGTCTTGCGGCACCGGTCGGCCCGGCTGGCACTCGGCCTGGTCTCCCTCGCCTAGGACCTCACTTGGATTCGATCCGCCCGAACGCGTCGGGGGTCGTCCAGGCGCGGAGCTTCTCGGGGTTGCGGATGGCCCAGATGCGGGTGATCCGCCCGGCCTCCCGTTCTCGTGGCCCCCGCCGCCTGTGCGCTATCCCCCTCTTATAGCGCACAGGCGGCGGGGTAGCACCGGGGAGGCCGAGGGGCGGGCCGAAGCCCAGGGCGGGCGGTGTCCCGGCAGGTGTCCCGGCGGCACCCGCGTGGGGCTTTCTAACTTGAGGACGATCACGTTCTTGTCCCCGAACGCCGCGGCGAGATCATCGTCGAGCCTGCCCGCCACGTAGGTGGTGGTCATGACCACGTCGGCGTCCGCCGGGACCGGCTCGTTCTTGCCGTCGAGGAACACCACGCGCAGCAGCGTGCTTTCCCCGCGCGGCTCCCTGACCAGCGCGACCGACGCCGCCAGCGGGAGACGGTGACGGCAGTCGACGACGGCCATGATGATCTCGGCCAGCTTGAGCGTGGGCACGAACTGCGCGCCCGGCAGGCCCTCGGCACCCGCAGCCCCGGTATGCGGGTGAGCGGCCGGGCTGACCAGGCCGTGCTCGCCAGGCTCGGCGGCCGGGTCCGGCTGGTCACGATGACCGGTGGGCGTCATACCGGAATTTTCCGAAAATCCCGCCCGCCCGTGATCGTGGAAAACACGCGAGCCGTCGCGGGTTTCCCCGCTTGCGCGCGCGTCAGCCTGCCGCCCCGGCCGAGCGCAGGAACGTGAGCACCGCCCTCACCCGGTTGTTGTCGGTGTCGGTCTGGTTGAGCCCGAGCTTGGCGAAGATGCTGGTGACGTGCGCCTCGACGGTCCGGGGGCTGAGGAAGAGCTCCTGGCCGATCCCGAGGTTGGACCTGCCTTCGGCCATCTCCTTGAGCACCGCCCGCTCGCGCTCGTTGAGCAGGGTGATCAGGCTCGGCGTGCGGTTGCGCTCCAGCAGCCGCCGGACCAGCGTCTGGTCGATCACGATCTCGCCGGCCGCCACCCGGTTCAGCCCGTCCATCAGCGCGTCCGCGTCCGTGACCTTGTCCTTCAGCAGGTACCCGACACCGCTGGGAACCGCCTCAAGGAGCTGGCTGGCGTACCCGGTCTGCGCGTACGTGGACAGCACGAGAATGCCGACCGCGGGATGCAGCCGCCGCAGCTCGGCGGCGGTCTGGATGCCTTCGTCGGTGAACGACGGAGGCATGCGGATGTCGAGGATGACCGCGTCCGGGGGATGCGTCCTGATCATCGCGAGGAGCCGGGCACCGTCGGCGGCGCTGGCGGTGACCTCCGCGCCCGACGCCTCCAGCAGCATGGCGAGGCTGCTGCGGAAGATGCCGGAGTCCTCGGCGATGCCTACGCGCATGGGATCCGCACCAGCACGCGAGTGCCCTGGCCCGCCGGGCTGTCGACGGCGACCTCGCCGTCCAGGGCGCCGATCCGGTCGCGCATGTTGGCCAGGCCCTGACCGCCGGCCCCGGCGTTGCCGACGCCGTCGTCAGAGATCTCCATCTCGAGCCAGGAGCCGGCGACGCGCACGTCCACGGCCGCGCTGCTCGCCTGCGCGTGCTTGACCACGTTGGCCAGCGCCTCGCAGGCGACGAAGTACGCGGTCGCCTCCACCGCCGGCGCGACCCGCGGCGCCTCGGCGGTCACGCGCACGGGCAGCGGAAGCCGCTCGGCCACCTCTTCCAGCGCGGCGGCCAGGCCGCTGTGCGCGAGCACCGCCGGGTGGATGCCGTGGGCCAGGTTGCGCAGCTCGGCGAGGACCCCGCCGAGCTGGGACCGGGCCTGCTCGAACGCGGCGATCGCGGCCGGGTCGCGGGTGCGGGTCATCGCGGCGGTGAGCTGCGCGGCCAGCGCAAGGAGGTGCTGCTGCGCCCCGTCGTGCAGGTCGCGCTCGAGCCGCCGCCGCTCCGCCAGCCCGGCCTCGACGAGGCGGGCCCGCGACGCGCGGACCTGGCCCAGCTCCGCGCGGGCGGCCCGGGCCTGAAGCTGGGCGTTCTGCAGCGCCAGCCCGCTGGTCTGCACCGCGGCGTCGAACAGGCCGCGGTAGCGCGCCAGGCCGGGGTCGGCGATCACCACCGCGATCGGCGTTCCGCCCTCGGTCCGGATGAGCTCAACGAGGCGGTCACCCGGCTGCGCCTGGGCAATGGCCGCGACGGCTTCCTCGCCGCCCAGCCCCGCGCTGCCGCTGTCCGCCTTGCGGGCGGACAGGTCCAGCACCTCCAGGGTGGGGTCGCGCAGGGCCGTGCGCAGCGCGAAGCGAACGCCGTCGACGTTGGTGTCGGCCGAGACCTGCGCGGTCAGCCCGGCGATGTTCCTGAGCAGCAGGCCGCTCTGGATCGCCGCCACCAGAAAGGCGAGCGGCAGGGCCAGGTCCACGATGCCTTCCACCACGTAGGCGTCGTTGGGTGAGGTGCTGATGCTGGTCAGCATCTGCGCCACCGCGCTGACCGTGGCGGCGGCCACGGCGGCCAGCCCGGCCACGATGATCGGGGTGATCACGACGCGGTCCAGGCCCTTGGTCCGGACCAGCCGCAGCACGAGCAGCACGACCATCGCGCCGCCGAGCAGGCCCTCGACCAGGTTCACGACGTCGCTGATCGTCTGGCTCAGCCCCAGGTGCGGCCAGAGCGCAGGCCACCACGCCGACGCGGGGTCGCCGTTCCAGGCCGCCGTCGACGTCACGGCGATCAGCGTTCGCCCGACCAGCATGAAGCCGCCCAGCACGATGAGGTAGACGCGCTGGTGGCGCTGCAGCGCGGGACCCGGGTAGCGCAGCAGCGCGTAGGCGCCGACCAGGCGGTCCATGCCCCCGAAGACCAGGCCGTAGAAGGGCCACGGGCCCCAGCCGAGCGCGTCGGCGAAGTCCAGGGAGCGCAAGATCCCGGCCAGCACCAGCGCCCACGCGACGCGTTGCTGCCCTGGCTGCCGGCGGAGCATCAGCCCGGTGCCGACGAACGTCATCGACGTCGTCAGGTTCACGACGGCGAGCAGCGTCGCCTGGCTCCACGTAGGCCCCTGCACCAGCGTGCACACGCAGCCGGACGCCACCAGGACGGCCGCGGTCACCAGGTCCGGCTTGCGGCGGCGCCAGGACAGCCAGCCCGGGTGTGGCCGGGCCGTTTCCCCGGAACGGGCCAGGCCCGCTTGCCGGGAGGATGGTTCGGCCAGGGGAACTAAGGCAATGCCCATTCCGGTCCGTTCGCCTGGCGACAGAGACTCTGCAGGCGGCCGCGCGAAGATCAATGGCCGCCGCCATCACACTTGAGTAGTCACAAAATGGCTCTCAGTCAAGCAGAAGCGAAAAAGATCTCATGCACTTTCCGGGGCGCGGCGTCATTGAATGGAGTCCGGCCCACGGCTGACAATCTTTTTTCTTGAACGTCACGCCCGGAACCCGGCCCCCCCAGCGCCGCCACCTCAGTTCGGGCTGGTGGGGAGCCCGGTGCCGATATCGAGGAACTGGCGGACATGCCCGCCGGTCACGGCTTGCGGGCCACCCCGCCGAACCACCAGTGGGAACCGTCGCTGTCGGCCTGCTCGGGTGCGTCGGCCCCCCACAGGCCGATGTGCGTGACCGCAGGCTTCGCGCCCCGATACGGCGGCACGATCTTCAGCCCGGCGAAGAACCGCTCGATCTGCTCGCGCGACCGCGGGTGGATGCCCTGGGCCCGCGCGTACACGTTCACGCCCTCTTCGACCAGGCGAGGCGGCAGGCCCTCGTAGGTGACGTGGGACAGCGCCAGGTAGCTGTCCGGGGTCAGGGCACCGGTGTAGCTGGCGACCAGGGCCCACGGGTCGGCGTCGTCGCCGACGAACTGCAGCACCGCGGTCATCAGCAGGCCCGCGGGCCGCTCGAGGTCGATCAGCGCCCGCAGCGCCGGGTCGTTGAGGATCGCGTCCACGTCGCGCAGGTCCGCGCTGATCACGGCGGTGGTCCCGTCATCGGCGAGCAGTTCCCCGGCGTAGGCGGCCACCATCGGGTCGTTGTCGACGTAGGCCACGCGGGCGTCCGGGATGACCTTCTGCACGACCCCGTGGGTGTTGCTCTGGGTCGGCAGGCCCGAGCCGATGTCGATGAACTGGTCGATCCCCTTCTCGGCGGCCATCCACCGGGCCGCACGCTGGTGGAATGCGCGGTTCACCCAGGCCGCGTCGGCGAGATCGGGCGACCGGGCGCGGATCCGCTCGGCCGCCTCCCGGTCCACCGGGAAGTTGTGCGTGCCGCCCAGCACGTAGTCGTAGATGCGGGCCGGGCTCGGCGTGGTGGGATCAACCCCGGGAGGAACGGGGGCACTCTCGGGCATGCTGATCATTCTAGACAAGATCGCCCGGCGCCCGGCTGAGCGGGTCTCCACATGATCTGCACACGGGTGGCACGGGTTATGCATGCGGCCCGTGTGACGTAGGGGACAGGGAAGGCGGTGCCCGTACCAACGCCGGGCCGCCCGCCACCTCAACGGGGGGCGCAGTCAGCGCGAGGTGGCGGTAGAGGCCCGCATTGGCCCTGGGGGGAAGCGGGCACCGCCGCTTCCCGCCCCGTTAGCGCGCATCGCGGGGTGCGGGCAAGGACCGGGCCCTGCGGGCAAGGACCGGGCCCGTGCCCGGGTGGCCGCGCTGTCCCAGGCCGCCAGCCCCCGGGGCCCTGCGGGCAGCGCGGCGCGATGTGTCCCCTCCGGCACGTCAAGGAGCTGAGGCGGTCAGTGGCCGCCGTCTGGCCGGCTGGCCTTCCGGTGGGCGGACGTGCGCGCCGCCTTGGCGATTCGCTTGTCAGGATGATGCTTGCCGATCTGCGACAGCACGCTGGCCGCGTCCGGGTGCGGCGACCGCGACATGGCGTCGAACATCTGCTGTTCTTGCCCGGGCGGGACCGAATCGCGGATCTGCTCCCGCAACTCGTCCGCGTCGTCGGGCAAGGCCGCCAGCACGTCGATGAGCAGCCAGGCCAGGTCGGCAAGTTCCGGCTCGAGCTCGGCAAGTTCCGGCTCGAGCTCGGCCTGCACCGTGACCCCCGGCTCCCCGCCGGCGATCTCGGTCAAGGCGAGTTTCGCGTACGGCCGCAGTTCCGGCCGGCCCAGCGCGTCTCGCCACGCAGGCTCGGCGGCCGCGCCCAGCCGCTTCACGGCCGCGACCGCGAGCAGCCGCTCGATGGGGCCGCCGTCGGCCCCCGCCGCAAGCAGCTCACCCGCCGCGGCGTCCGGGGACCTCAGCTCTAGCCAGGCCGCCGTCTCGGCCTCGGTCTCCTCTTCGTCGAGGTCCTCCAGCGCAGCCAGCAGATCCGCGGCAGTCATCTGGCCGGGCGGCGGCAGCAGCGGGATCTCCACGCCCTCGTCCTCGAGCTGCCCGCGCATCGCCCAGGTGCCCAGCGGGGTCAGCTGTGCGACCGGGCCGTCATCTCCGCTCTCGTCCGGTGGCTGGCCGGGCGGCGGGTCCAGCAGCGACACCGCGCCCAGCTCCGCGAGCTGCTTCAGCAGGTCCTCCGCGGGATCCCCGTGCCGCTGGGTCCACGACTGCCAGGCCCGGGCCGCCCGGGCCGGCGCCAGCTCCTCGGTGGAGGCTTCCCTGATCAGGTCAGAGGCGTCGCTCACCGGCACGCCCGCCGCCCGCGCCAGGAACAGCATCAGAATCAGCGCCCCGCCCGCCCCGGTGAAATCCAGCAGCCGGCCCCGGCGCGCGTCGAGGGCAGCGTCTTCTTCCAGCCGGCCGAGAACGGATGCCAGCGCCGCGGACCAGACGTCCAGGGCCTCCTCGTCCGTTCCTCCCGGCCAGCAGCCCATCTCCTCGCCGGGCTCCACGCGGTTACCGCTCTCATCGAACTCCAGGAAGCCGGCGTCCAGCGCGATGTCCCACAGCCTGGCCAGCTCCGGCACGTCCTGCATGCTCGTGACGGCCAGCGGTTCGGGCGTGCCCGGCAGCGCCTCGGGACCAGCCTCGCCCTTGACCGGGACCGCGATGCCAAGCTCGTGCGCTGCCGCGACCGTGTCCGCGGCGGTTAGCTCCTCCTCCCAGGTGACCTCGCGGCTAGGTGCCGCCCACTCCGCGAGCCTGCGGGCCCGCCCGAGCAGCGGCGCGGCCCGGCACATCGCGGCCAGCTCCGGCTCGGGAGGCAACCGCACCGGCGGCAGCCGGTCAGGCAGCCCGAAGGCTTCCTTCAGTTCGAGGTCCTCATCGTCCAGCTCGACGTCGTCATCCAGGTCAACGTCGTCTGGCTCGAGGTCGTCGAGGTCGTCGAGGTCGTCGAGGTCATCGAGGTCGTCGAGGTCGTCGAGGTCATCCCGGTCGTCACCGAGGTCACCGGGCGAGTCCTTATCGCCCTGCTCGCCCGCGCCGATCCGGCTGCTGTCGCTCGTCACGGGCCTCACCCTAGCCGTGGCGGCCACGGCGTCCGTGCCGTCCGCGTCATTCCGCAACGCTTCCGGCGGGAAACTCCGCGTGCGACCCGATCGGCAAGGTCAGCGACATCCGCCGGGCCTGGTCGATGAGGCCCATGGAGAGGCTGGCCCGGGCGCAGCAGCCGGCGTCCTCGAGCCGGACCCGCCACCCGGCGAGCCGCAGCAGCGTGATCGCCGCCCGGCCCACCGACGCCTCGGTGAACGTGGTGAACGAGTCCGCGAGGAAGACCAGATCACCGGCGGGGGCCCGGGCCTCATGCGCCCGGGACAGGTCCATCACGACGGCATGGCCCACCGTCTGGCCGGCCAGGCTGGTGCCCGCACCCCGGGGCAGCACCGGGACCCCGAAGTCCCCCGCGGTGGCCACCACGGCGGCCACGTCATCGCCGTCCCGGGGAAACAGCACGCCGATCGGCTCGATCGCGTACATGCTGGCGTCGCGGGAGAACAGGTGCCGGCTGTAGGCGTCGAACCGGACCTCGCCGCGGACGTTGCGGCGCAGCGTTGCCTCAAGGTCGCGCCGGTCGCCTGCCGAGCCGCTGATCACGCGCCTCCCGCCCGCCGGTCAGAGGGTGGACCCGCGACATCGGCCCCGTGACGTCGCGTTCAAGATAAAAATGGTGGTGCACTCCTTGGCGATATGGCTAGGGGCGCATCGCGGCGGGCAGCACGAAGTAGTACAGGCATCCGACGCCGATCAGCCAGAGCAGGATCACCAGCGTCCAGCCCAGGTTGTGCCGGATGACCACGCCCTCCTTGCGCACGTAGCGGGTTGTCGACACGCCGACGCTCGTGGTCTGCGGCGCGATCGGCTTGCCGGTCTCGGCGCCGACGGAGTTCAGCGAGGGGAACAGGAACACCGGGGCGCCGAGCAGCCTGGCCACCGACAGCTGCACCGCGCCGAACAGCGCGTTGGCGGAGGTGTTGCTGCCGGACAGGGCGACGGCGAACCAGCCCAGGATGGGAGCCAGCACGATGAACCCGGTCCCGGCAGTGGAGAACCAGTGCGCCAGCGAGTTCCCCATCCCCGAGTACTCGTACACGTAGGCAAGCCCGAAGATGAACGGCCCCACCAGCAGCGCGCCCCACATCTGCTTGAACGTGGCCCGGAACGCGGCGGCGATCTGCCTGGCAGACGGCCACAGGAACGCGGTGATCAGGATCCAGCTGGCCAGGATGGCGGTGCCGGCCACGGCGGGCGCGAACTTCCACGAGGACTCGACGTGGCCGCCGAGCGACCCGATCGCGGTCACCTTCGGCTCGAACGGGATGTACGTGGTCAGCGGGGACCACGGCCCGGTCCACGCGACGACCACCCCGATCAGGATGCCGAACGGCACGAGCGAGCGGGTCGCCCGCCACGCCGGGCTGCCCGCGGCCCAGCGGCCCGGGGTGCCGGGCGCGTCCCCGGCCGCGGCCCCGGCCAGGCCCGGTGCGAAGGTCGACTGCTCGGCGAACGCGGCCACCTCGTCGGCGGTGAGTTCCCTTCCGCCGAAGCCGAGCACGGTCTTCGGCCGCCAGACCCGGAGCAGGCCGAGCAGCGCGGCGAAGCAGACCAGCGAGCCGACGACGTCGGGCAGGTAGGGCCCCACCCATTCCGCGATCGGGAACTGCCCTGCGATGTAGCCGAACGACCCGACGATGGCCAGCGGCCAGCCATCGCGCAGCCCCCGCCTGCCGCTGACGAGGTAGATCAGGACCCACGGCGGCAGCAGGGCGAGGATCGCGACGATCTTCCCGATCGAGGCGGACAGCGACAGCAACGGGAGCGAGGTCACGGCGGCGAGCCCGATGATCGGCGAGCCGAGCGCGCCGAAGGAGACCGGGGCATTGTTCGCGATCGCGGCGACCCGGATCGCCGCGAGGTCAGCCAGCCCGAGCGCGATGAGGATCGGCGCCACGATCGCCCACGGGTACCCGAACCCGACGAGGCCCTCCATCAGCGCACCGAACGCCCACGCCATCAAGATGGTCTGCACCCGGATATCGGCCGTGCCCTGGCGGAGCAGCCAGCGCTTGAAGTCGTCGAAGACCCCGGTTGCCACCAGCGTGTTGAAGATGACCACGCCCCAGAACACGATCCAGTCGACCGACCAGACGCCGGTCGCGGCGCCGACGCCGTACGACCCCATCGCGTTGGGGAACGGCGTGCTCCATATGCCGCAGGCGAGGGCGATGGTGACCACCGCTCCGATGATCACCGCGAGCCACGCGGTCATCCGGAGAACGGCGAGCAGCACTAACAGGACGACGATCGGCACCAGAGCGAGCAGTGCGCTTCCGGCCACGAAGTGGAGTGGGTCGAGAACCTGCGTGAACGTGGACATTGCAACTCCAGGGCAGCCGCAGGGTGCGAGCCGACGTCAGCCGCGCCAGCTAAAGCCTGACTTGCCCGTTATGTTCACGCGGCATTTCGCCCATGTAAAGACCCGACGGCCATCTATTTCAATAAATGACGGTTATGCCTGGTTAGCGGCGTGCCGGTGTGATGCGGGCGGCGCTGGCGCGGTGCATCCGGCGCTGGCGCGGTGCGTCCGGCGCCGGCGCTGGGGCCCGGAGGCTGGATCGTGACGACCGCGCCATGATGGCTGCGGCGGGCACGGCAGGTCCCATGGACGCGACCGTCGTCCTTCTGGCCGCGCGTTTCCGCGGAAACGTCCGGCCCGATCGCGAAAAGGGGCAAGTTAACCACAGAAACAGAAACTACAAGCAAGACTCGTAACGGCACCGACTGCGCACCATCAACACCAGAGAACGAGAGATCCGGAAACCGGTGGAACTGAACGGCAGGGAGCTTTCGTGGGACGGCTGCGTCAACGCACGTGACCTGGGCGGGCTCGGCAGGGTCAGGCCGGGCGCGGTGGTCCGCATGGAGGCGCCGAGGCGCCTGACCGAGGCAGGGTGGGCCGCCGCATGGACGCACGGAGTCCGAACCGTCGTGGACCTGCGCGATGCCGACGAGCGCGAGCCCGACCGCGTGCCCAGGCCGGAGGGCATTACCACCGTGCACGTGCCCTTGGACCCGGTCGGCACACCGTTCTACGAGCGCTGGAAGAAGATCGACAACCTAGCCTCACCGCTTTACTTCCCCGCGATGCTGGCCGAGCAGCCGCAGCCGGTGATCACCGCGGTGCGGGCGATTGCCGGCGCCACGCCGGGATGCGTGGTGTTCCACTGCGCTGGCGGCAAGGACCGGACCGGCCTGCTGGCCCTCGTGCTGCTCACACTAGCCGGGGCGACGCCGAAAGAGATCATCGCCGACTACCTGCTGAGCTACGACCGGATGAAGCAGCGATACGAGGAAATCGGTGCACCGGACCAGTTCGCCGCCGTGAGCAAACTGCTCGCGAGCCATAACACCACCATCGAAGCGTCCCTGACCTCGACGATCGCGTCATTGACGATGCCCGACTTCCTCCTCGAGAACGGCCTGCCCGATACCGAGCTCACCGCGCTGCGCAGCCGTCTGACTACCTAAGGAACAGGTCCAGCGGCGAAGCGTCACCGCCTGCACCGACGATCGCGCTCTCGGGGCCTCTCAGGAGGCGCCGCACTGGGCCGAGGGCTCGCTCGGCGAGCGACTCTGCTGCGGCATATACCTGGCTCGGGCACGGAGCGCGCCGTGCCGGGCGGTGGCCGACGTACTTACCGGTGGCCGTGCCACAAGAGCGATGCGCCGTCGATCCTCCGCCGGGCCGCCTGAGCGCGCTGAGCATCAAGGCATCATTGATCATCGATGACGTCGGGCCAACCGGGAACCTGATCCCGGACGCGCACCTGGCGGCCCTGGCCCGCGAGCACGGTCTCACCGTGGTGTCGACCGACTCTGACTTCGCGAAGTTCCGCGACGTCGCCTGGCTCAACCCGGTAACCGGCGAGGAACGCCGCTCCTCCGCCTGAGCCAAGGCAATCTAACCGGCCTGGTAAGGCGTTCAGAGCACGAGCACCCGGCCTGCCCTAGACTTCCCGGCGCCCTTCCACATGCTCGCGCCCAAGGCGGGTCGCCTCGGCCTTCCTGGCTGCCGCCTCCTCGCTGCGGAGTTTTTCCCGCGTTTGCGCCGCTTTGAGCGCCGCCTCCTCGGCTTCTCCCGTGCGCTTGCGGGTCTCCGCGCCCTTTCTCGCGCTCTCCCTGCGGTGCGGCTGCGGACGAACACCGAGCTGGTGCCAATCGGTCTCGGAAAGATCAACGTTGTAGTGGCGGGCGGCCTTCTCGATGTTGGCGAACGCCATGGCGCGATCGGTATCGGAAACGTCGGTAACCTGATCGAACCGCGCGACCGCATTCCGCACGTGCGCCGCATCGGTCAGTGGCTCTTTCCGCTGCGTGGGAAACGCGAAGACAGTGTCCGGAAGGTCGCTTTGTGTCGTGAGAAGGCCGTGCCTTTCGTAAGGCTGCCAGGTCGGTTCTGCTGCTGCCATTGCGGGTACCTCCATCTGCGCATTGATATGCGGGTGGCTCGGCATTCCTCGGTTACCCGCGAATGCCGCGTTCATCCGGGAGCCATACGGCTGCCGCTGCGACGGTGCCGCGGTCAGGCATACTCGGCCGGGACGATAGCGGCCAGCCGCTGACCATGCTCGGTGAGGTAGACCACCCGGCCGCTGGCAGCCTCGGGCGCAGCGTCGCCGACGCCTGGCGCGCCCTCAACCGGGAGTCGGCTCATGTCAACCAGCGTACGCTCGCCCGCTCCGACGACCGGGAGCCGAAACGACCTACGGGGAGCCCCGACGAGTATCTGGGCCGCGCCCGCTTGGCGGAAGCAGCCGGGAACCGGCCCATCATCGTCGCCTGTTAAACGCCGCACACCAGGCCGCCAGCGGCACCTGTGCGCGTTTCCGCGGAAACGTTCGACCCAATACCGGAACAGGTGCCTGAGCGTACGTCCGTGGTGCCGGCGATCCCGGACCCGCACCTGGCGGCGCTGGTGTACCAGACGGAGTAAGTTCAGGATGTGGCGAGGCGGCGGGTCCTGTTCATCGGTGGTACCGGTGTCATCAGCTCGGCGTGCAGCGCGCTCGCCGTGGAGTCCGGTATCGACCTGGACATCCTCAGCCGCGGGCGTACCACGGCCCGGCCGCTGCCGCCCGGCGTGACGGTGGTCCGGGCCGACATCAATTCCGGCGAGATCCCTGCCCTCGGAGACTTCGACTCCGTCGTCAACTGGGTCGCGTTCACCCCGGAGCAGGTGCGGCGCGACATCGAACTGTTCGGCGGCAGGACCGGCCAGTACGTCTTCATCAGCTCGGCATCCGCTTACCAGACCCCGCCGGCGCGGGTGCCGGTCACCGAGTCCACGCCGCTGCGCAACCCGTACTGGCGCTACTCTCGCGACAAGATCGCCTGCGAGGAGGCGCTGACCACGGCGTACCGCGAGCATGGGTTCCCGGCCACGATCGTGCGGCCGTCGCACACTTACGACCGCACGCTGGTCCCGTTCGAGGGCGGCTGGACCGTGCCCGGCCGGATGCTGGCGGGCAAGCCAGTGATCGTGCACGGCGACGGCACGTCGCTGTGGACGCTGACGCACCACGAGGACTTCGCACGGGCCTTCGTGCCGCTGCTCGGGCACCCGCGTACGGTGGGGGACACCTTTCAGATCACTTCCTGCGACGTGCTGACCTGGGACCAGATCGCGCGCACGCTGGCCGCCGCGTTGGGAACGACCGCCCGCATCGTGCACGTGCCGTCGGATGCGATCGCGGAAGCCGACCCGGAGTGGGGAGCCGGGCTGCTCGGCGACAAGGCGCACTCGATGGTCTTCGACAACTCGAAGATCCGCGGCGTGGTGCCCGGATGGCGGGCCGTGATCCCGTTCGAGCGCGGGGCGCGGGAGATCGCGGAGTGGTATCTGGCTGACCCCTCGCGGCAGGTCACCGACGAACGGCTGGATGCGGTGATGGACAAGCTCGCGGAGCGCTTCAGCCTGTCCGGCTAGTCCCCAGCCCTGGGCCGCCTTGTCGGGGTTGCGGAACACTAGCTGCGGATGCTCTTCTGCCATGCGGCCACCCGGAGCATTGCCGCTCGCCCTGACGCGGGGAGCGTGCGCTGCGCCCCGCTGAGCATCCAGCCATCGCCAATGGGGACGATCCTGGCGGTCATGAACCATCCTGGCTGCATCGCGGCTAGGCCATCAGGACCGGCGTTGGAATAGATCCGGTAGGTCAGCTCGTCCACGAGATTGGCGCCAATGATCGCGTCACCATCCCGCTCGCGAATCTCGAAGACTCCGTCCACAACGTCGCGCCAGCCCAGCAGCGTCCGGCGATCCGCTTCCGCGAGTTCGGGATGCTCCAAGACGAACGTCTCCACCACCGTGCGCCCGTTAGTAAGAGGGTGCTGCAGGATGAAATGGTCAGTGATGTTGATGAATCCGGTCCCATCAGCGACCTCGCCGGCCCGGCCTTCCCGGAGCGCGCGGTCAAGCTGCCGCGAGAAGCGTGGGGAACGGGCGAACTCGATTAGCTTGCGCTTCAGTTCGCTGCAGTGCTCCAGCACTTCTGCCATCTCGGGAGCAACAAGCGGCGTTCCGACCGCAGGCGTCCTACCAGCGGGGATGTCCTTTGGACCCAGCGTCGGCACGTACGGGATAAGCCCGCGCTGGAAGGCCTCTACCTGAATCTCAAACGGAACCCGCCGAGCGTCAACGACAAGGCCATTCACCTCGATCATCCAGACCAGCGGGTTCCGCGCCGCCACGTCGGCGCGCTGGAACTCCGGCGAGAAGTGATCGATCCGCAGCAGGTCGCGGACGTGCTTCGCCTTGCCGCTCATGGTGCTCTTAGCTACCCCAGCCGCCTGGCTGAGCTGCTCAGCGGTTGCGCACGGCTCACTCGCCGGGTCGAACAGGAAGTTGACCTGACCGAGGGCGTACAACACCCCCGCCGCCCATGTGGCACGGCGGCTGCCAGGCAGCGGCGAGGGGCGCTTGCGCGCCAGCTTCGCCACTGCCCGCCGGGCGAGGTCGGCGTACTCTTCATCGAGGATCGCGGAGCACACCGCGTCGGTGATGGCGACGATCTCATCGGCGACTGGCCGCAGCCCCTTGGGGATCTTCAGCTCATCCAGGCCGATCATGGCAGCCCCGCACGTGCCGTGCACCGAGCTGGGCCGACGGCGCCTTCCACGGCAAGTTCGGGGTTGCTCAACATGGCCATCAGGCAAGGCTATTCGAGCGGCGAACCCTACGCTCCGCCGTTCGTGTTCGGCTTCCCCGCAAGGGCGCGATAGCCTTCCCGGGTCTGCGGGCTTAAGGATGCTCGATTCTGGTTTCGGTTTATTGGCGCAGGGCGGCAACCGTGGTCCCATAACCGGACGACTGGCATGAAATTTATGCGCCATGCCTTGCTGTCGTTTGCGCGCAGGCGGCCTGGCCGCCGGTTACCGTGGCTGCATGCCGCCGCGTTCAACGCGCCGCCAGCTTGGCTTGTTCGGCAACCCAGTCGGCGACTTCAGTCTCGAAGAACTGAGCCAGACCGTGCGAATGCTGGAGCGCGAACAGCCCAGCCGCACAGTGGATGAGCTTTCCCGCGCCGTCTTCGCCGAGCTCGCTATCAAGCAGACGCGGCGTGCAGCGGAACTCGTCGCGGAGGCGATCCGGGTGGCCCGGGCGGGAGAGCCCGGGCCGGAGATCACCGGTTCTCGATGGCAGGCCAGCACCCAGGAAGTGAGGGACTGGGCGCGCAGGGCCGGTTTCGAGCTTGGCGGCGGCAGCATCCCGGAGCAGGCCATCGCGGCGTACAACCAGACACATCCTGGCCGCCCGTACTGAACTGCCGCCGTCACAGGGAGCAGGCATGGACTATCAGAACTGGGAAGAACGCGAAGAATGGCGGCGCAAAGGCGCGACGCTGAGCGACAAGACCGCTCGGGAGGAGTTCGGCCTGACCCAAGACGAGGTCTACGCGGCCATCCAGGCCGGAAAGCTGCAGTACCGCCAGGCGGCAATGCACGGGAACCCCTGGCTGAGACTGCTCCGCCGGGAGGTCGAGGCCTTCGCCCGGGAAGCTCACGGCGACCGTGACGTCAATCAGCAGCGAGCAAAGGCCGAGCTGAGGCGCGTCAACCGCGAGATCAGGCGCCTCAGGGCCGAGCTGTCCACCCTCGAGGAGCGGCGAGCCAAGCTCAGTTCAGACCTCGGAGAATCTTGAACGATACGCACGCTGCCCTTCCTGGCTCGGCTGGCGACGCGCCGCGCCGAGGCCGCGCTGGTGATCAGCTCTGTCTTTCAGGCGGGAGCGATGAAGTGGAAGCCGTCGCGCCCCGTCTTGCGGTTCAGCCTTTTGATGATGCGCGCGGCGTCGTCGTTGGGGCCCTGGATGAACAGCGGCTTGCCCTGGTACCCGAAACCGATCATGCTGGGTCCTCGCCATTCACCGAGATGCCCGGCGCACGCCTCGAAGTCAGGATGCGGCTCGAAGCCGAGGTCCCGGGCGTAGTCGATGGCCCCGAACACCAGGTGCTGTGCCAGCTCGAGAGGGGCTGCGAGCGGCTGGCCGGCGCGCGAGCGGAACATCTGGAACAGGAACTCGGGCAGCTTGCGCCGGTCCAGGATGTGCGGGCCGTGTGCGTTCTTCACCCCCAGGCAGTAGACATCGACCAGGTACGCGCACGCGGAAACCTTGCTGCCGCCCCGCTCCCGGGCGGCGACGATCGTCACCAGGCCCGCAGGGCCAGCGTCCGCGGCCGGCGGCAGCCCCGGCCAGGCTGGATGACCGTCAACCGTCAGGCCGCTCGCCCAGTCCGGGCTCACCCAGCAGCCGGCCAGAGCCGGCGCCGCGGCGGGCGCGCCCGCGCTGGCCTCTGCCGCAACGGCCCTGACCAGGGGCGCGACCGTGGCTGGCGGCAGGCCCAGGGCTCGCGCGATCTGCTTGGGGGAATAGCCCTGCTGCCGCAGCGCCCGCACCCGTCCCACGAGGTCGTCGTCCGCCATGGACTCATCCTTGCCGCTCTCGCCTTCATGTGCAGCCCGGCGCTCAAGTCTCGAGCAGGTCGCCCCACTCCGGCATGAGGTGCACGGGTCAGGGATTGCGCTAAGGCTGCCGTGGCGCTGGTTCAAGCGGCCAGGTCCTGCTCCTGCTGCTGGCTGACATGTTCCGCGGCGATGCGGGCGTTGGCGAAGCAGGCCCAGATGGCCAGGTCGAGGTCGAGTTTGTCGGCGAGCCCGGCCGGGATGATGGTGTCGGCGGTGACAGCGGCGTCGTGGCAGCGGCCCAGGTCGCCGTCGCCGCCGGGCAGCGCGGGGGCGCTGGGCACGGGCTGGCCGTCGGGGCGGGTGAAGGCAAACCCGCGGTCGCGGGCGGGGGTGATCAGGTAGCCGAGGGCGTGCACGATGACGTGATGGGCTTCGCAGAGCAAGATCAGGTCAGGTAGCCGGGTCTTGCCGCCCTTGGCCCAGGCAACGATGTGGTGAATGTCGGTACGCCGGGAGTTGCAGCCGGGGAACTGGCAGCGGCCCTTGTCGCGTTCGCGGACGGCACGGCGCAGCGCGGGGGTCGCCCGGCGGTGCCGCCGCCCGACGTCGAGCAAGGTGCCATCGTGGTCGTGCAGCATCCAGGACACCGTCGCGTGGCAGGCGAGGGCCTGCGCGGCGGCGGGGCTGATGCCCGGGCCGTCGTCGAGGTGGCAGCGCCGCGGGTGGGCTGGGTGAGTGGGAGGCTGGCCTCCTGGGCTGGTGGCCGCGCCTGCACGCGGGTCGCCCAGCGTTTCCGCGGAAACGCCGGGCCAGGCAGGCGTCGGCCGGGCCGACGGGCGGCTTGGAGCTCCGATTGTGGCGGGCGCGGGCTCAAGGGGTTCCGCAGAAACGCCCGGCTGCGCCGTGGCCGGGTCCCCGGCATCTGCTCCGATGGTGAGGGCTTCGGGGCCGACGTGCACGATCACCTGGTAAATATCCGGGTTGCCCGCCGTGGCGATTTTCCCGGAGAGATACGCCCCGGCCACCTCCACCAGCGCATCGGCCAGGCTCGCCCGGCAGGTCCCAGCGCTGGGCCTGCCCAGGTCGCCGCCACCAGGGTCACCTGGGGCCACGTCACCGGCGCGCGTTTCCGCGGGAACGCCTCCGGCGGAGGGCCCGGTCTCCTCGGCGGGGTCGGAGTGCGGGCGGTGCGGGTGCTCACAGTCACCCGCGGCGGCGCGCAGCGCCTGCAGCACCAATGCGCCATCGACCGCGGGCAGCTTGGCGCTGATCGCCACCGACCCGTCCTCGCTCACATGGACGCTCACCTGCCGCGTCGCCCGGTTCGCCATTTCCTCGGCGTCGGACGCTTTGCGGTGCGCGGCGGTGAACCGCTCGCACTGCGCGGCGGTCATCGGGCCGGTGATCTCGGCCAGGTCCGCCTCGGTCGCCGCGGTGGCGATCCGGGTCAGCGCCCGCACCTTGGCGTACGACATCCGCCCGGCCGCGAACTCCAAGGTGATCACCGGCAGGCCTTCCAGCGCGCGGGCGACCCTGACCTGCTCGCGGGCGGTACCGGGGGCGACCTGGCACTTCCACGCGAGCCACGCCGCGCACGATGGCAGGTCCCAGGACGCCCAGCCCTCGCGGGCGTCGAACTCGGCGACCAGCTGCAGGAAGCGGCACGTCCCGGCGGCCAAGTGCGCGGCCAGCTCGCAGATCCACTCCTCCAGCCGCTCCAGAGGCACCAGCGGCGCATCGGGGTCCTGTGTTCCCGAGCCTGCCGGGCTGCGGTTTATCCGGTCATCGGTGATGCTTAAAGCGTTTGTTTCGTTCATGTGTTTGATAATAATCGGCAGCTCTGACATTGCGCCGAGCCCAAATTCGCAGATTGGCAACACGTTGCGCGTACCCGTGACATGTCACATCCCGGCGTGACGTTCATTCGGCGGTTGCGCAGGATAGGCCGACCTGGGCACAGCCACGACGGGGCCGCCGGATACGACGAACCGTGGCCTGATCACGCCGGGCCTGTGCCTACTCGGCGGGTGCGTGTTCTTGCCGCATGCCTGCTTGGGGGCGCAGGCCATCTCCGGCCGCTGGTGCCGTTTCTTGACCAGGCGCGGAGCCTCGGCGGGGGAACGCTGGTGGTGGGCCCGCCCGCCCTGGCGGGCATGGTCGCGGCGATGGGCCATCGTTTCCCGTCGGGCGGCGAGCCGCCCGGGGAGCAGGTGCGGCCCATCCGCGAGCAGCTTCCCGTCCTGCCGCGGCGGCAGGCATCGCGGCTCGGCAACCGGGAGCTGTTCGGTCGGCGACATCGGCGCCCGACGCGCCGGTCAGTAGCGGCTTGTGTTCCAGAGGTAAGTGCTGCCGCTGCCTTCGCCGACGGCCAGCGTCGCCCCGTGGGGGCCGAACGCGACCGAATCTGCGGGCCGGGGGCCGACGGTGAGGGTGGTGGCCAGGCTTTGGGTGGCGACGTTCCACAGATAGGTGCTGCCGTCCTGATCGCCAACGGCCGGCAGGGCGCCGTTCGGGCTGAATACGACCGGACCTGGCCCATCGCCCGCGGGGTCCGTCAGCGTACCGATCCAGCTATCGGTGGCTACGTTCAGCAGGTAGGTGTTGGAGCCGGAGGTGCCGACCGCCAACGTGCTGCCGTCGGGGCTGAATGCGACCGAAGAAATTGGGTAGTAGTTGGGGTCTGAGAGGGTGGCGGCCATGCGCTTTGCGGCGACGTTCCACAGGTAAATCGTGTCGTTGTTGCCGAGAGCCAGCAAAGCGCCGTTGGGGCTGAACGCCACCTCAGTTGCTCCCCACCGTCGGGGTCAGCGAGGGTACCGGTCACGCTTTGGTGGCGACGTTCCACAGGTAGGTGTCGCCGTTCTCGTCGCTGGCGGCTAGCAACGCGTTGTTGGGGCTGAACGAGACCGAATTCACGCCCGTGCTGCCGGGGTCGGTGAGCGCAGGGGCCAGGCTCTTGGTGGCAACTTTGACGTGGCTGCGTCGGCTCGGTGCGTGTGGGCTGGGAGGCGAGTCCGTTGGGCGTGAGGCGATCACCAGGAACCGTGCATGCCGGTCAGCATCAACCTCCATGGTCTAGAGTCCGACCGCGCCGATGCACACTGGCCCAGCGGCCCGAGGCGGATGAAGTTCGAAGATCATGCCGCGTCCCGCCGGGCGTGGACCGTGGCGAGGGCCTACTCGATCGCGCCCGCGCTGGTCAGCACCGGGTTGTCCCTTCCCGATCGGCGCGACGCAGGTCATTGCTTTGAGAATTCGGACGATCACCGGGAAGGTACACCTCCTACTCGGCCGATCCACAGGTCTCAAGAACGCCGACCGCGGGCTCCTGTGTTGCCCCGTGCGCGGCATAGATGTGCAATAAGGGGGAGTGCGGGCTGGCGCAGCGGAGAAGCAGGGTGGGTTCATCGGCGGGTCTCGGGACCCTGCTGCCGCGCGAGGCTTGGCAGGCTCTTCTCGCCAGCGGGACGGTGCGCCGGTTCGAGAAGGGCGAGATCTTGATGCGGCAGGGGGAGCCGGGGAGCTACGTTTTCATTCTCGCCGCGGGGCGGGTGAAGGTGACCAGGGTCGACGCGGACGGAAACGAGCTCTTGTTAGCTATCCGGGGAGTCGCCGACATCGTCGGCGAGCTGGCCGTGCTGGGCGGCGGTATGCGGTCGGCGACCGTGACCGCGCTCGTTCCCTGCATCACCTATGTGTTATCGGCGGCCGCGTTCCAGCGGATCATCCGGGAACGGCGCATCGAGCAGATCCTGCTGCGGTACCTGATCGCCCGGCAGCGCGAGAGCGACGATGCGCGAGCTGAGCTTGCGGGCCTGAACGCGATGCAGCGGGTAGGCCGTCTCCTGCTGCGATTCGCATGCGTGGTGGGTGGCGAGCAACCTGATCTTGGTCTCTCGCAGGAGGAGCTTGCTGCCGCGGCCGGACTGTCGCGGGCTTCAGTGGCCGCCGCGCTGGCCACGCTGCGACGGCGCGGGCTCATCGCGACCGGTCGGCGGAGCCTTGCCATCCGGAATATGGCCGAGCTGCGCGCGGAGTTCGGGTGACCGCACTGCAGCTGCCTTCGGCTGGCGCCAGCAGGCCTCTTGATCCCGTCCCGAGATGAATGCTGCCTTGCGTCTGATTCTGGACAGCAGAAGCAGGCGACTCTCTGCATCGTCGAGTCGGAGCTCACTCGATGACAGAACGACCGACACGGAGAAACCGAACAATGTCCGCCACTCAGGGACTACCACCGTCTCGGGCGGTCTTCGCGGTTGACGCCGAGAAGTTCACCCACAACCCCAGCGCTCGGCAGCCGGAACTCAGCCACGCGATCCCCGGGCTGCTCGGCAGCGCGTTCGCGCGGTGCGGTCTGGCCGAGGTATGGGAGACGCGCCGCTTCCCGCAGGGGACCGGGGACGGCTACGTGTTCGGCGTGCCGTCCGAACGCGCGCCTTTCCTGCTGGACCCGCTGCTGGACCAGCTTCAGGAGACGCTCGAAGAGCATGACCAGCGGCTCCGGAGCCAGGGCCGAAGCCTGCGACTGCGGCTCCGGGTGGCGATCCATCTGGGATCGGTGCCTGACTTTGGTGAGCGGCGCGAGGGCATCGGGACGCCAGTGAACGACACGTTCCGGCTGCTGGACTCCAACTCGATCCGAAAGGAACTACGCGCCAGCAACCCCGACATCACGCTGCTGGCCGCGATCGTGTCGCAGCGGGTTTTCGAGGACGTGGTCCGGGCCGGATACACGCCGGGCCTGCCGCCGGGCAGATTCCGGAACGTGATCGCCGAAGTGGCGGGCAAGGAGTTCGCCCAGCCGGCCTGGATCTACGTGCCGAAGCCCTCGCAGCCAAGCGACCAGCTGCCGGGGCCCGCCGCGAGCCAGAGTCCCGGCGATCGTGGTCCCGCCCCGCAGCCATCGGGCGGGACCACGATCGGCGGCAACGTCGGGAACGCCATCACCGGCGGCACCTTCTCCGCCGAGGTCCGGCAGATCGGAAGCACAGGGTCATGACCGGCAATGGCGTACCGGATGAGGCCGCCAGGCACGTCGGAGTCGGCGGCTCATGGACCACGATCGGCGGCAACGTCGGCAACCTCGTCAGCGGCGGGCGTCAGGAACGAGTCGAGCAGCACACCCATATCTACTACCGCGACGTGATCGCGGCGATGGCCCTCGACGCGAACGAGGTGGAGCGTCGTCGCGCGAGCTTCGTGGAGCCCCCGGAGTTTGCTGAGGCCGCGTCGACCATGCAGAGAGCGTCCGCGATCGCCCTTCTCGGCCAGCCCGGATGCGGCAGGCGCACGACAGGGACGGTCCTGCTGGCCACGCTTGGGGTCACCCCGAAAACCGTGGTCCTCGACGTAGAGGACTTCGGTCGGCAGCTGGAGATCGCCCCCGGCCACGGGTATCTGCTCGACCTTGACGAGGACTCCGACCAGCTCAACACCAGGGCAGGAGCCTGGATAGGCGATCTCGCGGTGCGGCTGCGAGCGATGAATTCCTGCCTCGTCGTGCGGGCACGTGAGAACTCCTGGCGGGCGCTGGGCTTGAACGAGGACGCGCTGCCCGTCACCCGTTTGACACCACCCTGCGCGATCACGGTGTTCCGCGCCCATCTCGCCCGCATGACCTCGGACGTTGTCGCCGACTCGTGGATGCGGCACGACCGGATCGTCGGCCTGCTCCAAGCGGCCACACCGCCGGACGGCGCGCGGCTGGCCCGCATCGTTGCCGAGACCAGCGCGGCACAGCCCGCCGGGGACCAGCAGCTCCAGCAGGTCGTCGAGGAGTACACGAACTGGGCGGAACATCTGGCCACGTGGTTCCGGAACACGACCGGGCCGACGCGCGGCTACGAGAGGGCACTGCTGCTGGCCGCCGCCGCGCTGGAGGGGGCACCCGCAGGTACGGTGTTCGCCGCCGCTGACAGGCTGGCCAGGATCGTCGAGCTCCCGCGGGAGCCCGGCGGCCCGCTGGCTGGCCCGGATGCTAGCGAGCTAACCAGGCAGATCGAGGCGGAACTTCAGGACCAGTGTGTCCGGTTTGCCAGACCGGCCTACGGTACATCCGTTCTGGATCACGTCTGGGGTCAACGGCCGCAGCTTCACAAGGACCTTCGGGAATGGCTCACCGGCATCCCCGGTTCGGGCGACGCCGAAAGCGGGCGGGCCGCGAGAGCCCTCAGCGGGCTGGCAATCAGGCAGCGCAACGCCAGCATCGTGTCCGTTGCCGCGCGGCGGTGGGCCGAGGAGCCAGCCAGGCGGCGAGAGTTCGCGGTTCCAGAACTCACACGTGCAGCGCTGAGCGAGGAGATCGGCCGGGACGTCAGGCGCCAGCTCTATGACTGGGCACGGACTAGTGCGGGCGAGCCGACTCACCTGACCGTCGCTGCGGTCTGCGGCGGGCCGCTGGCCCGGCAGTACCCCCAGATCGCGCTGACGCGGCTGCGGAACCTGGTCGTGAGGCCGAACCCGGTAGTCCAGGAGTCTGTCTTCGAAAGCCTTACCGCGCTCGTTCGAGATCTGGCGCTGTACCCGAGTGTCATGAGCGAGGTGGCTCGGTGGGCGAACGGGGACGAGCTGCGCCGGTCAGCCGGATTGCGGGCGTTCCTGCGGCTGGCGGCCCCGGACGAGACCGGCCAGATCTGGCTCCTGTCCGCAGCGCCAGAACAGGATCACGGGCTGATCAGCGAGTTGTGGCATCAAGTCCTGCGCGACCAGACGGCGGACGGCGTGGCCGAACCGGCGGCAGCGCTGGCGTCCCGGTGGCTGGACGTCGCGGCGCATGGCCAGGCGCCACCGGAGCTGGTAACCGGAATATTGGCCGGTTCGTGCCGGAGCAGCATCGATGTCGGCCTGATGGCCGGGGTCGCGTTCGCCGGAGTCGGTCCCAGGCAAAGCGACCCGGCCCGCTATGACATCGCCATCAAACTGGTGCAGCGCACCTGGGAGCTCGATCCGATACTGGCTGGCCGGGGCCAGCCTGTGGCAGGATCTGGCCAGCCCGCGGGCAACGGGGATCAGCCCGCTGGGCCAGGCCCGGTCACGAGGAATGCCTCATGACTGGGCCTCCTCGGGCGCTGCGGTCCCGGCTGCTGCAGGTCCTCTTCCAGCGTTCCGATCGTGTCGCGTGGACGTACCAGGTGCGCCTGTCCAGCGAGATCCCGGAGGCACAGTTCCAGGCGGTGATCGAGGCGGTATGGCCGCCGGGCACGAGCCCCGACCAAGCGCTCCGCTCTCGTGCCGAGCAGCAACTTGTCCGGGTGGCCCGGCCGGTCGCGGCAAAGCACTCCGTTCTGGATTGCGACGACGCCTGGGCCGCCATCGACCAGGAATTCGTCAGGAACGCGAGCCTGCGAGCTGTCGGCCTGAGCGAGGCCATGGTCACGAACCTGCGGGCCGGACCGGATGACGAGCGCTTGGCCGAGAAGCAGGAAGATCTTCGCCGCGAGACGGCGCTCGCCCGGGCCAAAGCCGAGCGACTGCGTGAGCTGCTGGCCGATCCGGTGACGGCCCGTCTGTGGTGGCTTGAGGACAGGCCGGACAAGCTGGAGAAGCTGGCGGCTGAGGGCAAGGATGGCATCTTCGAGAAGGTCGCCAATCTCTTCACCGAGTCAGCCAGGCACTCCGCCGCCGACCCGATCGCGGAGCTGATCCGGCTGTTCCTGCAGGGCCTCGACGCCCGGTTCCGGGAACGGCTGATCGACCAACTCGACGTCGTGTTCCGCGCGTACGAACGCGCTGATCTGGCTGCCAGTCTCGGCTCCGGCCAGCACCCGCCCGTTGCCGACCTCGGCCATACCGACGCCGTCGCCGGCGCCGACAGCCAGGCTCCCGCCGCTCAGTAACGTGCTCTGCCCGGGTGAGCGCCAGGCGCGCGCGTGGCACCGGCCTCCTGACGTTGCCGCATGGGCGGGAATGTCCGTAACCTGATCGCGTCCGGCCGGGGGAGTGGCGTGACGGCGTTGGGCGGTTTCCATGACGGCAAGGGGCGAGCGTGGCACCTGCGGACCAGCCCGAAGCCGCTGACGGGGCGGCGGTTCGCGGGGCGTTACCAGACCGTTCTGGTGACCGAGAGGTGCTCCGACGGCGGCTGGAACGCCTGCCGCCATGGCACCCTTCTTCACTGGCCATCGGCGACGGCGGCGACGGCAGGTCCGAGTCGGCCGTAGCTGCGAGGGGCTACCGTGATTCCCGGGATGTCAGCCCGCCGCCCTCTGACGCCCACGCTGGCCGGCCGGGGAACGCGGATGCGCGACCGCTGACCGATGCCGAGCACGCCGAGCGCGTGCGGATGATCGGCGAGCGGCTTGACTGGGCACGAGATGAAGGACTGGCGACCGACAAAAGGCACCTCCCCGACCCGGCGCAAGGGATATGGGCACGGGAACGTCGCGACGCGCATGAAGCCATCGTCCGCGATCTTTACGAGGAATCCGCCAGCGCCCCGTGCGAGCGTCAGGCGATCATGGCCGGCGGGCTCGGCGGGGCAGGCAAGTCGACGGTGCTGGACCGGTACACGGACGTTGACCGGTCGAAGTATCTGACTATCAACCCGGACGGCATCAAAGAAGAGATGGCCAAGCGCGGGCTGATCCCGAAACTTGAAGGGCCGTCGCCGATGGAGGCATCCGACCTGGTTCATGAGGAGTCCTCGCACATCGCCTATATGCTCGCTGACCGGGCGCTGGAGGACGGGAAGAACGTCATCTGGGACATCACGATGAGCCGCCCGGCGAGCACGGTGCAGCGGCTTGATGCCCTGGATGAGGCGGGGTACTCCATCAGAGGCGTCTTTGTGGACATCGGCATCGACGTTGCGGTGCAGCGTGCCGATGCCAGGCATCGGCAAGGGCATGAGGATTACCGCTCGGGGATCGGGTTTGGCGGCAGGTTGGTGCCACCGGAGGTGATCCGGGCGCAGGCGGACCCTGACTGGGGCAGCGTCAACCGGCGAACGTTCGAGCAGGTCAAGTCGAGGTTGAGCGAGTGGGCGGTCTACGACAACAACGGCGCAGTACCGCAGGTAGTACAGGCCAGTCAGGACTGGCATCCCGAGGAGGAATGGTGAGCGAGGTCACCGACCTGATTGACAGTTATAAGACTGGTGAGCTGACGCTGGATGAACTGGCACAGCGGTTCCGTACCCGCCATTGGCCCGCCGTGATGCCGCCGCCGCCGTCGAGCTATCTGGAGATGGCTGCGAGAGCACAGGAAGATCCGCGGGAAAGGGTTCCGAACTCATTTGACGATGTCACGTCGGCCTATGCACGGGGGCAGCTCACTCGCGAGGAATACGACGTGCTGTCGGATGCTGTCCTGGAAGCCGGAAGCGCGGAAGACCAGGACCGGCCGTGATCCAGCGCGGGAGATGCTGGGTGGGTCGGCTGCGGCGGCGAGTTGCTGGTGGTCGCGTCGAGCTGGAACCGCATCGTCGGCGGGTTGTGCCACAGTGTCTCGACGGCACGTGCCCGGCGAGTTCGATGACCCGCGCCCGGGCGGCAGCGTCGTGTCATTACCTTCGGAGGCATACGAGCAGGTCAGGCTCACTGGTGTGATTCGGGCGGAGTCGCCTCCCAGAGGACGCTCAGCGGGATTGCGCGGAAATGCGGGCCGAATGGCAGAGTCTGCCGGCCCGTATAGAGAACGATGCCGACAAGCAGGTCGTCGCCCAGGCGCGCCGCGAGATGGCGCAGGCCGCGGAAGTCTTCTGCTCTGACTGTGGAACCCGCCTTGACCTCGATGGCGACCACGTGCCCGCGGCGGTTCTCCAGGATGAGGTCGACTTCGACGTTGTCTTTGGTGTGGTAGTGGTACATCTCGGCGCGCTGCTCAGACCAGGTGAGCTGCCGCGCGATCTCCATTGCAGTGAAACCCTCGAGGAGGGGGCCGAGCGAAGCCTCGGGCCGGCGCAGGCTGCCCGCATCCAAGCCCAGCAGATTCGCGGCGATGCCGGAATCCACCATCGCGACCTTCGCCGTTCCGACGGCCCTTGCACTGAGGTTTCTCGACCACGCTGGGATCCGCTTGATCAGGAAGACCTCCTCCAGCAGCGCCAGGTAGCGTTTGACCGTCGGCTGCGGCAGGCCAAGCTCGCTTCCCAGCGCACCTGCGACCAGAAGCTGGCCCGAGCGGGCGGCCACGAGCCGGATCAGCGCACGCATCTGCGGCCCCCGCTCGATCTCGGACAACTGGATGACGTCGCGATTGACGATGTCGGCCACGTATGAGTCAAAGAACCGCTCGCGCCGAGAGCCCATGCGTGCAACAGCAACGGGGAATCCGCCGCGTACAACGCGGTCAATGTAGTCGGAGCGCGTCTCCGCGGAATCGTGCCGCAGTTGCGGGCCGAGTGCGAAGGCGGCATCGACGAAGCGATCAGGCTTGCCGTCGACCTCTCCTTGCGACAGCGGCCATAGCTCAACCGTCTCCATCCGTCCCGGTAGCGCGTCCGGCACCGCGCGCATGCTGAGCACGCGAGCAGAGCCGGTGAGCAGGAACCGGCCGGGGCGGGGATCGTTGTCGGCAGATTCCTTGATGGCAAGCAGCAGCTCGGGGACTCGCTGGATCTCGTCGATCACCATCAGATCCTCGTTCGCGACGAACTCCGTGGGATCGAAGGACGCCGCCTGCCGTGTCGCCGCCCGGTCCAGGCTGCGCCACTGGCCCCCGCGAGCGCCGGCTATCTCCGCGGCCAAGGTGCTCTTACCGCACTGGCGTGCGCCGTTGACCAGCACCACGCGCGTGTCGGCGAGAGCCTGCTCGACGACAGCGGTAGCCCGCCGGGGAAGGATGCGGCCGATCGGGGACGGCGGCACACGCGGCATGACACCCAGCGTAGCGTTCAGCATTCGTCTGGCCAAGGATGCTATAGTGATCTGGCCGCTATAGGTGCGTTAATATGGCCAGCCTAGGTATGTTGGCCTGGCCGCATTGCGCGGCATCTGATTCGGCGAAGTAGGCCCGCTCTCCGTCCGGGTCGAGCAGCGGGCTCAGAACCGCAAACTGAGGCCCGAAGCTGCCAGCTGAGGCGCCGGCGGAGGCGACCGCAAGGTTTGTACTCTCATGTACGTGACCGTACAATTCTGGTCATGGTGATGATAACCGCGTCCGAGGCACGGGCCGCGCTGCCGGATCTGTTGTCCCGGGTCGAGGGCGGTGAGGAAGTGACGATCACCCGGCACGGCCGGCCGGTAGCTGTTCTGGTCCGCCCGGATGCGCTGCGCAGCCGCCGCGCCCAGGCCTCGCTGGACGACGCGGAGAAGATCCATCGGCTGCTTGCCGACGCGCAAGCCGCACCGCCGGAGGGCACAGGGCTAACGGAGGCACGGGCCGACGAGCTGATCGCGGAGATCAGGACCGGGCGCGACTCCCGGTGATTGACGCATTCGACGCCGACGTGCTGATTTACGCCGCCGTGCCCGGCCACCCGCTGGGCCGACGGGTAGCGGCCCTGATCGGCTCCCCAGCCGCCCGGACCCCGGTCGGCACCGGCTCGGTCTTGCTGCTGCCGGAGGTGCTCGGCAAGCCCCTGCGCGACGGCGCGGCCGGCGAGGTTCGGATCCTTGCCGCACTCCTGGCCAGACTCGACCTGCGCCCCGTCGACCTGGCCACAGCCGAGCTCGCCACGTCCCTGTCAGCCAGATACAAGCTCAGGGCCGCCGACGCCGTCCATCTGGCCAGCGCCGTCAGTATCGGCGCCGACCGGTTCATCACCAACAACCAGCGCGACTTCCCCAGGGAAATCACCGAGGTCGACATCACTTACCCTGCCGACCTGGCCGACCCAGGCACTTGAGCCCGCCCGGCGCCCGGCCGCATCTCCGACGGACCTGGATGCCGGTCGACCATCAGGCCGCTCGCCCAGTCAGGGCGCTCACTGCCCGCCCAGCGCCGATACGCGGCGATCCACTCCGAGCCGGCCGGTGAGGGCACGGGGAGCCTGAGGTCGAGGATCGGGATCGCCTGACGATCTGCCCCGCGTGCGCAGATGGCGACGATCCCGCTGTCTGTGACATCGACACTCTCGACGTTGGCCTCGACGCCCAGGATCGTTGTCGTGAACGGGAGAACAAGGTTGTTGTTGATCATGGTATATAAGCCGAGCATCTGCTCATCGTCGCCGTACGCGTCCACGATGGCCTGTTCGACCAGCTCGTCCAGTTCGGCCTCGCTCAGTTCTGCCACGGCTCGCAAGCGTAACGGCCGATTTCAGAGTCCTTGGAAGTAACTGCCAAACGCGCACGTCAATGGGCGTCTCTTGGGAGAACACTCCGACGACGGCGGATGCCGGACGACGCGGTCATCGTCGGCCCGCGTCGACTGGGAGGGATGCATATGCGGGACGCCGCCCAACCTCGTTCCTGCCGTTTCGCAGTGGCCCACGTCGCGCTGATGAGAGGCGGCCTCGGCGCTCAGCAGGCGGGTCAGCCGTTCCCGCGCGTAGGTTGACGTTCTGCTGCGGCGGCGGGCCGAGGCCGCGCTGATGATCAGCTCCGGCTTTCAGACGGGAGCGATGAAGTGGAAGCCGTCATGCCCCGTCTTGCGGTTCAGTGGCGGCGCGCGCGCACAGCAGGATCCTGGCTCCGACGTGCCTGACTCCTTCGACGACGTGGAGGCTGCGTTCTTCCGCCACGAACTGTCCGCCGAACAGTACGACTTCCTGCGGCGCGCGGTGGCGGAAGCGCCCGGAGCCGGGGACAGCAGTTTGTAGCGCTTGGACGCAGCAGATCGTCTTCAGGACACGGAACTCAAAGGGCCGCAGCGGCGGATGACGATCTCCCGGGTCTAGCCCGCGTCCCATCGGCAGAGGCTGTGGACGTCGCAGCGGCGGCAGCGGGGGCAGGGGCTGGCGTGGAAGATGCGCTGGCGCAGGTCGGCGACGGTGGACTCGACGGTCTGCTCGCTGGCGGCGATGGCGGCGGGGGAGACGTCGACCGGCTGGCGGTCGGCGGCCTTGAGGTCGTGCACGTAGGCGGCCTCGATCGGCAGGCCCTCGCGCCGCCCGGCGTCGGCGTAGATGGCGAGTTGCAGCGCGTAGTCGTCGCCGGCTGCAGGGTCGGCGGAGGTCTTGTAGTCGACGATGGCCAGGGAGCGGACCTGGCCGTTCTCGGTGTCCAGGATCACGTCGGCGCGGCCGCTGATGATCGCGGCCGGCAGGTGCAGCTCGAACGGCCGCTCGGTCTCCCACACCCGGAGCAGGTCGTGGTCGTACTCCCTTATATAGGAGTGCACGAGCTGCCGGGCCGCCTCCTTGAGCTGGTGGTGCGCGGTCTTGCTCGCGGCGGGCAGGAAGAAGTTTTCGTCCAGCATCCTGCTGATCTGCAGCCCGTCCGGCGGGTGCCCGTGCCGCATCGTGTACTCGGCGACCGCGCGCAGGATGTGGTGCACGGCCTTGCCGTAGCCCAGCTCCGGGGCCAGCAGCGGCTGGAACCCGGGCACAGTCCGCAGCCGGTAGGAGAACCCGCAGGCCCGGTACGCGGCCAGCTCGCTGAACGTGAGCGTCACCGGGTCGGCTGGCGTGCCGTTCAGGGAAGTTTCTATGGGTGGCAGCGGGAGCGGCGGCTCGGCGGCGTGGCCGGTGACCTCCTGGTGGTACGGGGAGGCGCCGACGCGGTTGCGGGTGATGCGCTCGTGCCGGGACAGCGACAGCCAGTCGCGTGCCCGGGTCATCGCGACGTAGAACAGCCGCCGTTCGTCGGCGTCGGAACCCTCGTAGCGTTCCGGGCTGAACAGGCGCCGCGGGACCAGCCAGTCCCGCG
>Ga0335075_10001378_pt1 | contig 40251 bp, 29 predicted proteins | sample Lox_Sample_24_FD_206723 | JGI IMG/M metagenome (GOLD analysis project Ga0335075, IMG submission 206723) | Soil microbial communities from Loxahatchee National Wildlife Refuge, Florida, United States - Lox_Sample_2.4 | ecosystem: Environmental > Terrestrial > Soil > Wetlands | place: USA...
ATTCCTCTTCCCGCATATGGATTCCATCACTTCACTCGTCGTTCTGGTGGCAACCGTCGCTTTTATTGCCGCGTGGTTCGCCACTGGACGATATTTCAACTACATCGGTCTGCAGATTGCCTTGGCATTTTACTTCGTGGCATTTCAGGGTTTTGGTGCTCCACGGGAGTTGGCGCCGGCGCGGGATCGCTTCGTTGGAATATTGGTCGGCTTGGTTGCAATGTGGTTCGTCTTCGATCAGATCTGGCCGGTACGGACGATCACGATCATGCTTCGCCGCCTTACATCGGTATTACGCAACGGAGCCAGCCTGTTTCAACTCGGGCACAGCGGCAGCCTCCATGACGACGAGGTTCGCCAGGCGAATGCGCTGCGCGACCAAATTGGCAAAACAGTAGCAGAGCTGCGTACATTGAATGACGTAGCAGAGTATGAATTCGGCGGTGAACTGGACAAACAAACCCGTGTGAGTCAGGCGATTCTGAGAACAGCGTTCTCCGCGGTCGCGATGTTTTGGAACCAGCTAGTGGCTGTCACCACAGAAGAAGACGTTCTCCACGCACCAAAGTTAGTCGAGATGCGGGTCGCTTCCGCTGCGGAGCTAGATTCCATGGCCGAAGCCTTAGCGCGGAGCCACCTCTCGTCGTTGCCAGCACTTGGAAGCAGCCTTTCAGGTAACGTCAACTTTGACAATCCGCGTTATGAGGAATACGCCCGAAATATAGTGAATCGGCTCGCCGAACTCCGCGGAGCCCTCTCCCGTCTGGATGACGAGCTGATCCGCGATTGAAGCTGTCCTGGTACCGTTAGAAACACTCATCTCACATCCTGCCTTACGGGCACAAGCCAGGTGAGTGTCGGTGCGCAAGATCAAAGATGTTCTTCGATCGAATGACGTTTCAGCTGTGCCTGGGTTTGGGCCGAGGTGACTCCGGCCGCGCATGACAGGTAAAGCATGTAAGTCTTTTAAAAAAAGAGATCCAACGAAGGACTCCGTGCATGCATCCTAATAAATGAGGAGGAGACAACAGATGAATACAAAAGCGACTGTTGGTGTTGTTTGCGGAATCCTGGCCGTGTTCCTCTTGTATTTGTTCGCGGTGCTGGCCTGGGGCTAAGAGCCAGTGGGTCATCGACAGGGAGCAGATCTTCCCCCATATCGTTGGGACGAACCGCCTGGCAACCAATGCTGAGGTGTCAAATCTTTCGTCCAGAAGCTTCTTAGCCAGAATCCTGCGCAAGTGCACAACAGCAGCCGAGACACGCTCTTATGGGAATGAGTGAACTCCGGCGTGTCGAGGGCGTGTGCTGAACATATCTACGACAGCGCGGTATAGTCACCTCTCGGATTGGATTGACGCGTTGCGTAGCGCGGGGTGCAGCCGCGGCAGCGTCACGGCCAACTTGCACCGCGTCACTAGCCCGAGGCTCTCCAACTCCAAGCGTGATCTTGGGAACGACCCACCCAACTGCCCACCCACGAGTGTACTTTTGGTACTTAAAAGAAGTTTCTTGCGACAATATTTCGCTGGGGGCACTTGGGTGGGCGGATTCATCACTCTTTAACCATTAACAGGCATGCTCGCGGGCGCAATCTATCAATAAGATACCTGCTCTCGGATACGCACTTATATCAAAGTGTCACGCATTTGGGCGGGTAAATCGCCTAGCCAAAAGTCAGGCGATGAATTATCGATTGAATCGGCACTACAGTCCCACGTTGGATTAGTTGTAGAGCGGAGATAGGACGAAACCACAACGATCGGCCTTGAATCGCAGAATCTAGCGGCGGCGGCGCTGACGCCTGTTGCTCATGGTCGACTTCGCGAACAAAGGTCGTGGTCGAGGTCAACGGATTCTCGGTTGAATAAAAAGCTAAGAAGAAGTTCTTACTGCTCAGTCCCATGTCGAACAACCGAAAGCGAGAGTTGCGGCAGGACCGGCCATCCTTCGGATCCCGTGCCCCGAGCCGCTTCGGCGCTTCGTCCTCGAAATCCCAAAGAGGTCGCCGCCCACGATGGTGACCACCGCGGCCATGGGCTTCAAGGCCCCAGCGCCTTTTGAAGGATCTCCACCAATGCTTGACGACCACCGCCGGTACGTGTTCCTGCGCCTCAGGCTAAACCGCTTCCGGCAGGAAGATCAAATGGCATCAGCGTGAATTACTCAAGCCGAAAATGAACAACCTCTTCCGAAAAGCTCTTGATTATCGTCCAAGACAAGGACTGGTTGCGTACTCATAAACGTCGAACGTGGGCGTAAACCGCCTAAGACGATCTTCCAAGCCCACGGTCTCCGTCCCGTAGCATACGTTGAGTGGTGATTACGGCCAAAGTCAAGATTTCCGGCGACAAGCGGGTGATGATCGCCTCTTGTGGCTGAAATCCTTCTCCCGCTGGCAGCAATTCGTGGCCGAAACATTGAACCTAGCTCAGCAACAGCGCTCCACCATCCATTTAGTTCCGGCAGATTAGTGACTTCGCACCAGGACGAGTTGACACAGAATTCGATCAGGTGCGCCTCCGGATCCAAGATCGTCGCATTATATTGCACGGAATCCATTCCAAAGCGGCGACGGTGTGATTTCCCAGTTTCACCAACAAAACAGTCGCAATGTCGCTCTTCATGACTAAGAGCGTTGCGGGATACACGATCTTCAGAAGAAGGAGAGTGACGATGCGATATGTTGTATTCGTTTTGGGGGCGGTCCTGAGTTGTGCCGCGGTGCTCAGCGCGCAGGAAGAAACCGCGCCCAGGTTTGAAGTAGGTCTGCTGTACTCCGGCAATCACCTGAACGCCGGTAACAACAACTCGGAGATTACGGGCAATGGAGGCGCGGGGTACTTCGAGTACAACATCAACAACTGGCTGGGCGCAGTCGCCGACTTTGGAGGTTACGCGAACACCAACAGTCAAATCGACGAAAGGCTTTTTACCTACATGTTTGGACCGCGGTTCAACTGGCGGCACAGACATTTCACGCCTTATGCGCAGGCGCTGTTCGGTGGCGGCGAAGCGTGGAGCAACGTGACCAGCACGAGCCAGAACACCTTCGCCATGGCAATCGGCGGGGGCGTGGATGTGCCTTTAACCCGTCACATCGTGGTCAAGCCGGTACAGGTCGAGTATTTCCGCACGCAGTTCAATAGCGGTCAGCTTGGTGGGCCTACGAGCAACTTCGGCGACCATCAGAACGGCGTCCGCTACTCGGCCGGTGTGGTGTTCATGTTCGGCGGTGAATGACGACGCTACAGGCCAAGACCACGTCATGACATTTCGATCATTGTGCATTGCGCCGCAGTCATTCCGATACCGGGTATGGCTGCGGCTGCTTTTTTCACAATTCATTTTGCGTAGCCCATCGGGCGACGTATTCGTGATGCTGATGTTTTGCAAGTAAAGGACCTCCAATGATTCAACTCAGAAGGATCGCTGTGGTCTTCGGGGCGATCGCCTGGCTCGCACCGAGCTCAAGCGTCGCCGCTGATCTGAAATCGCAGACGCTGCGAGGGTGGGAGGACTACATTCAGACGGTCTATGCGCGGAATCAGGCACACCTTTTGCCGGGAGCCTCATTCCTTTCAAGCGATGACATCCCGGGGCAGACGGCGAAGCTTCGCACTGGCGAGATCGTGGTAGCGCCGGCCGGGCCGCACGTTCCGCTAAGAGTCCCGTTCGGTCTGATTCATGACTGGACCGGCGCAGCTTTCATTGCGGGAGGGACCCTCCGCCAAGTTCTTCCGCTAGTCCGCGATTACGATCGTTACAAGGAGTTCTATCATCCCTATGTCATAGATTCGAAGCGGATTTCAATGACGGACTTAAGGGACGAATTCTCATTGACGCTTTTGAACAAATCAGCCGTCGCCAGAACAGCACTTGATTCCGAATACAAATCGCGGTACACGCGCATCGACGATGACCGTTGGTACAGCATCAGCGCAACGACTCGCATTCAGGAGATCGCCGATTACGACACGCCGTCTCAACACGTGCTCCAGGAGGGCCACGGAAAAGGCCTGATGTGGCGTATGTACAGTTTTACTCGATTCGAAGAACGCGATGGCGGCGTCTACATTGAAATTGAAGCAGTTGCGCTTAGCCGAGATGTTCCGGCTGCGCTTCAATGGATCATTGACCCGATTGTGCGTCGGGTGTCGCGATCTTCATTGATAACGTCGCTTCGGCAGACCGAAACTGCGGTGCGACTGCATTCCGCATCGATTACAGCTACATCGATCAAAGACCCCATTTACGCTGGAACTAAAGGGCACGGCCTGGAAGGTCAGAACTGACACACATGCATGCTGGCGCGACTTGGTCTGTCCGTTGGAGTAATCAAAGCGGGACTAAAGGGAACATGGCATAGAAAGTTCCCTGCGCAACCACAGTCGATAGGTATCGATTGCCTGCCGCGATCGGGTATGCTTCTACCTAGCTGGATAGTGTAGTGCCGCCCACCCGTTCGAATTGGCGTTCCTGCAGCACTCGCACCAGCGTGATCCGCTCTTCGGCGCGAGTTCGATTCAATGAACTGCTTCGTTCATCAACTCATAGTTTTATCTGAAATTGTCTACTGACGCGACGTCCTCGTTCAGGGCATCTTGTGTGAGAATCGACGAAGGGGGTTGTGGCTATGAGCTGCAACATACTGGCGAGCAGAACTTGCGCTTCGTACAGATGGTGCATACTGCTGGCCTTCGGATGGACCCTATTCTCCGTATGTGCATGGCCACAAACCCAGCTTGCGACGATTTTCGGCACTATCACAGACTCAAGTGGCGCCGTTGTCCCCGGAGTCAACGTCACGATCGCCAACGAAGGTACTGGTTTGAACCGGAGCGCCCTGACTGATAGGGCCGGCCAATACCGTTTCGCCGGCTTGCCAATAGGAAGGTATTCTCTTCGCACAGAGAAAACAGGTTTCCAATCACAGGTTCGCGAGGGAATCGAGCTCACTTCGGCTGCCGAAGTGATGGTGAATTCGGCACTCACGATAGGCGACCTTTCACAGCAAACGACAGTCAGCGCGAACGTTGGCGCCATCGATGACACTACGTCGACTATCGAGGGACTTCTTCCGGAGCAGAGTCTGACGGAACTGCCTCTCAACAACCGGGATCTGTTTAGCGCGGTCACCCTGGAGCCTGGAGTCGCTCCGGCTGCGGCCAGCGCTCCCTCGTTGTTTTCGAACGGTAAGGTCGGACAGGTGGCGATTAACGGCATACGCCCAACTATGACTAGCGTTCTGATCGATGGTATGGATGCCACCGATCCGGTTTGGGGCTTTTCGCCGGCGGGCGCTTCCGGATTTTTCCTCGGTCTGAATGAATTGACGGAGGTCCGCGTTTTGACACAAACCTTCAACGAGGAGTACGGAGGGCATGGCGGAGCCGTCATCGAGATGATCACCAAGTCTGGCAGTAACCAATTTCACGGATCGCTGTGGGAGTTGCATCGAGATGCGTCGCTCGACGCTAAGAACTACTTCGATTTGGGTACCAGTCCGGTCCCGCCGTTCGTCCGCAACCAGTTCGGCGCCGGGCTCGGAGGGCCACTGAAGCGTGATCACACATTCTTCTATGTCAACTATGAGGCGTTTCGGGAAGTCCAGGCATCCACGGCAATTGCCACGGTACCAGATGCCCTCGCTCATCAAGGCCTACTACCCTCCCCAAATAACCCGGATGGCTGCAGCAACGCCACTCCCCACGGATGCATCGCTGTTCCGATTAATCCTTTGATACAACCGTTTCTCGATCTCCTTCCTGTTTCGAACGGACCGGATAATGGGGATGGAACCGGCGAACTGATCACCGCTAACAAAGGCACCACTCGTGAAGATCACGGTATGGTTCGTATTGACCACAATTTCTCCAACACGCATTCGTTATTCGTGCGTTACACCTTAGATGACAGTACTTCTCAGGTCCCATATGTCGCGACGCCGCCGGGCATTTATTCGCCGGGGTTCCCTGCTTTTCACCTTGCGCGAAATCAGTATGCCACCGTTCAGGACCGCACGACCTTCGAGCCTGATTTCATCAACGAGTTGCGCTTTGGTATCAACCGGACAACTGCGTCTTCTTCAATCGATAACACGCATCCGGGCCTTTCTATCTCTTTGCTTCCTGACCAGCCGTTCGGAATGATCGATGTAGCGGGTATGAGTTTGATAGGCGATTACCCACTATTTCCATTGGGCGATTTTTCGACCGTCTATCAGGTCCAAGACCAGCTGTCACGCACAATTGGCCGGCACACCTTCAAATTCGGCGCCGAGTTTCGAAGGCTCCAATCCAATGGCCCGCTAGATACCCTTGTTAACGGATTTTATGCCTTCCAGGACCTGACTCCCTTCGGGCTCCAGGCATCGAGCAATAACCCTGCTCTCGAATTCTTCCTGCAAGGTTTGCCTTTGTCGTACGTGGGAGTTGATCCCTCGAAGGCCAATACTGACCGCGGCTACCGCCAAAGTGGTGCTTCTGGCTTTATCCAGGACTTCGTGCGCGTGAACAGCCACTTAACTGTGAATCTCGGCTTGCGTTACGACTTCTATTCCAATCCGACTGAGGCATTCGGACGTCTTTCGGCTTTTCCAAACCCGGCGACTGATTCCGCGCCAACCGTCGGCAAGATATTTGCCGGAACACCACTGGATCTTCTGTCGCCCCAGGCTGGCTTTGCATGGAGTGTCTTTGGCGATGGCAAAACCGTGGTGCGGAGTGGATTCGGGATCTATCGCGACCAACTCCTGGCGATCCTCTTCGGTGTCGACCGGACTCTACCTCCATTCTTCGGAGCGGAGGAATTCGTCTTTCCTCAGTTTCTGAACCCGCAGAATTCTCTCCAGGTCCAGCCGCTCGATCCTGTTACGACAACCTATTACCCCAAATTCCCATACGTAATGCAGTATAACCTCAACGCGGAACGGGAACTTGCGCCGGGCACGATCCTCAGCCTCGGATACTTTGGCTCGCGGGGCAATCACCTCACCCGCGACGCCGAGCAGAACCCCTTCGAGCCGGCGTTGGGCCATCGCTACAATCCAAACCTGACTTCACCTCTGTTGACGGTGTTGACTGACGCGCAATCCTTCTATAATTCTTTCCAGGTGTCTGTTTCGAGACGCCTTGCCCATGGCCTCTTCTGGCAGGCGTCGTACTCCCTGGCCCATTCTGTTGATGATGCTTCGATGGATTTTGGCACGGAATCTGTGAATGATCCTCCTGCATCGCAGAACGGTTTCGATCGCAAGGGAAGCCGGGGCGCGTCAGCTTTTGACATTCGGGATAATTTCGTCGCGAACGTTGTTTACGAGCTGCCTTTGGGACGCGGACGTCTCTCAGGTGGATGGCGGATCTCCGCTGTTGCCGACGCTCACAGCGGCCTTCCTTTTACCCCAGTGCTCGCCTTCGACAATGCCGATTTACAATCACTGCTTATTCCGGAACGTCCAAACCTTGTTGGCGACCCTTATACCGGTGTCTGCCCGAATGGCGCTAGAGTAGGTACTCCGTCATGCTGGTTCAATCCGAGTGCTTTCGCGGTACCGCCTGCAGGTCAATTTGGCAATGCTGGGCGAAATATCCTGCGGGGACCGGCGTTCGCGCAGTTTGACGCATCGCTGCATAAAGACTTTGCGATCACTGAACGAGTAAAGGTAAGTGTTGGAGTGGAAGCCTATAACCTATTCAACCATCCGAATTTTTCGGTTCCAAGTAATTCGCCAAGCCCGCTCACCTTAGGAGGTAGCGGGGCTGCCATCTTCAAGGATGCAGCGGGTGATTTCGCCGGCAATGCAGGCCAAATACTAACCACGGTCGGCACTGGGCGTCAACTTCAACTGTACGGTCGGTTCACGTTCTGACGGGCGCAGGACCCGTGAACCCTAGGCTTTGAAGCGATTCTTATTGATCTTCAATGATTTGATCTTCGACTCCAGAGTCGATCCGGGCATGCCGAGTTTCTGCGCAGCTCCGGATGGCCCTGACACCCGCCCCCCACTTTCCCGAAGGGCGGCCTCGATCATTTCTTTCTCTTGCGCGGCCAGTTTCGTCGAGAGCTCCCCGCTGCCACCGGATTGTTGAGGTTGTCTTGCTAGCCAGCTCTCGTCAACGGAGAACTTTGTTGATTCGCTGACAATGACAGATCGTTCGATCACGTTTTGCAATTCGCGAATGTTGCCTGGCCACGGATACGACTGAAGTAGCTGAAGGCTCTTGTTACTCAGGCTTTCGAAAGTCTTCCCAGCCTTCCTGGCGTAACGATCGAGAAAATATTGAACCAGTAGAGGAATGTCTTCGTTTCTTTCGCGCAACGGCGGCATCTCAATCGGAAAAACGTTCAACCGATAAAAGAGGTCGCTTCGGAATCGGCCTGCCGCGACTTCTGCCTCCAGATTCCGGTTTGTGGCAGCGATGACTCGAACATCGGTCCGGATCACTCCCGTTCCTCCCACGCGTTCAAACTCGCGTTCCTGGAGGACCCGCAACAGCGCGACCTGGGTCTCCGGGGGAAGTTCGCCTATTTCGTCGAGGAAGATCGTCCCTTGTGCCGCCAGTTCAAAGCGCCCCAGCCGGCGTTGCGTCGCTCCGGTGAACGCTCCTTTCTCATGGCCGAAAAGCTCCGACGCAATCAAATCGCGTGGAATTGCGGCGCAGTTCACGCTGACAAAAGGCCGTGTGGCTCGCCGGGAGTGGCGGTGAATCGCGCGCGCTACCAGTTCCTTGCCGGTGCCTGTTTCACCGGTAATCAGAACGTTGGAATCTGTGGGAGCGACTTTGGAAATCCGGGCGACAACGCTCCTGAGTGGCTTTGAGATTCCCACAATCTCCTCGAACATCGACGTCCTGTCGATCTCGTCGCGAAGTGCCAGATTCTCTTTGTAGAGCTCGTCTTTTAGCGCTCTGATCTCTGCTTCAGCCCGCTTCTGTTCGGTCAAATCGAGGATGAACGCTACGCCGTCCTTCCCGCCTTGTTGAAACAAGGTGGCTCCAATCAGCACGGGCACCCGACTGCCATCTTTCCGGAGGAACTCTAACTCGAACGGGTGTACGGTCCCAGTCTGGACTACTTCAGCCAAAGCACGGTCGGCGCGCTCGTGCCAGTCCGCAGGTATCATGTCCCACCATCGCACCCGACCCGCAGCGACATCTTCGTGATCGTATTGCACCATCCGAAGAAAGGCGTCATTGGACGACAGGACATCTCCCTGGACAGTCCACGTCGCGATTCCCAAAATGTTGGCGTCTACAAGACGCCGGATCTTCGCTTCACGATCTTCGAGATCGCGATAGAGCCGCGTATTCTCCAGAGAGATCGCGGCTTGCGAGACAAGGACTGTTAGAACCGTGATCCGGTCAGAGGTGAAAACACGAGGGGTCAGGTTGTTCTCAAGATAAAGTAGACCCGTGAGTTTCGCCTGGTTCAGTAGGGGCAAACAGAGAATCGAACGGACGCGATTCTGAAGAAAGTAAGGATCGGAGGAAAAGGAGTTCGCCGATGATGCATCATCGAGAATCACGCTCTCCTGAGTCCGCATGACATAGCGGAGGATCGACTCCGGCATCGCTGTGGCCGACGCGTCTCGCGACACGATTACATCATTTCCGCTAATCCTGGACTCGGCCTCTGTCCGTAGCTCATCCCCACGCGGGACGATCAGGAGCCCTCGCTCGGCACCGGCGTGCTCCATGGCCTTGCGCATCACGGTATCGAATAGTTTTTCCAGCACAATCTCGCTCGAAACAGCCTGCGAAACCCGGATTACCGTTGCGAGGTCGAGTCCTTCGACGGACACCGTGATGGTCGAGGAAGGACCCGCGAATGGGTGCTCCTCCTTGAGCTGAGGATACAAGCGGTCGAGTTGCCGCACTTTTCCATCTGCTCCCCATGTCGCGTAGCAGGCCCGGGCGTTGCGCAGATAAGTGTCGGCGAACTGATCGAACCCGCGTGCGCGGTACAATTCCGAAGCGCGTTCATAAGCGAGCGCCTCGTTGTTGACGAAACCGTTTGTGTGAGACGAGTGGATGGCCTTTTCGTACAGACGCATTGCGTCAAGATCACGGCCCTCAATCCGAGCAATCTCAGCACCCACGAGTGCGGCGCGGTTTTCGAAGTTTTCCGGGCAATTCTCCGCCCAGATTTCAAGTTGGCGGTGATGCGCCGCCAGCGCCTCCAAGTGCTGCCCGCGCTCGTCGGCTGTTGCGGAGTTGCAGGATGCGGCACGAGAAAGCGCACTGTAAAAGTGATATTCGGCCTCCTCAATATAGGCGTGTGAGATCCATAGCAGCCGCTGGGCCTTCGTTGAAGCTTCCAAGGCGTCTTGGTAGTCGCCGGCAAAATAGCGCGCCTGCATTTTGCGGATCCAATACCAGCACCCGTGGATTGACAAATACGGGTTGTCGGCCAAATGGCGTTCGAATGGGAGCTCCTCTATCTGTTCGCCATCGAAGCAGCCGAATTTCGGCGTCAACCCGCGGAGCGTCCGAATCAGTGCAAGCTGAGGGATAACGAGATCAATGTCGCCGCTAAACCGCGTTTTTTGGGCAAACGCCAAGCCGATTTCGGCTTGGCGTTGGACGTCGCTCAGCGGGTCGCCCGCAACGAGAAGGTCCGCGTTAAGCGCGATGTTCGCGTAGTTTGCATATGTGAGATCGCCGGTCTTGTTCGCGGCATCGAAAGCGCGGCGCTGCACGTTAATGGAGGTCCGCACGTGTTTCATCCAAGGCGCGATCATCGAGGCAAAACATACATAGGTGGGCGCCTGGAAGCGCTTCAACCCGCGGCCTTCTACGAGTTCAAAGCCTACCTCACCGAATCCAAATGCCGTCTTGTAGTCGCGAAAGCGCTGTACGGCGACCCTACCTAATTTGACATAGGCGAGGCACGAGGCGTCACAGTTGCCGCGTTCGAGGCTGAGATTGACCGCTCTGCACGTAGTCAAGCAATCTAGGTTCCGATCCGTGAGAAGAGCTGGAACCTCGATCCTGGTCAGAACATCGACAGCCGCGAGCGTCTCAGGGTCGCTCATCAGAGGCAAATCGATAACATCCTCGATCGTGCGGCTGCCTAGGCGCAGCCAGATCTGCTCGTATTCGCCCCGCACCTCGTATTCTGTCGGATGCGGTGAAAAGTCAATGCCCACTTGCCGAAGGTAGTCGAGACCCACGGTGACGGCACGTTCAACCTGAACGAGCTCGGTACACGCGGCCAAATGCAAGCGGGCCACCGCCGCGCGTTCGAGGGCAAGAGCTGAGCGTTTTGAGAGCGCTGTTAACCGCTCATCGGCAGCCGCCAGTTCACCGGTCAGGAACTCGCATTCGGCCCGCTCCAGCTCCAGCGCGAAGATCAGGTCACGACGGCGCTCCCAGCAGTCGTCGTCCAGGAGTTCCGCGCCAGTAATGAGGTATTTGAGTGCTGAGGCATAGGCGGTAGACGCCTTGGCGCGCTTTCCCGCGATCAGGTTGAGCTCGGCCAAATGGTCGCGTTCATCCTGCGAGGTGATCAATGCCACGCCTCGGTTCAGGTGATTAACGATGTCGAAGATGGCCTCTTCCCGTTTTTCTAGAGATGTGCGCGCGGCCAGCATGCGTCCGATGCGCAAGTGCGCTTCGGCGCGCGATGCTTCTGGAATCAGTGAATAAGCTGCTTCCTGAACACGGTCGTGGATGAACTTGTATGAGCCATCCAGCTGTTCGACCAATCCTTGACGTACGCTTTCCCAGAGAGCGGAGTGCACCTGCTCCTGCGAAGTGTCAAGAACAGTCGAGAGAGTCGTGGTCTCGGCGAGGTTTCCGAGACAGGCCAGCTGCTGCAATGCCGTCTGCGTCCAGGCCGGCAGGCGGACGAGTTTCGTGATCATGAGGTCCACTACATTGTCGGTGTATCCCTTGGCGTGAATGCGATCGAGGTCCCAGGACCAGCAGGCCTCATAATCAAAGGCGAGCATTTTCTCTTCGGCGAGTGAAGAAATGAACTGAATGGTGAAGAACGGATTGCCGCCTGTCTTCTCCTGCACCAAGTGCGCGAGCGGCGCGCTGCGTTCTGGCTCGCAGCGAAGCGCGTCGGCAATCAACTTCTCGAGATGCTCTTCGGCGAGCGGCGCAAGCGTGATCTCCTTTACCTTTCCACCGGAACTCCTGATCGCCTCCAGCTTACGTACCAGCGGATGAGCGGCATCGACTTCGTTGTCGCGATAAGCACCGATCAGCAGGAGGTGCTGTAGCTCCGAACGCGTCAACAGAGCCTCCAGCAGATCGAGCGTCGCCGCATCCAGCCACTGCAGATCGTCGAGAAACAAGGCCAGCGGATGCTCTTGCCGCGCGAAAACGCCGATGAATCGGCGGATCACCAGTTGGAAGCGGCGTTGCGCATCCTGTGCCGGAACTTCGGGGACTAGTGGCTGGTTTCCGATAATGAGCTTCAAGTCGGGAACCAGATCCACAATCAGCTGCGCATTCTGGTCTAACGCATCACGCAGCTCATCGCGCCATTTGCCCAGCTCTGTCTCGCTCTTCGTCAACAACGTCCGGATCAAACTCTGAAAAGCCTGCGCCAGTGTCGAGTAGGGAATGTCGCGCTTGTACTGGTCGAACTTGCCGGAAGCAAACAGGCCTCGCGGAGGTACCAGCACGGGCTGCAGCTCATTCACGACCGAGGATTTGCCAATGCCGGAATAGCCGGAGACAAGAAACAGTTCCGGAACACCACCGTTCACGATGCGATCGAATGACGCGAGCAACGTCTCGATCTCGCGCTCTCGGCCGTACAATTTCTCGGGAATCTGAAGGTAGTCCGGTCTGTCATGAGCTCCCAATTCGAAGTCGTGAACACCGCGCCCCTGCTCCAAGTCTTCCAGACAGCGGCGAAGATCGCTCTCCACGCCAGCCGCGGTCTGATAACGCTCTTCCGGAGGCTTGGCAAGCAGTTGCATAACGATTTCCGAGACAGAGCGCGGAACATCTTTCAACCGCTCGGCAGGCGGCGCCGGCTGCCTGGCAATATGGCAGTGGACCCATTCCATGGGCTCGGAAGCTGTGAACGGAAGACTGCCAGTCAGAATTTGGTACAGCGTGATGCCAAGTGCATAAAGATCGCTCCGCGAATCGACCGAACGATTCAGTCGTCCCGTTTGCTCTGGCGCCATGTAGGAAAGAGTTCCCGCGATGATTTCCGGAGGTTTGATCGCCTGGCGCTCGCGAGGAAGGCGAGATGCGATTCCAAAGCCCATGAGCCGGACCTTGCCTGTCGCCGAGTCGAACAGAACATTGCTTGGCTTGACATCCTTGTGAATGAGCCCCCTTTTGTGCAACGCGCCGAGCGCGGTTGCGAGACCAATGGCGAGCCTCAAGAACGATGTGAGTTCAAAGGGGCCCGGGAGCAAGCTGTCAAGTGGCTCACCGCCGGGATCTTCAAGCACAATCGCGGTCTGTCCGAGATGCTCCGTCAGTGAGATGGGACGAGCGGCCCAGGCCGAATCAAGTTCATCTCTCAATGAGTATTCGTGCTCTAACTTCTTTAAAGTGTTGAGCGAGGGTTTGCTAGACGCAGGCGCGAGCAGCAGAACTGATTGGAAGCCCGGTCGCCTTTGCCGTTCGTCGCGGTAGAGAATAAACTCCTCGTCGTGCCGTAGAACCTTGAGAGGAAGCTGAGACGGCGTCATAGCGATCAGGCCTTAAATCAGTTCTTATTAATCTTCAATGATTTGATCTTCGACTCCAAGGTCGACCCAGGCATGCCCAGTTTCTGTGCGGCGCCAGTTGGGCCCGACACCCGGCCGCCGCTTTCCCGCGTCTCGAGCTGTCGGGCAGTCCAGGCAAGCGGTGAGATCTACGAAAGCGAGTGGCGCCCCCAAAACCCAGCTTGTTTTGTCATCCGTCCTCACTGTGGAATCCTACGAGACGGCCAGGCTCCCATTTTACGAAAATTCGTAATATCGCGGAAGATCGCAAATCGTGACTTCGTAAGTCATCCTGTTTTCAATGAGATGCAAATGGTAGCCGTATTGCCGTTATTGAGATCAGAACGAGTCAGTAGCGATGGCAGTACGGGACGCGATTACCTGGAACTCGATGGCCGAAAGGATTGATGTGTTCAAGATTCAGAGATTAAAGAATGGGGCAATCGCTTTAAGCGGCCGGATGGAAAAGGAACACGTAGGCGAACTGGAAAAACTTCTCGAGGCAGAACCGGCCGGCAACAGCATAGTGCTTGATTTGAAGAACCTGACCTTAGCTGGGCAGTGTGAAATCGACTTCTTCGCTGAATGTGAAGAGCGCGGCCTCACGCTCGCGAATTGTGCTCCATACATACGCGAGTGGATCAATAACCAGCGCAAGGGAAGGCAGTCGAACGATTTTTAACGAAGGTCAGAGTACCTGGAGTCAGAAGGGACATATGACAGATGCAAATTGCATTCGCGTCTTGAGTATCGACGACCATCCAGTCGTCCGGGAGGGTATCGGCGCCATCATCAACAACGCGCCCGACATGTTGCTGGCCGGGACCGCCTCGAACGGTAGGGAAGGGATCGAAGCCTTCCGCGCCCTGAAACCCGACGTCACCCTGATGGACCTTCCTCTTCCCGATCTCAGCGGACTGGAGGTCACCAAAGCCATTCGTACCGAGTTCCCCGACGCGCGAATTATCGTGTTCACGAATTTCTCGGGCGATATGGATGTGCGGCGGTCGCTGAAGGCGGGGGCTCGTGGATATTTGCTGAAGAACACACCCGGTCCGCAAATGCTCGACGCTATCCGTCAGGTCCACGCGGGCAAAAGGTGCGTTCCTCCGGAAATCGCGGCAGGGCTTGCCGAATTTCTTGGGGACGGAGCTCTGAGCGAACGCGAAGTCGAAGTTTTGCAGCAAGTCGCGGGGGGCAACCGGAATCGTGAGATCGGCTCGAAGCTGTTCATCGCCGAGGAAACCGTCAAGGCCCACATCAGCCACATTATGGACAAGCTGGGTGCGAAAGATCGCACCGAGTCCGTGACGATCGCTGTCCGCCGTGGAATCATCCGCCTGTAAGGGAAGTCTGAAACGAATTCATAAACACGAAAGGAGAACGAAAATGCCGAGACTCTCGCTACTGGATCCAACGAAAACCGGGAAGCGTGCACAAGAACTTGAGGACAAGCTCCGTGGCCGCGTGGTCGGACAGGACGAAGCCATCCGGGAGATTGTCAGCGTCTATCAAGCCTACGTGGCGGGGCTCTCCCCGTCTGGCCGTCCGATCGGAAACTTCCTCTTTCTCGGGCCGACCGGGTCGGGGAAGACCCGAATGGTGGAAGCCACGGCGGAAGCCCTGCTCGGAAATCCGCAGGCTGTAATTAAGATCGATTGTGCCGAATTCCAACACAGCCACGAGATCGCAAAGCTGATTGGTTCACCTCCTGGATATCTCGGTCACCGCGAAACCCACGCGCTCCTCTCGCAGGAAACGCTCAATCGGCATCATACGGAAAACATGAAGATCAGCCTGGTGCTCTTCGATGAGATCGAAAAAGCTTCCGACGCGCTGTGGAATCTTCTGCTCGGGATTCTCGACAAGGGCGTTCTGACGCTTGGTGACAACCGGAGAGTCGATTTCTCCTCAACGATGGTCTTTATGACGAGCAACCTCGGCGCGAACCAAATTTCGGCGGTCACCGGTCCAAAACTGGGTTTCCAAGCGCCTGCTCTGGCGACCGACGCGGTCAAGAAAGAGCTCGATGCACGAATGTCGCTCATTGGCGTGGCTGCCGCGCGGCGGAACTTCACGCCTGAATTCATGAACCGGTTAGACAAGGTCGTAGTCTTCAAACCTCTCGGGGGCGATGAGCTGAACAGGATTATAGACATCGAGCTCGATATGGTTCAGGAACGGATTCATTCCGCGGGCAAATCGTTCTTCATCAACGTCACTGAGAGCGCCCGCGCGCTCCTGCTGACCGAAGGTACCGATCTCAGGTACGGGGCGCGCCATCTCAAACGCGCGATCGAACGACTGTTGGTCCAGCCGCTGGCGAATCTGATCGCATCCGGGCAAATCCGGCGCGGTGATGCCATTCGGGTCACTCACCGGGAAGGTACGGCCGGACTTACCTTCTTCTGCGAAGCCCACGCCCAGGAAGCCTGGGGCGTCGTCGGCCTCGCGGCCTGAATCGAGCGCGCGAAGACAGCTGCGGAGCGTGCGCTTTGGCGGCAAGGTCTAGCCCACAGGAGTGTTCTATGGATAGTGTGGACCCTGTTCTCACAGTTTTGCCAAGCAGAGTATGCAAACAAAAGTAGCCAGATCAGCACTCGTAAATGATGGGGGTAGGATTGACCAACGTGCTTGCATTAACGGGCGACGTCAGCGTCTTCGGGCTGCGGGCTGTTGCCAACCTTTTTCGTCATCCTTTCGAAGGCGCACAGATCAGACGACAGCTCGCCGAAGTCGGATCGAAATCTGCTCCTCTCGTTATTGCCGCCGGATTTGCTCTCGGTGCCGTCCTGACACTGCATACCAGGAGCACACTGGTTACCTTCGGAGCAACGGCATTGATCCCCACCGTTCAGGCACTCGCGTTTTTCCTCGAGATCGGCCCCCTTGTTACTGGACTGCTGGTGGCCGGCAGGGTGGGATCGGGCATCGGTGCTGTACTGTCCAATATGAGAGCCACCGAGCAGATCGATGCGGTTGAGGCCCTCTCCATCGACTCGTTCAAATTTCTGGTAGTCCCGCGAATTGTCGCATGCACGCTGGCGCTCCCGATCTTGACTTTATTCCTGGATTTTTCCGGACTAATTGGAGGCTATGTCTCCGAATATGCCACATCGCGGCTTTCGTTCGTGCTTTACGTGTCGCGCGCGTTCGCCGCTTTTCACTTCTCGAATTTCTGGGCGCCGACCCTCAAGACCGCGGTCTTCGGCTTCCTTATCGGAACGGTTTCCTGCTTCCTTGGTTACACAACGAATGAAGGGGCACAAGGAGTCGGGCGAGCAGCTACCAGGAGCGTCGTGATCTCATCGCTCCTGATTATTCTGCTCGACGTTCTATTGATCAAACTCATCTTTTTCATTTTTCCGGAGAGTGCGCTGTGATTGGCGGAGCCGGTGCCGTCAGCTTTGATCATGTTTCGAAGTCATTCGGCGCGAAGCAGGTTCTACGCGATGTGTCCTTTCAGGTCGGCGATGGCGAAGCCCTTTGCGTCGTAGGCCGCAGTGGCACAGGCAAGAGTGTAACTCTGAAACTCATCATTTCTCTTCTGAAACCAGATCACGGTAAGATCTGGATCGGTCCCGACGAGGTCACGACTCTGGACGAATCGGGACTGTCGAAGGTGCGGCGAAAAATGGGATTTCTGTTTCAGGATGCGGCCCTTTTCGACTCTCTCACGCTGTATGAGAATCTCAAGCTGCCTCTCGAACGCTTAACCGATAAATCGTCCGAGGAAATGGATTTTGATGTAAACCGGGTACTCCAGCAGGTCGGTCTGGGCAACGATCGGCACAAAATGCCAGGTGACCTTTCAGGCGGAATGCGAAAGCGGGCCGGTCTCGCTCGGGCCCTCGTGCTGGAACCGAGGATTCTGCTAGCTGATGAACCGGCCAGCGGCCTCGATCGCATCACCTCTTCCGAAATCGACGAGCTGCTGCTTCAGCAGAAGACGAATCACCACACTACGCTCATTATTGTCACCCATGACGTCCGGGGCGCCAGACGTGTCGGGGACCGGATCGCGGTCCTCGATCAGGGAAGTCTCGTCGCCTGGGGTCCGGCTGCGGAAATTGAGCAAAGCGAGAATGAAGTCGCTCGGGAATTAGTCAAGGAGTAGAAGCGATGGAGAGAAGTAACACACGGATCGGCTTGTTCGTAATTGGCGGGTTGGTGCTGTTCGGTCTCGGGATGTTTCTCATTGGGGACCGTCATGAGGCATTCGCGCGGCACCGCGAATATTATTCCGAGTTTTCGAATCTGGCTGGGCTCACGAAAGGCTCCAAAGTTCGCGTAGCTGGAATGGATGCCGGGGAGGTGGTTTCCATTGGTGTGCCTGATTCCCCATCTTCGCCTTTCCGGGTTAAATGGAGAATCGACAGCAAACTGGCAGGTCTCGTGCGTGTCGACTCCCTCGCAGTGATCGGAACCGAAGGCGTGGTCGGTGACACATTTCTGTCTGTTCGGCCTGGCACCGCCCATGCCGCTCAGGCTGGTTCAGGGTCCAACATTCCTGGTAGAGAACCCACGCAACTTTCTGATCTGCTTACGCGTGGACAGACTTTGCTGGCCGACGCAGATAGCATGTTGCGCACCGCCGGGGGAAAAGCTAACGTGGCGCTCGATGGCGTCACGACTGCGGTATCAAACATCAACGATATTGCGGTTGGACTTAAGAGCGGCCGCGGGACAGTGGGAATGCTACTGAGTAACGACGCCCTCGCCGGTCAGATTCGCAACGACTTGACCGGCACGTTGTCTGGTGCGCGCGATCTCGTCGCCGGCCTGCAGGCTGGACGTGGACCGGCGGGCATGATCCTCCGGGACGAAGCTCTAGCAAGCCAGATTCGGGACGTCGTCCAAAATGGCCAAAAAGCGAGTGCGGATCTTGCCCATGCGTCCGCGCAGGCCGATGCGCTGGTTACCGATCTGAATTCCCGTCAAATCCCACAGAAAGCCGCTAATGTCATGGACAATCTGAGCGACGCCACGCGCAAGGCTCGCGAACTGATGGCAGAGGTTAGCCAACCGGACGCTCTGGGAATGAGCGCTGGAGCCAACATCCGGGCCTCCTTAATGAATGCGAATACGGCAACGGCAAATCTGGCCGACGCAAGCGAGGCTTTGAAACACAACTTCCTCCTTCGCGGGTTCTTCAGGAGGCGTGGCTACTACAATCTGGCCGACCTTTCTCCCGAAAAGTATCGCTCTGACCGTGCATTTACGAGCGCGTCTGTTCGTCGGGTCTGGTTATTAGGATCGCAGTTGTTCCAGGCCGGGCCTAGTGGCACGGAACAGCTTACCCTGAACGGAAAATCACTGATCGATTCCCTTCTCACCGAGAACGGGGATCGAATCGTCCAAGGCCCAATCGTCGTTGAAGGCTACTCGAACAGAGCAGTCACCGCAAATCAGGTTCAAATTTCCGAATCTCGAGCTATGGCAGTTCGGCATTACGTTCAGACCCGATTTCAGCTCGACGCAAGAGACCTCGGCGCAGTGCCGCTGAAGAATCTTCCGCCTAAAGGCGTCGGTCGCGCGACATGGGATGGCATCTGCATCGTGATTTTGAGGAAGAGCTGAACTCAGCGCCAACAAACCGCTGCCTGGGAAGCTCGTCGCATCTTGCGGGACATTGCGAGCCAGTTGACTCCCGCGCAGAAAATCGGCAGGAAATAGCATGACACCACAAAATAGAATATCCGTAAATCGTCGGGAGTTTGCCCAGGTATCCCTTGCGGCAAGCGCCGGCTTGTTCTCGTCAACTGGCCGCAACGCATGGTCTCAGGAATTTAAATCCAACGCAACGAGTCCCGCCACGATTCGAAATGTGGTGTTGACCCATGGCGCCTTTGCCGACGGTTCGAGTTGGAGACACGTTATTCCTTTGCTCGAGGCCAAAGGCCTCAAGATCACAGCGGTGCAGAATCCTCTCACCTCGTTGGGCGAGGATGTCGCCACCACCCGAAGGGTTTTGGCCCAGCAGGACGGTCCCACAATGCTGGTCGGCCATTCGTACGCAGGCTTTGTGATTACTGAGGCCGGAAACGCTCCCAACGTAGCAGGTTTGGCCTATATATCCTCATACGCTCCGAACCGGGGCGAATCGCACGATGATCTGGTCAAGCGTTTTCCTGCGCCCGCCGGAATTTCAGCGATTCGCATGGATCGGGACGGATTCCTTTGGATAGCCCGTGACGATTTTCACGCGGCTTTCGTGCACGATGTCGATGCATCTTACGCTCGCATTCTTGCTGCTGTACAAAAGCCCGTCTCGAAAAAGGGTTGTTTTGGGGTACCGGTGACCGACCCGGCCTGGAAATCAAAGCCGTCCTGGTTTCTTGTCTCGGCCAATGATCGACTCATCAATCCCGATCTGCAGCTCTTCATGGCGAAAAGAATGGGCGCAACCGTGAGCACGATCCCTTCCAGCCATGCCTCCCTGATTTCTCACCCTACTGAGACGGCAAACCTGATTCTGGAGGCAGTGCGGAGCCACGGCGGAAGCTTCTGAGTAAAAGCTGAACTCAGCGCCAACAAACCGCTGCCTGGGAAGCTCTTCCGCCTCAGAGGACATTCAAATGCGTCAGAACGAAATCGCCAATTATAAGTCGACCTTGAATACTAAGCTGAGCGACCTCATCTGGCAGCTCACAAAGCGTGAAGGCATCGCGATTGAAAAAACTCCGGACGCCCTCGATGCGGTGCACATGGCCACCCAACGCGAACTGGCGACTCGGAATCTGGAGCACGAATCGAGCGTCCTGAGGGAAGTACGTGCCGCGCTTAACCGTATTGAAGACGGTGAGTTCGGTCATTGTCTCAATTGCGACGAAGAAATCAGCGCCAAACGTCTTCGGGCACTCCCATGGACAGCACTGTGTCTCGCTTGCAAGGAGCAGGAAGACCGAAGCGCGTCCCCGCATTCGGCCCACGCCGATCGGTCTTCATGCCTGGCAGCCTGAAATAGCCGGCGGCATCAGCTTTCCTCCCGCCGGGAAACCACCTCTCCCTGTTAACTGAGCCTCGTGCGTACTTTGAATAGCTCAGGTTTTCCCATGCCACGGAGTTCCCATACCTATCGGGTGATGTTCGAATAACCCGATCGGGTGTGCAAGCGCATTGCCCTTCGCACTAAACAAAAAGCCTCCGGACAGGCGATGATTACAGACCTTCGAACCGCGCATAGTAGGGCTGGAGGTTCGATTGACAGTATGAGAAACGAGACGATTACTAAGCCACGCTCCCTGCAGGACACGGCAGTCATGCAAAAGTTTCTTGATGCCCCGGGCGAGACTACCTTTGCCGATCTGTTCAGGCTCTTCTCTCCGAAACTTGTGGCGTTTTTCAAGGCGCGAGGCTCCGCGCACGTCGCTGAAGATCTGGCACAGGAAGTGATGCTCACGGTATACAGGAAGGCCGGGCAAGTCCGCGATCACACTTTGTTCAGCGCCTGGATCTTCAGAATCGCCCGGAATACTCTCTCGCGGCACTACACCAGACAAACGCGCGAGATCGAGACGCTGGACCTCTCTGATGTCCCCGAGGGATTGGCAGCGGTCTCTCCCGGAAACGGCGGCGCGCCCGAGTTCGAGTTCCACCACTGGATGGATTTCCTGGATGACCGCGAAAAAGAGGCGCTGACTTTGCGGTTCGTCGAGGAATGGGAATATCACGAAATCGCAGCGGCTCAGAATATCCCGATCGGCACTGTGCAGTGGAGAGTATTCAACGCTAAGCGGAAACTAGCACCGCTCCTCAAGCGCGTCGAAACATCTCAGAAAAACACTCGGCACCTCGCATTGAAAGCTGCTTGACGCCCAACACAATCCATATTCGATTGGCTCTTATTCGATTGAGGAGTGCTAACAATGGGTGAACCCCAAGTAGCTGACAATCCAGCCAAAAAAGGAAATTGGTTCAAACGATTCAAGTCATCGCTGGTTCCGGTCACGATTGCCGTGATGGCGATCGGTCTGATCGTGCTGATCTCAGGCAGCTGGACGGCCTGGAGTGGCGCCCGCGTGGTTCAAACCACTGACGACGCTTATGTACGAGCCGACCTGACGCCGCTGAGTACGAAGGTTGCGGGAATCGTCGCATCTGTTGAGGTGAACGACTATCAAGCCGTGAAGGCCGGAGATCTCCTCGTGCGTTTGCAGGACGCTGATTTCAGCGCCCAGGTCGAGCAGGCCGAAGCCGCCCTGCAGTCGAGCGAAAGCAATCTGGTCAACAACCAGCGCCAGAAGGAACTTCAGGACGCGCGCATCGAGCAGGCGCTTGTGGGAATATCCACGTCCGAAGCGCAGATCGCAGCCGCCGAAGCCGGCATAGATGCAGCCAAATCATCCGAAGCTAACGCTCGGGCTGCTCTGGCCGCCACTCAGGCCGACGTTCAGCGCACGTTACTGGAGCGAAGACGCCAGGAGGCGCTCCTCGCCACCGAGTCGACAACGCATCAGACACTCGAGCAAGCCATCGCGGCCGAGGAGCGGTATCGCGGCCAGCAATCGAGCGGGGAAGCTGAGGTGTCCGCCGCGGTCGCCCAGCTTGCAAGTCGCCAAGCCGATCTCAACCGCGCCAAAGCCGGTCTGGAGAACAGCCGGGTACAGGTGGAGGAACAAAGACGCCAGCGCGCCGTGCTCGACTCCCAGGACTTAGTCCTGCGGGCTGACATCGCAGCCAAAAAGGCAGCCCTCGATTTGGCGCGCACCAACCTGAATTACACACGTATTGTTGCTCCCGAAGATGGGATTGTCGGCGAGCGCAAAGTGCGGGCTGGTCAGTTAGTCAGTCCGGGCACTCAGGTTCTTTCCCTGGTTGAGCATCAGGTCTGGGTGCAGGCTAATTATCTGGAAAATCAGCTGCGCAACATTCGAGAGGGCGATCCGGCCGAAATCCGAGTAGACGCCTATCCCGGAATGGTTGTTCACGGCGAGGTCGGAAGGATCGCTCCGGCCAGCGGGTCGCAGTTTGCTCTTCTGCCGCCGGACAATGCCACCGGCAATTTCACCAAAATCTCACAACGTGTGCCGGTCAAGATCCTCCTCGACGATACCGCGGGGGTGATGGGTAAACTCCGTCCAGGTTTGTCTGTTGTCGCGACGATTCGTACACGCACAGGAGAGTAAGCTTTGACCGCCCAGGCTGCAGCAATTTCCTCGCCCGTTACGGCGGAGCGCCCGGGCGCGCCCCAGGCGCCAGCTCTTTCGTTGAAGAGCCTGCGCCCTTACGTCGGAATACTCGGCGTCTTTCTTGGCGCGGCCCTTTCAACCTTGAATGCCCGACTTCTGAGCATCGGACTTGCGGACCTTCGCGGTGCCAGAGGATTTGGTTTCGATGAAGCCTCGTGGCTTCCCACCGCGCTCAACATGGCAGTGATGTTCAGCGGCGTTTTCGTAATTTTCATCAACACCATCCTCGGGCCGCGCAGGATACTACTACCCGCGGCCGCGATCTTCACATGTGCTTCGGCCCTGCTTCCGTTCGCGCCGAACTATTGGTCGATGATCGCCCTGATTATCGTGGCGGGCGTTTCCTCGGGAACGTTCTACTCGCTCACCATGACTTTCGTGTTGACAGCGCTGCCCAAACGGCTCATTATTTTCGGCATTGCCGCGTATGCCGCTGACATTGTGTTCGTAAGCAATGTTGCATCGGGCATTGAGGGCTGGTACATCCAGCACCTCTCCTGGCATTGGATTTTCTGGAATGCCGCAGTGTTCACACCATTGATGATGCTCTGCGTCTACTTGGGCATCCCGAGGCAGTCGCTCGCGGGCTTACGCCCGAGCTGGCGTGGATTCACCTATCTCAGCCTAGGCTTGAGTCTGTTATACGGCGCGCTTGATCAGGGGCAGAGGCTCTACTGGTTTCACTCCGGAACGATTGCAGCCTTAACCATAGCCGGACTTGTTCTTGTGGCGTGCAGCATCGGCAGGCGGATGATTCAACCGAATCCGCAATTGAACCTTTCGTTTCTCAAAACGCGGAACATTATCATTCTCGCGCTGTCAATCTTCGTGTTCCGGTTCGTGCACCTTGCCTCCGTGGTGCTTGTGCCCGCGTTCCTGGGAACCATTCAGGGCTACCGCCCGCTCGAGACTGGGCAGGCTCTCGCCTGGGTTGCGGTACCGATGCTGGCCATCGTCTGGCTAGTGGCGGTTTTGATTGTTCGCGTGAATTCACGTCTCGTCATGGCGCTAGGGCTGACCACCGCCGCCGTAGCCTGCTGGCTTTCCGCGCATCTTGACAGCTCGTGGGCCGGGGCAAGCTTCGAACTCATCGAGCTCATGCTTGCCGTCGGTTTCGCGTGCACCTACATCGGCATGGTAGCCAGCCTGGTTCTGGAGGCACTCGAGGCTGGCGCGTTGAAGAGTGCCGCCAATGGAGCTACATTTTCGGGGTTCCTGCATTTCATCCGCATCTTCGGCGGCCAGATCGGCGCAGTGGCGATGACGCGCTTCATTGCCCTTCGCGAGCAATTCCACTCAAACCTCTTGGGGCTGCACGTGAATATCGGCGACTGGCTGACTGATGAACGTCTCCACAGTCTCTCCGCAGGATTGTTCCCGGGGTCTGCCGGATCGCAGGAAGCTCAGCAACGCGCAATCGGGATCCTCAGCCAGCAGGTAAGGGCTCAAGCGTACACGCTGGCGATCGGGGACGCGTTCGTTCTCATCGGCTGGGCAATCGTCGGCTATCTCTTACTGATGTTGTTTCTAAAGCCCGGCAAATTAAGTTTCAAACTATTGAGGAGCATGTAATGATTCGTCATTCTTTCTTGCGCATTCTTTCGGTGGGGGCGCTCGGCCTGCTTGCCGGTATAGATCAGCAGGCCGCCGAAGTCAAACATCTCAGTCTTGCGGAAGCTGTCCAGTTGGCGATTAGCCAAAACAGGGACTTGAAGATTGCCAGGATCCGGGTTACCGAAAGCCACGAGAGGAAAACGCAGGCCCGCTCGAGCTACTTTCCCGAACTCAAGAATCACTCGAGCTTCCTACACCTCACCGCGCTCGAAAGCCTCGATATACCCGCCGGCGCATTCGGCGTGGTTCCGAACGCCGGGCTGGTCCCGAGTCAAAATGTTCAGATTAATCAGGGGGGCTCGACGGTTGAAACCAGCGGAACCACCCTTGTTCAGCCGCTGACTCAGTTAATACGAATTCGGCAGTCCAATCGCATTGCCGCTTCAGAGACGGCGAGTTCGCGGGATGACTTGAAAAGAGCCGAAAACGAAGTGGCAGTCAAGGTCCACGAGCTTTACTTTGGCATATTGGCCGCTCGTCTTCAGAAGCAGGCTGCCGATCAGGAGACAGCTTACGCACAGGCCCATCTGCGCGAGAGCGAAGAAGACATCCAGAAGGGCAACGCGTTAAAGATTTCGGCCATAGATAGCCAGGCCAGCCTGCTGCAAAGCGAGCAGGACGCTCTTACTGCCGAACTTCAGCTTAATGATCTCAGTACGCAGCTCAACGATCTTCTGGCGCTGCCTCTGGACACACCCCTCGACCTGGCGCCTGTAGAGCCCGCCGGTCTTCAATTACATGCGCGGGAGGAATACATTCAATCCGCCTGGGCAGACAATCCCGAGATTCTCGCCGCGATGGAAAAGGTCGAGCAGGCAAAGGCCGCAGTCAAGTCAGCAAAATCCAGATATATCCCGGACGTATCGGCGTTTGCACGGCAAAGCTACCAGAATGGAGTCCCGTTTCTGGTCCATAACTTTGGCACGTTCGGGCTCGAGATGGATTATGACGTATTCGATTGGGGTAAACGACGCGCAGAAGTCCGCGAGAACGAGGCCAAAGTTGTCGAGGCTCAGGAGAACCTAACGCGACTGAAGGAAGCAGTCAGCGTCAGGATTACGAGCACTTATAACAAGGTGGAACGTACCGCACATATGGTTGACGTGGCGCATGAAGAAGTGCGTCTGCGCGAGGAAGGCGAAAGGCTGGCGCGGAACCAGTCAGCATTGGGCGTCGTCCTCGTGTCGGCCCGCCAACAGGCGTCAGCGGCAAGCTATAAGGCCCAGGCGCAGCTGCTCCAGGCGCAGTTGAATTACCTGTTGGCAGGTGCGGAACTTGAAGAAGCCGCGGGACGAACGCCCGGACTGTAATTGGGGCAGTCCTCAAGTCGGCGTATAACTTTGGCAGGCTCGAAGACAATCAATTCCGCAGTGAGGAGAACCAGCGCGATCCACAGCGACTCGGCGATGAAAAGGTGTGTGATCTGCATCCACACCGGTGCGAGGAGAAGAACGTTTATCACTCCCGCTCATGCCTGCACGAAAGTCAAAATGATGACAGCCATTGCAAGCCTTCGCACAAACAATGCAGGCCCTCTGCTCAAAACCACGACCGCAACGGCAACCAGAAAAGATCTGAGCAGCACAGCGACAACCGGGTACAATACTCGCAGACGCACAAAAATGTGTGTTGATGACGAAAGGTCCTCCTGCACCCCCTGGGAAAGAGAGCGAACCGCAATGAGCGTGTCTCCGAGCTCAGCAATGGCTCCGATTATGCTAATCGTAAAAAAGACGGGGGGCGCTAACATCAGCGATTGGCAAACGGGCTGTTCGACGGTCGTCTCTCCTCAGCTCTCCGGGGCGCCGACAAACCAGGCAGTCAGCCGCGATCGCCGCCAGCAGGACCATCGTATTGGGCAGGTGAATCGCAAGGTAGTACGCGCGATTCGGTGAGAAGTTCGTTTCCACATGGCAGCAGTACGAGCGCTGCTCCAATGAGCGCGTCAGTCACCGTAAACACGCAAACCAAAACTGCAAGCCTGCTGACCACGTGGTATCGGGGAGACAAACGAAACGCTAGAGCGACGAAGCCGACCACCAGCAACCCGAGTGTCGGTCCGATCGCGACCCGGTGCGTGAATTCAATAACAGTGTGGACGGCAGGATTTCGCGGGGTCATCTGCCATTGAGGTTACACCTACTCCGGCCACCCAAGCGGCGCTGCGTCGGGTTTTAGTGAAGCAGGATCTTTGCGAGCGAGGGTGCCGGCCTTCTAGCCAACACCGCGTCGATGTTATCGAGTGCAGTCATTCCCATGTTGGTTCTGGTCTCAATCGTCGCCGACCCGATATGTGGCAGCAAAAAGGCGTTTTTAAGCCCGATATAACCAGGGTTGATTTTTGGTTCTCCCTCGTAGACATCGAGCCCCGCGGCTGCGATACGCCCCGACTTGAGAGCCTCGATTCATCCCTTACGAGGCCTCCGCGCGCTGTGTTCACGACAATGGCGCCTGCCGGAAGCAGGGCAATGGTTCTCGCGTTGAGGAAATGATGAGTTGCTGCAGTCTCCGGCGCATTCAGGCTCAGGTGTTGACTGACTTTCAGCAGCTCGAGGGGATCAGCATGAAACACCGAGCCACCGGCCTTCTCTTCCGGCAACTGGTGTGTATTCGAGTAATGAATCTTCATGCCAAAGCCTCGCGCGCGCCTGGCAACTGCCTGTCCGATACGGCCCATTCCAAAAATTCCGAGGGTCTTGCCGGTAATCTGCCAGCCCAGCAAAGTACCCGCGCGCGGTATGGTCCACTCGCCGCTTCTGACCAGTTCCTGTGCTTCGAATGCGCGCCGGCTCGCGCCGAGCAGCAGCAAGATCGCGAGGTCCGCCGTCGCGTCCGTTACCTGCGCGGGCGTATATCCAATTGCAATGTTACGGGCGGCCGCGGCCTGCATGTCGATATGATCGAAGCCGACCGAATACGTTGAGATCACTTTCACCGAGGACGGGACGCGGCGAAAGAAATCGGCGTCAAGCCTGTCGAGCGGCGTGATGATTACCGCGTCGGCCCCCTCACATGCCGCAAGGAGTTCGTCGCGGTCGAACATTGTTCCATCGATCTTCCGTCTGACCTCGTACTCGTTCTCTATGCGCGCTTCGACCGGCTGTATGAAAGGAGACGTAACAACCAGGATCGGCTTTTTCATAAGAGCGATTAGCTGTTGCTTTCTCTCAACGAGCTGGCATTGGGATCTGCGCGTTCACTGCTGACTGCGGCCCGCGCGCTCCGTAGTCGGTGTTGGCGATCGCGTGCCCTCCGAGGACCAGATCGTAGGGCGCGTCGTACTTGTCCATGACACATTCCATGAAGACCATGGTCGAATGAGGAGAATTCAGCACCCGCTGCAGGTCGTTGCTGGTGCGCACCAGGTAGGTCTCCGCCTTCTTCTCGCGGCTGAATACGTAGGGTAATTCGGAATAGCGCCAGGTCGCGATGTCGTTGTACCTGGCATCTTTACCCAGAACGGCTCGCTCCACCGTGTATCCCTGATTCTCGTTCACGAAAATAAACGGTTTCAGGTCATGACGCATCACCGTAGAGATCTCCTGAACTGTCATCTGCAGAGATCCTTCGCCGGTCAGCAGAATGTGACGCCGTCCGGGGGTCGCGAGAATGGCGCCCAGGAGTGCCGGTGTTGCATAGCCGATCGAGCACCAGACATAAGCTCCCGTGATGTACGTGCAGTCATCGGGCAGCGTCAGCCGGCCGAAGCCTGCACTTGAGGTTCCGTCTTCCACGACAATTACGTCACCCGGCTGCAGAAAATTCTGTATCGCCTTCCAGTATTCGCTCTGAGTGAGGGGGGCATTCGACGGAACGAAATCTACCCGCTTTGTAGGGCGAGCTGGCTCCTTTTTCGTCGCCATGCCTGATGAGGAGTCAATGATCGATTGCAAGAGCTCTCTGAGACAGACACCCTGAAAATTCTTGTCTGCCATGTCGACCCAGGTTGCATTGAGGTGAATGGTTGAAAGGGGCAGTTTGTCGGTGAAAAAACCGGTAGTCGACTCAACGCGCCTGTAGCCAACCGTCAGCAGACAATCGCTTCCTTCGATCGCCTCGCGCGTTGCGGGAGCGCTTGCTACACCAGCGTAGATCCCGACGAATTGCGGCGAACTTTCGGGCACGGCGCCTTTGGCGCAGTTCAGCGTCGCCACGTGCATGTTAAATCGCTCGGCGAGTTCCATGATCTGCATGGAAACTCCGAGGCGCATCGCATCGATATCCAGCAGGAACGCGGGCGATTTGGCGGCATTCAGCCTTTCCAGGATCACCTTCGTGCAGGCTTTCAGGTTCTCCGGATCGCTGGGAAGCATTTCGAGTTTGATAGGACTCTCCGGTACCTCGACTTCGAGCCAGGAGATGTCGGAGGGCAATTCCAGGTAGACAGGCAGCTTCCGTCTCCACGCCGTGAGAATGATCCGGTCAATTTCTGCAACCGCATTTTCCGGAGTAAGTTGTGCCTGGGCAGCTGTCACCTCCGTGAAAATGCGGCAGAGATCTCCTTTCCCGCGCTCAGCCAGACTGTGGTGCATCAACTCTCCCCGTTGCACGGATCGCAGCGGGAGCGAGCCGGAAATCAGGATCACAGGAACATGCTCGCTGTAGGCTCCGGCGATGCCATTGATCGCGCTGAGAGTTCCGACACCGTGCGTCACAGCCATTGCACCGATGCCATTGATTCGCGCATATGCATCGGTCGCATAGGAAGCGTTGAGCTCGTTGCAGTTTCCGATCCATGCCGGCCTACCCCGGTCCTCGAGCTGTTGCATGAATTCCAGGTTGTAGTCCCCGGGAACACCAAAAATGTGGCGAATACCGGCTTCCTCAAGACGACGAAGAAGAAAGTGGCCGATCGACATTCTCATAACGAATCTCTCCTTTGGATTGTCGCTACCGGCACTTACAGGCCGACCCTCGCGCGTTCGCTGAAGATGCCCGTCAGTACCTGGTTCTCTTCAGCGGCGAGCTCTTCGACCGAGCGCTTGCCCGCCATCCGTAGCACTCCGTCGGTTATCATCTGTTTCAGCTCCGGCGTAACTTCAGGGCTGCCGAGCGACTTCATCAGACCAGCGAGACCATCCATGAGGTGCTCCATAAAATGATGAATCCCGTTTTCCCCTCCGCCGAGGTGCCACTGCAGACTCGGTCCCATCACGCCCCATCGCGGGCCGGGTCCGTAGCTCACGGCAGCATCAGCGTCCTCAACGCTCAGCACCCCCTGTTGGATGAGGTAGAGAACTTCTTTGTAAAGCGCGGCCTGCAGCCGGTTCGAGACATGGCCCGGAAGCGCTTTGAACAGACGAATCGGCTTTTTGCCGATTGACGCATAAAACGCCATTGCCTTATCGATCGTGTCCTCAGACGTCTTGGCACCGCCGACCACCTCCACCAGCGGAACGATATGCGGCGGATTGAACGGATGTCCGATGACGCACCGCTTAGGACGTTTGGTCGCGGACTGGATAACGTCCATCGTTAAGCCGGAGGAGCTTGAGGCGAGGATGGAATCCGGAGGTGTCGCGTCGTCCATCTCTGCGAACAACTTCGTCTTGAACTCAGGCCGTTCCGGCGCATTTTCCTGGACAAAGTCGGCTTTGGCGAGCGCCTGAGTCATCATAGGCTCGAACGTCAACCGGTCGCGCGAAGCGTTCGGGGACAAACCAGTCTTGCTGAGCGTCTTCCATGCTTCGTCCACATATTTCCGAAGATTGGTTTCCGCGTTCGGCGCCGGATCGGTGGCGATTACATCGAATCCGCGGGACAGATAATAGGCCGCCCAGCTTGCGCCGATGACTCCTGTGCCAACGATGGCAACATTCTGAATCTCTTTGTTCTCTGACATGACAATTCTCCTTTTAGATTTCTGTTTTGCTGTTTACGTGCGTCTGCTGGGTCACTTCAGATCCTCAGGCTGCGTCGCGCGCTGCCGCACCCGTCGCGGCGTTCACTCGTGCCGAAGGGTGATGTTCCACGATGAGCCGAGAGCCCCGGCGTCCGGTTACATAGGTCCAGATCCACTGCAGGAACACAGTGAGCCGAAGACCGGACGTAGCCAGGAACTGGAGATGAACCAGTGCCCAGATCAGCCACGCGCCGAATCCGCTCGTCTGAACCTTCCCACTCTGCAGCACGGCAAAACCTTTGCCCACTACCGCCATGCTGCCCTTGTCGAAATAACGGAAGTTGTCTGGCGGCTCAATGCCCCTTACCCGGCTGTGAATGAGTTTTCCTGCGTAACGTCCTTCCTGGATGGCCACCTGCGCAACGCCCGGCAGAGGTTTCCCGTCCTGCTCGAACGCCGCCGTATCGCCCACCACAAGAACGTTGGGATCACCGGGCACCGTCAGATCTTTTTGAATGCGCACCCTTCCGGCGCGGTCCGTCTCGACTTTCAGCCATTTACCCGCCGGAGATGGTGCCACGCCGGCGGTCCAGATCACGGTTTTGCTTGCGATACGTTCGCCAGCAACCACCACGCCATCCGCATCGATCTGATCTACGCCGTGTCCGAGTCGCACCTCTACACCCAGACTCTCGAGTCGCTCCTTTGCAGCCTGGGAGAGGTGCTCTGAGAAAGGCCCCAGAACCCGCGGTGCCATGTCGACGAGGACAATTCTGGCGGACGCCGGATCGATTCTTCGAAACTCCGACTTCAGCGTGGTTCGGATAAGGATGGCCAGGGCCCCCGCCATTTCAACGCCTGTCGGGCCCGCGCCAACCAGAACAAAGGTCAATAGATCCCGATGCCGGCTTGGATCTTCTTCCGCCTCGGCGAGCTCGAAGGCCTGGAGGATCTTGTTGCGGGATGCCACAGCGTCCGCAAGACTCTTCAACCCCGGCGCAAACTTTTCAAACTCGTTTCGGCCGAAGTAACTGTGAGTAGCGCCGGTAGCCAGAATCAGGTAATCGTAAGGCACAGACACGTCTTCTCTGTCGGCGTCGGAGACGAAGACGCACTTCTTCTCGTTATCCACGCCTGTGACTTCGCCCAAAATAACGGTCGTGTTCTTTTGCTTTGCCAGAATTCCCCGGATGGGGAATCCGATCTGACTAGGTGAAAGGACCGATGTCGCCACCTGGTAGAGCAGAGGCTGAAACAGATGGTGATTCGCGCGGTCGATCAGGATCACGTCGGCCGGCGTGTTCCCGAGGGCTTTGGCGGCAGCCAGACCGCCAAAGCCCCCACCGACGATCACGATGCGTGGAACAGACGCTCGCATACTTTCCCGACCTACTAAGTCAGTGCCGGCCATACCTTCTCCTTCGGAATCTCTGTGCCTTACAGACAGGAAGAGCGGTGTTCAGGCTCTTTTTGTTGGTCTCGAGCGCATAAGGCAGCTCTGTGCACGCATATCGAGGGCAAGCGATCAACAAATGTTTGGAGTCCTCGGGAATTTTCAGATATGGGTGGCGCAATCAGCCCAACATGTTAGTCCGCCGCCGGCTCTTTCAATTCGAGCGGTTATTTCTCTTCGAACTTTGGCGAACGGGGTAAAACAGTGTCAAATGCGATCATCGACCTCCTGGCGACACTTGGGAATTCGGGAACGATAGCTATTGGGTCTCTGGGTATCTATGTGGCTTTGCGTAATCAACATCGACAGTTGAATGCGCACACGTTCATCGAATTTTCAAAACGATTTCAGGAGCTGCTGCGTTTGTTTCCAACGGAGGCCTGGCTCGCGAATCGCAATCCTTCAAAGCCGATGCCGCCGTCAACCCAGGAAATCACGGATTGCACTCTGTACGCCATGCAGCTTATCTTCGATGTTTATCGCATTCACCGGGCCGGATACCTCGCCAAGCGTATGTGGAAAATCTGGGAAAAAGAAATTCGGAAAACAATAACCGGCCCGATCTTTAGACGGGAATGGCAGGAAGTCTCCGCAGAGTTCTCTCACACTCCTGAGTTCGTGGCCTACATCGACAAGATTCTGCGCGAGGAGGGGTCGCGCGAGAGGCTTGCCCCCGGTACTGCTGCATTGACCGCGTAGCTGCACGTCGCCCTTCGCACTTACAATGGGTGCCGATCCCAGACCATCACACAAAACACGGCCGGCAGATAGGCAACCGTCGCCAGCAGCAGCGCACGTGCGTTCCGCACCGTTCTCTCGAGGCCCAGTCGGACGCCAAAGCCGATTATCCCAAGTCCAGGGGCGATCTCCGGCACGCGGTTTTTCATATCGAAGCAGCCTCGTGAACTTTGGGTTTGGGCGAGAGCATCTGCATCGACAGGATCGTTCCGGCGATGAGAACAATCTGGGTTTCCTTTTCTGGTGGCCCGTCGTTGAGCCCTGGCCGTCGGTTTGCACGATGGCCGCCAGTGGTCGATGCTGCTGTACTTGTTCCTTGCGACGCTGCCGTGCGACGTTCTCTCTGGGCTACTCGTTTCCTCCGACCGAGTTGTATACCCGATGTACTTTTCGTTGCGCGGAATGGGGTCGCAAATAGCAAGTCTTTCTCCTCTGGAAGACCAGCAGTGCGCAGCGGCGTTGATTGGACCTGCGTAACGATTGTTTTAAGAAGGACGTGTCTTCGATAAGCCTCCGTCACATCTAGGTGATCGCCTCAACACTTGCCCTCGGGCAAGAAACTGATCGAAATCCGCTTTGACAGTGATGTTCAGGTTTGGCAGAGTTGGATTCCAGCTCAAGTTTCGTCCAACTGGAGAAATCGGGAGTTTCGAGCTACGGTTTGGTGTCGCCCAGGCCATCTATCCAAAACACAGGAAGCGGCCCCAAAAAATGGAGTCTAAAGTTCTTAACTTCCGAAGGCGTTGCGAAGCCGTTTGGAGATGCGCTTTGCGAGATCGTTGGTGACACCCAAGTTCTCGCCGAAAAACCGAACCCTTCCTCGTACTCGGGTTTCCAGTAGTGTTCGCCCGCCCTTGGCAGTCACCCAGGCGGAAACGTCCACGTTGGTTGTACCGAAAACCGTCGTGATCTCGCGCTCCATTTGGCTGCCTTCCTTGTATCGTATAACCGTCGTACGAAGCGTAACCACATCTGGAATGCCTTCAACCGCTTGATCGCCGCTCCGAAAGACCTTCTGGAAAGTGCCTGCCTCACGGACCCGCTGAACTAGAAACTCGTAGATCGCTGAACGGAATTCGGCGGGAATTGGTACATCTCCAGTCTCGACTGGCTCGATTATAATCGCTGATGCGGAGAGCTTCTCGTTGTCGCCTTGACTCGTCGTAACGGCCTCGGGCTTTTTCTCTTTCAATGTTCGTTCCCCCGGAGATCTGGTTCGCGCTCCCGCTGCAATAAGTTGATCCCGCAGCGGTCCCGCCTGGCCCTTTGGCAACGCCAGAATTGCGGCATGCAACCCACCACATGAATCCCGGTAGGACACGGTGAGTACGTCCACCTTGGTCCGCAAGAACAGGCTTAATGCAGCGCCGCTGTCGTATGGTGCGGCAATCGCGGCGGTTTTGGCCACAGTGCCAATCTTTCCTCCTGCTTGCGTGGTCTCCGAACCGATAGCAAGGTCCTCGATGGCCAGCGTTGGTATTTTGGTGACTGCCGCGCCCGTCCGAAACTGCATCACGCCGTTTTGAACGGTTAGCTTTCCGGTGCTATTGCGTTTGATGTTCTCAAGCCCGATCACGTGGCGCGCTGTGATCTCGGTTGGTGTTTGTTGGGCGACAGCGCAGGCGACGACGCCGAACACGATTATAGTGAGAGTTGTTGCTTTCAATCTAGGGCCTCTCTTTCCGAACTGACACAGTCACTGCACCCACCCGCCCACCAGTTTCTTGCCGGGCAGTTGCTATTTTGGGACCTTCAGTTATAAAGAGCCGCCAATTTTGGTGATCTGTTTGACAGAAAGGAAACCGGTTCGCCGCCTTACGGACAGGCCCTTACCGGCTCATGAACGGAATGGACGCCGTGCCCATCGACCGGGAGAAGGTTACCACCGTCGCGGAAAACAATTTCGAAACCGCTCGCTCCATCGTGTAGACGTGGTTAATCAGCTCGTGTGGTGATGCTTCTGGGGCCGACCTTCTAAGAAAATAAAGGGGGTGGGTAGAAGCTGGCATTCTTCGGCTGTCTGCTTCCTTAGCAGGCCGAGCGCAGGGAATCGAGACGATCATTCTCTGGTATGGGCCAATCTTCGGCCGTGGAAAGGCAGCGTCATTGACGAAAGATGCAAATAGCATCTAAACTATAGATGGTATATGCCCGCATGCAAAGTGTCGAATTGAAACTCAAGCAAGCGAGCGCGGTTCTAGGAGTTGCGCCCAAAGATCTGCAGAATCTTGTGCAGTTCAAAGTCTTGCGACCACCGCGCCGCGACACCTTCTATTGGTTCGACAACCGACTTCTCCTTGAAGCAAAGGTGGCCTTCTATTTGAAAGAGTCCCTCGGTACATCCATTGAAGTGCTCACTCGGTTCACGCAGGCTCTGTCCTCCAACCTCAAGGAAGCGCAGTTGAAGAGGCCTCGCTACTTGTGGTTGCGGTCTCGACCAGCAAGAAGCCGAGAGCCAATCGAGGTTCGTATTCCCTTAAGAGAGCTCGCGAAGGAACTCGACGATCAACTCCCTCAGGCCGCCGTGTATGGGGACTTGCCGCGCGGAAGAAAGCGGCCGGGATGGAAGAGGGAATTCGCAAGCCGTTTAGCAGTGGCGGCCCGCGATTTATCCGGAGTCACCGAGTCCGAGGTCATGGCGGCAATCCGCGGACACCGGGCGGCGAAGAAGCGATTACCGGAGATTACCGTTGGCTCGTCGGGAAAATCGGCCTAGAGGAGTTATCGACACCTCCGTGCTCGTCGCCGGCATCGCGGGATTCAAATCCTGGCGCACGGTCGAGAATCCGAGCGCGTCGTTTCTCCGCGGCTGGATCGAGCATGCGACCTTCACCTGGCTCGTCAGCGACGACATTGTTTCCGAATATAAGGAGGTCCTCACGAGACTCGGTGTTCGGCGCAACCTTGTCGGCGAGGTAATCAATCTCCTTAGAGAGGAGGCGGAGTTCGTAGACGTCCCGCATAACAAGCGACGCGTCTCCCGATCCAGACGACAATCCGTTTTGTGCTTGTGCGGAACAGGGGCGGGCCACGTTCATTGCAACTATGAACGAGAAGGACTTCCCTCAAAAGAAGCTGCGAGCGAAGGTGATCTCGCCCGGGGCCACAATCCCTACAACACGACGGCGTGATCGCTTCGAAAACCGCTGAGCAGGCGTCTGTCAGGCATTGACGTTACCGCAGTGCTACTGAGGCCGCTTCTCGATTTGGGTGCAACCGGTGAAATCGTTTAGAGAGCAAACAAGTGGAGCATTGCTCGAACGTGTGCCAAGACTGTTCGCCAACTCGTCGAGTCCACCTGGGCGGAAACTGTGCCAAAATCCCATCTATTTGGGGCGTCGGAAGTTGCAATTTGAGCGAAAGCAGCTTCCCCAAGTTGTTGATATCAGGCACATCCGTATAGAATCAATGGACCGCATGGAGCCGGCGAATATTCTTCGTAATCAGCAGGTCGCCGGTTCGATCCCGGCGGGTGGCTCCAGTTTAAAATCAGTGACTTCCAGCCCCGCGTGATGCGGGGGTTTCGACTTTTTGTCAGCCAGACGGTGTTGAACGAATCCGTACAATGTCCGTCCGGCGAGTTGCTCTGTTTATGGAGCGCCGCCCGCGTCGGCCGCGTAAAATCAGGCATGCCGGCGTACCGTCCTAATTTCCCTCAGGCGCAGTATGGGTCCCGAAAAGTCGTTCCATCTTGTCGGCGGAATCGCGATCGCTTCCCTCAAACAGATGGCCGTACCTGTCCGTTGTCAGCCTGATAGAGGAGTGGCCGAGTCTCTCCGAAATGCGCTTAGGGTGCACTCCCTCGTTGATCAGCAAGGAGGCATCCGTGTGCCGCAGATCTTAGACGGAGCTTTGGCAGTTCATTCTCCGCGGCGCACAGCCGATCCGTTCGATTGTCTGCTGCAACTCGCGCGAGTTAATGTGTTTTTCGCGCCAGCGTAAGAATGCGACATCCGGCGCCAGCAGCATGCCATCCCCCGCGGTCGGCCGGAAGTTCGCGATTGAAGGCCATGTGTCCAAACACTCCAACATGTTGCTGGCGAAGTCTTCGATTTGCAGGATTCGACCAAGGACTTCGGTAGATTGATAGGGTGACGCGTGTTGCCATATTTTTGCTGCTCAGTGCCGTCGGTAGCGCCCAAACCGATTGGCCTGAGTATGGCAACGATGCCGGCGCGATGCGCTTCGCGCTGCTGAAGCAGATCAACCAGAACAACGTCGAACGACTGCAACTGGCGTGGACGTTTCGCACGGGCAAACCCGGCTCCGAAGCGACTCCCATCGTTGTGAACGGAGTGATGTATCTCACCGCGCCCGATGGCATATACGCGATCGTGCCCGAGACGGGCGAGTTACTCTGGAAGTATGCCGCCGCTCCAACGGCCCTGCGCGGGTTGGCTTATTGGCCGGGCAGTGGCAGTTTGCATTCGCGACTCTTTGTCGGAAATGGACCTTTCCTCTTGGCTCTGGACGTAAACACCGGCGAGCCCGCGCCCGGCTTTGGCAACGAGGGCCGGGTCGATCTGAAATCAGGCGTGCTCGGCGATTTAAAGGATGGACGATACGCGCTGCAATCGCCGCCGGCCGTTTTTGGAGACATCGTGATCACCGGATGCAGTAACGGCGAAGGCGCCCCGACGGCCGGAGCTTACGGCGACATTCGCGGCTGGAGCGCCCGATCCGGCAAATTGCTGTGGACCTTTCACACCGTGCCGCGGCCGGGAGAAGCTGGCGCGGAGACCTGGCCGGCCGACGGCTGGAAGAATCGCTCGGGTACCAATGTTTGGGGATTCTTTTCCGTCGATGTAAAGCGCGGGATTGTCTATGCGCCTTTAGGATCGCCGACCTCCGACTTTTATGGCGCCGATCGCGTCGGAGACGATCTTTATGGGAATTCGCTCGTGGCGCTCGATGCGCGCACGGGACGAAAGATCTGGCATCAACAACTGGTTCATCACGATCTCTGGGATTATGATGCGGCTGCGCCGCCCGCCCTCTTCGATATTCATCGCGGCGGAAAAACGATTCCGGCGGTGGCGGAAATCACGAAAATGGGTTTGTTATTCGTCTTCGACCGTACCACGGGCGCTCCTGTGTACGGGATGGAAGAACGACCTGTGCCGCAATCCACGGTTCCGGGCGAGGTGACCTCGAAGAGGCAGCCGTTTCCGGTCCTTCCTCCACCGCTGGCCAGGAACACGTTTCAGATCGAAGATCTCTACAACCGCTCTCCGGAGCAAGCCCGATTCTGTAGGGAACTGTTCGAAACAAATCAGATGAAAATCGGCCCGCCGTATACGCCGTTGGCGCTGGAGGGGAATGTCCTCTTTTTCCCGAGCACACTCGGCGGGGGCAATTGGGGCGGCGTTTCCATTGATCCAGAACATGGCCAACTATTCGTGAATGTCATGAACGTTGGCCAGTGGGGCCACATGGAGCGTCGCGGTTCCGAGTACTTGCGAACATCGGCTTATGGCGCGTACGCGCGATTTTGGAATCGAGAGACTCACATTCCATGCCAGAATCCGCCATTTGGCGAACTTGTCGCGGTGGATCTAGGGACCGGCGAAATCGCGTGGCGTTCGGTCTTGGGCAGAATCGATGCACTGGAAGCGCTTGGCGTCCATGACACCGGATCGTTGAACCTGGGCGGCAGCATCGCCACAGCCGGCGGCCTGGTTTTCATCGGCGCGACCAACGATTCGCGATTCCGCGCCTTCGACTCGGCCACTGGAAAGCTGCTGTGGGAGGCGAAGTTAGAGGCGAGCGCCCATTCCATTCCCATAACCTACATGGGGCGCGGCGGGCGGCAATATGTGGCCGTAATGGCGACCGGGGGAGGCGGTTACCTCGGCGGCGGTCTGAGCAATACTATAGTCGCGTTCGCGCTGCCGGACGCGCCCAGCAAGCCGCTGCCGGTCTCGGTTTCGAAAGCGGTCGCAGCAGCTCGCATCAAGTACGGGTCCACGCCGCAGCATACGGCTTCAATCGATGTTTCAAGCCCCGTCGATGCGAAAGATCTGGTCCAAAGAACATGCGGACAACGATGTCACAAGCTCGACGTTGTGACCGCGCAGCGCATGACCGAGAGAGACTGGAACGCTATCGTCCACAACATGGTGGCCCGGGGGGCGCAAGCGTCAGATGCGCAAATTGGCGCCATCGTCGAATACCTGTCGAAGCGCTTCGGTCCCTCGTCGAAATAACCACGCTTTGTCTGGAATGTCTCAGCACCGATGCCGCCGCTCGTCTCGCATTGTTGGGTTCAGTGGCGCGCGCGAATCGAAACGGCTCCAGTCGATGCGCTATGTGCCGCGTATTATGACAAAGCTGAAGCACGGAGCGTACGGCGAAGGGCTGGTTCAAGATGCGCAATCCGTGCTATTCGCAAACACGAGGCGCAGAGCGAGGTTTTTCGAGAAGAAGCGCGCGGGCAGTGCTCGCCGTTGACAGAGACGTGTAGAATCTAAAACACGAACGACGAGTGCGTATGAACGAGAGAATCTCGAAGAACTCTGCCTCGGTACTTGCAAGCCTGCGCGAATTGCTTCCTGGCTTGGAGTCCATATACAAGGACATTCATGCTCATCCCGAACTGTCCATGCAGGAAAAGCGAACGGCTGGCATCGCAGCCGATCATCTTCGCGGCGCCGGCTATGAAGTGACCTCGAGTGTTGGCAAGACGGGTGTCGTCGGTCTGTTGCGCAACGGAGATGGACCGGTGGTCATGCTGCGCGCCGACATGGACGCCCTCCCGGTTCAGGAGGCCACGGGTTTGCCGTATGCGAGCACGGCGACGACAACTGACAACGCCGGCAAGACGGTGCCCGTTATGCACGCCTGCGGCCACGACATGCACGTGACTTGGTTGATAGGGGCAGCCACGCTGTTTGCGAAATCTCGTAGTGCATGGAAGGGGACGCTGATGCCCGTCTTTCAACCAGCAGAAGAAACCGCCGAGGGCGCACAGGCGATGATTGATGACGGGCTGTTTCAGCGCTTCCCCAAGCCTGACGTAGTGCTCGGCCAGCACGTGATGAGCTTCCCGGCCGGTCTTATCGCTGGCCGTCCGGGAGTGACTACGTCTGCCGCTGACAGTTTGCAGATTCGGTTATTCGGACGCGGGGCGCACGGTTCAATGCCGGAGGCGAGCATTGATCCGGTGGTCATGGCCGCAGCAACGGTGATGCGGCTGCAGACGATCGTTTCGCGGGAGGTGGCGCCGACAGAATCCGCGGTGGTCACCATTGGTTCGTTGCAAGCCGGTACAAAGCAAAACGTCATCCCTGATGAGGCGATCATCAAATTGAACGTGCGCACATTTGACGCGGATGTGCGCAAACGGGTGTTGGCTGCGATTGAGCGGATTGTTAATGCCGAGGCCGCCGCTTCAGGCGCGCCGAAGAAACCGGAAATTACGACTTTGGACCGTTATTCTCTCGTTGAGAACGACCCGGAGGCGACTAAGCGAGTGGGCGATGCGTTCCGAATGTACTTTCCTGCCGGCCACGTGCAGGATACTAAACCGACGAGCGCCAGCGAGGACTTCGGATCTTTCGGGGCCGAGTGGGGCGCTCCTTCTGTGTTCTGGTTCGTCGGCGGAATAGATCCCGACATGTACGCCAAAGCCAAAAGCGAGGGGCGGCTCAGCGAGATTCCGACCAATCACAACCCGCGCTTCGCGCCGGTGCTCCATCCTACTTTGGAGACGGGCGTAGAGACGCTGGTG
>Ga0335075_10001379_pt1 | contig 40244 bp, 35 predicted proteins | sample Lox_Sample_24_FD_206723 | JGI IMG/M metagenome (GOLD analysis project Ga0335075, IMG submission 206723) | Soil microbial communities from Loxahatchee National Wildlife Refuge, Florida, United States - Lox_Sample_2.4 | ecosystem: Environmental > Terrestrial > Soil > Wetlands | place: USA...
GTACTCGAAAATCGCGGCGCGCTCCTGCTTCGATATCGAAGTCACGAGCCACATCACCAGGAAGAACGCCATCATGGCGGTGACGAAGTCCGCGTACGCAATCTTCCATGCGCCGCCGTGATGTCCTCCCTCGACCTTCTTGTAGCGTTTGACGATGACTAGCGGGCGCTCGTCGCCGCCGCTTTGTCCACCAGTCGCCATGGAGGTCTCCTAGGCAGCCGCCGCCGGCGGCTTCGCCTTGAGGTGCGACTCGAGGTCGAGGAACGACGGACGCACATCCGCGAACAGGAGCTTGCGGGCGAACTCGATGGCGACGGCCGGCGGGTACCCGCGGACATTGGCGACCAGGGCCATCTTCACGATATCGAAGACCTTGCCCTCTTCGGTGGCACGGCTCTCCATGGCGGCCGAGATCGGCCCGACGAGACCGTAGGCCACCAGGATGCCGAGAAACGTGCCGACGAGCGCCCCGGCCACGTTATGTCCAATGGTAGCGGTGTCGGCCCCATCCAGGGACGCCATGGTATTCACGATTCCCAGGACCGCCGCGACGATGCCGAACCCTGGCAGCGCGTCGGCGACCTTCTGAACCGCATGGGCGGGCTCGTGCGCGTCCCGGTGATGGGTCTCGAGCTCGTACTCGAGCAGGCTCTCCAGCTCATGCGGGTTCATGCTTCCGCCCGCCATCAGCCGCAGACAGTCGGTGATGAACTCCATCAGGTGATGGTCGGCCAGGATGTTCGGGTATCTCTTGAAGAGGGCACTGTCTTGGGGCTTCTCGATGTCCGCTTCGATCCCGATCATTCCCGCCTTGCGGATCTTCTGCAGGACTTCGTAGAGCAGCTTGAGAAGCGTCCGATAGTCTTCGCGCTTGTAACGGGGGCCCTTGGGCAGCGAGATGGCGCCCGCGAAAGAAGCCTTGACGACCTTCAGCGGGTTGCTGATGAGGAATGCACCGAAGGCGGCACCGCAAATGATCAGCAGTTCCGTGGGATGCCACAGGAGAAGCAGGTGTCCGCCGCCGAGCAGGAAGCCGACGATGACGCACCCGAAAACCACGACCGCGCCCACAATCTGAAGCATGACGGCAGCCTATCGGCCACCGCCGCGGCAATCGTTGACCGCCATCCCGCTTTTTGCGCCCCTCCGTCCGGAAAACTACTGACTTGAATGCAGCGCTTCCCGGCGGCTGGCAATACCCCGGCATTCGTCCGGTCGAGTCAGTCCGGCCGGCCCGTGATCGGCGGCTTGACCGGCTCTCCTTCGAACACGGTCCGATACACGATGCCGGCGATCACCGCGCCGATCAGCGGGAACACCCAGAAAAACCAGAGTTGGCTCACCGCCCAACCGCCGACGAAGACGGCCGGCCCGGTGCTGCGCGCCGGATTGACCGAGGTATTGGTCACCGGAATGCTGATCAGGTGAATGAGGGTGAGCGCCAGCCCGATGGCGATGCCGGCGAAACCGACGGGCGCACGCTTGTGCGTCGCGCCCAGAATGACGGTGACGAACATGAAGGTCATCACCATCTCGGTCACGGCGCAGGCCCGCATCGAGTATTCGCCCGGAGAATGGGCGCCGAAGCCGTTGGAGGCGAAGCCCCCGGAAAGGCTGAAACCCGCCTTACCGCTGGCGATGAGGTAGAGCACCGCAGCCCCCGCGATGCCGCCGATGACCTGAGAGACGATGTAGGGCAGCAGATTCGAGGCAGGGAACCGCCCGCCCGCCCACAGTCCGATGGAAACCGCTGGGTTGAAATGGCCACCGGAGATCGGACCAAGCGCGTAGACGCCGGTCAGGACGGTGAGCCCGAACGCAAAGGAAACACCGACGAAGCCGATCCCGAGCTGGGGAAACGCCGCTGCCAGGACGGCACTGCCGCAACCGCCGAGAACCAGCCAGAACGTGCCGAGGAATTCCGCTGCCGACTTCGCGAACATGAGACCCCCGATCGTTGGCGCGCCTGCAGCGGCACGCGGTTTTGCCGCGATTCTGCGCCGCCGGCGCTTGGATTACCACCCGCCCCGGGGTGCAGGACGCTCCAACAGGACCACGGCCACCCATCGGGCTCCCGCGACCCACTAATAGTGGGGCGGCCTCTCCTCTTCCGGCGTGCGCACGCCGGTGTCCGCCTGCGCCGCGTCGATCCGCGCGGCGAGTCCGATGATCTGCGCGCGCAAAGCCTCGATCTCCTGATGCTGCCGAAACACGACGTCGCTCAACTCAGCGTTGGCGCGCTCCAGGAAGGCGATCTTGGTCTCTATCTGCTCGAGCGAAGAGGCGTTCATGACAGGCCATCCTCCATCGCGGCATGCTACCCCATTTCCGGGTAATCTCCCTCGGCCATGCGCCTCTGGACCCTTCATCCCAAATATCTCGACCCGGCCGGCCTGGTGGCGCTCTGGCGGGAGGCGCTGCTGGCGCGCGCCGTACTGCGAGGCGAGACGAAGGGCTACCGCCATCACCCGCAGTTGTTGCGCTTCCAATCACATCCCGCTCCGCGCTCGGCGATCAACGCTTATCTCGCAGCGGTCCTGCTCGAGGCCGAAAGCCGCGGCTACTCCTTCGACGCCACCAAGGTCGGTCCGGTCCGCGGGACCATCCGACTGCGGGCGACCGCCGGACAAGTCGAGTACGAATGGCAGCACCTCCTCAACAAGCTGGCGCGGAGGAATCCTGCCGTGCATCACCAGTGGATCCGGACACGCTCTCCGGACCCGCACCCGGTCTTCCGCATCGTTGCGGGCGACGTGGAGTCATGGGAGCGGGTGTAGCGGATTGAGCTAAGCTAGGCGCCATGACGCAAGCAGTCGTCGCAGCTCTGCAGATCGGCGCTTCCCCGCTCGGAAAAGCCGCGACTCTGGAGCGGATCCTGTCCTTCGAGGAGCGGATCAGAACCTCCGGCGCCAGCCTGGTGGTCATGCCCGAGGCGCTGCTCGGCGGCTACCCCAAAGGGGAGGTCTTCGGCACCTATCTCGGCTACCGCATTCCGCAGGGGCGCGAAGCGTTCGCGCGCTACTTCGACAACGCCATCGACGTACCCGGGCCGGAAACCGGCGAGTTGGCGGAGCTCGCGCGGCGCACCGGCGCGCATCTGGTGATCGGGGTCATCGAGCGGGCCGGCAGCACGTTGTTCTGCACCGCGCTCTTCTTCTCCCCGGAAGGCGGGCTGATCGCGAAGCACCGGAAGCTGATGCCCACGGGAACTGAGCGGCTGATCTGGGGCCAGGGTGATGGCTCCACGCTGCCCGTGGTGGACACACCTGCGGGCCGTATCGGCGCGGCAATCTGCTGGGAAAACAACATGCCGCTGCTGCGCATGGCGATGTACGCCAAGGGCGTCCAGGTATGGTGTGCCCCGACGGTGGACGAGCGTGACGTGTGGCAGGCCTCGATGCGCCACATCGCCTATGAAGGCCGGATGTTCGTCATCAGCGCCTGCCAGGTGCTGCCATCCCCCGCGGCACTGGGCGTGAATGCGCCTCACTGGGACGCCGATCGACCGCTGATCCAGGGCAACAGCGTCATCGTCGGCCCGTTGGGCGACGTCCTGGCCGGCCCGCTCAAAAACGAAGCCGCCCTGTTGACCGCTCGCATCGACCTCGATGAGCTCGTCCGCGCGCGCTACGACTTCGACGTCGTGGGCCACTACGCGCGCTCAGACGTCTTCTCGCTATCCGTCGACGAACGTCCCAAGCACCCTGTTGAATTCCGGAAGTAACCCGACGAGGCGCCCGGGTCAGAATCCCCTCACGCCGGGAAGACTCCGATCCACGCGAACGCGATGATGCATTCGGCGACATCCCCCACGTTATGGCCGATGCACGATGCGAGCACGCTGCGCGATTTCTCGAGCCAGTAGGCGTAGAGGACGCCGAGGGCAAACGCGTAGAACTGCTGGCCGAGGGCCGCCGCCCAGTGGCGGGTCGCGAAATTGGTGGCATGCAACAGCGCGAACATTGCCGCGACGATGACACCCGCCCAGCTCATCTCGAAACGACCGAGCCGCAGCCTCCCCGGCATGGTGGTCATCAGATAGGTGACGAGCAGCGCGCGGAAGGGAATCTCCTCCGTCGGCCCGACATAAACCCCCTCGAAGAACAACCACCCCCAGAACGTGGCGGGAGAGTTGGCGGCGGTGGAGTTGAGCCTCACATGCATGAGAATCTGAGGCGCATAATCCACCACGGTCATCAGGAGCCCGAAGAACACTCCCCAGAGTATCGCGGGCCGGACATAGCTCTTGCCCCGCGGCCAATGCAGGCCGTAGTCGGCAGGCACGAGGCGGTACTTGAGAATTGCGATGACGAGCAGAGCGACGAGGAGCTGACCGGCATGCTGCACGTATAGCCAGGGCAGATTCGCCCCGGGGTGCCAGTGCACGTGCAGCAGGCGCAGTACGCCGGACGCCAGGAGGGCACCCGCCATGGGGACCCCGAACGCGAGGGCCGCGGTCACGAGAAGCGGTACGAGCTTCAGCCGCAAACGCGGCGTACCCTCGAGCGGCTCATTCGCGGCGGTCATGGCCGCGATTTAGACGCAGACGGCCCGTTCAGTCTTGAACGAACTTGACCTGCGCCAGCTGCCGGGAGTCCCGCCGGTGAGCTCGCGGATGGCGCGACACATGTGCGCCTGGTCGGCGAACCCCGCCGCGGCGGCAACAGCGGCAAATGAAAGGGTGCTTCCCCTGATCATCCTGAGTGCCCGGCTCGCCCGCGTATCCAGGCGAAACGTTGCCGGGCTGACACCGAAGACCTTGCGAAAGCCGCGCGAGACACTGGACGGGGCGAGAGACCGGTCCCGTGCCCATTCGTCCAGACGACATCCGGGATCGCTCAGCAGATCGTCCACCAGCATGTCTGGCCAATCGTAATGGACGCGTTGCTTGCAGCGTAGCTCCGTGCTCAGGAGTGCCGCAGCCTCGATCGCGTCGCGCTCGGCCGTGCGTACGATAGCGTCAGAATCCCGGACCTGAGCGATGCCGATACCCAACGGCCACGCGCCCAACGCCTCCACTGCCAGACTGAATACCCGCGCGCCTGCACTCTGAAACCGGTCGAGATGGGCATCAAAGGCATCGTGAAGAAGCACGTCCCCGGCCTGAACGCGGAAGCGCCCCCGGCTGCCACTCTCCTCGTACGAGCCGGCTAGAACCAACGCGGCATAGGCGCCCTCATGACGGTGACGCGGGATATACGCGCGCGATTGCCAAAGCTCATGGCCGCTCGGAGTGATCGCAAAGCCCGATCTCTCGCCCTGTCGCATCGGAGTGAACGGCAGTGCCTCGGTTCAGTGCTTCAGTACCCGGTTGGCAGCCGCGACGTCGGCCTGCAGACGGGGAGCACCCGCAGCCGCATCGTTGATGTAACCATCCGCCACCTTCACCATAGCCGGCGTAGGCGGCACGAAAGCGGTGCTCACCTGACCGGCAATCAGAGTCAACCAGGAGCGCAATCTGGGAGGGTACACCAGCGCACCCTCACTGGATTGGATCCTGAGATCCACCCTGTCGCTTATGTCGCGGTTCAGCCGGTCCAACGCCGGTTGCGCCGTGCTCGCGGCGATGCTCTTGCCGGCCACGGCCTTCTCCAGGGCGGCGCGCGCGTCGATGGCCCGGTTCAGATTGGAATCGAGCCGGTCCACCGCGGCATTGAGCCGCATCAGCAGATCGAAACGCTGCTGCAGCTGCGCCTGTGTGGTCTGCAGTGTCGGGTCCAGTTTGACCGCGAACGGCTGACTCTGCGCGGCATCGCCGTAGGTCAGCGTCACCTGGTAATTGCCCGGCACCACCTCCGGCCCGACGGGCGCCGCGGCCGCGAAGAAGGAATTGTAGATCCCCTTCACGTCCTGCGCATCCGGGTATCTCAGATCCCACTGAAAGCGGTTCATGCCGGGCTTCACCTCGCTCGCCCGCTGCTGCCGTTGCTTTCGCGCCAGAGTCGGGTTATCCGAAATCGGCTTCGGCTTGCCTTTCGGCTTCAGGTGCAGCATGAAGGTGCGGATCAACTTGCCGCTCGGATCGGCAAAGCTCAGCCGCACCGGCGTGTTGCCGTCGTAGTCGGCCGGCAGGTTGAAGAAGACCGCGGCGCCGGGCGCCAGATTCTGGCCCCCCGGTCCGCGCGGACCCTCCTCGCCGCCTCCGCCACGCGTGACCAGCCATGCCTGCTGCGGCTTGAAGAGATGGGGCGAGTCGCTCGCCACCTGCGCGGCCCCCAGCTGCTCCAGGAATTGCAGGTCGTCCAGCACCCAGAAACCGCGTCCAAAGGTGGCGAGTACCACGGCGTGCTGCTGCGGCTGGATCTCGATGTCATTGACGCGCACCGCCGGCAGCTGGAGGGTCAACGGCTGCCAGTGGCCGCCGCCATCCGTGCTGAAGTACACCGTAGCGCTGGTCCCCGCGAGGAGCAGACCGGACTGGTCCGGATCCTGCCGCACGCTCTCGATGTACTGGTCCTGCGGCAGTCCGGTCGTGATCTGCGTCCAGTGCTTGCCGTAATCCGTCGTCCGGTAGACGTACGGATGGAAGTCATCCCAGTCGAATCGGCTCGCGGACACGTAAGCGGTGGCGCGGTCGGTATGCGAAGCCTCGATGCAGGTGATCGTCGACCAGGCCGGCAGCGTCGGCGGGCGCACCTGGCTCCAATGGCCGCCCGCGTCGGTGGTCAGGTAGACCAAGCCGTCATCGGAGCCCGTCCAGATGACATTGTCCGAGAGCGGCGAGAAGGCGATCGAGGACAGCGTGTCGAACATCTCCTCACCGGTCACGTCCGCGCTGATCGGCCCGCCGGGGCGCCCCTGCTTGCTCTTGTCGTCGCGCGTGAGGTCCGGACTGATCGGCTTCCAGTGGATGCCTTCATCCAGGGTCTCGAGCACCACGTTCGCCCCCATCAACAGCTCCTTGGGATTGCCGGGAGCGAACACGACGGGATGATGATTCCAGCCATAGCGGTATTTGATCTCGGATCCCGCCAGCCCGAACTTGTACTCCGGCCAGGGGCTGACATTCGTGACCAGTCCCGTCCTGCGATCCTGCCGCCACTCGATGCTGTAATACCCGCTGCCGTAGGTGACCCAGGAGCGGCGCGGTGTCGGCACCACCCAGCTCATCTCCCCGCCCTGGACGTCCTTCCAGACCGGCGGGATCATTCCGCCCGGCACGGCGCTCGGCGCCTCGACGGAGCCGCGATCCTGCTGCGCGCCGTAGATGTGGAACGGGAACCGGTCATCGAGGTTGGCGTGATAGAACTGGCCGGTCGGCTGGTTGTCCTCGGAGCTCCAGGCCTTGCCGCCATTCTGGCTGACCGTTGCGCCGCCGTCGTTGCCCTCGATGAGGATTTGCGGATTGTTCGGGTTGATCCACAGCACGTGGTTGTCGCCATGGGGCGGATGCAGCTCGGTCAGCTTCCTGCCGCCGTCGTGCGATACGTACACATCGACGTTCGGCAGATAGATCGTGTTCGGGTCCTTGGGGTCGACGTACACGGTCATGTAGTAGAACGCGCGTTGCGTGATGTCCATGCTGTTGTTGATGAGCTTCCAGCTCTGGCCGGCATCGTCGGAGCGGAAGAGGCCGCCCGCCTGTCCCCTGTAATCCGCCTGAATCAGTGCATAGACGACACCGGGACGGCTGGGCGCCACCGCGAGGCCGACTCTGCCGAAAATGCCGGTCGGCAGGCCCGGCCGGTGCGAGATGTCGGCCCAGGTCGTCCCGCCGTCGGTCGTCTGGTAGATGCCGCTGCCCGGTCCGCCGCTCGAGAACGTCCAATGCCTGCGCGACATCTGCCACATCGCTGCATACAGCACCTGGGGATTGGACGGATCCATGGCGAGGCAGATCGCGCCGGTTTCATCGTTCACGTACAGAATCTTCTTCCAGGTCCTGCCGCCGTCGGTGGTCTTGAACACGCCGCGGTCCGCATTGGGCCCGAAGAGGTGGCCCAGCGCCGCCACGTAGACGACGTCGGGATTGTTCGGCGCCACGACGATCCAGCTGATGATGTGGGTATCGCCCAGGCCGATGTACGACCATTTCCGGCCGCCATCGGTGGACTTGTACATGCCCTCACCGGTCAGGACGGTGTTGCGGGGGGCGGAATCGCCCGTGCCCACGTAGATGATCTTCGGGTTCGAGGGCGCGATCGCCATGGCGCCGATGCTGCTGGTCCTGAAATCCTTGTCGGAAATGCTCCGCCAGCTGTCGCCGTAATCCTCGGTCTGCCAGACTCCCCCGCCCGCGGTGCCCATGTAGTAGACATTCGGCTTGTCGGGTATGCCGGCCACCGCGGTGACGCGGCCGCCGGTATACGGGCCGACGGTGCGCCAGGCCAGCGCACTCGTGAGCTTGCCCATGGGCACCGGAGCGGCAAACGCAACCGAACAGGCCAGGGACAGACTGGAAAGCAGCGCGACGGAGCATCCTCTGAACATGGCCCGGCCCTCGGATTTGGCAGTCCCGAAACTTTAAAAGATAAGGATTTGCGCGTCCCGCTCCTCTGGCGCTGGAAGTGGTCGGTCCGCCGCAGCAAGCGTGGATATGCCACCCTGATCGCAGTGGTCATTGCGTCAGGCACCTGCAAACCCTAGCTTCGATGGCAGAATGCGTGCACCGATCCTCGAAGCGGATCCGGTGCGCTCGCGGGAGAGCGCACAGGCCATCAAGAGCGCCGCCAGGCTGCTGCGTCAGATCGAACGCGGCGCCCGCTTCAACCACCGCCTGCTGCGCCGGTTCATGTCCACCGCGTCCGGGATGCGATTCCCGGGCGCGGTGCGCGCTGCCCTGAAGAAAAGAGCGCCTCTCGGCGCTTCCCTGGAAACCTGGACGCAAGCCGTCATGCGCGGTCCCAGCGCTTGGAGCATCGCCGAGCGGGAGCTCATGGGCGCCATGGCGGCGAAGTGGAACGATTGTGCTTTCTGCCGGGAAATGCTCGCGGCGGCCGCCGCGACGCACATGGGCCGGGCGTGGGTCGATGCGGCCTTGTCCGATTACCGCTCGGCGCCGATTTCGGAGGGATTGAAGGCGACGTTGGAGTTTCTGGAAATCATGATGCTGCGGCCCCGGCAGATGACCGATGAGGACGTCAGCGCCGTGCTCGACAGCGGCATCAGCATGAAGACGCTGATCGACGCCATGGAAGTGGGCGTGATCCTCAAGCTCATCAGCAGGTACGCGGCCGCACTGGACTTCGCGGCCCCGGCATCGCCGAACCCCGCGGCGCGGCTGACCTGACCCTCGGGCCGAGTCACGGCCCACGGCTGCGCGACCAGTGGTCATGTCGGGCTGCCAAGAGTGGGTATTTGAAACCGGACCACCCTCATCTAGCATCCGCGCCTATGCCTATTGTTGGGAGTTAGCCACAGTGTCTCAACATTGATTTGACGGCGCGAGCGCGCACGCGCGGCCGCAGGCGCGGCCAGTGTCGTACCAATACAACATAGAAATCACGAAGGCGGCCTTGGGGCCGCCGCGGAGTACATTCATGACCGTCAATCACTCTGTCCGTCATGCGGTTCGGCGCGCGCTCGCGATCGGCGCCCTCGCGGTCCTGGGCGCGAAAGCACCCCTCCTGCTCGCACAGCAGGCCACGCCCCCGCCGCCCTCCGGCGGCACCCCCGCGCTCTCGCCGCCCGTGCTGCAGACCGTGATCGTCACCGGCACCATGATCCAGAGGCCGGCCGCGGAGACCGCGGAGGCCATCACGGTGATCAGCTCGAGCGCTCTCAAGGACATGGGCGTGGTGAACGTCGAGCAGTCGGTGGACCAGATCACCGCCAACATGCCGAGCACGGTCAACATCGCCCAATCCGTCTCCACCTTCACGGGCGGCGGCAGCTTCGCCAACCTGCGCGGCCTGGGGCTGGGCCGTACCCTCGTGCTGCTGGACGGCCAGCGGCTCGCGGACGATGTGGTCGGCGAGCCCACCGGCAGCTCGGTCGATCTGAGCGGCATCCCGTTCGGGGCCATCCAGAGCGTGCAGGTCCTCCGGGAAGGCGCCTCATCCCTGTACGGCTCGGACGCCATAGGCGGTGTCATCAACTTCATCACCAGGAACGACTACCAGGGCGGCGAAGTGGAGCTCAATCTCGACCGGCCGCAGGAGAACGGCGGCGGCTCCGGCGAAGCGGACTTCACCTTGGGACACGGCAGTCTCGAGGACGATGGCTATAACTTCATGATCACCGGCAGCTACAGCAAGCAGAACGAGCTGAAGGCATACCAGAGGTCGTTCGCCGCCACCGGTTTCGATCCCGCGCTCGGCCTGGCGAACCTCAACGGGCCAACCGCCACCTGGCCCGGAAGTTATACGGACGCCAACGGCAACCTCTGGCAGGTCGGCTATCCGGGGTGCGCGGGCAATCCCTATCTGACCACGTCCGAAGGCGACTGCGAATACGAGTATTCCGCGGCGGTGGATCTGATCCCGGAGTCGAGCGAAGCCTCCGGCATGGCAGCCTTCACCAAGGCGCTGCCGGGCAACAACACGCTGAAGATCCAGTACTTCTATACCCGCTCCAAGATCACGCAATGGACCGGTCCGCAGTCGTTTTCCTTTTACATGACGTCGGCCGCCGACCCGGCGTATTTCCCGACCGCCGCCGAATCGACGTGCTTCTCGAACGTGACCACCGGCGGAGCATGCACCGCCGCGCCGGATCTGGGCGATGAGATCACGGCCGGATGGACCGACCCCACCAACAACCGCTACTCGGACGACATCAACACCGAGCAGCGGGTCGTCCTCACGTTCTCCGGCGAGAGCTTCGGCTGGAACTACACGGCCAATCTGAACTACAGCGTGAACCAGAATACCCAGGGCACCGTGGGCGGTTACGCCAACTACGCGCAGATCGCGCCCGGCGGCATCCTCAGCAACCTGATCAACCCGTTCGGCCCCCAGACGCCGGCCGGCAACGCGTTTCTCGACAGCTCGTACCTGAACGGCGTGTATGCCCAAGGCAAGCTGCAGTATTACGACGTCGACGGCCACGTCAGCCACGATCTGGGCGACGCGTTCCACTCAGGCCATGCGGCGGTGCTGGCGGTGGGCTTCAGCGCCCAGTACAACTCGATCAACTTCGCCTCGACCCCGCTGGCGAACGAGCTGTACCAGGCGCTTTATTTCCCGCCGACCAACGTGACCGGCAGCTACAGCAACGCGGCGATCTATTCCGAGCTGGACGTGCCCGTTTCCAGCAGGATCGACCTCAACCTGTCGGATCGCGAGGACCGCTACAGTGATTTCGGCGAGACCAACAACGGCAAGGTCGCCGTGCGCTACCAGCCGGCCCGCTACCTGACCTTCAGAGGGGCCGCTTCGACCGGCTTCCGCGCCCCGTCGCTCGACCAGCTCTACTCCCCGGACGTGTTCGGCGCGACCGCCGGCACCATCGGCGACTCGAACCCGGACTGTCTCGCCGGCAATTTCAACTCGGAGTTCACCAAGACGGTGTGCGCCTCGCAGGGACTGGGACTCACCGGCGGCAACCGCGATCTGCAGCCGGAGACCTCCGAGAACTTCGATTTCGGCGTCATCATCGAGCCGCTTCCCAATCTCGGCATCACGGTGGACTATTACAAGATTCTCATCAAGAACGCGCTCGGCATCGTGCCGGACACGGCGATCTACGGCGATCCGGCCGGCTTCGCGGCCGATTACGTGCTGAACAACACCGGCACGCTCACGCCGGCGCCGGAATCGAATACCCAATGTGGTCCGACGACCTACGCCATCCCGACATGCGGCTACATCGTGCAGACCGACACCAATACGGGCGGCATCACCACCGACGGATTCGACCTGAGCGGGCAGTATTCCAGGCGGACGCCCTTCGGGACGTTCAACGCGGATCTGGAAGGAACCCTGATCACGCACTTTCGGGTGCAGGAGTACACCGGCGGCCCGCAGGTCGACCTGCTGGGCTGGTACAACGGCGGCTTCGAGCCGGCGATTCATTGGCAGCATCTGCTGCGGCTCGGGTGGACGAGCCCGGGCCGGAGATGGGGCGCCGGGGTCGACAACCGCTTCTTCTCCTCCTACATCGACGAGTTCGCGGCGGCAGGCCGGCAGCTCAGGGTGGGCAGTCAGTCGACCTGGGATGTCTTCGGATCCTACAAGCCGATCGCTCCGGTGACCGTGCTGCTCGGAATCAACAACGCGCTGAACCAGACGCCTCCCTTCTCCAATCAGACGGGCAATTGGCCGGCCGGCTACAACCCGATCTACTCGAGCCCGCTGCTGCGGGAGTTCTATCTCAACGTGAAGTACACGTTCTTGTGATGGCCGAGATCAGCGAGCCGACCATCGCGGGGATCCCCTGCACCGGAAGGTTGGCGTAGCCGAGCATGAGCCCGCCGCGCTCGGGCGGGGTCGAATAGCAATGGGACAGCGGACCGACCGGCAGCCCCAGCCGGCGGGTGCGGCTGAGGACGTCCTGCTCTTCGACCCCGGCGGGCAACAGCGCCAGCACGTAGAGACCCGCCTCTTCTCCCGTCACCTCGAGCAACCCGTCCGCCCGCTGCCGCAACGCCTCGACCATTGCTTTGCGGCGTTCCATGTAGACCGCGCGCATGCGCTTGATGTGACGTGAGAAGTGACCTTCACGGATGAAATCGGTCATGGCCAGCTGGTGGAGCATGGGGGTGGAAACGGTATCCAGCGCGTTCCGGAGATCGAGGAAGGTGTCCACCAGATCGGCCGGAATGACGGCAAAGCCCAGCCGCAGAGTCGGGAACATGACTTTGGTGAGCGTGCCCGTGTAGATGACCCGCGCGCCGGTATCCAGTCCCTGCAGCGAGGCGAGCGGATTGCCGCCGTACCTGAACTCGCTGTCGTAGTCGTCCTCCACGATCCAGGCGCCGTTGCGCGCGGCCCAGCTCAGCAGCTCGATCCGCCGGGTGGCGCTCATCATGACGCTCATCGGATACTGGTGCGCCGGTGTCACGTAAGCGACGCGCGCGCCGTTCGCGCTGTGAATGCCGAATTCGACGTCGAGTCCGTATTGATCCACGGGCACCGGCACCAGGCGCGCACCCGCCACTCTCAGGGCCTGTTGCGTCCCGGGGTAGCCGGGCTCCTCGATCCAGGCCTCGTCCCCGGGATCCAACAGCGCCAGCGCGGAGATCTGCAGCGCCTGTTGTGCGCCCGTGGTGATCAGGATCTGCGCGGGGTTGCAGTTCACGGCGCGAAAGGCGCCCAGATACTCGGCCAGCGCCTCGCGCAGCGGCAGATGACCCATCGTGTCGCCATAGCCCATGATGTCCCGCGACATCCTGCGGCGGTGCCGGCTCAGGAGCTTCGACCAGATGCCGATCGGAAAGTGCTCGAGGTCCGTGCAGCCGCGGGCTCCGCGCAACCACATCTGTGCCGGCCCACGCAGGGCCGACGCCCGGCTTGAGACTGCGCGCCGACCCTCGGCTTTCGATCCTGCCGCCTTCGATCCGGCCAGGCCGGTCCTTTCCGGCGGGGAGAAGGCATCCGGAATGGATCGGGAGACGCAGGTGCCCGTGCCGACGAAAGGCTCGAAGTAACCTTCGGCGATCAGCAGCTCGTAGGCGCTCAGCACCGGGATCCGGGAGACCCGCAGCTCTTTCGCGAGCGCCCGCGTGGACGGCACCCGTTGGCCGGGCTGCAGGTGACCGGCGAGGATCGTGCGCTGAAACCACACCGATATCTGCCGGTAGAGCGGTGTCTCGCTGGCGAAGTCGAGCGTCAGCGGCGGGATGAAGCTGCCGCGGACGCGGCCCGCCGCCGATTCTTCCGAGGTGGCCATAAGTGAAGGGAGTCTATAGCGGGCCCGGGACTCGACGCCACGGGCGCGGCGTGTCAGGGTAGGCGCCGGCGACCAGAGATTGCGGAGGCTGCCATGTCGCTCAAGGACTGGATTCAAAAGGGGCGCGAGCTCGGCGCCAGCGATCTGCACCTGGAATCGGGCACCCCGCTCGTCGCCCGGATCCGGGGCGATCTCGCCGCGGTCGGCGAGCCGATTGCCGCGCAGCGCATCAGCGAGGCGGGACGGGAGCTTCTCGGCGGCGAGGCCTGGGCGCAATTCCTCGAGCGCGGCTCGGCCGACGTGTCGCTCGCGGCGGGCGGCATGCGCTGCCGGCTGAGTCTCTTTCGCACGATCCGCGGAGTCGCCATCGCGATCCGTCTGCTTGCTCCCTCGGTCAACGATCTGCGCGCCTGCAACCTGCACCCGGACCTGCGCCGGCTGATCGAGGCCGAGAGCGGCCTCGTGGTGATCTCGGGGCCGACCGGCAGCGGCAAATCGACGACGCTCGCGGCGCTCATCGAGGAGATCAACACCTCGCGCGCGCGCAACATCATCACGCTCGAGAGCCCGCTCGAGTACATCTTCACCAACCGCCGCTCGTACGTCCGGCAGCGCGAGATTCCGACCCACTCGCCGACGTTCGAGCAGGCCGTGACCGATGCGCTGCGCGAGAATCCCGACGTGCTCGTCATGAGCGAGATGCGCACGCCGGAGGTCATCCGGCTCACGTTGAACGCCGCGGAAACGGGACACCTCATTCTCGCGACCATGCATTCCGCGACCTGCGCCGAGGCTCTGAGCCGGATCTGCATGTCGTTCCCGGCGGAGATCCAGGGCAGCATCCGCGCCCAGCTCGCCGATTCACTCGTCGGCGTCGTCTGTCAGCGCCTGGACTTCCTCCCGGCGCAGCACCTGCGGGTGCCGCGCTGCGAGTTGCTGTTGGCGAACCTCGGCATCAAGGGCACCTTGCGCGCCGGCCAGTTCAGCCACATCCCCAACGTCATTCTCGCGGGCGGCGAGGAGGGCATGTGGACCTTCGACCGCTATCAGCGCTGGATGGAGCAGAAGACGGACTGGATCCGTCCGCCGGCCGTCAAGCCCCCTGCCGCCGGTGAGACCGCGAAAGTCGTCAGCGTGGCGCGCACCGCGGGCCACCACCCACAGGCCCGCGCAGGCGAGTCCGCCGCACCCCGCGCCCCGGCGGAGCAGCCGCCGGAGATCACCATCAACGAGGAGATGGACCTCAGCGAGATCGCCGAGCTGGCCAGAAAGATCGAGGAGCGGACGCGCTGAGGTGCCCCGCGCGGCGCGAAGCAGTCGCTACCGGAAGAGCTTCATCGCGTTCCGCAGCGTCTCCAGCACGCCCCACAGGAAGGGAATCCCGACGAACGCCCAGGCGAGGAAAAGTTGCAGAGCGCGCGTGCCGTTGGGAGTCGTGCCGGCCATGTTCTGCCTCGCGCCTACTGCGCCACCAGCGTGGCCGCTTCGCCCCGCACGGCGGACATGTGGTGCCGCTCGTCCACGGGCCTGATGAAGAGGTTGCAGAAGAATCCGATCACCAGCAGGCCGGCCATCAGATACATCGTCACGTTATAGGCGTTTGCCGTCGCGACGCCGTGCGCGATCTCGTAAGCGCGTATGTAGTTGACCAGCACCGGGCCGAACACACCGGCCGCGGACCAGGCCGTGAGCAACAGCCCGTGGATTGCCCCGACATAGCGGATGCCGAACATGTCCTTGAGGTACGCCGGTATGGTGGCGAAGCCGCCGCCGTACATGCTGATGATGATCAGGAAGCAGAGCACGAAGAGGCCCACGCTGCCCATCCTGCCGGCCGTCGGCACGATGGAGTAGAGGACCGTGCCCAGGATGAAGAAGACGAAGTAGGTGTTCTTGCGTCCGATGTAATCGGAAGCCGACGCCCACAGGAACCGACCGGCCATGTTGAAGATGCTCATCAGCCCGACGAAGCCCGCGGCGGCGACCACGCTCACCTTGCCCGGAAACATCTCCTGGCTCATGGCCGACGCCTGGCCGAGCACGCCGATTCCGGCGGTGACGTTCAGGCACAGCACCCACCAGATCAGCCAGAACTGCGGCGTCTTCAGAGCCGTGTACACGTAGACGTTGGCGCTCGTCACCAGCTTCGGTGGCTGGGCAGGCGCAGTCCAGCCCTCGGGCTTCCAACCAGGCGCGGGAACCCGGACGATCGCCGCGCCCACCATCATGAATATCAAATAGACGATCCCGAGCACGATGAAGGCTTCGGCCACACCGACATGCGTCGGGGTGGAGAACCTCGCCATCAGCCACACCGACAGCGGCGAGGCAATCAGGGCGCCGCCCCCGAATCCCATGATGGCCATGCCGGTCGCCATGCCCGGTCTGTCGGGGAACCACTTGATGAGGGTCGAGACCGGCGAGATGTAGCCGATGCCGAGCGCGATGCCGCCGAGCACGCCGTAACCGAGGTAGACGATCCAGATGCTGTGGACATAGACCCCAGCTGCCGCAACCCCGAATCCGCCGCTGAAGCACAGTGCGGCGGTGAACATGGCACGGCGCGGGCCGCCCTCCTCTACCCACCGGCCGAACACGGCCGCGGACACACCGAGGAACAGGATCGCGAGTGTGAAGATCCAGCCGAGGTCGGTGAGCGCCCAGTCACCCCGGGCCGAGTCGGTGATACCGATGAGCTTCGTCATGGGCAGGTTGAAGACGCTGAAGGCGTACACCTGGCCGATACACAGATGCACGCACAACGCGGCCGGAGGCACCATCCAACGGCTGAAGCCGGGACCGGCTACCGTGCGATCCCGATCGAGGAATGAGAGCGGGCGCATTTGGAGGAGTCTACCTCGGCCGGGGCCGCAAGCTCGTGCAGATGTGTACCGGCTGCAGACAACCCCTGTTGCGGTGTTCACCATCCGGCGCGGTTCTGTACCGGTCTTGAGCGGGTCTAAGATGACGCCATGCCCGAGCTTCCCGACGTCACGGTCTACCGCGAGGCGCTGGCGCAGCGCCTCGTGGGACAACCGCTGGATAAGGTGCTGATTCTATTGCCGTTTCTGCTGCGCACGGTGGACCCGCCCATCACCGCGGCACCGGGCCGGCGGGTGACCGAAGTGCGTCGCATCGGCAAACGGCTCGCGATCGGGCTCGACGGGGATTTCTGGCTCGTGTTCCACCTGATGATCGCGGGCCGTCTGCACTGGTTCGATGCGGGGACGCCGCTCGCCCGGCGCGCCGCGCTCCTCCGTCTGCAGTTCGGGAGCGGCACGCTGACACTCACGGAGGCCGGCAGCAAGCGGCGCGCATCGCTGCACTTCCTCCAGGGTGATGAGCCTCTGCGCCTGCAGGACCCGGGCGGACTCGAGATCCTCACCGCGACGGCGGCGGAGTTTGCGGAGCGCCTGCGCAGCGGGAATCACACGCTCAAGCGCGCACTGACCGATCCGAGACTGTTCAGCGGCATCGGCAACGCCTATTCCGACGAGATACTCCACGCCGCCAGGCTCTCTCCCGTCATGCTGACGAGCCGCGCTACCGATGCCGAGGCATTGCGCCTGCACGGCGCGGCCCGGGACCAGCTGCAGCTCTGGATCGAGCGCTTGCGCCGTCAGGCAGGCGGACGATTCCCGGAGAAGGTGACGGCGTTTCGCAAAGAGATGGCGGTGCACGGGCGCTTCCGCCTGCCGTGTCCCGTCTGCGGCACGCCGGTCCAGCGGATCCGTTACGTCGACAACGAAACCAACTATTGCCCCACCTGCCAGACGGGCGGGCGCCTGCTCGCCGACCGCGCGCTGTCGCGCCTGCTCAAGCGGGACTGGCCGAGGACCGTGGATGGATTCGATCGCGACGAGTGACGACTCCGCGCGCCGCGACGGTCAGGCGGTCTCGAGGGCCTCGGCGATCCGCTGAAAGATGGCACGGATCCTGTCGGCGGCGCCGTCCACGTCGCCGGCGCGGATCCTCGCGTTCAAAGTGCGATGCAACTCGACCATGGGCTTCAGCCCGCGCCCGTCCCGGCCCGCGATGCGCCGCAAGGCAATGCGTCCCCGCACGTTCCAATGCATGAAGTCCCAGACCGTCAGGAAGGTGCGATTCCCGCTGGCCTCCACCAGGCGGCGGTGGAAGGCGAGCGACTCGTCGATGTAGTGCTCCCGATCCATGGCCTCCACGGCACTGCTCATCGCGTGCATGCGGCGACCGAGCTCTTCGATCAGCTGCGGCGAGAAGGGCACGGCGAGCTGCAGGGCGCGCTCCTCCATGATCAGGCGCAGCTGATAGGACTCGCGCAGCTCCTGGTAGTCGGCGCCGCGCACCCGCGTGCCGCGATAGCGCTCGCTGATGACCAGTCCCGATCCTTCCAGCTCCCGCAGGGCCTCGCGAACCGGCGCCTGGCTGACGTCGAACTCGCGCGCCAGCGTGAGCTCTTTGAGCCGCGTGCCCGCGGGGTATGTGCCATCGAGAATGCGCGCCACCAACGCGTCGCGGATACGACGACGGGTACACTTACCCTTCGGTGCGGTTTCGCTCATTGTCATCCCTCTACGCGCGTAAGCTTAGTGCGTCGAAGGCGTTGAGTCGCCACGTGATGCATACGTCGCCGTCGGGAGATGTCCCTGGCGTTCAGCGTCGGCACCATTCGTCCAACCGCCGCCCGTCGCGCGGACGAGAGCGATCGCGGCCCGGAACTCGGCCACTCGTGCCGAGAGCGCGGCCACCTCGGCCTGCAGTGCCGCGGTGTGGGTGGTCGACACTTCGAGGTAGTCCGCCACTCCGGCCGCGTAACGCTTGTCCGCGTGATACGCGGACTGCCCGGCCGAAACGGCCGCCGCCTCGTCCGCCGCGCGTTCCTCGGCATCGCGACGCAGGGCCACGAGGCTGTCCTCGACTTCCTGGTACGCAACCAGGGTGGCCTGCCGATAGTTGGCAACAGCTTCGTCGTACACCGCCCGGGCCTGCCGGTCGCCGGCGACCCGCGCTCCGGCATCGAGCAGCGGCAGCGAGCCGGATGGTCCGATCGACCAGAAGCGGCTGGGAGCGTTCAGCCACGTGGAAGCGACCGTGCTCTCATAGCCGGCGGCGCCGCTCAGCGAGAAGACGGGGAACCAGGCCGCCCGAGCCACACCGATTTCCGAGTTGGCCGCGGCGACCGCGCGCTCCGCGCTCGCCACATCGGGGCGGCGCTCGAGCAGAGTCGAGGGGACTCCCGGATCGAAGGCGGGCGGCGCGCCCGCCAGCGGGCCGGGAGCGATGCTGAAACTCGATGGCGGCTCGCCGATGAGTACCGCGATCGCATGTGCAAGCTGCGCCCGTTGCAGCCGTACGGCGGCGAGCTGGGCGCGCGCGTCCTGGCGCAGAGTGTCCGCCTGCTCGACATCCGTGGCTGCGGCGATTCCCTGCTTGTATCGATTGTCCGTCACCGTGTAGGCGCGGTCGTAATCACGCACCGCATCCTGGAGCAGGCGCGTCGTCGCGTCGGCGCCGCGCAGCGCGAAGTAATCGGTCGCGAGCTCCGCGCGCAGGGAAAGCTCCACCGCGGAGAGATCGGCGGCGCTCGCCTGGGCCTCGGCCCGCGCCGCCGCGGTGGCGTTGCGCAGCCGCCCGAAGAGATCGACTTCCCAGGCGAAGCTGACATCGCCCACAAAATCGTTGTACGTGCTCGCTTTGTGGCCCAGCAGGCTGGCGAGCGGCGCGTTGGCGGAGGAGCGCTCGCGCGCCGCCGATGCGTCTGCATCGAGAGTCGGAAACTCCTGCGAGCGCGAATTGAGGAGGACCGCGCGCGCCTGGCCCAGGCGGGCAACGGCGGCCTGCAGATCCGGGTTGGAGGTGGACAGGCGTTGCTCGAGGTCATCGAGCGTCGGCTCGTCGAACGTGCGCCACCAGAGCCCGCGGGACGCGGCATCGGCGGGACGAGCGGGCATCCAGCCGCCCGCCTCCACGAAGTGGTCGACTTTGGGCGTCGCCGGCTTCTCGTAGTGCGGCGCGAGCGAGCACGCGCTCAGTGAGAGGGCCGTGCCGATCGCCGCAACGACCGCGGCCGCGCGCGCCGGCCGGCGGCAATCGCTGGTGTCACCCTTCGGCGCCATCAGGCCTCCGGGCCGCGCGCTTGACGACGCGTACCTGCGCTCCGCCCACTATGGAGTCGGGGGGACTCAGGATGACATGATCATCGGCCGAGAGTCCGGAGACGATCTCGATCCGGGCGCCGTAGTCGCGTCCGACGGTCACCGGCTTCAGCACCACGCGGCCGTTCGCACCCACGGTCGCGACGTGCAGACCGTCGCCGCGGAAGAGCAGTACGTTCGCGGGCAACAGGAACGAGCGGCCGGCGTCCTCCGGTGCCACCCGGAAGTGCACCTCGGCATAAGCGCCCGGCAGCAGGTCGCCCTTGCTGTTGTCCACCAGGAGCTCGACCATGAGCGTTCGGGTAGCCGGATCGATCGCGCTGGCCGTCGTATCGACCGACGCCCGGTAAACCACTCCGGGTCTGTCCGGCAGGTGCAGCTCGGCCGTCAGACCGGGTTTCATCGCCGCGGCGTCTTCCTGGGGAACGCGCACGTAGAGCCGCAGCCGGCTGGTGTCGGCGATACCGAAGAGCGCCGCACCGCTGCCGCTGCCGGCATTGACGAGATCGCCTATGTCGGTGTTGCGCGCCGTGATGACGCCGTCGAAGGGCGCGATGACGCGCTCGAAGCCGGCGAGCTGCCGCAGGCGTTGCACGTTGGCGCGCGCGGACAGGACCTGAGCGTCGTTGGCCTGCGCCGCGCTCACCTTCTCGTCCGCTTCCTGCCTGGACACCGAGTCGGTGGAGCGCAGCGCGCGCCAGCGGTCCGCGGTGACGTCGGCGATCTTCCGGTTGGCCTGCGCCACGGCGAGGTCCGCCTGCGCCTGCCGCAGCTGCTGATCCACCTCGGGCGACTCGATATCGGCCAGCACCTGGCCCTTGTGCACCCTGGCCCCGATATCCACGTACCAGCGCCTGACATAACCGCTCGTGCGGGCATAGATCGGCGCCTGGTAATTGGCCTGGAGATTACCGGGAAGCACGACCTCCGTCGCCGAGCCGTTGCGCTGCGGCAGCGCGGTCGCCACCGCAAGCACCCCATCGGTCTCCGTTTGCATGCTCAGCGCTGCGGCGGACTGATGCCGGGCATGCGCCAGCCATGCGAGCGCCGCGACCGCCGCGATCGCCGCGGCAAGGCCCACGCGCCGGTAGGCTCGCGACTCGCCCCGCCTCGCGGCGGGAACGAAGCCGTACCTCTCGTCTTCCGAAGTTACAGGTTGATCCACGGGTGCCTCACTTCATCGAGCGCTTGGCTCTGCACGCAGGTTTCTGCGGCGGTCATATATCGCGGCGAATACGGCCGGCACGAACACCAGCGTGGCTGCCGTCGCAAGCAACAGCCCGCCGATCACCGCCCGGCCCAGGGGCGCGTTCTGCTCACCGCCATCCCCGAGCCCGAGCGCCATCGGCACCATTCCGATGATCATCGCCAGTGCGGTCATCAGCACCGGACGGAATCGGGTGAAGCCGGCATCGAGCGCGGCCTGCAGCGGCGTGGCGCCCGCCGCGAGCCGCTCCCGCGCGAAGCTCACCACCAGGATGCTGTTTGCGGTTGCAACACCGACGGCCATGATGGCGCCGGTGAGTGCCGGCACGCTCAGAGTCGTGCCCGTCGCGAGCAGCATCCATGCGATGCCGGCAAGTGCGGCCGGGAGCGCTGCGATGATGATGAAAGGATCCGTCCATGTCTGGAAGTTGATGACCATCAGCAGATACACCAGCACGATGGCCCCGATGAGGCCGATCCCCAGGCCGGTGTACGACTGCAGCATGGTCTCGACCTGTCCCCGCAGCAGTACACGCGTGCCGCGCGGCAGCCTGCCGTTCCACTTCCTGATCTGCGCACGGATGTTCTGCGCCACCGAGCCCAGGTCCCTGCCCTGCACGGCGCCGTAGATGTCGATGATCGGCTGCGCGTCGTAATGCGAGACGACGGCCGGACCGAAGCCGCGGGTGATCGTGGCCAGCCCCCCCAGGACCTGGGTCCCGCCCGGCGCGTCGATCGGCACGTTGTCCAGGTCCTGCAGCGAAGTCATCAGATACTGCGGCGCCTGGGCGACGATCGGATAGGAAATCCCGCTCTGCGGATTCAGCCAGAAGGTCGGCGCGATCTGGCCGCTCCCCGACAGCGTCAGCAGCAGATCGTCGGCGATGTCGGACTCCGTGATGCCGAGCTGCTCGGCACGCGTGCGGTCGGTACGCACCTCGAGCTCCGGCAGGTTGAAGGCCTGCTGGATGCGCAGGTCCGCCAGCCCCGGTATCCGGCGGAACGAGTCCAGCAGCTGATCCGCGAGCTGATGGTCATCGGGGCTCGGGCCCACCACCTGTACGTCGATGGGGGCGGGCGCGCCGAAGTTGAGAATCTGGCTGACGATGTCGGCGGGCAGGAACGCGAAGCTCGTACCCGGGAACTCGAGCGGCAGCCGCTGGCGCAGCCGGGCCACGTAACCCGCGGTGGGGTCGTGCTTCGGCGTCAGCGAGATCAGGATATCGGCATCGCTGGTGCCGATGGTTCCCGAGTTGTTGTAGGTCATGTTGATGCTCGATACCGGCAGGCCGACGTTGTCGACGACGCTGGCGATATCCGCCGGCGGGATCACCTGCCGTACCGCCGCCTCGACCCGGTCGACCAGGGCCGCGGTGTCCTCGACCCGCGTGCCGATCGGACCGCGCACGTGCAGCTTGATCTGCCCGGCGTCGACGTCCGGAAAGAAGTTGCGCCCAAGCGCCGGATAGATCAGCAGTGAGGCGAACGCGGCGCTGAGGAACAGCGGTATGAATTTACCCCGGCGCTGCAGCGCCCGCTCGAGCAGCGCCCGATATCGTCCGCGTCCGCGCTCGAAGGCAGCCTCGAAGCGCTGCTGCAAGCGCTTGAGGGGTCCGGCCGCATGCGCCGCCGCGCGCTCCCGCGCGGCCGTCCGCAGCCAATACTTGGCGAGCGTGAGCACCAGTGTTCGCGAGAGCACGAACGAGATGAGCATCGCGAACACGACCGCTTCGCCCATGGGAACGAACAGGTAGCGGGCGACTCCGGAGAGCAGGAACATCGGCACGAACACGATGCAGATCGACAGCGTCGAGACGAACGCCGGCAGCAGGATCTGCTGCGCGCCGGCCACGATCGCCGCTTCCACTTCCTGCCCTTCCTCGAGATAGCGATTGATGTTCTCGATGGTGACGGTGGCATCGTCCACCAGAATACCGACCGCGAGCGCCAGTCCGCCGAGCGTCATCAGATTGATCGTCTGGCCGACCGCATCGAGCAGGATGATCGCCGCGATGATCGAGAGCGGGATGGAGATGGTGACGATCAGTGTGCTGCGCCAGGTGCCGAGGAAGAGCAGAATCATCAGCGCGGTGAGCGCGGCGGCGATGACCGCTTCGACCACGACACCGCGGATGGCGGCCCGCACGAAAACCGACTGGTCCCCGGTCGGCGTGATCGAGGCCCCTTCGGGCAGCAGCTCGCGCACGTAGGGCAGCTTCGACTTGATGGAGTTGACGATGCTCAGGGTCGAGGCGGTGCCCGTCTTCAGGATCGTCATGAGCACGGCGCGGCGGCCATTCACGCGCACGATGTTGGTCTGCGGCGGGCTGCCGTCGTGTACGAACGCCACATCGTGCAGGTACGTCACGGTGCCGTCGCGGCTACGCACCGGCAGATCGTTCAGCCGGGCGAGATCGAGCGGGCTGGCATTGAGCTTGACGGTATATTCCGTGTTCGCGATCTTCTCCGTACCGGCCGGCACGATGAGGTTCTGGGTCGCGATGGCATTGAGCACATCGACCGGTGACAGGCCCTGCGCGCGCAGCGCCTCGGGCTCGAGGTCCACCTGGACCTGGCGCGTGGCGCCGCCATACGGATAGGGGATGGAAGCTCCGGCGACCGTCGCGATCTGCGCCCGGATGACCTGATTGCCGATGTCGAAGAGCTGCGCCTCCGTGAGCCGGTCGCTGGCCATCGCCAGCTGGATGATCGGAACGCTCGAGGCGTTGTACTCGAGGATGAGCGGCGGCTGGATCCCGGGCGGCATCTGCTTGAGCGAGAGCTCGGAGAAGGCGACGACCTGCGACATCGCGAGATTCAGGTTCACGCCGGGCTGGAAGTAGAGCTTGATCACCGTCATGCCGGGATAGCTCTGTGATTCGACGTGCTGCACGTCGTTCACCAGGGTCGTCACGTACCGCTCTATCTGGCCCGTGATGCGCCCCGACATCTCGTCGGGAGGCATGCCGCTGTAAGTGAACGTGACGGCAATGATGGGAATCCGGATCTCGGGAAAGATGTCGGTCGGCATTCCGGGCCGCAGCGGCGTGCCGAAGATCATCAGGCCGCCGAGAATCGGCAGCAGCAGCGCCAGCACGATGAAGGTGTAGGGGCGCCGCAGCGCCACCTGGATGATCCACATGATTCGGAACTGCCGGCGGGCTTCGCCGCGAAGGGATTGCGGCAATTATCGATAATTCCTCGCCGCCGTCTCTCCCCCAAAAGAGTGAGCCGGATTTAATGTCGCCGGGACAGGCGCCGCGCCCGGACCGCGGCCCCGCCGCCGCGGCGATGACATAATCGCTCACGATCCGGGCCGATGGCCCCTCGCCGGCCGCGCGTGCTAGAGTTCTTCCCGAAGGGACCGCCTGCGTGAGCAGCGCGGTGAGGACTACAAGAACAAAGCGCCGCCGCCGGTGCGCGCTTGCCGATATAACACCAACAATGGGGATGAAAACCGATGATCAGAACGACGATGATCGCCGCGGCTGCGCTGCTTGGCGTCGGCGCCCTGCCTGTTGCCCGGGCGAGCTGCGGACCGGCGCCGCAGCCGGCATTCGCCATACCGGACGGCGCCCATGCCAGCAGGGACGAGATGAGCGCGGCGCGGGACAACCTGAGCGAGTACAGCGCGCAGGTGGCGGCGTACGCGGCCTGTCTCGATGCCGAGCAGGCCGACAGCGGACGCGGCGGCGGAACTGACGCGCAGCGCCTGCGCGCCGAGGATCTCGATCTCGGCAGCGCCGCCCTGGTGCGGCTCGCCTCGGTCGTGAGCTGCTTCAGTCGGCAGGTCCAGGCGTTCGATATCACCGGCGGCGGCACCGACGCCCGCCCCGCGCAATGCTCGCGATCTGAAATCCGCTGATCCGTCAAGGAACGGCCGCCCGCATCGACCCAGGCGGCCGTACCTCCAAAGGAGTACCCGCGCGGCCCTCTCGCTGGGAATTCAGCTTGGCGGCGCCGTCCCTATAATTCCCGCGCAAGTCGAAAGGAGGTAAATCGTGGGAATCATCGTGGCGCAGCTGATCGTGACGGCAGTATTGCTCGTCGGCTTCTCCGTCGAAGTCCTGCTCGAAAAGGTCTAGGGCAGCACCGTCCTGACGATCGAGGCGTCGAGCGCCTCGTAATCCGCATAGGAGATCGTCTCGTAAAGCTCCTGTCGGGTCTGCATCCGGCCGATGAGGCTGCGCGGCCCGTCCTCGCGGCGGATGGTGGCGTAGAGCTGCTCCTGGGCTTTCGCCGCCATTCGCAGCGCGCTCACCGGCCAGATCACCATCCGGTAGCCCATCGCCTCGAACTCCGCGGCCGTGAAGTACGGCGTGCGGCCGAATTCCGTCATGTTGGCGAGCAGCGGCGCATCCACGCGGCGCGCGAACTCGCGGAACATCTCGGCGGTGGTCAGCGCCTCCGGAAAGATCGCATCGGCCCCCGCATCGAGATAACGCCTGGCGCGTGCAACCGCGCCGTCCAGCCCCTCGCTCGCGGCGGCATCGGTGCGCGCAATGATGTAGAGGTGACGCCGGGCGCGTCTGGCGGCGGCGATCTTGGCCGCCATGTCCTCGGGCGCGGCGAGCTTCTTGTCGTTCAGGTGGCCGCACTTCTTGGGCAGCAGCTGATCCTCGATGTGCACCGCGGCAGCGCCCGCGTCCTCGAACGCGCGCACCATGTGCATGACGTTCAGCGCCTCGCCGTAGCCCGTGTCGCCGTCCACCAGCACCGGCAGGGCGGAGGCTCGGCTCACCTGGCGGATGAAGAAACAGACGTCCTCGACGGTGATGATCCCGAGATCCGGCAGTCCCATGGAGGCGCTGACCGCGGCGCCTGACAGGTACAGCGCTTCGAACCCGGCCCGCTTCGCCTGCAGCGCCGCGAGCCCGTTGTAAGCGCCGGGCATGCGCAGGATGCCGCCCCGGCGGATGAGCTTCGCGAAGCGCTCGCCCGCGGGTTCCGCGGGCAGGTCCTGCCCGACGAGATAGGTGCTCATGACGACCCCCGAGGGTCAGATGACATAGAGGTCGACGTATTCATTGACGGCGGTGCGCTCGAGACGCGCACGGTCGAGCGACAGCTCCGCGATCGCATGTTGCTGCTTCTCCGGGAAGCGCCGCGCGAGATTGTGCCGGAACTTCGCCACCAGCAGCGGGATGCCCTCCTGCCGCCGGCGCCGGTGTCCGATCGGATACTCCACCACGACCTCATCCAGGGTGCGGCCGTCCTTGAGTCTCACGCTGACCGCATTGGCGATCGAGCGCTTCTCCGGATCGAGGTAGTCGCGGGTGAACTGCGCATCCTCCACGCACTCGATCCGCGCGCGCAGGGCATCGATTCTCGGGTCGCGGGCGACCTCGTCCTCGTAGTCCGCGGCGGTCAGGCGGCCGAAGAGGAGCGGCACCGCCATCATGTACTGGATGCAGTGATCGCGGTCGGCGGGATTGGCGAGCGGGCCCTTCTTGTCGATGATGCGGATGCACGCCTCGTGCGTGCGCACCCTGATGTGCTCGATGTCGTCGGTGCTCGCGCCCATCTGCCGCAGGCGCTGGTGCAGCTGCATCGCCGCCTCCACCGCGGTCTGCGAGTGGAATTCCGCCGGATAGGAGATCTTGAAGAGCACGTTCTCCATCACATAGGAGCCGTACCCGCGCTGGAACCTGAACGGCTGACCCTTGAAGAGCACATCATAGAAGCCCCAGGTCTTGGCGCTCAGCACCGACGGGTAACCCATCTCTCCCGTCCTCGCGATGAGCGCGAGGCGCACCGCGCGGCTGGTCGCATCGCCGGCGGCCCAGCTCTTGCGCGAGCCCGTGTTGGGCGCGTGCCGGTAGGTGCGCAGGCTCTGCCCGTCCACCCAGGCGAGCGACAGCGCGTTGATGATCTCATCGCGCGACAGGCCGAGCAGGCGCCCGACGACCGCCGTCGAGGCCACCTTCACCAGCACCACGTGATCCAACCCGACGCGATTGAAGCTGTTCTCGAGCGCGATCACCCCCTGGATCTCGTGCGCCCGGATCATGGCGCCGAGCACGTCTTTCATCAGCAGCGGTTTTTTGCCCGCCGCCACCGCCTGCCGCGACAGCCAGTCGGCGGTGGCGAGAATGCCGCCCAGGTTGTCGGAAGGATGGCCCCATTCCGCGGCGAGGAAGGTATCGTTGAAGTCGAGCCAGCGGATCATGGCGCCGATGTTGAACGCGGCCTGCACCGGATCGAGCTGGAACTGCGTGCCCGGCACCTTCGCGCCGTGCGGCACGACCGTGCCCGGCACGATGGGGCCGAGCAGCTTCGCACAGGCCGGATACTCGAGCGCCTCGAGCCCGCAGCCCAGGGTGTCGAGCAGACAGTAGTGCGCCGTCTCGTAGGCGAGGTCGCTTTGGATCTCGGCGCCGAGGGCGTAGTCGGCGATATCGGTGACTACGCGGTCCGGCGCGGGCCGCGCGCCGCTGTGGGATGAGGACATGGAGCCTCGCGTGGGGAGTCAGGAACGCTTGTCGATGGATACGAAGCGGATCGGCTCCGGTCCGACATAGTTGGCCGCGGGGCGGATGATCTTGCCGTCGACCCGCTGCTCCATGATGTGCGCGGCCCACCCGGCCGTGCGCGCGATCACGAAGAGCGGCGTGAACATGTCGGTCGGCACGCCCATCATGTGGTAGGAGACGGCCGAGAACCAGTCGAGATTCGGGAACATCCGCTTGGCGTCCATCATCACCGACTCGATGCGCTCGGCGACGGCGAACATCTTCGTGTCGCCGGCTTCCTTCGAGAGGCTCCTTGCCACTTCCTTGATGACCTGGTTGCGGGGATCGGACACCGTGTACACCGGGTGGCCGAAGCCGATGATGACTTCCCTGTTGGCGATGCGCGCGCGGATGTCGGCTTCCGCGGCATCCGGGCTCTCGTAGCGCTTCTGGATCTCGAACGCCACCTCGTTGGCGCCGCCATGCTTGGGCCCCCGCAGCGCGCCGATTGCGCCCGTGATGCAGGAGTACATGTCCGAGCCGGTCCCGGCGATGACCCGCGCGGTGAAGGTCGAGGCGTTGAATTCGTGCTCGGCGTACAGGTTGAGAGAGGTGTGCATCGCGCGCACCCACGAAGCCGGCGGCGTTCGGCGGTGCAGGAGGTGCAGGAAGTGGCCGCCGATGGAGTCGTCCTCCGTCTCCACGAGGGGCGCGTGGCCGTTGTGACTCACGTGATACCAGTAGGCCAGCATGGAGCCGAGCGAGGCGATCAGACGATCGCCGATGTCACGCGCGCCGGCGGCGGAATGGTCGTCCTTCTCCGGCAACACGCAGCCGAGCGCGGAAACACCCGTGCGCAACACGTCCATCGGGTGCGCCGCGGCCGGCACGGCATCGAGCACCGCACGCACTCCGGCCGGAAGGCCACGCAGAGCCTTGAGCTTGCTCTTGTAGGCGGTCAGGTCCGACCGTGTCGGCAGCTTGCCGTGGATCAGGAGATGGGCGATCTCCTCGAACTCGCACGTCGCTGCGATCTCGAGGATGTCGTACCCGCGGTAGTGCAGGTCATTGCCGGTGCGCCCGACGGTGCAGAGGGCGGTATTGCCGGCTACGACGCCGGAGAGCGCGACGGATTTCTTAGGTCTGGGCCCCGTCGTGGCCGGCTCTTCGGTGTGCGTCATGCACCCACTGTAGTCGGGGCAAGATGCCAAAGAAAATACCTTGAAGATGGCATCTCCATATGAGAAAAGTATCGTCATGGAGCTGCGGCATCTGCGGTACTTCCTGGCCGTCGCGGAGGAGCTCAATTTCACCCGCGCCGCGGAGCGGCTCGGCATTTCCCAGCCGCCCCTCACCCAGCAGGTGAAGGCCCTGGAAGCGGAGCTCGGCGTGACCCTTCTCGACCGCTCCGCCTACCGCATAGAGCTCACCGATGCCGGGCGCATCTTCGCGGCCGAGGCTGCCCGGATCCTCGGTGATGCGCGCAGCGCGGTGCAGGCCGCCCGTCGCGCCGCGACCGGCGCCGCCGGGCGGGTACGGGTGGGATTCACCGACTCCGCCTCCTTCAATCCGCTGGTCACCGCGACCCTGCGCAGCTTCCGGTCGGACTACCCCGCCGTGGAAGTGTCGCTGGAAGAGCATCCTTCCACGGAGCTCATCGTCGGGCTGCGGCAGGGGCGGGTCGATGCCGCTTTCGTGCGGCCGCCGCTGCCGACCCAGCGGGGGCTGGCGCTCGATCTCCTGGAGAAAGAGCCGCTGGTCGTGGCCGTTCCCAGCGGTCACCCGCTGGTCGCGCGCCGCGAGGTCGACCTCGGCTCGCTCGCCGCCGAAACCTTCATCCTCTATCCGCGCGCCGTTCGGCCCGGGCTCGCGGACACGGTGGTGGCCGCCTGCGAGGCGGCGGGATTCACGCCCAAGGTGGCGCAGTACGCGCCGCAGCTCTCCTCCACCATCAACCTCGTGGCGGCCTCGCTCGGCATCTCGATCGTGCCGGACAGCATGCGCTGCCTGCAGGCGCGCGCGGTGGCGTACCTGCCGCTTCGCGGCGAACCGCTGCACGCGCAGCTCGGCATCGCTTACCGTACGGAGGAAGGCTCCGCGGTGGTGCACAACTTCATACAGGCAGCGCGGCGGCGCGGGAGGGGATGAGACCATGATCCAGAGCTACAGCGACCACGCGGCCAACGAGCGGACCTTTCTCGCCTGGGTGCGCACCGGCATCGCGGTGATCGCATTCGGCTTCGTCATCGAGAAATTCAATCTTTTCGTGCTGACGCTGGCGCAGACGGCCGGCCTGGCACACAGCGCCCGGCTCGCGCGGCTCTCGGGATCGCCCGGCCGTTATGAGGGACTGGCGTTCATGGCCGGCGGGATAGCGCTCATCGGGCTGGCGGCGCTGCGCTTCGCGCGCACCACCCGGTTGATCGACGACCCGGCAGTCCACTCGGCGAAGAGTGTGAGGACGGAGCTCCTCGTGTCGGCCACGCTGGTCGTGCTGATCGCCGGCTACTGCGTCTATCTGCTGTTCGAATGAGTGTGAACCGCGTCACGGAAACGGCGGCACGGAGCGCATTCGTAACGAATCGTGCCGAAAACCAGGATACCTAGTCCTTCCGGAGCGGCTGCCGATATGGCGCTCGGTCTCGTGAGAGTGCTGCTCGCGGCCGCAACTGCGGCCGGGGTGTACCGTGCCCGTGCGGACGCGGCGCCGGAGGCGCAGCCCGTCGAGATCCTGCTCGGGCCACAGGATCTGGCGCGGCTGGTATCACCGCCCGCAGCCCCCGCGCCTGGGCCGGATGCAGCACGGATCTCACCGCTCACGGGCCCGCAGATCATGACCAGGCTGCGCGAGCTCGCCTTGGGCGCTGCCGGCTCCGGCAGGCCCGGGCCAGGGCACGCCGCCGTCGCGGCGGCGGCCATCGCGGCCACCGAGGACCCGGCCACCCTGCGGCAACTGGCACCCCGCCGTCCGAATCTCCTGCCGCAGCTCATACGGGCCGCCAACGATGATGATGCTCCGCGGCGCGAGCTCGCCGCCATCATCCGGCGCGATCCGTCGCTGGTGGGGTATCTCCTCGAGATGGCCAACTGCTCCTTTTATCGGGTGACCGAGCGGCCGGTCGAGAGCATCGACCGTGCCGTCGTTCTGCTCGGCAGCGAAGGCATCCGCTCGTTGATCGCAGCCGCCGCGATGCAGCCCATCTTCCGAGTCGCCGGCGGACCGTTTCCCCGATTCCCGGACGTGGTCTGGGAGCACGCCTGGCGCTCGGCCAACGCGGCGGTCGTGCATGCCGCGATGGCGGAGCGAGCCGACCCGTTCGCCGCCGAGTTGTTGACTCTGGTCCGGGGACTGGCGGATGTGGTGGTCTTTCGGGCTCTGCTGGAGCGTTACGAGGCGGCATCGGGCCGGCTGCGGCCTGATGCGGGCATCATCGCGGGGGTGCTGGAGTCTCACGCCGCGCGCGTCGCGCGCCTCATCGGCGCCGGCTGGGATCTGTCTGAAGGAAGCCTGGCCGCGCTCGAACAGCGGGCGGGCGCGGCGGAGCCGGCGACGCCGCTCGGCCGCTCACTGCACTTCGGACGCACCGTCGGTGCGCTTGCCGTGCTCTGCATCAACGGGGTGATCGACGAGGCAACCGCGACGGCCTCCTTTCCCCAATCCTCCCTGGCCGCCGGGCAGCTCGAGCGCATGTGGGTCAGGATGAAGACCCGGGCGGAAAACGGGCGATTCCGCTGACGTGACCGGGCCCTCAACGGCGCAGCCCTCCGGCCGGCCGCTAGCGGACCTCAATCTCGGGTATTTCCTCCACCCAGCCGCGCCAGATGGACAGGAGCGCGGCCATCAGTGCCGGGCCCATGAAGATGCCGACCAGGCCGAAGGATTCGACGCCGCCCAGGATGGCGAGCAGCGCCCACAGGAACGGCAGCTTCGCGCCCTCGCCGATGATCACCGGCCGCACGAAGTGATCGGCGATGAAGAGCACCAGCATACCCGCCACGGCGACGACGATCGCGGCCGCGATCGAGCCGCGCACGACCAGCACGACGGCCACCGTGCCGAAGACGATGGGCGCGGCGAATGGGATGGTCGCAAACACACCGGTCACGACACCTGACAGGATCGGATGCGGCGCATGAGCGAGAGCGTAGACACCGCACATGATCGCCCCTTCGCCGACCGCGACGAAGACGATGCCGTCCACTGCGGCGCGGATCGCGCTCACCACGCGTCGCAGCACCCGGTCCACCGACGAGCCGAAAAGCCGCCGGAACGTCTTCGGCACCTGCATGCTGAGACGGTCGCGCTCGAGGTACACGAAAAAAAGCGTGAGCAACGTGAAAGCCAACGTGACGATGCGCCGCGCCACCTGCACGCCGACGATCCGCGTCCATTCGATCACCGTGGGGCTGGCATGCACGTGTCCGCCCGGGCCGCCCGCGGGCGCGACATACTCCATCCACAGGTCGCGCACCCAGTGGGCGAGCCACGGAATCTGCTCCAGCCACGAGGGCAGCGGCGGCGGTCCGCTGCCGGCAGAGGCGGCAAACTCCCGCACGACCGCGATGGCCTCGCGCCCGGCCACGAAGCCGCCGTAGATGAGCGGCACCAGCAGGACCGCGCCGACCATCACCGTAAAGGTGAGCGCCGCCCAGACGTGGCGCCGCCTGCCGCGAAACTTCCCCAGCCAGCGGTCATACGCCGACGAAGTCGCGATCGCGAGCACCACTGCCCAGCAAAGCGCCGGAATGAAGTTTCGCAGCATCCAGGCGCCGGCGAGCACCAACGCCCCCATGAGGACATAGCGCGCGGTCTTCTGGGCTATCGTGACATTTTCTGGCTGCACGCCGGAACTCCAGGCCAGGGCGCACCTATTCTAACCGCTGGGCGCGGCCTTCCGTCCAGCTGACGCCCGCGGAGACCCTTGCCGCCGCGCCGGCGAGTTTGCGGCCGCGAGGCCGATCACGGAACCGGCGCCTGGGCATGCGCGTTCGCGCAAGGTACACATTGATGGTGACGGCCTGCGCAAGTGCCCTTCTGGCGCAACAGCAAAGTAGTGGTGATCACCGGCGCCAGCGCCGGCGTCGGCCGGGCTGCGGCCCGCGAGTTCGCGCGCAACGGCGCCGATGTCGCGCTGCTCGCACGCAACGCCGATGCGCTGGATAACGCGCGTGTCGAGGTCGAGGGCTACGGCCGGCGGGCGCTCGCGATCCCGGTTGATGTATCCGACGCCGACGCCGTGGAACGTGCGGCCCACCTGGTCGAGTCACAGCTTGGGCCCATAGACGTCTGGGTCAACAACGCGATGGTGACGGTTTTCTCGCCTGTCGAGCTGCTCCAGGCGGACGAGGTCCGCCGCGTCACCGAAGTGACCTATCTCGGCACCGTCAACGGCACCTTGTCGGCGCTGAAGCGCATGATCCCGCGTGATCGGGGTGTCATCATCCAGGTGGGCTCGGCGCTCGCCTATCGCTCGATCCCGCTGCAGGCGCCTTACTGCGGCGCGAAGGCCGCGATCCGCGGATTCACCGATTCCCTGCGCACGGAGCTGCTGCGTTGCGGCAGCCGGGTCAGAGCCACGATGGTGCAGATGCCGGCGCTCAACACACCGCAGTTCGACTGGTGTCGCGCCCGCGTGTCCCAAAAACCTCAGCCGGTGCCGCCGATCTTCGAGCCCGAGGTGGCCGCGCGCGCCATCGTCTGGGCCTCGCGCCACAGGAGGCGCGAAGTGTTCGTCGGCGCCAGCACCCTCGCGGCCATCTGGGGCAACCGGCTGGCGGCGCCGCTCCTCGATCGGTATCTCGCGCGGACCGGGTACGACGCCCAGCTCGCGGCGGAGCCGATCGAGCCCAACCGGCGCGACAATCTCTGGCAGACCGTGCCGGGAGACCACGGCGCGCATGGCCGCTTCCGCGATCGGTCGAGCAACAGGAGCCGTGAGCTGTGGCTGACCACGCATCGCCCGCTTCTGCTGACGGCATGCGCGCTCGGGGCGGCGCTCGCCTGGCTCGCGGGCTCGCGGCTGTCCGGCCGCTGAGCTCATGCAGCGGCCGCCCCGCCACGAGCGAGGGCATTACGATCCCGAAGCCGCGGAGAGCGAGGGGCGATGGGCACCGATTACCTGACCCAACACACCATCGCCTCCTGATTCCACGCCGCGGACAGCGGCACGCTTCCTGCGGAGAGCCCCCCGCATGCGAGACTCCGCAGCGCCCATCGAGAAGGTTTCGGCCCGCGCGTACCGGATCCCAACCGATCAGCCGGAGTCGGACGGCACCCTCGAATGGACCTCGACCACCCTGGTGGTCGCCCACGTGACGGCCGGCGGCCGGCGCGGATTCGGCTATACCTACGCCGATGCCGCCGCCACGCGGCTGATCGGGGAAAAGCTGGCACCCGCCCTGCGGGACCGCGATGCGTTCGCCACCGCGGAATGTTGGGAGGCGATGCTCGCGACGGTGCGCAACATCGGCGCCGCGGGAATCTGCTCGATGGCGATTTCCGCGGTGGACAGCGCGCTCTGGGATCTCAAAGGCAAGCTCCTGAACGCGCCCCTGGTGAGTCTCCTCGGCCAGGCGAGACCGCGCGTCGCCGTCTACGGCAGCGGCGGTTTCACCTCCTACTCCGTCGCCCAGCTGCAAAAGCAACTCGGCGACTGGGCATCCGCGGGTCTGCGCCGGGTCAAGATGAAGATCGGCCGTCACCCGGAGGAGGACGTGCCACGCGTGCAGGCCGTGCGCGCCGCACTCGGCGACCAGACGGACATCTTCGTCGACGCCAACGGCGCGTACTCCCGCAAGCTTGCGCTGCGTCAAGCGCGTGCACTGGCGGATCTCGGAGTCAGCTGGTACGAGGAGCCGGTATCGAGCGACGACCTCGCAGGCCTCAGGTTGCTGCGCGATCGCGCGCCCGCCGGGATGGATGTCACTGCCGGCGAGTACGGCTTCGACAGCGTGTATTTTCGCAACATGTGCGCGGCCGGCGCAGTGGACGTCCTGCAGGCCGACGTGACCCGATGCAAAGGGATCACGGGGTTCCTGCGCGCCGCCGCGATCACCGACGCCTTCCTGCTTCCGCTCTCGAGCCATTGCGCGCCCTCGCTGCACCTGCACGTCTGTTGTGCCGCGCCCCGCGTGCGGCACATGGAGTACTTCCATGATCACGTGCGCATCGAGCACATGCTTCTCGATGGGTCTCTCTCACCGGTGGGCGGCGAGATCGAACCGGACCTCGGCCGCCCTGGCCTCGGGCTCGAGCTCAAAGAGACGGACGCGGAGCCCTTCGCCGTGTGAGGACCGGCGGCCTGGTATAGACTTCGATGTTTACCGATAGCCTCCCGAAAGCCCGGAGACTCAGATGACCATCACTCACGACAGCGTCGTTACGATCCACTACACCCTCAAGGACGACTCCGGCGCGGTCATCGACAGCTCCGCGGGCGGGGAGCCGCTTGCCTACCTTCACGGCCACGGCAACATCGTCCCGGGACTGGAAAAGGAGCTGACGGGCCGCAACGCCGGCGACAAGGTCAGCGTACGGGTTTCGCCTGCGGAAGGCTACGGCGAATACGACAAGGATCTGGTGCAGAGCGTCCCCCGTCGCGCACTACGCGGCATCAAGGACGTACAAACCGGCATGCATCTGCACGCGCAGACTGAAGAGGGTCCGCGAACGGTGACCGTCACGCGCGTTGCGGGAGACATGGTGACGCTGGACGGCAATCATCCGCTGGCCGGCAAACATCTCAATTTCGATATCCAGATCGAGACCGTGCGCCCGGCGACCGAGGAGGAGCTATCGCACGGGCACGTGCACGGGCCGGAAGGCCATCATCACCACTGATCCGCCAACCGCCGCACGCCGAGCGCGGCCTCCTCCTGCTCGAGGTTGCGGCCGAGCACGATGAAGAACGCGGCCGCATAGACCGTGGCGCCCAGGACCCACATGACCACGCCGCTCAACTGTTGGTCCGCCACGGCCGGGATCGGCAGGAAGCGCCCTCAGACGTCGTAGACGGGGTACCAGTTACTCCCTGAAAGAGTGAGGGCCGCACCGGTGAGCACGATCGGATGCTCCAGCTCGGCACCATCCCCCCGCCGGGGCGGGATATACTGCCGCCAACTGGGGACCCGGGGCACGCAAACCGATGCCGGCGAGGAGGCTGACAACCTCGAGCAACTCCGAGCGCCGTCGAGCGCTGCGGCTGCACGGCACCATCGCCCGCGACATCGGCGTGCGGATAGTGTCGGGAAGGATCGCCCCCGGCCGGGTGTTGAACGGGGAGATCGAGGCGAGCGAGCGCCTGCAGGTCTCCCGTACCGCTTATCGGGAGGCGGTGCGCATCCTCGCCGCCAAGGGCCTGATCGAGTCGCGGCCGAAGCTCGGCACCCGGGTGAGCGAGCCGCGCTCCTGGCACCTGCTCGACCCCGACGTCATTTCCTGGATATTCACCGGCACGCCCGATGGGCGGCTGTTGCGCGGCCTGTTCGAGCTGCGCACGATCGTGGAGCCGGCGGCCGCGGCGCTGGCGGCGGAAAAGCGCACCCCCGCGCAGTTGCAGGCGCTGCGGCGCGCCCTGGATGAGATGGCCGCGAGCACCCTCGCGGCCGAGGAAGGCCGGCAGGCGGACCGCGACTTCCACTCCATCCTGCTCGAGGCCTCGGGCAATCCTTTTCTCGCCTCGCTGGAGACCGGGGTAGCCGCGGCCGTGAGCTGGACGACGGTCTTCAAGCAGCGCAATCGCCCGTTGCCCCGCGATCCGCTGCCGGATCACGAGCGCGTCTATGAAGCCGTGGCATCACGCGATGCGGCGGCGGCGCGCGCGGCGATGGCGGAGCTCGTGCATCTCGCCCTGCTCGACACGACCGGCGAGAGCGCGGTCAGCTCACGAGCCGCTCGTCGTGCAAGGCGCCCGTCGGGCGGCAGCCCCAGACCGCGTAGAAGAGGATGAAGAGGTAGCAGGCCCAGGGCAGGAGGTACGACAGCTGCAGGCCGATATGGTCCGCGAGCCTGCCCTGCAGCTCCGCGAGCGCACCGCCCGCGATGGCCATGATGAGGAGTCCCGAGCCCTCCTCCGTCAACGGCCCGAGACCGCGGATGCCGAGCGTGAAGATGGTCGGGAACATGATGGAGTTGCAGAGCCCCACCGCGATGAGACTCCACATGGCCAGATGTCCGCTCGAGGTGATGGCGACCCCGGCGAGCACCAGCGCGCCGATGCTGACGGCCGCGAGCAGACGGCCGGGCGATATCCAACGCAGCAGCCAGGCGCCGACGAAGCGGCCGGTCATGGCGCCTCCCCAGTAGAGCACCGTGTACGTTCCCGCCTCTTCGTGGGTCATGGCGCCGATGTCGGGTCGGGAGATGAAGTTGACGAGCGTCGAGCCGATGCCGATCTCGCAGATCATGTAGAGCACGATGGCCGGGACGCCGAATACCAGATTGCGATGCCGCCAGAGGCTGTGCTTCGCCCGCTCCGACCGCGCCGCGCGCCGGGTCTCCTTGCCGAGGTCGGGCAGCCGCACCCGCCACACCAGCAGCGCGAGCGCCAAAAGCACCACGGCGATCAGGACGTAAGGCAGCTCCACCGTGTGGATGTCGGCGGCCCGCTGGTTCGCCGAGAGAGTCACCGCGCCGTGCACCGTGCCCGAAGCGCTGCGGCCGAAGATCAGATAGGCGCCGAAGAGCGGCGCGAGCGTCGTGCCGAGAGAGTTGAATGCCTGCACGAGATTGAGGCGGCTGGAAGCCGTCCGCGCCGAACCGATCACCGCCACGTAAGGGTTGGCCGCGACCTGCAGCAACGTGATCGAGGAGGCCAGGAGGAACAGCGCCACCAGGAACATGTCGTAGGATTCGAGGATCGCCGCCGGTACGAAGGCCGCGGCGCTGACGGCCATGCCGAGCAGCCCGAGCACCACGGCCAGCTTGTAGCCGGTGCGCTCCAGGACCTTGGCCGCCGGCAGCCCCATGATGAAGTAGCCGAGATAGAAGGCGAGCTGCACCAGCAGCGACTGCGCGTAATCCAGCCCGAATGCCGCCTTGAAGTGCGGCACCAGGGTATCGTTGAGGACGGTCGCGAATCCCCAGATGAAGAACACGCCCGTGAGCACCACGAGCGCCGCGGTGTAGCTCTGCCTCGGATCCGAGCCGTCGCGTGTCAGGCTGGAATCGCCGCCGAATTGCACTGCCATGGGGGGTCCTCGGGCCGGGTGGCCATAGATATCGGCGGGGTCGGCGGCTGTCAAGCGCAACCTGCGATTTACTCAGACAAGAAGATCGGCCTGTTCTATGATGCGCGCCGACGGTCCGGGTGACTCGGGGTGGGAACTTCCATGTCGTTGCGACTCTTGCAGGTGGAGCTGGCGGGCGGGAAGCGGGCCGTGGCGGCCCTGAAGGAAGACGGTGGCGGCGTGCGGCTCGAAGGCGTCGCCTCGACATACGAGCTCGCAGGCGCCGCGCTCGGGGAGGGCGCATCGCTGGAGCAGGCGGCGCGCAGCCGCATGACGGCCGAAGCCATCGATGTCAGCGCAGCCGGGCCGGCGGTGCGCCTGTTGCCGCCCATCGATCATCCCGATCCGGCTCACCTCTATCTCACGGGAACGGGTCTGACGCACCTCGGGTCGGCGGAGAGCCGCGACAGAATGCATGCGCTCGCGGCAACCGGCGGCGCGCAGACCGACTCGATGCGTATGTTTCTCGACGGGCTCAAAGGCGGCAAACCCGCCGCCGGCGTCGTCGGCTCGCAGCCGGAGTGGTTCTACAAAGGCGACGGATCGAGCGTGGTGGGGACCGGTGCGGCGCTCGAGATGCCGGCATTCGCTCTCGACGGCGGTGAGGAGCCGGAGATCGCCGGCATCTACCTGATAGACTCGGACGGCGAGCCGCGGCGGCTCGGGTTCTGCCTGGCGAACGAGTTTTCCGACCACCTCACCGAACGGGAGAATTACCTCTGGCTCGCCCACTCGAAGCTGCGGGCCGCCGCCCTGGGACCGGAAATACTGACCGGACCGCTGCCCGCCGACGTGCGCGGCATCAGCCGCATCCGCCGCGGCGAGCGGGTCATCTGGGAGAAGCCCTTCCTCACGGGCGAGTCGAACATGTCGCACGCCATCGCCAACCTGGAGCATCACCACTTCAAGTACGGCAACTTCCGCCGCCCCGGCGACGTGCACGTGCACTTCTTCGGCACAGCCACCTTGTCGTTCTCCGATCAGGTGCGCGTGCAGGCGGGAGACGTGTTCGATATCAGCGCGGACGCTTTTCTCCTGCCGCTGCGCAACCGGCTCGCATGCGCACCCTCCCGCCCCTTCACGGTGCGGCAGCTGTAACCGGAACGACGCCCGAACGAGGAGCACGCGTACGATGTCATCGTTGCGAACGATCCTGATCTCAGCGCTCTGCGTCAGCACTTTTGCCGCGATGGCGGACGCGGGTGCCGCAGAGGCGCGGCGCGGGATTTTCGGCGCCCTCGCGGACGGCACCCGCATCGACGCCGTGGACCTCGGCAGCCGGGCCGGCATCCGGGCGCGGATCATCACCCTAGGGGCCCGCATCCAGTCGATCTACGCGCCGGATCGTGCGGGCAAGCCCGGCGATATCGTCCTGGGGTTCGACAGCCCGCAGCAGTACTTCGATGACGGCAACTACTTCGGCGCCACCGTCGGCCGCTTCGCGAACCGGATCGGCAAGGGCCGCTTCACGCTGAATGGCCACACGTACCAGCTTGTCATCAACGATCATGGCAACAGCCTGCACGGCGGCACCCCCGGCTTCGACAAACGGGTATGGAAGATAGACTCCATCCACAGTGGCCCGAGCGCCTCGGTCGTCATGTCGTATATCAGTCCGGCCGGTGAGGAAGGCTATCCGGGCACCCTCCACGTGACCGCCACCTACACCCTGAAGGACAACGGCGAGCTGCGCATCGACTATCAGGCCACCACGGACAAGCCCACGATCGTGAACCTCAGCGGGCACTCGTACTTCAATCTTGCGTCCGGTCCCGGGGACTTCTCGACGATGCATGACCTGCTGCAGATCAATGCATCGCACTACACGCCCGTCGACGATACGCTGATCCCGACCGGGGTGATCGCGCCCGTGGCCGGCACGCCCATGGATTTCCGCAGGCCCACCGCCATCGGGCTGCGGATCCGCGACGGCAACGATCAGCAGATCCGTTACTGCCACGGCTATGACATGAACTTCGTGCTCGACGGCCGCCCAGGCACGCTGCGACTTGCGGCGCGTGTGGAGGATCCCCGTTCCGGACGGGTTCTCCAGGTATACACCACGGCGCCGGGTGTCCAGTTCTACTCCGGCAATTTCCTCACCGGCCTCTTCGTCGGCAAGCACGGCATCCTCTACCGGCAGGGCGATGCAGTCGTCCTCGAGCCGCAGGACTTCCCCGATGCGCCAAACCACCCCAACTTCCCGTCCGCGGCGCTGAATCCCGGCGCGACCTACCACAACGTCATCGTCTATCGGTTCTCCGTGAGCAAGTAGCCCGCGGTAGCGCACGCCGGCGGGTTCGCGGGGCCGGCTGCCGTGCGGAGCCATCCGCGGTAGCGCTACCATTTCTGCTATGATCGGCAGCTCCCGACAACCCGGAATGGGAGCTGTGCATGACGATCCGGTCCCGCACGTGGCCGACGGCGGCCTTGATGGCCAGCCTCGCGGTCCTCA
>Ga0335075_10001380_pt1 | contig 40240 bp, 38 predicted proteins | sample Lox_Sample_24_FD_206723 | JGI IMG/M metagenome (GOLD analysis project Ga0335075, IMG submission 206723) | Soil microbial communities from Loxahatchee National Wildlife Refuge, Florida, United States - Lox_Sample_2.4 | ecosystem: Environmental > Terrestrial > Soil > Wetlands | place: USA...
ACTCACCTGCTCGGCGAGTAGAGGGTACTGGGGCAGGGCCAGTTGAAGATCTCCGCCGGATTCTCGGCGAAGACGCGGGACCGCAGTCCGTCGTCGCTGATCCAGGCGCGGAACGCATCGAGGAAGTCTGCCTCATCGGGCATCGCCCGGAAGTACGGTACGTGCGGCCAGTCCGAGCCCCACAGCACGCGACCCGGCGCGCGCCCGAGCACGGTCTCGACGAGCGGGGCGAGATCGCCGAACGGCGGGCACTCATCGTCGGATGCCCGCGTTGACATCTTCACCCAGCAGCGCCCCGTATCCAGGCACTCCAGGGCGAAGCGGAACTGGGCGCCGTCCGGTCCTTCGCGGGTAGCGGGCAGGCCCAGGTGCTCGAGCAGAAATCGTCCGGGCCGCCGCAGGATCGCATCGCGCCAGCCGACGTCCGTTCCGGGATCGATCGAGTAGCTCAACGACCAGCCTCGCTCTGCCAGCCGACTGGCGAGGCGCTCGTCGATCACGGGCTGGACCGTGGGGCTGAACCGGGCGCCGACCACGCCAGCGCTTTCCAGTTCGTCCAGTTCGGCGTCGGTGACGCTTGGTGATAGCACCGCGATGCCGCGCAGTGATCCTCCGGACTGGGCGAGCGTGTGCAGGAGGTGCCGATGGTCGTCGCCGTACATGAACGACTGAACGTGCACGCCGCGAAACAGTCCCAGTGCGTCGCGTACCGTGAGCCAGTCCTCGACGGTCGAGTCCTCGAACGCGAGGAAGTTGAACGGACTCGGCAACAGGGGGAACTCACGCTGCGGGCCGATGATGTGCAGATGGGAATCGCACGCTTCTTCCGGCAGGCGCGTCAACGGCGCGCGGACGGTCCGGTTCCACGGAGGCGCGAGCAGCGGGCTGGTGATACCCCGCGCCTCCCGGGAGCGCGAGGCGGCCGCGGCGGCGGCCCGTTCGTCGAACACGGTAACGCTCCCTTGCTGCGTCGGCCCTAGATGGCGCCTTCCTCGGCCAGTTCCGCGATCTTCCGCGCCGGCAAGCCGAGCAACTCGCCGAATACGTACTCGTTGTCCTCGCCGTAGCACGGGGCGCCGCGGTCCAGCCGGCCGCCGATGTACGGTGGCGTGTCGCTCATCCGGACGGGCAGGTCCGCGATCGGCCAGCGGCCGATCTTGGTCCCGGTGACCTCGGTCAGCCAGTCGAGCGATTCGAGTTGCGGATCGCGATCACATCGGTCCTCGGCGGTCTGGCTCACGCCAGCCGGCACTCCGACCGACTGCAGCCGGTCCATCACGGCGTACGCGTCGCGCTTAGCGGTCCATTCGGCGATCACACGGTCGAGCGCATCCTGGTTCTCGAGCCGGCGAGCGAGATCGGCGAATCGCGGCTCGTCGCACCACTCGGGATGCCCGGCCGCGCGCGCGAGCGCGCGCCACTGCTGCTGGTCACCGCACGAGATCGCTACCCAGCGGTCTGTCCCGCGGCAGGGGTAGAGCCCATGCGGCGCGGCGTGCCGGTAGGCGTGGCGGTTGCCATGGCGCTGCCACACCCGGCCGTTCGCCGACCAGTCCAGAATGGCCACGCCGTTGAGGAATATTCCGGCTTCACATTGTGAAGCATCAATCCACTGGCCTTGACGAGTTTGCTCGCGGTAGTAGAGCGCGGACAGCATTGCGTTCGCGAAGCTGTAGGCACCGATCCAGTCGAGATAGGAATAACCCCAGCCTGCCGGGGCCGCTGGCTCGGGAATCCCGGACATCTCGTTCGCGCCCGTCAGCGACTGGGCTATCGGACCGACGACTTTCACCCGGCCGTAAGAGCCGTACTGCCCGGTCCCGGACTGCTGCGCGTAGATGATGTCTGGCCGGATCGCGCGAAGGCCGTCATAGCCAAGCCCCCAGCGATCCATGACGCCGGGCGAAAAGCCCTCGGCGACGATATCCGATATCGCGACCAGCCGCTTGGCCAGGGCAAGCCCTTCCGGATGCCGGACGTTGAGTGAGATCCCCCTTTTCCCTGGGTTTTTGTTGTTGAACTGGCCGCCCATGTCCGGGTCGAGGACCCCCGGAAGCGGTGCGGTCGCCGAGTCCCGGGCCGCTCGCCCGCCGACCGGAGCCTGCGCTCCGAAGCGGGTGTCGGGGTGTTCTCTCCACTCGACCTTGATCACCTGGGCCCCGTAGGCGGACAGGATCCGGGTGGCCCCCGCAGATGCCAGGAACCAGGAGAAGTCCAGGATCCGGACATCGTCGAGCGCGAACGGCTTACCCCGTGGCGAGCGTGTCTCCGCCTGCTGCCCGGTGATCGTTGCCGCCTGTGGCGCCCACCGGTCAAGCCGCATGCCGAGGACGGCCGCGGTGTCCTCGCCGAGCAGCGGGGCGCGACGGCCGGTGAGCCAGGTAGTCGCCGAGCTGCGCCAGCGGCTCACCGGGTAGCGGAAGGAGCGCCCGAGTTCCGGGTGGGGTACATCCGCGAACGTCCCCCGGTCCATCCAGTGGCCCTCGGCAGCGTTCTCGTGTGGCTTGCGCAGCGGAGCGAAGATCAGGCCGGCGTCCTGCGCCTCGCGCCAGGGAAAGTTCTCGTAGGTGAAGGCCCCCACGAAGCGGGCAACCACCGCCATCCGGTGAGCCTGCAGATCCGCGAGCCGACCGTCGATAGGTATCCCCGGTATCGCCCGGCCGAGGGACTGCGCGGTCTCGGCAACGCCGGGCGGCGGGGACTCGTGCTTTTCCAGATCCCCTGCCATGCCGTAGGAGTCCAGGAACTTCCGCAGCGCGACGTCATCCGACCACCGGGTCATCATCCAGCGACCGTCCTTCGTCGCGGCGATGCACGGAATCCGGTAGGCGATCTCGGCGGCATGCTGGCAGGTCTGCCGGTAGAACGGAAGGCGGCGCATCACCCACGACGGCACGTCGAGTTCGGTGTTCTTCGACACCGCCTCGTGCACGGCGCACGAGACGTACTGTCCGTGGCCGGATCGGTTCCGGTAAATGAGCGCGGCGACGATGCCGCCCGCGAGCTGGTCTCCGGCAATGTGATAGGAGTGCCAGAACTGCGGTGCGATCGGCGGCAGATCGAAGGTGCCTGAGGGGTCCGGGTCGTAGCCGCAGTTGGCCGCGACGCCACCGAGTGCCAGGTGCACGAGGTCGGATGCCACGAACTTCGCCCACGGGCCGTTGTCACCGAATGGTGTCATCCGCGCCACTACCAGCGATGGCAGGTTCCGCATCATCGCCTGGCAGTCGATGTCGGTGGCCTGGCGCAGGCCGGGCTTGGCCGACGTCAGGACGATGTCGGCTCGTTCGGCCAGGGTCTGCAGGGCGGAGAGGCCCGCTGCGGACTGGGGGTCGAGCACTACCGACCGCTTGCCGCGGTTGTAGGCCCAGAACTGCAGGGACGTGTTCACGTCGGGCTCGTCCCGGTAGAACGGCGGCATGGAGCGCGACGGGCTGCCACCGGGCGGTTCGATCTTGATGACCTCCGCACCCATGCCTGCCAGCAGGAGCCCGGCGTATTCGGCCTGTTCGTCGCCGATCTCCACGACGCGGACACCATGCAGATTGCCCAGCTTTCCCACAGGACAAATATGCGGAATCGCCTTGAGGAATCCAATAGATAACCCGTCCAGGTTATCTATTGGATTGAGACAACATGTCCCTCCTGTGAAATAGAAGGCGCCGGTTACTGTGAAGCAAAACAGCACGCATAAAAGAAAGCGATGCTCGTGTTTGACGTCCACCACCATGTAGGGCAGCCGGAGAGCAATCTCGGTTCCGGAGCCGGGCAGCGCGACGATGACGAAGTCCGCCGGCGGCTTGCGGTCATGGATGCGGAGGGTGTCGACCAAGCGTTCATAATTCCCAGCCACTCCTACGATCGCAGCGCCGGCGTGGCCGACTCGGTGCGGATCAACGACCATATCGCTGCGTATCGCGATGCCCATGCCGACCGGTTCCCCGCGGCCGCGTGCATCGTGGAGCCGACCCACGGCCGGGCCGGCCTGGAGGAGCTGCGGCGCTGCCGCGACCAGCTCGGTATCAGGGCAGTGAGCATGCACGCGCGATTCCAGGGGATCTCGATGAACGACCCCAGCGCTGCCGCGATCGTGGCGGCCGCGCTCGATCTCGGCATGCTGCCGGTACTGCACGCCTATCCCGAGGACTGCGACGAAGCGCTCTGGAAGATCGTCCAGCTGGTGCGTCGCCTGCCCCGGGCGCCGGTCCTGGTCTTGGACGCGTTCTCTACCTACGAGAGCACGTTGTACTGTGCGGAAGCGGCCGACCTGTGCCCGAATCTCGTGTTCGACACGGCACTGTCGTACACCTTCGAGCGAATCGCGTCGTTCGCCCGGGAATTCGGCGCCGAGCGCGTGCTGTTCGGCTCGGATACCTACTCCGTCGCACCCGGTCAGCCGAGCACTCACCTGCTTCGGCAGATATGCGCCTCCTCGCTGCCGGATACCGCGAAGGAGCTGATCTGCGGCGGGAATGCGCGTCGGCTCTTCGGCCTGTGAGAGCGTCAGCCGGCCAGCCCGAGCAGCCGCGCCGGATTGACACATGCCATGCGGCGCAGCTCCTGCTCCGTTGCCCCGGCCTCCCACAAGGCATCGATATATCTCTGCAGGCCCTTCGCGGGCCGCGGTAGCTTGGGCTCGGGCGGCGTCCAGCCGAAGTCGCTGGACAGGATCACGCGACTGCTGCCGACCGTCCGGATCGCCGCGGCTATCGTTGTCGCCCCCGCGGGGATCCCGGCGCAGGTGTGCGCGCTGAACTCGATCATCGCGCCGAGTCCGGCGAGCTCGGCGCAGTGCCCGGGGGTGAGCTCGGGTCCGAACACGCGCTGCATCGCGTGCGTTACCAGCAGGCGGCCGCGGTTGCCGAACTCCCGTGCCACCGCGAAGTGCTCGGCCTTCGTGATGTGACCGGTGGCAAGCACCGCGTCGTGCTCGCGAACGAGATCCATGATGATCCGTGCCGGTTTCACCAGCTTTCCCTCGTCGTCGGTGACGGCGATGCCGGGCACGTCTCCGAACAGCATCTTCAGATGCGCCGGATCGCTCTGGCGGCTTGAGATCGTCGGCAGCCACACCACTTTGCCGCCCGCTCGCAATGCGGTCTCGACGGCCACGGGATTCAGTCCGCCGACGGGATAGTCGCAGCAGATGCCGCTGAGGACCGTGACCGACGGCGCGGCCGCCTGGGCGAGGTGCGCCGCGACCGCGGAGCCGAATTCGTGCGGCTTGAGCACGATGGCCGCCATGCCGGCCGCCGCGGCGTCCCGGGCCGCCGCGGCCGGATCTACGGAGAACGTCGCCTGGGACAACTGCGACACGAACGGTTCGGGGCCGAAGTGGACGTGCATGTCGATCGCACCGTCGAGATCAACCCTCCGGCCGTGCAATTCTCGCTCATTCATGGCCGGGTCCGTTCGCGGGCTGAATCGGCCTCATCGCGCTCATTGCCGTGGGTCTCCGGCGGAGGCGCGTCCTCGTATGACCTCTCGCCGAGGTAGGCGCTTTCGATATCGCTGCGCGTGACGTCAGCGACCGGCGCGGCCCGGACGACGGTTCCCGCGCTGAGCACCACGACCGAAGAGCAGTGGCCGAGCACCACCTCGGGATACTGCTCCGCCCACAGAACCCCGACGCCCGAGGCCACCAGCTCGTGAATCAAGTCGGTCATGGCCGCCACCGCCGCCGGCGCCAGCCCCAGCGACGGCTCGTCCAGGCAGAGGAACCTCGGCTCGCTCATCAGCGCCTGGCCGATCGCCAGCATCTGCTGCTGCCCGCCGCTGAGCTGGGAGGCCGCGACCGTTCGCTTGTCGTAGAGTACCGGCATCAGGTCATAGACGTGGCGGGCGAGTGCGTCATGATCCGCCCGGCGGGTGATCCCCCCGATGGCGAGATTTTCGGCGACGCTGAGGGTGGGGAAGATTGGCCGCGGCTCACCGACCCACCGGACGCCGGCCCGCGCGAACCGGTGCGGGCGCCAGCGGCGGGCATCCTCCTCGCCGACGGTGCGGCTGCCTGCCCTCAGCCGCAGCTGTCCCGTGATCGCCTTGAGAACTGTCGACTTGCCGGCGCCGTTCGGGCCGAGCAGGCCGACCCACTCCGACTCGCTCACCGCAACGCTGACAGCGCGCAGAACGTCGGTACCGACGTATCCGGCAAACGCATCGGCCAGGGCGAGGCGGCTCATACCTTCACTCCAGTGAAAATCTCCCGCGCGGACGCGCTGGACCGGACCTCGTCCGGAGTCCCGTGAATCACGATCCGGCCACCCGCCATGACGGTCAGGCAGTCTGCGATGTTAAAGGCAAGATTCAGGTCATGCTCGACGACCAGGAACCCGATGCCGCGCCGGGCGAGCCCGCGAACCATCCTGCCGAGCTGCTCGCGCTCCGCCTCCGACAGGCCGGCCGCCGGCTCGTCGAGCAAGACGATCCGGGACCCGGAGATCACGGCCAGGAGCACGTCGAGAATCCGGCGCTGACCCGAGGTCAACTCGACGCATGGCCTATTCTCCGCCGCGCTGAGGTTCGTCACCGCGCAGATGCGGTGCGCCGTCCGTCGTGACTCGCGCAACGCTCGGCGTGCCTTGCGGTCGAGGGTGGCCCAATGCAGATAGGACAGCGATCGCAGCTGGCACAGCGCGCTGGAGATGAGATCGCGCGGGGTCACCTCAGCGGGCAGGCTCGGCGACTGGAAGGACCGCGAGATACCGGCGCGGGCGACCCGGAACGCCGGCAGCCCGGTGAGCTCGGTGTCCCCCAGCCGGACCGTGCCACCGTCAACCCGTACCAGTCCGCAGATCGCGTTGAGCAGCGTGCTCTTGCCCGAGCCGTTGGGTCCCAGCAGCAGATGCACCTCACCCGGGTTGGTGCGCATGACGGTCTCCGGGCTCATGTCAAGAGCCGCGACACCCGCGAAGCTCTTCCGGATGCCGCGGACCAGCAACGGCCCCGCTTGCGCCTGCTGCTGACGGCCTTCCCGCAGTCCCCAGAGGATGTCGACCAGCTCATCGACCGAGCCACTGGTTCCCGGTGCCCGCGGGCGGTCGGGACTGACGCCCGCCCGGTTGCCGCCGCGCAGCATGCTGTCCTTGATGCGCCGGTACCGGTTGCCGATCACCGTGCCCGCGCGGCCGCGGAACAACAGCACCGATGCGAGGACGGTCGCCCCGTACACAAGGTCCGCGTAACTCTGGATGTTGAACACGGTGTTCGGGAGCATGTAAAGGATGAGGACACCGATCGTGGGTCCCAGAAGCGTGGTGGAACCGCCGACGATGACCGCGGCGAAGAGCATGACCGTCGTGGTCAGGTCGAAGTCAGTGGGCAGCAGGTAGCCCGTGATGTGGCTGTAGATCGCCCCGCCGGCGCCGGCGAGAGCGGAGCTCACCAAGTACGTCACGATACGCACCGTGCTCGCTCGTACCCCGGCTACGGCCAGGCAGGCAGGCGCGTCCCGCATGTGCCGCAGGTGGGAGCCGAGCGGCGATCGCCGGAGGTTGTCGAGGAAAATGAGGGCAACCACTAGTACGGCCGCGGCCAGGAGGAACATTCCCCTGGTGTCCAGTTGGGTGCCGAAGAAGCTCGGAATGTCCGGCACCGCGAGACCGGCTGTGCCTCCGGTCTGGGCGGAGAAGATCTGCGTGATCTCAGGGATCAGGTAGACCAGGAAGAATCCCACCAGCGCGAAGTAGAAGCTCGACGTTCGCAGCCCTACGAGGCTCAGGACAAGACCGACGAGCACTGCCGCCACGATTCCGCCCACGCAGGCAACCCAGAAGTTCCAGTTGTGCCCGACGGTTAGCCACGCGGTCACATACGACGAGACGGCGAACAGGGCAAGCTGGCCGAGGATGAATTCGCCACCGAGTCCCAGCGCGAACCCCAGGCCGCTGGCGGCGATAGCCAGCGTCAGCGCCGTAACGCCGGTGAGCAGGTATTCCTGCTGCTGATCCAGCAAACCAAAGATCACCAGTACGACGGCAAGCATAGCGATGCCGCTGCTGCGGACCTGCTGACGCCTGATCTGCCGCACCCACGACGAAGCACCATCCAGATGGCTCACCCCGGCGACTGATCGCTGCCCTGGCTTCCGTAGCGCGCCGCTTCGCCCGATGGCATTGCGGAGCGACGTCCGCGTCATCAGACTCGCCTCGCAGCCCGCGCCGCGATAAGGCCCTCTGGCCGCAGCACCAGCACCACGATCAGCAATCCGAACAGGACAACGTCCTGATACTCGAGGCCGAGGTATACGCCACCGAGGCTCTCGGTGCAGCCGACTATCCAGCCGCCCAGGAGTGCGCCCCAGTGGCTCACGAACCCGCCGATCGCGAAGGCGGCGAAAGCGTAGATGACGAAGTCGAAACCCAGTGTGCTGTCGGCGTAGGTCACCGGCGCGATCACCATGCCGGCGATGCCAGATAGCAGCCCGCCGAGCGTGAAGGACGCGAGGCCGACGGTAACTACATTGATCCCGGCCAGCTCGACACCGCGCCTGTTATCGGCTACTGCGCGCATCAGCTTGCCCCATAGGCTGTACCGCTGAAACAACTCGATCGCCACCGCCATCGCGATGGCGACGACAATGGCGACCACCAGTGGCGTTGGCACGTCGACGCCCGAGCCGAAGTGCAGGACCGCCGGGCCGACGTAGTTCGGGACGCCCTGAGGTACCGTGCCCCATATCCGCTCGGCCGCCCCGGTGAGCAACACCGCCACGCCAAGCGTTGAAATCAGCCAGGTCATGTTGTTGTCGTCGAGGCGCCCGGCGAGGGGCCAGATGGCCACGCGTTCGGTGAGCCCGCCGAGCACGGCAACTGTCGCGGCGAGAATAATCAACGTCACGAGAACTGGCAGCCCAGCTTTCACGCTCAAGGTGTAGGCCAAGAGAGAACCGATGGTGACGAGCTGACCCTGGGCGAAGTTGAAAGTCCCCGTCGCCCGGTAGATGAACGAAAAGCTGAGCGCCACCAGCCCGTAGACCGAGCCGAGACCGAATCCGGTGGCCAGTGAATTCAGGAACTCGCTCACTTTGCCGTTATCCTCCGCTCTCCAGGTCGCGCCCCCGTTCCCCGGGCCGGCACGCGCTGTACCGGCCCGGGGAACGATGGGTGCCGTATGTCCGGCAACTGATCACGAGAAGAAGCCGGCCGGCAGACTAGGAGCGTTGATGTAGGCGCCGACCGAGTCGAGGCGGCCGTCGTTGTAGTAGCCGGCGCGCATCATGGCTAGCTGCCCGTTCCATTCCCCCGACGTAGGCGTGTAGCCGGTGGAGGTGCCGCCAGCCAGGCCCGGGACAGTGGCGGAGCCGTGCTGGTGCAGATAATTCGCCAGGGTCTGGGAGTTCAGCGAGTGGGTCTGGTTAGCCGCCCATGCGAACTCGATAACCGCGTCGTACTGCGAGCTGTAACCGAATAGGAAGTTGTCGATATTCACGCCGGAATTCTTGAGTGAGGTCACGAAGTCCTGCATCGCGCCCTCCGAGGGATACGCCATGCTGGCTGGGCCGAATATATACTGGCCAGTCAGATATGACTCCGGTATCAGTCCTTGGAAGTTGGTTGCCGAGGCGGTCATCCCCGCGACGACGGGAATCTTCCAGCCGATGGTGTGGATATCCGTCTCGAGGTGCGCGGCCGCCGTGTATGACGCGTCGTACAGAAGCGCGTCCGGGTTACTCGCGCGAGCGCGTTCGACGGCAGACGTGAAGTCGACCCCGGACAGGTCAATACGCTCGGTATCGGTAATAGTCACGCCTGCGCTCTTCGCGGCGGGGATCATGGCCTTCAGGTCGGATGCGCCGGTGGCCGTATTGTCCACGATAATCGCAACTCGCTTGTACCCCTTCGCGATCAGGGAGTCTAGCGCTGCGAGGTCCGGCTTTGCGGTCACGAAATTAGTGTCGAAGTCGTACGGGTAGGGGCCGCCCGGTTCGGAGTATCCAACGGAGGATGCACCGCCGATGGTCAGTACCTTCTGCCGGTTCAGGTAGGGAGCGACGCTGGTCGCGGAGTAGTCGGACACCGACACCAGCGGGTAATTCTGCTTGGCCAGCGCGGCCTCAAGCAGCGGGAGCGTGGTGTTGTAGTTGCTGTTGTCGTCGACCGTGGTTAGCTTCAGCGGGCAGCCGAGAACGCCGCCCGACTTGTTGACGTCGTTGATTGCCACATTCTCGCCAGCTAGATTCGCCGATCCGTTCTGGGAACCTGAGCCGGAGAAGTTGTCCACCAGCAGTATGTTGATAGGGCAGGACGCTTTCCCGCCCGCGGCCGCCGTATTCGCGGAGCCGCTAGAGGAGGAGCAGCCGCCAATTACGACGGTGGCCATCATCGCTCCGACAGACACGCATATACTCCAGCGCTTCTTGCTACCCATAACTGTCTTCCCCCTCTAGATCCACCTGCATCGTTGTGTGGTATTGATGCTGTACTGGGTGCATTACGGACCACGAGGCCTGTTAGGAACTGTTGATTTCTCGCTGCACCGCCGGGATGATAGCCATGAATGGCCCACCACCAAGGGCTTGTTCAAATACTCCGCAGCCGCGGGCAGCGCGACAAGTGCCAGAATGTGCAGAACAATGGCTTCAGTAACACAGTGTGTAGCCCCGGGACATCTCTGATGGGCTGATGAGCCTGCCGACGGTGGGCTTCAGGCCATCCGGAACATGGGCAGCGCGAAGCCTTCCGCTAGTGGTTCGAACTCGACTTCGACTGGCGAGCCGTCGGGAACGGGCTCGCTGAGCCGACCGCCGTCCCGCCCCCGGATGCAGCTCAGGATCCGCACCGCGTGCTCGGGGTGATCGGTGACATCCACGTCGTCGAGCGCCACGAGCCCGACCGCGTAGGGGGCCTCGAATTCGGCCCTGACGCCGCGCTCAACAATCACGCAGGCCGAGACCCGGCCACGCCCGTCGCTGGGCCGCCACTTCCACTGGGACGAAGCACACGCGAGGCAACGGGCGCTCGGCGGATACCGCGGAATCGCGCACTGCGTGCATTCCTGCACCAAGAGCGTCCCCTCGGCGGCGGCCGTGAAATACGGCCGCTCGAGCTCGTCGATCTGAATCTGCACCCCGCGGTACTCGATCACCGTGTTCGTCATGGTTCAGTCCCTCGCCATGATCATCGCGCTCTGCGTGCTCGGCGTGCGCCAGCCCATGTTCATGGCGACCTCCGCCGAGCGGACCTGACGGCAGCCGCCAGGCTGGTAGTCGTACGTGTGCGACCCGCGGGCGCCATCCGGGCAGAAGTCGTCAGCCTGGCCGCGGAGCTGGCGGACGTTCTCGATCACCAGGCTGAGGCCGTTGGTGTAGCCCTCGCACAGCTGCCCGCCGGAGGTGTTGTTCGGCCGGCGCCCGGTGAGCTCGATGGCGCCGCTGGAGACGTACTCCCCCCCGGCGCCTGGCTCACAGAATCCGAACCGCTCGAGCAGCATCGTGGTGGAGAAGGTGAAACAGTCATAAGCGCCGGTCACGTCGATGTCGTCGGGGGTCAGCCCGGCGGGTCCGAACACGAGCTGCCGAGCTCGCTTCGCTGCCAGTTCGGTCAGCTCACCGCGGTAGTAGTATCCGGGGCTCGGCCTGCTGACGCGCCCCGCCGTGGCGAGGACGCGGATCGGGTGCTGCCGCAGCGAGCGCGCCCGGTCCAGAGCCGTGATGACGATCGCCGAGGCACCGTCGCTTTCCACGCAGCAGTCCAGCAGATGCAGCACCGGCCGGACGATCATTCGCGACGCGAGCACATCTGCCACCGTGACCGGCGTCGGATACAGCGCCTTGGGATTAGCGGCCGCGTTGCGGCTCTGAACCGCCTTCACGTGCGCGACCTGCTCGCTGGTCGCCCCGGCCTGGGCCAGGTAGCTGGCGAAGACGGGCGCGAATTGCTGCGCCGCGCTGAACACGCCGTAGGCCTGGATCAGACCGGTCTGCACGGAAGTGTTCCACGCTGGCCCGCTGCCGGTGCGGATCCCCGCATGCCCATGCAGGGCCCGGTAGATGACGACAGTGCGGGCAGCACCAGCCCGGATCAGCGCGCTGGCGATCGACACGAGAGTCTCGCTGGAGCTTCCGCCTCCGGCGATGTCGACGTAGTTGTCCAGCGTCATCCCCAGCACGCTCGATACCTCGACGCTGTCGGTCTTCTCGGTGCCGTAACTGAGCAGGCAATCGACGTCCGAGACATCGAGTCCCGCGTCAGCGAGCGCATTCTCGATCGCCTGGGTCGCGAGTTGGAGCAGCGTCGGGAGCTCGGCCGGGTGGTACCGGCGGGCGGGAACCTCACCGATTCCCGCGATCGCGCACTGCCGGCTGGTGCGGGCGGTCACCGCGGTGCCATCTCCGCATCTTGGTCGCGACAGAATTTCGAGGCGGCGACGTGGCCTGCTGACTGGGGGAATCGTTGTGAGACGGAGAACGACACCTCGGTCACGTACACGCCTCCTGCTGAGTCGATCGTGATGCCGTGGGCCGCGATGAAGCGGTGCGGGGCGCCCGGCTCGCCGTCTTCCCGAGCCTCTTCGCCGAGCCGCTCGACGACGGCTCCGCCGTCTGCCAGGACGCTTACCCTCGATGGCGCCGGGCTCACCGTGCCGTGGACCCGCGAGACGTGGCCCGGCCGCCAGGCGCCCTCGGCGACGTAGTACAGGTCGTCCGGGCCCTGGACGACGCCTTGCGGCCGGCGCAGGTCGGTCCACTGCTCGAGGAGGCGGCCGCCGATGTCGAAGACCTGGATCCGGTCATTCTCGCGATCGCAGACGAGGATCCGGCCGCGCTTGTCGAGGAAGATGTCGTGCGGGGTATTGAACTGGCCCGGCCCGGTCCCCGGCTCTCCCCAGGAGTGGACCAGGTCGCCGTCGGGGGTGAAGTGATGGATGCGGCAGTTGCCGTAGCCGTCGGAGACGAATATCTCACCAGCGCGCGACACCGCGATCCGCGTCGGCAGGCAGAAGGGCGGGTAGGCGCGGTCGACGTTGTCGGCGTAGTCCCCCGTCCACTTCCCCGCGAACGCCGGATTGGTCGGCCCGGATCCGAACTCGCGGATAACAGAACCGTCGGGAGCGAGGATCCGGATGCGATGGGCGCCCGAGTCCACGACATACACCACCCCGTCCGCGGTGACCGTGACGCCGTGCGCGCGGGGCCCGAGAATTCCCTCGCCGATCGTGCGCACCACCTCGCCGGCCGGCGTGCAGACGACGATGAACGTGGGGTTCCGGTACAGCAGGTACACGTTGTCGTCGGCGCCGATGCCGACGTCCGAGATGTCCTGGGCGCGCAGGTCGGGCAGGTTCGCGCCCCATTCTCTGACCTCTCGCAGGGCGGTGGCCTCAATCATGCCGGGACTCCTTCCTGGCGGTGCTCTTCCAACTGGCCGCTCAGCCACTTCCCCGTCGGCGACGACGCCAGGATCGCGGCCTTCGTCGCGATCAGCGCGGCCCGCGGCTTGGCGGCCATCTCCCTGGCCACCGCTTCGGCGCGGGACATCAGCGCCGGCAGCGGGACGACTTCGTCGACGATGCGAGCGCTGAGGGCCTCCGCCGCGCTGAGACGGCGGCCCGTGAGGAGCAGTTGCCGGATGATGCCCTCGGAGACCCCGAGATGCCGCAGGAAGGCCCCGCCCCCGCCGGTCCGGCCGTGGTTGATCTCCGGAAGTGCGACCAAGGCGGAGTCCGCGGCGATCCTCGTGTCGCAGAGCGCGGCCACGTTGAGCCCTCCCCCGATGGCGGCGCCGTTGATGGCGCACACCACGGGCAGCGGCATCGCGGCGAGCTCGCCGAGCCCCTGGTACACGAGCTCGTGCCGAGCGGACTCCTGCTCGGCCGACAGGGTGGCGGCCTCCTTGACGTCGGCTCCGGCGGAGAACACCTTCCCGCCCTCGCCGGTCAGGATCACCGCGTGGACGCTCTCGTCCGCCCGCACCGCGCGCAGTGCCGCCCGCACCGCGGTCCACATGGCGATCGAGAAGGCGTTGACCGGCGGGCGGTCCAGCCTCAGCACCGCGACCCGGTCGGCTACCGTGCAGTGAACGAGCGGCACGATCAGCCTCCGAGCCGGACCCGCGCGTCGACGCCCACCGCTCCGGCGCCCCGCGGCCTGACGATCAGCGGGTTGATGTCGATGCTGAAGTCCGGATCGGCGGCCGTGGCGGCGAACCTGGACAGCACGACCACCGCGTCGGCGACCGCGTCGATGTCGGCCTGGGTGCCCCGCCTGCCCGCGAGCGCGGGATACACGCGCAGGCTGGAGATCAGCTCTAGCGCGCGGTCCCGCTCGACCGGGGCCGCCGCGAACCGCACGTCCCTGAAGACCTCGATGAAAATGCCACCCTGCGCCACCATCACCGCGGGCCCGAACAGCGGGTCGACAGAGGCGCCGAGGGCGAGTTCGACGCCCGGTACCAGGGGCTGGACGACGATCTGGCTGCCCGGGTCTTCGGCGCGCAGCGGCGAGCGAGCCAGCTCAGCGAAGGCGGCGCGCACCGTTGAGATCGTCAGCGGTCCCCTGACCAGGCCGTGTTCCGTCTTGTGGCTGGCGAGCTTGGTCTCGAGCTTGAGGAACACCGGCGTATCCCAGCTCTCGCACGCCGCCAGCGCGTCCTGCACGTCCCGCACGGGACGCGTCTCGACCATCTCCACCCCGATGTCCTGGAGTAGCGACCTGGCCTCGGCGGGGGCCAGGTCGCCCGGCTGGTCACCCCCGGAACGCGGCTGAGTGGGGACACGACGAGACGTTGGCGGCGCACCTGGCGTCCAGGAGGCCGCGGCGATCGCGTTGAGCAGCGCGCGCGGCAGCGAGAACGTCAGCACGCCCCCCGCGCGCATGCTCTCGGCCACGGGAACGGTCGTCATCCCGCAGTGGAAGTGCGGCTTGCCGCTGCGCCGCCGGCTGTCGATCAGCGCGGACACGTTGGCCTGCTGCTCTTTCTCGTCGAGCAGCCGGTGCGGGTGCCAGAGGATGACGGAGTCCACGTTCGGTTGCGCGCTCATGTGCGTCAGGGCCGCGTCAAGGAGCCGGCGCCCCGACCCCGCCAGGCCCGCCACCTCCAGCGGGTTGGTCATCCCGCCGAGACCGACCTCGGTGCCGCTCAGCACTTCGTCCGGCGGGAGCGGCACGGCCGGCACCTGGACTCCGAGCTCCGCGGCGTGATCCAGGATCAGCACACCGAAGCCGCCTGACGGTGTGACGACACCGATCCGGTTGCCCGCCGGCGCCGAGCCGGACGAGTGCAAAAGCATGGCGTCGGCCAGCTGCGATTCGTCGCGCGTGACGAACGCGCCCGACGCGGCGAGCTCAGACTCGAAGAGCTCGGCCGGCGACGCGACCGCGGCGGTGTGCGACGCGGCGGCTCGCATCCCGGCCTCGGAGCGGCCCAGCTTGAGCGCGAGCACCGGCTTGCCGAGGGCGGCCGCGCGCCGAACGGCGCCGGCCAGCTTCCTCCCGTCGGAGCACGTCTCGAGGATGAGCGAGATGCACGAGACCTCCGGGTCGCGGGCGATGTAGTCGACGCAGTCGGCCGCGTCCAGGTCGATCTCGTTGCCCGTGTCCACGAAATAGCGAGTGCCGACCCCGATCCTGGTGAGATAGGTCGATCCGAAATAGCCGCCAAGGGCGCCGCTCTGGCTGACCATCGCGACGCTTCCCGGCCGGAAGCCGACCGTGCCCAGGTTGGTGCCCTGCTCACCGAACAGGCCGATATTCGTTACCCGGACTCCCGCCGTGTTCGGGCCAAGAATCCGGATTCCGGACTCCTTAGCCGCGCTCGCGAGTCGCCGCTGCAGCTGCAATCCTTCAGGGCCCAGTTCGCCGAACCCGGAGGCGAACACGACGGCTGCCCCCACCCCGCGACGGCCGATCTCGGGTACCACGTCGACCGCGAGCCGGGCATTGAGCGCCACGAGAGCCAGGTCGACCGTCTCCGGCAGTTCCGAGACGGATTCATAACATGGCTGCCCGAAGATCGTCTTCCGGGCCGGATTGACGAAGTAAATCCGGCCACCGTAGCCGTTGCCGGTCATATAGCTGACCAGCCTGCCGCCGGCTCGGCCGCGATCCTCGCTCGCGCCCACGAGGACGACGCTGCGCGGTGCGAACAGACCGTCGAGCGGATGAGATCCCGCCACTACGTGACCCTTCCGTACAGCAGGATGTTCTCGACTTGCGCGGCAATGCCGATTGCCACCTGCCGGCGTTCCTCGTCGGTCCTGATCCCCTCGAGCAAACCCTCGCCCGGGATGATCGCGAGCGGGAAATCTGGTAGTCCCTGAAGCTTGGCCATCCCCTTTCCTGTCATATTGACGAGCTTCTCCGCGCCGACCATCGCCGCGGGGATGCCACGCCGCTCCACTGTGATCGCATCGAGCACACTGCCCGACGTGCACGAGCCTCAATCACCGACGCCGGTGACCACCGCATCGCACGTGGCCGCGAGTTCCTCGAAGGCCTCAGGAGGCGCGACGTTTCCGAGCCATGGCTTGTGGATGAACGGGCCCCGCCGGAGGTCGTACTTGTCTTCCAGGATCTGGAACATCTGGTCAAACAAGACGTCGCCGGGCGGGCGGCCGTTCCAGATCACGCCGATCGTCTTCCCTGACAGCGTGCTGAGCCGCGGGCTTATCGTCTCGGTCGCGGTAACTGTCAAGGTGGGGTCGAGCATGACGATGCGCTCGGCAGGGCTACTCATGGCTTTGGCTCCTTTCGTTGATCTGCTTGGTGACGGCGTTGGTCGAGACCTGGTACGGAATGGTGATCTGCATGCGGCCGCCAGCGTCTCCGCCCGCCACCACCACCATGACGTCGAGGTCTCTTTCGTCGGTCGCGCTGCTGAGGAACAGGTATTCGTCCTCCGGGTTGCGCTTGAACAGGTACAGCGACCGTTGGTCATCGCCTGGATCGATGCGAAGCATCGCCTCGTCCGCGTCGCCGCGGTATTTTCCCCAGGCGCCGCGGTATTTCAGATCGGCCACGGTCGCTTTGGTGTTCTCGACCACGTAGTCGCGGACGTCCTGCTTGCTCCAGCCTTCCTTCACGAACATGTCGACCATGTGGGTGCCGATGAGGAGCGCGTACGTGCCGCGCGTCCATTGAGCCCCGCCCCAGCCGGTAATCGCGTGGCATACGGCGTCGAGCATCCGGGACGGCTTTTCACCGTTCAGGTTGACGGTCACGTGGGCCGGTGATCCTGGATAGGTCGAGGCCACGGTGACGGCGCTCTGGTCGGGAGCGAATCCCCGCTGGACATGCAACGGCTCCCAGCCCGCGTCCTCGATCTCGGCTATGCAGCCAGAGAAACGGATCGAATTTCCCCATTGTCCTCGCTGGACATCCTCGCTCTTGGCACCCGCGCAATTACGCAATACCAGGCTGAGTGCCCTGGCCAGCGTCAGGTTCGCCCGGTTTCCCGGCCCGAAGGTATAGATGCCGTTGTGCATCCCGATGCGCCTGGCGATCGGGCCGTTCACCACGAGCAGCGGCCAGGGGCTGCCCAGGCTGGCCAGGTGGTTGAACTTGTAGCGCTTGTCAGCCATCGCCTCGAGCGCCGCCACGAGTACGGGGAAATAGCCGGGCTCGCAGCCCGCCATCACGGCGTTGATAGCGGCCTTCTCCGCCGTGATCTTCTTGTTCCGCTCGGTGATGTCGGCCACGATGGTGTCCGGCTCGAGCCCGTTGACTTCGAGAAACTCGGCGACTCGGCGCTCCGTCGGAGGAACGATGGGAAGGCCGTCCGACCACCCCAGTTCGTAGGCGAGTTCTATCGCGTCCTCGTAGGTGGCGGCATCATGCCGCTCCGAGGTCAGCAGTACAGACATCGCAGGCTCCTGGTCAACGGGGGCGACTGCCGGGAGGCACGCTAAGAGAGCGCGCGGCCTGGCCTATCGATGTCAGCTTTACTCATCGCGGAGCGGGTGCGCAGGTTCCATGTTGTCGGCGCGAAGCCGCGCATTGAGACACACTGTCACTTGGCTCCGCTCGCGATGTGGAGCACCATAACTTAAGCAAACTGCTTGTCCGCAGCTGCCAAAGCCATGCACTTCCGGACATCTTGTGGCCACTGCGGCACAAGACCGGCTGTGCCCCTTGTGAGTGCCTGACAGAGGGGTGGTAACGACGTGCCGCCAGGCTTGATCCGCGCATGGAACGCGGGGAAGGTCACCATCGGGGCTGCCTGCAAGATCCCCAGTTCTCTGGTAGCCGAGTCGGTCGCCGCGGTTGGATTCGACTACGTCTACGTCGACCAGCAGCACGGTGTCATCGGCAACGCCGACCTGCTTCCGATGCTCCAGGCGATCGCCGCGAGCGGGGCGGCTCCGGTGACTCGCGTGCCGGCCAATGAGCCCGCGGCGATCAACAGGGCGCTCGATTTCGGCGCGATGGGGGTAATCGTCCCGGGGATCGAGACCGAAGCGGACGCCGCCCGCGCGGTCGCCGCTTGCCGCTACCCGCCGGCGGGAATCCGGTCCCACGGTGCGCTCCGCCCGCCGTCGGCACAGTCGGCCAGCGACGCCGACGACCCTGACCGGGCGGCCTGCATCCTGCTCGTCGAGACTCAGCAGGGCGCGATCAACATCGAGGAGATCGCCGCGACCCCGGGTGTCGACGCCGTGATGGTCGGACCGCAGAACCTAGCCCTCAGCCTTGGGATTCAGCTCCAGGGCAGCTGGCTGAACACACCCGAGCTCGTGGTCACGATCGAGCGGATGCGGCGGGCCTGCGAGCAGTACGGCGTGATCCCGGGCATCGGGGCCTCCGACGGCCATGTCGCCGGCCAGCGGATCAGCTCCGGGTTCCGGATGGTCAACGTCGGCAACGACCTCGGCCACATGCGAGCCGGGCTGCGGGAGCAGCTGATGGCCGCCCTCGAGGGGGTCCGGCGCAGCGATGAGGTCCCGGTCTGAGTGAACCACTCGTGCGGAAGAGGATGATGCCGCTATGGCACTGATGGACCTGCTGGTGACCCGGGTGCTCGACGAGATACGGCCGATGCTGACCCCGGAGGGCGGTGGGGTTGACCTGCTGTCCTGCCAGGATGGCGTGGTGCGGGTGAGTTACCTCAAGGGCCACAATGATGAGTGCGTCGAGTGCGTCATGCCCGCTGAGGATTTCCGGCTGTATCTGACAGACTTGCTCACAGAGCGGGTAACGGGCGTTGTCGCGGTCGAGGTCGTCGAGGCCGCGGCCTGAGGCCTGAGCGCCGGTAAAGGGTCGATCAAGGGAGTAGTACGTACATGGTGAAGCTAGTCGTGGCCAATCCGCTGGCGCCCAGCACCGTCCACACGATCCCGCCCGCGAAGCGAGTCGGCGACCTGACGGGCAAGACAATTGGCCTGTACTGGAACATCAAGGCAGGTGGCGACGCGGCGCTCGACCAGGTCGAGCGCCTGCTCGGACAGCGCTACCAGGACGCGAGCTTCGTCCGCCTGGTCGGTTCCATCGGATCGACAGTCCGGCACCTCACCCCGGCCGACACCGACAACATCGCCGCCTCCTGCGACGCCGTGGTGGGGACCACCGGCGATTGAGGCGGCTGCACGTCGTGGCTTGTCCATGACCTCAAAGAACTAGAGAAGCGTGGCACTCCCACCGTCGCCCTCGTAGCCGACCACTTCGTCGATGACCACCGGCGGAGTGCGGAGACGATGGGCCTTGCCGGGCTGCCTTACGCACGAATGCCGCATCCGTTCGTCAACCAGGAGCCCTCGACCATTCACGCGATGGTCACCGAGGGCATCGACCAGATCGTGACCGGCCTGACAGCCGAGCTCAGTTCCGGGACGGAGCACGCCAACTGGCTGGAACTGGCCGACGAAGGCCCGTGGCTCACGTTCGAGGCACCGGACTGGCTTGACGCGCTCGACACGATGAACGCACGGTTCCTGCATACTCAATCCGGCGACGGGTTCCCGCTCCAGCCGGCCACCAGGGAGCGCGTCGAGGCGATGCTGGCCGGGACTACGCGTGACCGGGACGAGGTCGTGGGGCTGCTCGAGCCCGGCGACGGGATCGCCTCCATCGAGAAGATCGCGATCAACGCCGTCATGGCGGGCTGCTCCCCCAGCCATCTCCCCCTGGTCATCGCCGCGGTCGAGTGCCTGGTCGACCCGCAGATGGGGCTGCGCAGAAAGGTCATATCGACCGGCCCGAACGCCCCCCTCGTCATCGTCAACGGGCCGGCCAGGGCCCGCGCCGGCCTCAACCACGGACCCTGCATGCTCGGCCCTGGCGCGCGGTCGCACGCGAACGTTGTCATCGGCCGGGCGATCCGGCTGTGCATGACGAACATCGGGCACACGTTCGCTGGCGTGTCGGAGATGGACACCATCGGGAGCCCGGCCAAGTTCAGCATGTGCGTCGCGGAGAACGAGGAGAACTCACCGTGGAGCCCGCTGCACGTCGACAAGGGCTTCGACCCCGCCGCGAGCAGCGTCACCGTCAATTTCCTGTACGGTTTCAGCGACCTCCAGGACTTCAAGAGCACCGAGCCGGATATCGCGGTGCGGAAATTCGCCACGGGCACGAAGTACATGGGCGTGAACTCGGCTGGTCACTGGCTCACCGGCCGCCGGCAGGACCCCCGGTACGGCAACATAGAACAAGAGCACCACCTGATCCTGATGGCACCCGAGCACACGAAGATCTTCACGAGGGCGGGCTGGTCCAAGCGCGACATCAGCGAGGCGCTCTTCCGGGAGGCGCGGCACAAGTTCGGCTTCCTGGCCGCCCGGCTGGAGGACAGCGCGATCCGGGTCGGGCATCCGGAACTGGCCTGGCTCTGGGACAGCCCGGACACTCTCGTGCCCATTCTCGAGGACCCGGGGTGCTTCGACATCGTGGTCGCCGGGAGCCCTGGCAGCAACAGGAGCGCCTACGCCTGGGGCATGGGCGGGCCCGTGACTAAGCCGGTCACTCAGGCGGACCTTGAACTGCCCTCGTGAGCGTCGGGCGCTGTTTAGCGGCCACCCGGAACGCACGATACAAAGGTGCTCAATTTCGCGCCTTTTGTGCTCAATGTGTCAGGGGCTTATCGGGCTGACCTGGTAGTACTCTTTCCGCAGCGGTACCTAGATGAGAGGTGACGATGCATTTTCCCGAGAAGATAAAGATCCGGGAAGTGTCACCTCGAGACGGTCTCCAGGGTGAGCGGAAACAGCTGACGACGGCGGCCAAGGTCGAGCTCGTCAACCTGCTGTCGCTGGCTGGATTCAGCCAGATCAACGTCACCTCATTCGTCAGCGCGGCGCGGGTGCCGAACATGGCCGACGCGGCTGAGGTCATGGCCCGGATAGACCGGAAGCCAGGGGTGGTGTACGACGCGACGGTGCCCAACCTCAAGGGCGCGCAGCGTGCGATCGACGCGGGCGCGGACGCGATCGTGACCTTCGTCGCGGCGAGCGAGATGGCCAACCGCGGCAACGTGGGCCGGACGACCGCCGAGGCCCTGCGGCTGGCAGAGGAGGTCATCGACACCGCGCGGGCCGCGGGCCTCGCGGCCATCGGAACGATCTCGTCCGCCTTCGGGTCGCCCTACGGCGAGATCATCGGCCAGGCGGACGTTACTCGGCTGGCACGACGGCTGGCCGACGCCGGCGCGACCGGCCTGGCGCTTGGCGACACGAGTGGTGAGGGCGACCCGCGGCGGGTATACGAGCTGGTCGCGTCCTTGCTCGCCGGGCTTGGCCACATCGAGCTCAGCCTGCATCTGCACGACACCCGCGGCCTCGCCCTGGCCAATGCCACGGCCGCCATGCAGGCCGGCGCCATGAGCTTCGACGGCGCGGTCGGCGGCATCGGCGGGTCGCCGTTCACCGACAATTCGGCGGGGAATCTGGCCACCGAGGACTTCGTCGAAATGTGCCGCCGCATGGGCATCGAGACCGGAGTTGACCAGGCGGTCGTCCTCGAGGCGAACCGGCTCCTCAGCGCGGAACTCGGGCGGCCGCTCGACAGCAAGGTGGGCAGGCTGCGCCCGGCGGGCGCCGGGGCGAGCCGATGACCTGGCCGACGGCACCCGGCGAGGCGGCCGGGAACGAGCTTCTGTCCGGGGTCCGGGTGCTTGACCTGTGCCGCTCCCTGTCCGGCCCGTATACGTCGATGATGCTCGCTGAGCTCGGCGCCGACGTGATCAAGGTCGAGCATCCGGAGGCCGGTGACGAGAGCCGGGCGTGGCCGCCGTTCGACGCGGGAATGAGCGGCTATTTCGCCACCATCAACCGGAGCAAGCGCGCCATCGCCGTCGACCTGAAACAGCCGGAGGGCCTGGAGGTCATCATCGACCTGGCCCGCGACGCGGACGTGGTCATGCAGAGCTTCACCCCGGGCGTGGCGGACCGGCTAGGAGTCGGATACGAGGCGATCAAGGCCCGCAACCCGGCGGTCGTCTACTATTCCCTGTCGGGCTACGGGCAGGACGGTCCGTGGCGGACCCGGCGCGGTTATGACCCGATCCTCCAGGCGGTCAGCGGCCACATGAGCGTCATGGGCGACGAGGGGGGGCGGCCGGTCAAGTCCATGGTGCCCATCGCCGACGTGTCGGCGGCGATCCATGGCTGTGCGGCGATCCTGGGCGGACTGTTGTGCAAGGAGCGCACCGGACGAGGGCAGCACATCGACTTGTCCATGCTCGATGTCATGACGTCCATGCTGGTGGTGGTCGCCACGCGATTCCTGGAGACCAGCGAGGTGCCGGGCCGGCACGGAACCGCGAACCCGGGACGGGTTCCCTCTGCTGCCTTCGAGTGCGCGGACGGCCGATACCTGCAACTGGTGCCGAACCAGCGCCAGTGGCCCGACTTCTGCCGCCTCGTCGGTAAGCCGGAGTGGAACACCGACCCGAGGTTCGCCACGCCGTCGGCGCGGGTCGACCACGCCGACGAGCTCTACCCCAGCCTGCGCGCGGTCATGCGCACCCGCGGCGCCGCCGAATGGGATCAGCTGCTCACTGAGATCAACGTCGCCTGCTCGCCGATCAACGACCTGAAGGAGCTCTTCGATCTGGAACAGGTCAGGTACCGCCGCCTCGTCAGCGAGTACCCCGGGCCGTCCGGCGAGCCGCGCAAGGGGCTGACCCTTCCGTTCCGCTTCTCCGACACGCCCGCGCGCATCCGCTCGGGCCCGCCTCGCCTGGGCGAGCACACCGTGCAGGTGCTGCGCGGGCTGGGCCGGAGCGAGGCGCAGATCAGACAACTGCTCGGGAGTGGCGTGGTCGGGACGGCCGACGCCGCCGAAGATCCGGCGAGCGCGGCGAGGCGATGAGAGGTGACCGAGGTGAACCAGGTGAGCCAGGTGAGCGGCGTGATCGTGACGACCGCGCGCGATGGCCGCGTGGGCACGATCACACTCAACCGCCCGCAGGCCCGCAACGCTCTCAACGGGGCGTTGCTCACCGAGCTGCTCGCCGCGCTCGACGCGCTCGGCGGCGACCCGGATGTCGGCGTGGTAGTGCTGACCGGCGCCGACCCGGCGTTCTGCGCGGGCGCCGATCTCAAGGAAGGGTCGGCGCAGCAATCACACGACTTCTGGGCGGTGCACGACCGAGCCTCCCAGTCCATGCGCTTGCACCAGAAACTCGCCAGACTGCCCAAGCCCGTGGTCGCCGCGGTCAACGGGCCCGCGGTGGCGGGCGGCTGTGGGCTCGCGATGTCCTGCGACATCGTCATCGCGAGCGATCGCGCGACGTTCGGTTACCCGGAAGTCCGCCGGGGCCTGGTCGCGGCGATGGCCATGGTCAGCCTCAGCCGGATCGTGGGCCAGCGGGTCGCGCTCGACCTGCTGCTGACCGGGCGCACCGTGGCGGCCGACGAGGCCCTGGCGATCGGGCTCATCAACCGGGTCGTGCCGCACGCGGATCTGATTCCGGCCGTGCTCGAGTACGCCACGGACATGGCGGCCAGGTCGAGCTCGGCACTGCGCCTGACCAAGGAACTCTTCCGCCAGGTGCCGGAGCTGGACTATGACCGCGCGCTCGAGCACGCGCGGGACGTCAACCTGCTGGTCCGCCAGACCACGGACGCCCACCGCGGTTACACCGACTTCGCGAGCCGGAAGGACGCGCCGCGCTGATGTCCTCCGCTCCGCAGTCACCGCAGGACGAGAAGGTCACCGTCGAGCTGACCGTCGAGGCGCACATCGCGCGCGTCGCGTTCAACCGCCCGGAGGTCCTCAACGCCATCAACACCCCGACGCACCGGCGGCTGATCGAGGTCTTCGAGCAGATCGACGACGACCCGGGCATCAGGTGCGTGGTGCTCAAGGGCAACGGCCGCGGCTTCTGCGTGGGAGCGGACCAGAAGGAACGGCGGGCCATGACCGTCGACGACATCCGGGAGCGACGGCGCATCTCGCCACGCGCCTTCGCCGCCATGCGCCGGTGCAGCCGCCCGGTCATCGCGCAGGTCCACGGCTACGCCCTGGGCAGCGGCCTGGAAATGGCGATGGGCTGCGACCTCATGGTGTCCGCCCAGGGCACGGTCCTCGGCCTCATCGAGACCCAGCGCGGCGCCATCCCCGCGGGCGGCGGGACCCAGCTGCTGCCGCGCCTGGTGGGTGAGATGCGCGCCCGGGAGCTGATCCTCACAGGCCGGAAGTTCACGGCCGACGAGGCAATCACGTGGGGGCTCGGCAACTACGTGGTGCCCGCCGAAGAGCTTGAGGGAAAGGTCACATCGCTGGCCGGAGAGATCGCCGCGGCCGCGCCGATCTCGGTCATCCAGGCCAAGGAGGCGATGAACCTGGCCCTCGAGATGGGGCTCTCCGCAGGGTTTCGCGCGGAGACCGCATTGTTCGAACGGACCCTCACGACCAGCGACCGGCTCGAGGCGGTCGCCGCCTACCGCGAGAAGCGGCCCCCGGCCTTCCGCGGACACTGACGCCGGCCACGGCGTGACAGCCATCAGAAGCGACCAGCAATCGACAAACAGAGGAGAGTGCTCATGGCTACCGACCAGGAGCGAATGGAAGCCGGCCTCAAGGTGCGCAAGGAGGTTCTCGGCGCCGAGAACGTGGAGCGCACACTGAGCGCGGCCGACGACTACACCGGCCCGTGGCAGGATTACGTCAACCGGGCCTGCTGGGGCGAAGTCTGGACCAGGCCGGGTATCGACGCGCGGACCCGCAGCATGCTCACGCTCGCTATTCTCGCCACCCTCGGTAAGAGCACCGAACTGCAGTCCCACACTCGCGGCGCGTTCAACAACGGCTGCTCCGTCGAGGACATCCAGGAGGTTTTCTTCCACGTGGCCGTATACGCCGGTGTTCCCGCGGCGTTCGACGCGTTCCGCTCCACCCAGGCGGTGGTCAAAGAAGCCGCACCCAAGGAGCAGTGAGGTGCCAGGCAGCGATCCGGCGAGCGGGAAGCGCCTGCTCATCTGCGACGCGCAGGTCCACGCGCCGGACACGCCGAGCGGGGTGCACGTCCCCGGTCTCGATCCCGACGACCTGCTGCACGAGATGGCGGTCGCCGGGGTCGACCGGTGCGTCGTCGTACCGCTCGCCGCGGCCGGCGGGGACGTCGGCGCCAACAACGGGGCAGCCCTCGAGGTGGCGCGCCGCTATCCATCGCGATTCGCCGTGATGGGACGGTTCGAGGTCAGCAGGCCGGAACAGGTCCGCCGACTCGACGGGTGGACGTCGCAGGCCGGCATGCTCGGCCTGCGGATGTCGTTCGCCAGGCCACCCGACGACGACCTGTTCCGGCACGACCGGCTCGACTGGCTCTGGGGCGCGGCGCAGCGGAACCAGATACCGGTCATGCTTCTCGTGCCGAACGAGATGGTGGCCAAGGTAGGCGAGATCGCGGCGAAGCACCCGGAGCTCAAGCTCGTCGTGGACCACCTCGGGCTCACCCCGTACGTCGTTTACGACGAGTCTTCGCTGTCGCGGGCGATCGAGCCGCTGCTGCGGCTCGCGGCCTTCCCGAACGTGGCGGTCAAGGCAACAGCGCTCCCGGATTCGGTGGCTGAGCCGTTCCCGTTCCGGTCGCTCCATGAGCCGCTTCGCCAGGTGTTCGAGGCGTTCGGCCCGCGCCGCCTGTTCTGGGGATCGGATCTGACCAGGCTGAAGGTCCCGTACAGCGAATGCGTCCGGCTGTTTACCGGCGAACTCCCGTTCCTGACCGGCGAGGACAAGGAATGGGTCATGGGTCGTGGCGTCATGGAGTGGCTGAAGTGGAATCCGCCGGCACTGCCGAGCTAGCGTGGCGCTGGCGGCAGATGGAATCCGCTTACGGCGATTCACCGATCCACCTGCTGCTCGGCCTCACGCTCACCGTGGTCGGAGATGGCGAGGTCGTTGTCCGCGCCACAGTGAACGGTGCGGCCGCGAACAGGCAGGGGATCATCGCGGGCGGGGTGCTGGCCGAGCTGGTCGACTCGGCGGCGGTGCAGGCGGCCAGGACCCGCCTGGGCAGCCAGGACCGCGCGGTGACGGCCGAACTGAACGTGAACTTCCTGCGCCCCGCCCGTCCCGGCGGACCGCTCACCGCCCGCGGCTCGCTGGTCGACATGAGCCGTACGCTCGCCGTGGGGCGCGCCGACGTGCGCGACGACCAGGACACCTTGGTGGCCGTCGGGCTGGCCACGGTGCGGCTGCTGCGAGCTCCCGGCTAGCTCACCGGGGTCGGGCGGTAGATGGGGCCGCGGGCCACCACGGGATCGCGGATCCCGCCACCGAGCTCGCTATCGGCCTCCCCTGGCCCTGGCAAGCTGGGCTCCTGGCCCGGGTATCCGATGAGCCGCCGGATGGCCGGGTTCAGGTAGTAGCTTCCTGCGCAGGCCGAAGCGAGGGCCAGGAAGCCCGGCGGATCCTCGAGCTTGAGGCGGCGCACCTCGGAGAGCGGGTCACGGCCCGCCGCCGCCGACAGCACCCGCGTCAGCACGGGCACCAGGTCAGGACGGACCCCCAGAACGTGATCCAGCCAGCCGCCGTCCTCATCGGCGGCGCTGGCGGCCGGCATCGGGCCGTCGGCCGGCAGCAGGACGTCGGCCAGGGCCCGGAACGTCTCGCGCATATCGCCGTCTAGGCTCATGGCGGTCATGATGCGACCGGGAGGTAGCTCGCGAGTTCCCCCAGCAGCGTTGACCGTGACTTGAAGCCGACGATGGTCTTGGCCGCCACGCCCTTGTCAAACACGATCAGCGTCGGCAAGGAGACGACGGAGTAGCGCGCTGCCAGTTCGGGGTTCGCCTCCACGTCGACCTTAGCCACGGCTAGGTCCGCGGCATGCTCCACGGCGATCGTGTCAAGCACCGGCGCGAGCAGGCGGCACGGGCCGCACCACGACGCCCAGAAGTCCACCAGGACCGGCTTGTCCCGCTCCAGCACTTCGGCGGCGAAGCTGGCCTCGCTGACGGATATCGCACTCGATGCCATCGTTGATTCCCTTTCGTGTTACCAGGTTTGTCTCGCCAGCTTCGTCTCACCAGGCCGACTCGGCATTGGCGCGTTCCGGCCCGTTCAGCCCGAAGCCGTCTCCCTCGCTGATCACGCGGCGGCCTAGCTGATCCTGCTTGCGGGCGCTGCGCTGCGACTCCAGGGCCATCATCGCCGCGTGCAGTGACGTCCTGACCTCGACGGAATCGAGGTCCATCCTCAGGACCCGGTGCACCGTATTCAGCCGCCGGTAGAAGGTCTGCCTCGCGACGTGCGCCGCCTCCGCGGCGGCCGACTTGTTGCCGCCGTGCAGCAGGAAGGTGCGCAGTGTGTCGAGGAGATACGCCTGGTTCCGCCGGTCGAAGTCCATCAGCGCCCCGAGCGTCCGCTCGATGAAGCTCTGCAGCCGCGGATCGTCGCCGAGCAGGTGGAGCAGTCCCCGGAGCTGGATATCGGGCAGCTCGTAGTAGGGCTTCCCGGTGTTCGCGCCCTCGGCGGCGTCCGCCACCTGGTGCGCCTCGGAGAACGAGCGGGCGACCTGCTCCAGATCCTGGACGGTGGAACCGGCCGCGACGATCAGCCCGTCGTCCCCGCGCATCTGGCCGCGCACCTTCAGCTCGCGCACGAAGCGCGTCAGCGTGGCCTTGCGATCATCGGTGGGCAGCAGGGACAGCAGTGCCCCGATCCGGCCCCTCCGCAGGTCGGCGACGAGCGCGGGCACTCCGATGGCGGCCAGGGTGGCGGCCACGGTCTCCGCGGTCGAGCTCCGGCCGCCTGCCACCGGGTGCGGCATCGCCACCACGTCGATGACCACGGCTATCATGGCCCGGCCGCTGGTGGGAACGCCCTGCGCGGCCGTCCGGGCGTGCATCTCGGGAAGTGAGCGGAAGCGGTGCTCAATGATGTCGACCAGGGTGGATCGGTGTGCCTGCCGTTCCAGCGACGACTTGTTCTGCTCGATCAGGCGGTTGAGCGCCAGTGCGGACGCGGCCCGCTGAAGGACGATCCGGTGGCTTTCGGTCGCCGCTCCGGCCGGCAGCAGGATGAGTCTGCCGTAGGTGTTTCCTCGTGCCTCGATCCACGCGGTCAGCCATTCCCCCTCAGCGTCGTCATCGGACGGCCCGAAGCCGGTGCCAGCGTCCCGGGACCGTGCCTCCCACCCGTTCAGCAGTTCCTCGGCCGCGACACCGGACGGTGCGTAGGCAAGCACCTGATGAACCATGTTCTCGAACACCGCGGAGCAGCCAGAGATGCGGGACAGCTCGGTCACGATGTCCCCCGCCGACACGCCCTCGGCGCACATGCGAGTGAACGTCTCATGGGCCTGGTCGGACGTCTGCAGGGCGTGGAAGCGGGATTGCGTCATCGCCAGCTGAAGCGACTTGGCAAGGCGGATGACCGAACCGGCGGGTTTCACCGTGATCAGCGGGAGCCGCTGCTCCTCGCAGGCCGTGACGAGGGCCGAGGGCAGCCCGGTCAGCGGGCGCCCCGCCTCGAGGACGAGCCCGGCGGCCCCGGCATGCCCGATGGCCTGAGCGAATTCGGCCAGTTCCTGGTCGCTAGCGGGCAGCCCGGAATCCGCGGCGATCAGCAATTCGCCGCTGTCCAATTCCGAGACATCTTCGATGCGCTCGATGGCCTGCACCCAGCGCACCGGCCGGTCGAGCGGGCCGGCCTCGGTCAGGACCTCGGCGCCGGCGACGATCATCTCGGGCAGGTCGAGCAGTTTCCGCAGCGGCAGGGACAGCGCGAACGCGTCGCTGCCACCGTGCGGAAACACCTGAACCACTCATCGAGTATCGCATCGCAGGTTGCCTATGATCTCGTTAAAAGTTGGACACAGTGTCTCGCATAAGCACGTTCCCCTGTAGGGCAGGGCGATTGGGATAATCAGCCGGAAACGGGCTGGTGATGCCCGGCGTCGAGCACGATGCGCAGATCGCCCCTGCGACGGGTGCAGCCGCGCTGATCCAGCGCGGCGAGCAGCGGCAGCACGTACTTGCGCGTCGTGCCAAGGACGTCCCTGGCCCGGCTCGCCGTCAGCGGGCCTCCCTGCAGAAACGCCTCAAGCAGCAGGACATGCGCCCGGTCGAGCGTCTCCGACGTCATCGCCAGGTCAGGAGCGATGCGAACCAGTCGTCCGGAGGCCTCGAGCTCCCGCACCACGTCCGCGGCCCTGGCCTGAGCCAGCGCGGCCGGGAGTTCCGGTGGCGCGAAGCCGCCCTCGTTCAGCAGGTCGATGAGATGCTCGGCGGCCTGGGACTGGCCTTGGTCGAGCTGGACCCGGTGTGCCGGGAGCCGCACACCGGAGCCCTCGGCGGCTAGCTCCCCCTGGTCAATCGCGTTGACCACGAGCAGCGCGCCGACCGCGGGCGGGCACCCGTCCGCGATCGCGGCGCGGACGGCGATATCCTTCGGCGCCGCCCGCTCGGTCGGGTGGCTGGCGTGGTACCGCCCGACGGCCGCGACCGCGGCCCCCCGCCAGCGACCGGCGTTCTCGGCCTCGGCGAGCATGCCGCCCAGCCTGACCAGGCGCTCGTCCTCCGCGGCGCCGCGGGAGCCCCGGCCAAGCCCGGCGAGCCCCACCACGTCGCGCTCGCTCACCACCCGGTGCGCTCGCGCGTGGTCGACGACCAGCCCCAGCCGGTCGCCCGTGCGCAGCGACTCCTGCCTATCCGCCAGCCGCGCCAGGCGGGATTCGCGCCCGGCCCGGCCCCGCGCGGGCGGACCGGGGACCACGTCGAGCACGATGCCGCCGCTGACAGTGACCTGCCGTCCGGACTCGCGAAGCACGAACCGGTCACCCGGCGCGACTGGAACCGGGGTAGGCAGGTCGAGGCGAACCAGGCCTTCGTCACCGGCCGGGATGGCCCGGCCGGTCACCGTGCGCAGGGCCACGCGCCACTCCCCCGACCCGCAGTGCAGGTGCCAGTCGCCCTTCGGCACGAGGGGGCGGTCGGACAGCGTCCGCACGGCGGCCTCGATCGCGCGCACGTCGAGCCACTGGCCGGGATAGACGATGGCGTCGCCGCGGCCGACATCGTGGCGGCCGACGCCGACGAGGTTGACCGCGACCCGGCTGCCCGGGTCGGCGCGGTCGAGCGGCCGGCCCAGGCTCTGCAGGCCGCGGACGCGAGCGGCCTGATTGCCCGGGAGCACCACAACCTCGTCGCCAACGGCCAGCGGGCCCTGCCTGAGAGTGCCGGTGACGACCGTCCCGGCCCCGCGCACGGAGAATGAACGGTCTGCCCACAACCGCGGCCGACCCGTGTCCTCCTCATCCGGCAAGCCAGCCAGGACCGACAGCAGGGTCTTCCGCAGCGTGTCCAGGTTGTCCCCGGTGGCCGCGCTGACCGGCACCACCGGCACCCCGGCCAGTGACGTCCCGGCGAGCGTCTCACGCATGAGGTCGACGGCGATCTCCACGGTGGCCTCGTCGACCAGATCCGTCTTGGTGACCGCGACGAGCCCGTGCTCGACGCCGAGCAGGTCAAGGATCGCCAAGTGCTCCAAGGTCTGCGGCATGGGACCGTCGTCGGCGCTGACCACCAGCAGGGCGACACCAACCGACGAGGCCCCGGCCAGCATGTTGCCGATGAACCGGTGATGACCCGGCAGGTCGACGAAGGCGACGGTGGACCGCCCGGACGTGTCGTCCGGCACCAGGGAGCACCAGGCGAAACCGATGTCGATCGTCATGCTGCGACGACGTTCCTCGGCGAGCCGGTCGGGTTCCATCCCGGTCAGGGCCCTGACGAGCGTCGACTTGCCATGATCGACGTGTCCGGCGGTGCAGATCACGTGCACCAGTCGCACCTCCTCGTTACGCGCTAACCAGCGGCGGCCTAGCTGCGCACCGCGATCCGCTGGAGCCGGCGTTCGCTGGTCATGTGCTCGACCGACCGGAGCGTCACGGCGCACAGCGTCGCCGTCGGGTTGACGGCCGCCCCGGTCGGAAACACGCTCGCACCCATGATGTACAGATTCGGCACGTCGTGGGAACGGCAGTACTGGTCAACGACCGATGTCGCTGGGTCATTACCCATGAGCGTCGTGCCGATGTTGTGCGAGCGCGTTCCCTTGCCGGGCAGCCGGGCGATGCGGGACGCCCCCGCGGCCTCGAACGACTCCCGGGCCCGCGCGGCCTGGAATTCCAGGTTCCGCTTCACGGTCTCGTCGTCCCTGGCCACGATCTTCACGCCGGGCACGCCGTCGGAGTCCGTCCGGCTTTCGTGCAGCTCGACCCGGTTGGACTCGGATGGCAGGTCTTCCGTGAGGATGCCCCACTGCACCGAGTGCCCGACCCGGTCCGTGACCTCCTGGTGCGGCGGGGTGTCCGGCGCGCCTTGCATGATCGCGGTGACGGCAGTCGCGAATGGCCCCGCGGTCGGCAGCAGTCCCCACTTGGCCCCGCGGACGAAGCCGCGGGACGCGTCGGTCTCGTAGAACTGCATGCTGTGGATGTACGCGCCGTACGGCCCGCGGCTGGCCACCTCGTCATCGAACACGCCCACCACCGTCGCCAGCGGATGGGTCATGAGCCGCTTGCCCACCAGGCCGGACGAGTTCGCCAGTCCGTCCGGGAACCGGGCCGACTTGCTCAGCAGCAGGAGCCGCGCGTTGCCGATCGCGTTGGCCGCGAGCACCACGACGTCCGCCGTCTGGTGACGCTCGGCGCCCGTGCGGTCGATGTAGATCGCGCCAGTGGCCAGGCCCGCGTCGTTGACGGTGATCTCACGGACCCGGGCACCGGTGACGAGCCGGACTCCGTCGCGGATGGCCTCCGGCCACAGGATCAGATCGAACGACGCCTTCGAGTCGTTGGGGCAGCCGGAGATGCACGTGCCGTACCGGACGCACATGTTCAGGTTGCGGTGCCTGCGGGACGCGATGGCGTTCGGCGCCGGCCACCAGTGCCAGCCGAGCTGGTTCATGCCCGCCGCGACGCGCCTGCCCAGCGGGGAGATCGGATGCGGCGGCAGCGGCGGCGCCGCACCGGGCGGATAGGCCGGATCGCCGCCGACTCCGGCGATCCCCACGATCTCGTCGATCGCGTCGTAGTAGGGCTCGAGATCCTCGTAGGTGAACGGCCAGTCGTCGGCCACCCCGTCCAGCGTCCGGACCCGGAAGTCGGACGGCAGCATCCGGTGCCAGTGCGCGCGGTACAGGATCGTGCTGCCGCCGACCCCGGCGAACATGTTGGCGGTGAAGTCGGCCTCGCTCGCGTCGATCGGGTAGTCAGCCGGGCCGCCCCGCATGGCCGGGCTGGAATTCCACGGTTTCTGCTCGAGCAGCTCCCATTCCGGCGTGCTGCCCGGATAGTCGGCCGAGTTCATCCAGTCGCCTTGTTCGAGGCACACCACGCTGAAGCCGTCCTGCGCCAGCACGGTGGCGGCGATCGCGCCCGCCGGTCCCGCCCCGACGATCAGGACGTCGGCGTGGCCGCCAGAGGGGCGCCCGGCATCGTGATCCGTTGTCAGTCCCACCGAATCTCCTTGGTCACGGGGCCGCCCATGCCCCAGGCGAACGAGCTTCTGTTGCTGCCCGGGCTTCCGGCGACGATGACGTCGAAGCAGCCCGGGTCCTCGAGGACCGGGATAAGCGCGTCTGGGCTATCCCAGAGCCAGTCCAGCTCCGGGTGCGCGGTGCGGATCGCGCTTTCCTCGAGCCGCTTGCTGGCGAAGCCGAACGGCAGCCGCGCCTCGCGGAACAGCGCCGCGCTGATGTCCGCCTGCGTCCACCCCGCGTCGGCGAAGACACGCGCGTGCTGCGGCGCCAGGAGCAGGTAGTGGTGCTCTTGCTCCTGGTTCCCGTACTGCGGATTGGAGCGGTGGCCCACGAGCCAGTACGCGGTGGACGTCACGCACAGGTACTTCGCGGCGGTGGCGAACTTCCTGATGGCGGTCTCCGGGTCGAGGCTGTGATAGTCGGTCACGTCGACGAGGCCGTAGACGAAGCCGACGGTCACGCTGCTGCGCCCGGTCTCGATGCCGCGCTGCACGTGGTATGGCGTCCAGGGCGAGCGTTCCTCGTTCTCGGCGAGGCACATGCTGTACTTGTTCGGGCTGCCGATCGTGTCCATGTCCGACACCGCCGGGTACGTGTGCCCGATGTTCATCATGCACAGCCGGAGCGCCCGGCCGATCGCGGTGTTGGCCCGCGACGGCGCGCCGGGGCCGAGCATGCAGATGCCGGTGTTCAGGCCGGCCCGCTGCCGCGCGGGCCCGTTCACCATGATCATCGGCGCGGCCGGGCCGGTCGAGATCGCCTTCTCCCGCAGGTCCATCTCGGGATCGGCCATGCACTCGATCGCGGCGAGGACGATAGGAAGATGGGCCGGCTGGCAGCCCGCCATCACCGAGTTGATCGCGATCTTCTCGACCGTCGCGACCCCGAGACCGGGTTCCAGCAGGCCGACCACATCATCAGGCGCCCGGGGTGTCCCGGCCAGCATCTTGTCCACGAGGGCGCGCGTGGCCGGGACCAGCGGCAGGCCATCGCTGTACTGCCACTCCAGCATCCGCTCGTTCATCTCCTGGAGCGCCTCGAGCCAGTCCGTTCCTTCGAACGTGAACGAGGGGTCGGTGCGCAGCCGCACGGCCGACGAGTCGCCGTCGGCCGCTGGCACCGTGGTCAGGGCCTCGAGCACCGCGTCGATCGCGCCGTCGATCAGGTCCCTGACCTGGTCCGGCGTCTGGCTGACCAGTGGCGCGGCCAGTCGGGCGCAGGGCAGCCCAGGGATGCCGAAGCTCTCGGCGGTGCGGCGGTGGTCGTCGATGAAATCGTCAGAGACAAGAGCTACCGTGGCGACTCCTCGTTTCTCGAGTTCTTTCATGTCGTGGGCAAGCCACGACGTGCAGCCGCCTCAATCACCGGTGGTGCCGACGACGACATCGCACTGCTGCGCGATCTCGTCAGCCTGCTTCGGCGTGACGTGCCGGACGCTGGCACCGACGGCACCCTGAAAGTGCGTGAACGTCGCGTTCGGGAACCGTTCTCCCAGGAGCGTGGCGACGTGGTCCAGGCCGACGTTGCCGCCAGGCTTGAAGTTCCAGTAGAGGCCGACCCGCGCGCCGGCCAGGTCACCAGGCCGGGCCGCGGGCTCAAGCTTCGGGATAACAGACTCGGCGACCGGGTTGGCTACCTCGACCTTGACCGTGCTCATGTGTTCCTCCTGGTGGAATCGGACTCTGGCTGCCTGCCGACCTGGCTCCGCGCGCCGTAGCCTCCGACGACGACAGCCTGGACGTTGACGAATTCGCGGATGCCGAACTGGCCGTTCTCGCGGCCGAAACCGCTGCGCTTCAGCCCGCCGAACGGCACGCGGGGATCGGAGGCGACCACGCCGTTGATGAACACGCTGCCGGCCTCGACGCGGCGGGCGAGCGTGCCGGCGAGCTCCAGGTCGCCGGTCCAGATGCTGGCGGCCAGGCCGTACGGAGTGTCGTTCGCGAGCTCGATGGCCTCGTCCGCGCCGGCCGCCGGCACCATGGCGGCCACGGGGCCGAAGGTCTCCTCCCGCAGCACCGGCATCCGCGGGGTGCAGTCGGCCAGCAGCGTCGGCTCGTAATAGTTGCCTGGACCCGGTCGGCGGCGGCCGCCGGTCACGACCCGCGCGCCCATGGCGACGGACTCCGCCACCTGGCGATCGAGTACGTCAACGAGGTCCGCGCGGGCCAGCGGCCCCACGTCGGTCGCGGGATCAAGCGGGTCGCCGACCTTCCGGCCGGCGATCGCCCTGGCGAACATGTCCTCGAAGTCACGCGCGGCGGGCCGCTCCACGATGAAGCGCTTCCCCGCGGCGCACGCCTGGCCCGAATTCGACAGCCGGGTCTGGGCCGCGGCGGCCGCGGCCCGCGGGATGTCGGCGTCCGCGAGCACCACGAACGGATCGGACCCGCCGAGTTCAAGCACGCACTTCTTGAGCGCGCCGCCGGCCGCCGCCGCGATCTGGGCTCCGGCCTCCGAGCTGCCCGTCACGGTGACCGCGCGGATCCGGGGATCCTCGATGAGCGGACGGACCCGGCGCGCGGGCAGCAGCAGCGTGCGGAAGACGCCCGGCGGCAGGCCCGCGTCGGTGAGGAGCTCCTCGATCGCCAGGGCGCACCGCGACACGTTGGACGCGTGCTTGAGCAGGCAGGTGTTCCCGGCCATCATGGCAGCCGCCGCGAACCGGCTGACCTGGGAGAAGGGAAAGTTCCACGGCATGACCGCGAGCACCGGCCCGAGCGGTTCGTAACGGATGAAGCTCCGCTCGGCGCTGGTCGCGACCGGCTCGTCGCCCAGGTAGCCGGCCGCGTGATCCGCGTAGAAGTCGAAATGCCCGGCGCACCTCGCGAGCTCGACCTTCGCCTGGGAGATCGGCTTGCCCATCTCCTCGGTCACGAGCCGGGCGTAGCTGTCCGTCCGCTGCCGCAGCAGTTCCGCGGCGGCGTAGAGCAGCCCGCCGCGCTCGTCGAGGGTGCGGTCTCGCCAGTCCCTGAACGCCGCGACTGATTGAGCCACCGCCTCCTCGACCTGTTCGGGGGTATGCGCCTCGAACCGGGCCACTACCTCTCCGGTAGCCGGGTTCACCGACAGTATCTGGTCGCTCAGCAGATCTTGTTCAGCCATTCGCCCTCCCCGCGGTAGGCACGCAGGTTGCGCGCCATGAGATCCGTGAACCGCTCCGCGTAGCGCGGTGTCCGGCCGGCCATATGCGGCGTAATGATCACGCTGGGCAGTTCCCACAGCGGCGAGTCGCCCGGCAGCGGCTCCGCCTCGACCACGTCCAGGCCCGCCCCCCGCAGGGCGCCCGAGGTCAGGCGCGCCACCAGGGCGGACTCGTCGACCACCGACCCGCGGGACACGTTTACGAGCCAGCCCCCGCCGAGGGCGTCGAGTTCGGGCCCAGCCACCAGGTGGCGCGTGTCCGCGCCGCCGGGCACCGCAAGGATCAGGACGGATGACTCGTGACAAGCCGCCCTGAGCGCCGCCAGCGGCCGGATGTCAGCGATAAGGCCCTGGTGCCGGTCCGGCGACCGGGTCAGCCCGATGATCTGCACGTCCCACTCGCGCAGCCGGCGGACGATACCGCCGCCGATGGCGCCGAGACCGGCCACGGCCACGGTGCGGCCGGCCAGTTCCTGCGCGATGTGCGGCCGCCAGCGGCGCCCGGCCATGTCGCGGACGGCGACGTGCACGTCGCGGGTGAGGGCCAGCAGCAGGGCGAAGGCATGCTCGGCGCATACGTCGTGCAGGCCGCGGCCGGTCGAGAACGCGATGCCCCGGCGACGGAACTCGGCCAGCGGGAAACCTTCCATGCCCGCACTCTGGGACTGGACCCAGCGCAGCCCGGGCGCCAGGAACGTGTCGCTCCAGCCGACTCGCGGCGTGACGAGCACCTCTCCCGCTGATGAGGCCAGCGCGCCGGCCACCTCGGCCGGAGAATCAGGGCAGAGCAGGCGGAGCCGGCCGAGCGACTCGAGCGCGGCTCGCACTCCGGGATTGCTCGCGGGATGCAGCACGACCGTTGGGTCCGCCGCCGGGTCAGTCATTCGGCGCGCCAGCGTCGGCGGCCACGGTCGCGGCGTCGGGCGCCGCGCTCATCCGGTCCAGGTTGAACTGGCCAAGCGACGCGCTCGTCCTGGCCACCCGCCGCGACACGAGGTAGGCACACCCGCCCATGAGCATGAGCGCCAGGGTCGTGGCGAGCAGGGTGATGATGTTCAGCGCGTACAGCGTCGGCAGGTGCCCGTCCGACCAGAGGGTATAGATATAGGTCGGCAGCAGCTGAAGATTAGGCGGAGTGATGAGCGCGATTCCGCCGAGCTCCTCGAAGCTGAAGATGAATACGAGCGTGAAAGCGCCGATGAGCGCAGTCCCGAGCAATGGCAGGATAATTGTCCGGACGCTGCGCCAGTTTGACGCCCCGCAGCCCCGCGAGGATTCGAGCAGTGAGTTGTCGATGCTGAGCACGGCAACGCCGATCAGCCGGAGCGCGAATGGCAGGAACACGACCACGAGAACGATAATCGGCAGGTACAGCGTGTTATAGAGCGATTTTAGCGCTGGAATGCTCAGAAACGTGATCATCGCGGCTACCGAGAAAACCAGCGGGGGGAAGGCGACCGGAAGTGTCCCGAGCTCTTCGGCAAGCCTCCGGCCGATCAGCTTGGTCTTGTAAGCGATCACCGCGAGCACGGTGCCCAGGGCGACCGTGATCACCGCGACCACCGCTCCGAGCACGAGGCTCGCCTCCAGCGCCCCGACTGCTCCGGGCGAGTCCCACGCGGTCCGGTAGTTGACCCACGACACCGGAGGTATCGGCCTGTTGACCGAGTAGTACGGGAGCAGCGACAGGTAGATGTTCGCGCCGACGAGTTGCACCATGTCAAAGAGGAAGATCAGCAGGACGAGCGCCATCAGCGCCCAGCGGGCCGCCCCCAGCCGATGCACCGACGGGTTGTGGCCGCGGCCCGCGATCAACGCGAACCGCGCCTCGTTACGCGTCATGCGCCGGTTCCAGACCAGCAGCAGCCCGATGAGGATGAGGTAGATGATCGACTGCGCCGACGCGGCGCCGTAATTGATGTTGGCCGAGATCGAGTCGTAGATCTGGGACACGTACGTCTGGATGCCGGCGGGTGCCCCGATGATCAGGGGCGTCTCGAAAGCCTGCGCCGCGAGTATCGCCGTGAGAGTGAAGCTCGACAGCAGCGCCGGGCGCAGCAACGGCAGGGTGACCGACCACATCGTCCTGCCCGACCGCGCCCCCGAGGCCTTCGACGCCTCGTCCAGGCTCTGGCTCATCGAGCTCAGCGGGCTGAGCAGGATCAGATACGGGATGAACACGAGCCGGGTGCCCAGCGAGATGATCAGGCCGGGCATGCTGTAGATGTTGAACAGGCCCCCCAGGCCGATGTGCGACAGCACCCGGGTGGCGATGCCCGTGGTCGGGCTGTATAGCCCGGTCCAGCCGAAGTTCGCCACCAGGGCACTGAGCAGGAGAGGCGTAATGGGCAGCCAGCGCAGGAAGGCCTTGCCCGCCACGTTGGTCCTGGCGATGATCCAGGCTTGCCCGCCGCCGAGGACGAGGGCGAGCGCGGAGGCACCCAGCGTCATTTCCGCGGTGTCAGCGAAGGCCTTGAAGGCCCCCGGGGCGGTCAGGATGTCCGAGTAGTTGGCGAACGTAAGCGATCCCGGCAGGCCGATGAAGCTAGCCGACCACAAGCTCCCCGCGGCGATGACCGCGATCGGCACCACGACGACCGCCGCGACGACCACGAGGATGAGCGCGGCGCCGACATGCGCCGCCGACGCGCGGCGCACGCGCTCAAGTCCGTTCTTCACGCGGGGAACGGTAAGGGTCGCCATGTCAGTACATCCGCCTCGTCAGTAGGTACGCCTAGCCGGGCCACCGCTGGCTCAGCGCGGACAGGTAGCTCGACGTGTTCGCGGTGAAGTTGGCCTCGGCAGTACCCGGCAGCATGGACACGCCCTTGGGCAGCCATGCGGACAGGGTGTTCGGGGTCGGGATGTTCATGATCGGGCTCAGGCCGACGCTCGCGACGGCCTGCTGGCCGGTGGCCGTGCTCGCGAACTCCATGAAGAGCTTCGCCGACGCCGGGTGCTGAGCGCGCGTAGTCAGGTACTGCTGGTTGTAGAAGGGCACGGGCTGCATGTGGAAGTCCATCGCCACCGCATCGCCGGACGACTCGGAAATGATGTAGTCCGACGAGCTGAGGCCGAGCTTCTTCTGCCCCTGCAGGACCGCCGTGAAGCTGGCGTTGGCGTCAGTTTCGAGGAATACGTTCTGCTTCTGCAGGGCGTCGAGCCAGTTGTCCCAGGCCGTGGCGCCCATCGGCTCCTTCCAGACCGCCAGCCAGGTGGTCGCCTGCCCGAGGTTCTGCACGCGGTCAAACGCGATCTGGTTCTTCCACTGCGGATCGGCCAGGTCCTGCGGGGTGGCCGGCGGGTTCGTGACGACCTTCGGGTCGTAGACGATGCCGATCGCGAGCTGCCAGACCGGGTGCGCGTACTTCTGCGGATCCAGGGTGTTGGCGGGCATGTTCTTGTCACCCGCGAGAGTGACGGGCGTGAAGATGTCATAGGCCATGAGCTTCTGCCGCAGCGTCGGCGGGAACCACACGACGTCCGCGGTGGGCGCGCTCGTGACCTTCTCGCTGATCAGCTTGGCGGGCAGGTCGCTAAACGTCTCCGGCGTGCCCGTCACGGTGGCCCATGGGTATGCTTTCGTGAATGCCTTGGTAACGGCCGCGACCAGCGGTGGGTTGCCGCTGTTGTACCAGACGATGTGTCCGCCTTCCCCCTTCGCGGCCCTTTCGAGATCGGCACCGGTAAGAGCCGAAACATTGCTCTGAGTCGACCCCGTGCTATTTCCCGAAGACCCTTCCGAACTGGCAGAAGAACCGCACGCGGCGGCCACGAGCGCCGCGGCGGAGGCTCCGCCGAGGCGCAGGGCGTCTCTTCGCGACCAGGATGAAGCTGTCATTGATAATCTCCTACCTTGGCTATATACACGTATGTGAGAGCACGCGGCATAACGGACTGAGAATTCCTACGTTCGTACCGCGCTCTTAGCCTCTGGAGCTGCGTTTTCTGCATTCGATAGGCCCTGCGAGGGGGGCAGGATCCGCAATCGTCCGGGAGGCATGTGCAGGATCAGCAGGTCTCCGACATTGCTGGTGTTGGCTTTAGGGACCTGCGCCTTGACTTCCTCGCTTCCAACCGTCACCAGCAATTCTCGATGAGAACCGAAGTAGCCAGCGTGGCGCACCGTGCTCAATACCGCGTTAGAGCTCTCGCCCGACGCGCCGACAACGATGTCCTCCGGCCTGATCGCGACCGTGACCGGCGTTCCCACGTCGGCGCGCTTAAGCCAGCCGA